>JAEEGL017073090.1_pt1 | contig 13371 bp, 11 predicted proteins | sample 9134231 | NCBI WGS metagenome assembly JAEEGL01 (sample SAMN16246548, study PRJNA631951) | gut metagenome | biome: gut microbiome; feature: rumen; material: fiber-attached | host: Bos | place: Iran: Karaj | collected 2018-10 | reverse complement strand
TTTGACGGCTTGCGCCGTAAGCACATTTATTTGTGCGGCTACGCGCCGCAGGCGGGTAGGGGACGTGCCACCGCGCACGCCCCCTACCGACCCCCGCGCGTCTGGGGGCGCCGCCCCCCGTCCCCCGGTTTTGTTTCTACACATGCCTTAGTGCAACGCTAAAACGCCCTCCATGGCGTTGTAGCGTCGCCCCGCCGACATCGTGTCGGCGGGGAATTTCTTGGCCAATCACGACGGCCTGCGGCCGTAGTTTTTGGTTTGGTGCAACTATACATATCGCGGGTAAAATCAGGCATTGGGGCCAAAAGTGAACTAAAAAAACGATCGCTATTTCTTTTTGCCTTTGGCGTTATCCTGTGCTTTTGCCTTTTCAAGCGCTCTATCTACGGCTTCTTCAAATTTTTCAAGTGGCAATGCACCAACAAGCATCTGGCCGTTTATCACAAACGATGGCGTACCAGAAAGATCTGCTTTTATTGCTTCTTGTTTATGGGCATCGACCACATCCTTATATGTTTCGTTTTCAAGCGCTGCATCGAGCGCGGCTGGATCCAATCCAATCTGTTCGGCATACTGGAGTAAATAGGTTTTATTGAGGGCATCCTGGTTGGCAAAGAGCAAATCATGCATTTCAAGGAATTTGCCATGTTCGTGTGCAAACAGTGCTGCTTGTGCAGCAATTTCGGCATTATTGTGGAATGGCAACGGAAACTGCATGAATACAAGCTTTATCTTACCCTTGTATTTGGGCATCTCTATCAAATCAAATATTGTTCCTTTCGCGCGTTTGCAGAAGGGACACTGGAAATCGCTGAATGCGATGATTGTGACAGGTGCATCGTCAGGACCAAGTGTTGGTGCGCCTTTGGTATTAATGACGATTGGCGGCTTTTCGGGAATTGGGTTATCTTTAACGATTTGCTCGTATAATTTCTGGCCCGATAGCTTCTTTTTTCCTTTGGTATAGGGTTCAGCCGCTTTAAGTTCTGCATCGAGTAGCGACTGGAATTTATCGTAGGGTTGTGCGCCAGTCAGCGCGGTGCCATTCATAAAGAAATGGGGGGTGCCTTTTACACCGCTTTTTTCACCGCTTTCCATATCCAGCTGGACTTGTCCGATGGCTTCCGGGCTGTCCATATCGGCAATGAATTTTTTCTCGTTGAGTTTGAGATCTTTGGCATACCGGATCAGACTGTCGCGATCGAGCGCATTCTGGTTGTCGAATAATTTCTGGATGTATGGTTCTGCCTTTTTCTGCTTTTTAGCGGCTTCGACGGCTCGCGCAGCGAGTTTGGCATCTTTGTGAAATGGCAGTGGATCGTGTTTGACAACAATGCGGAATTTATTGGGATTGTTTCGGATGAGCTTTTGTACGGTATCCCAGGCTCTGCTTGAGAACGGGCATTGCATATCTATATAGGCAACGAGCGTTACAGATGCTTTGTTATTGCCGATGACAATTGATTTACCATCTTCGATATAGATGCGTCCTTGAGGCTCATCATCTTCGTCATCACGGTCTGCTTTGGGCACAGGCGCAGTTTTGACGAGCTCTTTGTATAAATCATTTCCGGCGAGTTTCTTTTCTGCGGCGGTTGATTCTGCTCTTTTGATTTCTTCATCTATTTTCTTTTTAAAAGCATCTATTGGCTGAGCACCGACAAACGTTACACCGTTAATGAGAAATGAAGGCGTACCGGATAAATTGGCAGCCTTTGCATCAGATATACATTTACTAATATAGTTTGATGTGCTTTCGGCATTCATATCCGCGATAAACTGGTCCACATTCAAACCAAGTTCCCGCGCGGTATTGATATAAAAATCTTCCGATAAGTTTTGCTGGTTGGCAAATAAAATATCGTGCATTTCCCAGAACTTACCCTGTAAAAATGCGGCGTGCGCAGCTTTGGCTGCGGGTTTTGCATTTTTATGAAATTCGAGTGGCAGGTGAGCAAAAACCACGCGAAGTTTTCCAGGATAGTCTTCCAACAGTTGATTGAGTGTTGGTTCCACGCGACTGCAGAACGGACACTGATAATCCGAAAATTCAACAATCGTGACAATCGCATTCGGATCTCCCTTCATTGGGAGATTTTGGGGTTGCATCACAACCGATTCGCTTTCGTCAACAACTGGAGCCGCCTGGGCTATACCAATTGTTAAAAGATCATCATTGAGTGGAATTTCAATACCTGAGACGCCACACAGTGATGCGGCCAAAACCATGCCCAGTGTGCGAGCAGCTGCTTTTTTTTGATTCATATATGCTCTCCGTAAGTGTCGGGGGTTACCGCAAAAAACGGTGTCATAGCGATGATACACGAAATGTGATGATTATTAAAGCGATTGTTATGCAGTGCCCAGGGCTAGAGTTACGATTCAGCCTATAGCCATAAGCAACGTTTTGCTGTGATGGTTATTTGTGTGCTTGCAGGCGTGTGCGAAGAGGAATCTTTTAGACCAACGCCTGCCTAATACCTCATGTCTGCCAAGTCTCCAGGCTGGTAAACGCATGGTACTACGTGATGCTTTAAATCAGACATGGGCTGAACTGTTACGGGGTAGTAATTCCGCTCGCTAAAAAAGCCTGATAGGATGAAACTGGCTGAGTCTATTCTCTGGCATGATTATTTCTTAGAACAATATCAGGATACACGATTTTAAATTACGTCCGCAACATAATTTAATTATGTTTGATGTATAATTAAATACTGTCATTGTGTGTGTGAATGTGACGTACTTGCATAACCTATTGATTTTAAAGTAAAAATTTAATAATACTTGTTTGGCCTGGTTTTGGCTAAAGACACAATCGTCACGCCATATCACAATTGAATGGTGTTGGATGAGCCGATGATATCGGCGTGATTGTTGTTAGCGAAAGGGGTTATAGCCATGTCAGAACAGACGAAACGATTTGAATCCGAAGCATTGTGTCACAAAGAAGCATTGATGAATCATGCGCTTCGGTTGACCCATAACGAGCGTGATGCGGAAGATTTGGTGCAGGATACGCTGATCCGTGCCTGCAGACATTTCGATAAGTATGAAGCCGGAACGAATTGCAAAGCATGGTTATGCCGAATCATGACCAACGAATTTATCACGCAGTACCGACACAATCAGCGCGAATATGCGTGTGTCGACCGAAGTGAGGAACTCAACGAAAATCATCCGGATTTGACTGAAAAATATTATTCCGACGATGAATATGTCGAATCAAGCGAAGATTTTAGCGACGAAGTCTCAAGCGCACTGCACAATGTGCCGGAGGACTTTAGAGCGATTGTCGTGATGGCTGATTTGCAGGAACAATCCTATCGCGAGATATCCGAAAAGCTCAGGATCCCTATTGGCACAGTGATGAGCCGCCTGTTCAGAGGGCGTCAGATGCTGCGCAATAAGCTGCGAGATTATGCGCTTTCTCTTGGCATTATTCGCGAAACGGTTTGATTGCAGTGATACAGGTGTTGGTAATGAAAGCAGCAGATAGATCCAGATTCGAACGTGAGGCAATGCCACATATGCAGGCGATGTATGGCGTTGCGCTGAAGTTGACGCATGGCGAGGATGAAGCGCAGGAACTCGTGCAGGAAACGATGGTAAAGGCGTACCGGTGTTTCGATTCGTATGATGCGGAGACCAATTGCCGGGCGTGGCTGATGCGAATCCTGATGAATACGTTTATCAATGAATACCGGCGGCACAAACGCGAGCTGAGCTGTTTGGGCATCGTCACAACCGAGGCGATGGACTATTGCGAAACGATACAGAATACGCCCGAAAAAGAACTCGAAAAAAACGAATCGATTCAGCAAAAAGGCTTTTTTTATGGCGCTTCAGATGAACTGATCCGCGCCCTCAATGCGATTTCAAATGAATTCAAATCGATCATTGTCATGGCTGATTTGCTGGATTTTTCTTACAAGGAAATCTCAGATAAATTGGGCATTCCGATTGGCACCGTGATGAGCCGCTTGTCTCGTGCCCGTCAGATTCTCAAAAAAAAGCTTTCGGGATATGCGGGTGAACTTGGTTATTGCGTAGAGTAGCGGGACAAGGCCGTCGCATTCTAAAAATGCTTGACGGTATTGTAATTTCAAAAAAGCAGATGGATGCTTGAGATGAAAGCCCAGAAAGGGCGACAGAAAAGAATTTGCCGAAATTGAAATCGACGGCCCTGGTCATAAGCGTTTATTTTGGGCTCTATTTAACGAGCATGAATATGAAAATGCAAAGTTGTTTGCTTTACGGCTTATAGCTTATAGCTTATGGCTTATGGTGCGCCTCAGACAACTACAAGCTATAAGCCACAAGCTATAAGCCTGTACTTCCCGACATCGGGGGGCAAAAGCCAGACCCACACTGGTTAAACATAGCCAAAAAAAGGTTCTGCTTAACGATCGTTATGAAAAGGAAGGTTGTCTGCTTTGCGGCCACGAGCGATGAGCAATGAGCCACGAGTGCTCATTGGCCAACGCGACGCTCGATGCTCGGCACTCTTTGCCAGTGTCTCACACGTGTCGGGGTAACGCTATATCCACACTGGTTAAACAAATCCTTATTTTTTTTCTTTTCCCGAGAAGACCCCGATTAAAACCGAGCTGAGCACGACAAGCGCGCAACCGCATAGTGCAATGATTCCAGGCAATTCGTCCCAAATGACGAAAGCGATGATAATACTGGAGAATGTCGACATATAGATGAACGGTGCGACGATGGTGGCTGCAGCATATCGATAGGCTCGTGTCATCAGCAGTTGTCCGCCGAATGCGGTGAGCCCGGTCAGCGTCAGACCAAAGAACTGTGTGGCGCTGGGCATCATCCAGGGCTCATAGACAATCGTTCCCAGCGCCATCAGACAGGTCATGCCGAACAGCCACATGACGATGGTTTCGGGCGATTCGGTGCGTCTCAGTACGCGTACACAGGTATAGGCAAGTCCCGACAAAATGCCCGAAACAAGCGCTGCGATCATAACGGGGTTAACGCCCGAAACATCGGGCTTGATAATCAATGCAATCCCTGCGAACGACAGCAGCACCAGTGCATAAATTCGCCAGCTGAACCGCTCTTTGAGAAAAATAGCCGCAAAGATGCACACGAAAATCGGCGACGTTTGATTGAGGCCGTTGGCAAGCCCCAAATCCATGCGCTGAACAGACCACAGATATGCCAACGCTCCCAAACCGCCTAAAAATCCGCGCAAAAACAGAATTCCTCGCCGTTTGCCGATACTGGTCTGTTTAATCCCGGTCAGCGACATGCCGACAATTAACGCAAATCCAACAAAACAGCGGAAAAATGCGCATTCCATCGACGGCAGACCGACGCTGAATCCCTTCAGCAAAGCCGAGCTGATGCCGAACAACAGCCCCGCGCCGCACATCAGACCAATCGCCAGTGGCACACTCGTCTGCGGCGCTTTGCCGTCTGTTTCGGCATGAATATTGGGTAAATGTGGCATATCAATGCGCTCTTGCACCAATCATACGATACGCTCGGAGGACATTGACCATGAAAAATGCGTCAACAGCGTATGATGACACCGGAATGAGGCCCCCCAATCCGGCTATTGTGAGGTATAGACAATTGGTGCGAATATACAGAATGCAAACGTTATTGTGGGTCCCAATGTTCAGGCACTTGGCGGAGGTTGGGGCATAACCCCAATTCTCATTTATTTACACGATCTGCAAGAACCGCCACATCCAACGCACTGCTGCGCAATTTCTTCGTGGAAATGCGCCTTGATAAACTCCTCGCCGAGCTGCTTGCGTGCCAGTTCCGGCTCGACCGAAAGCGCACTCTGAAGCCACTGCTGCGAAATCGGCGCTTTGTCGTTGCGTTCCAGCAGCGCCTTAATCAAATCCATCGCCAGATCGCGGTCATAGCCATCCCACAGCGACTTAATCGCCGTATTAAACGCCGTCGCCACATCGGCCGATTTGTCATTGTCAATTGCTTCAATCACCGGTTTCACGTCCTTGGTGGTTCGCGCACGCTTGACTTCTTTCGACACCGAATTGCCCTTCAGATTTGATATGATGAGAATCACCACTGCAATAACGCAGACGATGATGATAATGGTTGTTTTGTCTAAATTCTCGAAAAATTCCATAAAATTCCTATCTCAGGTGTGAAATCACATAACTCCCCGCCGCGTTTGCTAGCGACTGCATGACGAAATGTCAAGCTTTTTGTAGGGTTGCGGCGCTATGTGCCATACGCGCCGCTGCCGTGCTATTTGCCTGCGGCAAATACGCACGGCACCCCATCCTAAACACCAATCATACTGCGGCCAGCGCCGTATGGCGTGATTTATCGCATCATTTTTCTTGACCTTTGGAGGCTTCAAAGTTTTAAAAGCACGTCAACCGTTGTGTTTGCGGGGACGACCATGACTTAACTAAGGAGATATGATATGCACATGGCAGATGCCCTCGTTAGTCCGGCTGTAGGACTGACAATGGCGGGAATTTCAGCAGCAGCAGTTGGCATCGCATGTTATAAAATGCGCAAGGAACCTACGAGTTTTGAAAAACTGCCGATGCTTGCCATGGCCGGAGCCTTTGTTTTTGCGGCCCAGATGATCAATTTCACGATTCCGGGCACGGGCTCGAGTGGCCATATCGGCGGCGGTCTACTGCTCGCCGCTTTGCTCGGGCCTTTCAGGGCATTGCTAACCATTGCCGTTGTCCTTCTGATTCAATGCCTGTTGTTTGCGGACGGCGGCGTGCTGGCGCTCGGTTGCAACATCTTTAATATGGGCATAATCCCTTGTTTGTTCGTTTATCCATTTGCCAAACGACTGATGCAGCGCAATCTTGCCGTCGGTACGATCGCGGGCATCTTGGTGGCTTTGCCGCTTGGGGCATTTGCGGTTGTTCTCGAGACGCTGGTTTCGGGCATCACGCAACTGCCGTTTGGCCCGTTTGTTCAGCTGATGGTGCCCATACATCTGGCAATTGCGGTCGGCGAGGGCATTGCTACGGCTGCAGTTTTATATTTTGTGGCCAAATCAAGACCAGAACTGCTCGAACTCAAATTCGCCAATCTTGCCGAAGTACAGCCGCTCAGACTCTCTAAAAAAGCGGTGGTTGCCATTATTGGCATTGCTGCGCTCTGTGTTGGCGTCGGCATTTCAGGGTTTGCTTCCAGTCTTCCCGATGGTCTGGAGTGGGCCATCCTCAATCTGACGGGATCGACAGATCTTGAAGCCGCAGGCAGTGTCTACGATTCGGCCGCTTCGCTGCAGTCGTCAACTTCCATTTTCCCCGATTACGCGATTCCCGAAACCAGTTGGAACAGTGGTATGCTGGCTGCTTTTGTGGGCGTCATTGTGACTGCGTTTGTTGCTGGCTGTATTGCCTGGATCTGCTCAAAGCGCAGAGTGGAGACTGCCGCAGATCCCAAGGTTTAGGCTTTAAGCACAAAGCTCAGTATGTCCGCTTTTTCCGAACAGTTCCATGCATTGGATTCGCTTGAGTCCTGTGCATGTCGTCCCGGATTCTGGCACGGTTTTCATCCGGGGCTTAAAATTGTGCTGACGTTTGTCTATATCATCACGACGGCATCTTGTGCGGGGCTGTCTTCGTTCAGGTTGTTGTCGCTGATGATATTGCTCATTCTGGTGCACCTGAGCGCCCGAATTCCGCTGGCTTTGTTCTGGAAGCGCCTGATTCTGGCGCTGCCGTTTAGTCTTTTTGCCGGAATCTGGGGTTGTTTCTGGGATACTGCGGTGGTTTTGCATATCGGCGCGATTTCGATTACCGGCGGTGTGCTTGGGCTTTTTTCGATTGTGATGCGAGCGATGCTGAGCGTTGGTGCGGTTCTGATTTTGGTCGGTACGACGCCGATGAACCGATTGTCACTTGGGTTGCGACAAATCCATTGTCCGCGGGAAATCGCGTTGATTTTCGAGTTGATCTGCCGTTATCTCGGCATTGTGATTGACGAGGCACTTCAGTTAAAAAAAGCCTGGCAGCTTCGCGGTGGCCGCGGCAAAGGCATTGCGTTGCGTTATTTTGGATCATTGGCCGGCGGCCTGATGATTCGCAGTTTTAATCGCGCTTCGCGCATCTTTTCGGCGATGCAGTGCCGCGGATATCCTGGTACACACCGCATTCATGCGCAACGCCTGCAGATTCACGAAGTGCTGTTTGGCATTGGGTTCGTCGCTCTCTGTTTATTATGCAGGCTTTTTCCTTTTTTTGAGTTTCTAATTACTCGCTGAAAGCGAGCGATTGGAGCGTTTGTAACAATTCAGCTCTTCAGGAAGCCTCGTTAGGGCTTCCATATGAGTAGCCCCCGGTTGCGTTAGCTACCGGGGGTGAGGTGATACCCATCTCCTCTCCGCCCATTTTTTGGCCAGCCCAAAGCACTGGCAAAAAATTGGTGAAAAAAGAGGGAAACGCTTTGAACCCCCGGTAGTCGCTATGCGCCAACCGGGGGCTATTGATATTGAACGCTTACGGCGTTTGGGGCATAGGGCTGAATCGTAACTCGTTTTAACAGTTTGCCGTTAATCACTGATATGCTTGAGATCGAACATTTATCTATAGGATTTCAGCCAGGAACCCTGGTTTTGAATGATATTTCCTTTTGCCTGGCCGAGGGGGAATCTGTCGCATTGCTTGGGGCTAATGGCGCAGGAAAAACATCGCTGTTACAGGCGATCGTCGGGCTTATGCCGTATCAGGGTGAAATTCGCTTGGATCAAATGTGCTTATCGCAAAAAACGGTGCGGGACTTTCGAAATCGAATCGGTTTCGTTTTCCAAAATCCCGATGATCAGCTGTTTTGCCCGACGCTATGGGATGATATGGCATTTGGTCTTGAGAATATGGGAAAATCGGCGGAAGAAATTGCTGATATCGTAAAATCGTGGCTGGAACGGCTTGGATTGGCGGCTTTTTCCGACAGATCCTGCCAGAAATTGAGTGGCGGAGAGAAACGAATGGCTGCGCTGGCGACGGTTTTGGCCATGCAGCCATCCTTGATTTTGCTCGATGAACCGACATCATTTCTGGATGCCAGATCGCGCAAAGCGCTTGAATCGGCGCTTTGTGATCTCCTTACGGCCAGGATTATTGCCACACACAATATCCGATTTGCCGACAGAATGTGCAGCCGGGCGATCGTATTAAACAATGGCAAGATCGAGGCCGATAGAGATATTCACGAACTTTTGCGCGATCAGGCTTTGATGGAACGCTGTGGGTTGGATTGGATTGAATAGATTTCGCCACCTTTTTGTGCGCTTTGTGCATCGATCGTGATTTTTTGAACTTTGGTTCCGCCATTGTTGGATCCGATTAAAACCACCATATCTTTGCAAACTGTATGGACGAGTTCGGTGTGTCCTTCGCCGATCCAGACATCACCGGGTTTTGCCAGCGTTTTATCGATGGTCTTGTAGCCGTAATTCTTACAGGCATTGCGCAATTTTTCGCATCCGACGACGTGTTCGCCAATCAGCCCTACCTGTTTGAGAATGGCCGAAACAAAATTGGCGCAGTTCAGGTTATAGCCATTGTTTGTCGATTTGCCGCGTCCCAAATCCTTGAGATATTTCAGTTCGCCGACCAGGTCTTTGGTCGTGCGGCCGAGATAACTCGTCGCCAGTGACACTGCTTTCTTCTGGAGCTGACCAGACTTGAGTTTCTGGTCATTCTCTACAGAACGCAGATACCGTTTCGAGACATAGGCATTTTCGGTTCCATGCCTTATCAGGGCCCAGGTATCGCTGCTCATATCGGCATGTATGGTTGCGCCATTTTTTAGCCTGCCAACGATTGGGTACTGCTTTCCCGGCCCGCGACGCACATTGAGCGTTGATGCCGTTACAACTGCTTTTCTTAGTTTTGGGCTTGATCCAGACAATTCAGCATTTGTCCGGAGCACCGGTGGGCGCATTGATGCGCGTTGCTTCGGCAAAAGCTTTTGAACCGGCACCTGATACCCATAATCATTGTACTGGTGTTCCTTCTGCTCTGTTTTGTGCAGCAGCTTCATCATGGCTTACCTCCTTGAAAATCGCCAGTGTTATCCGGAAATTGCAGAAATAACCCCATCTGTAGCCAATTTAATAAGCCACATTTCAAATGTGGTCTTTCTGCAGTCAAAGTATTTCCGGTTCACTCTATATATGTGGCAATTAAATTTTTTTCGGCCGACAAAATGAAAAAAAAGTTGTTTTTGTATTATTCTTTTAATCCGCAAGAAAACAGAATAAAGAGTGCGCGGGAATGATTTGCCCGATTCGGGCATTATGAATTTGGAAAAACGATATCGCGATGGGGGACGGCGATATCTTGTATAGGCCGAAAAAGGCATCTGCTGCAGACCGAGGGGGTAGCGGCGTATGCGCGCAGCCGTAGAGTCGTGCGATCGCACGTCTCACGGCGAGCACATAGACGCGTAGGGGGAGACTTCCCCCGCACAACAATGCATATTGGAATAATTGGAATGTCGAGACGCGTCGTGACACGTCTCTTTTAGGAGAACAAGTGGAGAATTTTAAGGCGGATATTGCGATTATCGGGGCTGGCGGTGCCGGTTTGAGGGCGGCGATCGCTGCGGCACAGCGAGAGCCGGCGTTGAAAATCGCGTTGATTTCGAAGGTTTATCCGATGCGCAGCCATACGGTGGCGGCAGAGGGCGGGGCGGCCGGCGTGATTGGCAAGGACGACAGCCTCGACAACCATTTCCGCGATACGGTTTCGGGCGGCGACTGGCTGTGTGACCAGGATGTGGTCGAGTTTTTTGTCGAACAGACGACGCGCGAGCTGATTGGGCTGGAGCATTGGGGATGTCCGTGGAGCCGTCTGCCGTCCGGCGAGGTTTGTGTGCGGAAATTCGGCGGAATGACTGTGCCCAGAACGTGGTTTGCGGCCGATAAGAGCGGGTTTCACATCTTGCATACGCTGTATCAGACGTCGACGCAGTTCGCGAATATCCGGCGGTTTGATGAGCATTTCGTGATCGATTTGATCGAGGCGGATGGGCGAATTCAGGGATTGGTCGCGTTCGATTTGCAGAATGGCGTCTTTCGCACGATTCTGGCCAAAGCGGTGATTTTGGCGACGGGAGGTGCGGCGCAGGTCTACAGTTTTACGACGAATGCGACGATCGTGACTGGCGACGGGATGGCGCATGCCTATCGGCATGGCGTGCCGCTGCGCGATATGGAGTTCGTGCAGTACCATCCGACCGGGCTGCCCGGATGTGGGCTGCTGATTACCGAGGCGGCGCGCGGCGAAGGCGGTATTCTGGTGAATAAGGATGGGTATCGCTATTTGCAGGATTATGGGCTGGGCCCCGAGACGCCGGTTGGTGAACCGCAGAATCGAACGATGGAACTTGGGCCGCGCGACAGACTTTCGCAGGCTTTTTGGCACGAACAAAAGAAAGGGCGCACGATCGAAACGCCGCTGGGACATGTGGTGCACCTCGATTTGCGGCATCTGGGAAAGGCGCGGCTGGACGAACGGCTGCCGCAGATTTGCGATCTGGCGCGGTCGTATGCGGGCGTCGATCCGGCGGTTGCGCCGATTCCGGTGCGGCCGGTCGTCCATTATACTATGGGCGGCATCGAAACCGATATCCATACGGCCACCCGCAAACCCGGGCTTTATGCCGCTGGTGAATGCGCTTCGGTCGGATTGCATGGTGCCAATCGGCTGGGGTCCAATTCTTTGGCCGAAATCCTCGTTTTCGGACATGTCGCGGGCGACGAGGCCTCGAAATTCGCCGCTTCTGTGCCCGATTTTAACGATGCGGTGCTCGGGGATATCGCAAATGCGATTGTCGCCGGTATTTCTCAGAAATTCGAGTCTTCCGCCGGTTCTGCAGACGATTCGATCGCCGCGATTCGCCGCGAAATGGGCGATACGATGGAAGAAAACGTCGGCATTTACCGCGAGGAAGCCGGGATCCGACGGGCAATCGACAAGCTGCGCGAACTCAAGCAACGATACCGCGATTTAAAGCTGCACGATACAACCGGACGCGTTTTTTCGTTCGAACTGACGCATCTGCTGGAACTCGGCTATATGCTCGATGTGGCGGAATGCATGGCGCATTCGGCGCTGAACCGGCGTGAGTCGCGCGGCAGCCATCAGCGTCTCGAAGCGGATTGCAATCAGCGCGATGACAAATCGTTTTTGAAGCATTCGCTGGCGTTTATGGGGGATAATGGGCCCACGATTCAATACAGCGATGTATCGATCACGACTTATCCGCCTGCAAAACGCGCTTATGGTGCCGAGGAGCAAAAGCAGAAATTGCAGTCACAGGAGGCGGGTGTATGAGCGAAAGAAACATGCACTTTTCTGTGATGCGATATCGGCCCGAAACGGACGATAAGCCGCATTTCGAGGATTTTGAGGTGCCTTTTATCCATGAGTCGTCGGTGCTCGACGGACTGAACTATATCCGCGATAATCTGGCGCCCGATTTGAGCTATCGATCGTCATGCCGCATGGCGGTCTGCGGTTCGTGCAGCGTGATGATCAATGGTGTGCCAAAGCTGGCATGCAAAACGTTTATCCGCGATTATGTCAAAGATGGAATTATCACCCTCGAACCGCTTGAGAATTTCCCGATCGAGCGAGATTTGGTCGTCGATATCTCGGATATGATCGAAAAAATCGAAAGCGTGAAGCCGTATATCGTTCCGGCAAATGATCTTCCGGCCGACAAGCCAAATCATCAGACGCCGCAGCAACTCGAGAAATACCGGCAGTTTGCGCAATGCATCAACTGCGGATGCTGTTATGCGGCGTGTCCGCAGTATAAACTGCATCCGGCGTTTATCGGGCCTGCGGCGCTCACGCTGATGTATCGCTACAATCACGACAACCGCGATGGGGCGGCACAGAAACGCATTGCATCAGAATCCCGTGAATTCGGCATGTGGGGCTGTACTTCGGTCGGGTATTGCACAAATGTCTGCCCGAAGCTGGCAGATCCGGCGGCTGCGGTTCAACTCGATAAGCAGGACAGCGCATTTGATTATGTGAAGCACTTTTTGTTGAGACGTAAGAAAGATTGATCTTTCGCGGCTACGCGCCGCAGGCGAGAACTCTCGCGGCTACGCGCCGCAGGCGGGTAGGGAATAATCCATTACGGCCGCAGGCCGTCCTGAAGAGCTAAGAATTATCCCGCCAACAGGACGTTGGCGGGCGCGTCGATGTAACGACAGGACGTCGTTTCAGCGGCGCAATAGGTATGCATAGAAAATAAGCCGGGGGACGGGGGGCAGAGCCCCCAGACGCGCGGGGGTTGGTAGGGGGCGTGCGCGGTGGCACGCCCCCTGCCCGCCGCGGCGCGTAGCCGCACAAATAAAAAACTAACGGCCGCAGG
>JAEEGL016211209.1_pt1 | contig 13371 bp, 13 predicted proteins | sample 9134231 | NCBI WGS metagenome assembly JAEEGL01 (sample SAMN16246548, study PRJNA631951) | gut metagenome | biome: gut microbiome; feature: rumen; material: fiber-attached | host: Bos | place: Iran: Karaj | collected 2018-10 | reverse complement strand
TACGTATACCCCCATTCCGGACCGGATTGAGGCGGGATCCCTCATGGTGGCCGTGGCGGCCAGTGGTGGGGAAGGAATCGTCCGCAACGTCATCCCGGAGCATAGTAAGGCCGTCAGCGCCAAGCTGCGGGAGAGCGGCGCGGAGGTAGAGGAGTTTGCGGATGCGGTTTTCATACGCCGTCGCCAGCCCATCCTGCCGGTTTATGTCAAAACCCTCCCCTATCCGGGCTTCCCCACGGATATGCAGGCCCAGATGATGGCCTATCTCTGTGGCTGCACTGCCAGCAGCATCATCAGTGAAACCATATTTGAAAACCGCTACCTGCATGTGCCGGAACTGCTGCGCATGGGGGCGGATATTCGTTTAGAGGGCAGGGCTGCCATCATCCGGGGCCGGGGAAAATTAAGTGGGGCCCGGGTTAAGGCCACGGATTTACGGGCCGGAGCCGCGCTCCTGATTGCGGGTCTTTCCGCCCGGGGAGAAACCGTAGTGGAGGATTGCGAGCATCTGGGCCGCGGTTATGAGGATTTTCCTGCCAAGCTGCGGGGGCTGGGAGCAGAAATTGAAGTGACGTTTTCCTGAGGGAAGCAAACCGGAGCGTATTTCCCCTGCCTGGAACACCATTCGGCTTTTTTCGCGGTATTTCCGCCGGGGGATTTCCCAAATTGTGCAGGAGATGAATAAAAGGGAAATTGGGGATATATACTAGCATTGAAAGGGGAACGCACCCGGCGGGCCGGGATTCATGGCGGACCCGATATGAGGAAAAGGAGGCAACAGGGCATAGATGAAAGCAACCGGAATCGTTCGTCGGATTGACGATCTGGGCCGCGTGGTCATTCCGAAGGAAATCAGGCGAACATTGAGGATTCGGGAAGGTGACCCGTTGGAAATATTTGTGGACCGGGAAGGAGAAGTGATTTTAAAAAAATATTCTCCCATCGGCGAATTGGGCGATTTCGCCCGGGAATACGCGGAGTCCCTGCATGAAACGCTGGGGATCGTTTCGATCATCACCGACCGGGATGTAGTAATTGCGGTCTCCGGCGGAAATAAGCGGGAATTTATGGGGAAGCCCGTGGGCGATCTGATTGAAAAGGCACTGGCGGAACGCAGTACCGTGGTGATGAACGACATCCCGGCCAGCTGCTCCGAGGAAGATCACATTATCCAGACGGATGAGAAGGAATACGCCATCCGTTCCCAGTTGGTGGCGCCCATTATTACCCAGGGAGACCCCATTGGCTCTGTGATCCTGTTAAGCAAGGAGAACGGTGCCCGGCTGGGGGATATCGAAATGAAGCTGGCGGAAACCGCCGCGGGTTTTCTGGCCAAACAGATGGAACAATAACAGACGGCGAAAAGGGGCGAAACCGATGTAAGAAGTCGCCCCTTTTTCTGATAAATTGCTGCGGATGCCATAAAATTTATTTTTTTTGTCGCATTTTTGCCGTTTTCGAGGTAATATAAAAGAATAACCCACGCAGATATGGAAACGGTCTTTTTGTCTGCGGTAAGGAGGGTATTATTTGAAAAAACAGAACTTTATGCGCGGCGCGGCGATTCTGGCAATGGCCGGGGCGATTTCCAAAGTGCTGGGGGTATTGTACCGCATCCCGCTGGCCCGGATGATCGGGGATGAGGGCATGGGGCTGTATCAACTGGCCTATCCCATTTATTCAACCGTCCTTTCGCTGGCAACAGCGGGTGTACCGGTTGCGATTTCTGTTGTGATCGCCCGGCGGGAGGCGGAAAATTATCCCGGGGATGTCCGGCGTGTTTTCCGTGTATCCTTTTTCCTGCTTTTCGTCTGTGGCATTGTGATGACCATGCTGATGATGGGCGGCGGGCATGTTATCGCTGAGAAATACCTACATAACGAGCAGGCCTACTGGCCCGTAATTGCAGTGGCGCCGGCGGTATTCATATCCTGTATAATGGCGGTTTTCCGCGGGTATTTCCAGGGTCAGCAGATGATGACCCCCACGGCGGTTTCCCAGGTGATTGAACAGTTCTTCCGGGTCAGCGCGATTCTGGTCATGGCAACGCTCCTCCTGCCGCACGGGCTGGAATACGCTGCGGCCGGGGCCACCGGAGGTGCAGTGGTGGGAACCAGCGCCGGACTCATCGTCATGGTGGTGTATTTTGTGCGCTATCGCAGATACCGGGCGGCAGACGGATTCCTCCCGGTCAGCCCGATCAGCAACTGGGAGACGGGGAAGGAACTGTTGCGGCTTGCCATCCCGGTTTCGCTGGGAGCCATTGTGCTGCCGCTGGTTCAGACACTGGATGCGGTCATTGTTCCCGGGAGGCTGCTGGTCCTGGGGTATTCGCAAAGCCGGGCAACAGGACTGTACGGGCAACTCTCCGGCATGGCGGCCGTGCTGATTAGTTTTCCGTCTATTTTTACCATTGCGATTTCTACCAGCCTGGTGCCAGCCATTTCGGAAGCCTATGCCAACCGCCGGCTGCCGGAGGTGCACGAACGGCTGAACTATGGGCTCCGGGCAGCCATGATTATTTCCATCCCCGCAGCGGCGGGAATGTTTGCCCTGGCAACGCCGATCTGTGATCTGCTCTATAACACACCGGAGGCCGGGCGGTGTCTGGCGCCGCTGGCCTTTTCCGCAGTGATGCTGGCGGCATTCCAGCTTTCCAGTGCGGGCCTTCAGGGTATCGGTCAGCCGCAGATCGTCATGCATCACCTGATTGTGATCGGCATCTGTAAAGTTATCTTTAACTATACCCTGACAACCATTCCGGCGCTGAATATTCAGGGCGCAGCCATCGGAACCGTCCTGGCATTCGGAATCGGGTCGCTTTTGAATCTGTTTTCCCTGCACCGGTTTACAAAAGTCAGGTTTGAAAAACTCCGTTTTGTCAAAATCGTGCTGATTGCAGCGGTCATGGGCGCGGCGGCCCGCGGCTTCTATCAGCTGCTGGTAATGCGGAATATCAGCTCTTATCTCGCGACAGCGGCCGGCATTTTATGCGGCGTGGTCGTTTACGGAGTGTTGATGGTTCTGTTGAAGGAACTGGACAACGACATGGTTCGGCAGATTTTAGGGAAACGCTGATTTCTTGGGGGAGAAATAGGATTCAGGCCCGTAGTATCGTAAGAAAACAATGATGTTGCAATTATATAGGTAAGGTCATGCCGCGTAAAGACGGATTTGCGCGGCGCCGCCGGAAGCAGGAGGGAAAAATGGGAAGAACCGGAGAAGAAATGGAGCGCTTGCAGCAGGTAATGAAACGCCTGCTGGCGCCGGGCGGCTGCCCCTGGGATCGGGAGCAGACTCACGCCAGCCTGGTACGCTACCTGATTGAAGAAACCTATGAAGCGATCGATGCCATTGAAAAGCAGGATATGGTGAATCTGAAGGAAGAACTGGGAGATGTACTGCTGCAGGTCGTTTTCCATGCGAACCTGTGTGAACAGGAGGGCTATTTTGACCTGTCAGACGTGATGGAGGCTGAATCCCGGAAAATGATCCAGCGCCATCCCCATGTTTTCGGAGAACAACCGCGGCTGGAAAATGGAGAACAGGTGCTGCAGATCTGGGAGGGCATGAAAAAGAAAGAACACCTGCTGGACGGTATCCCCAAAGGACTCCCGGCCCTGCTCCGTGCCCATAAGATGCAGGAAAAAGCCGCCCGCGTCGGATTCGACTGGGAGGATGTAAGCGGCGCCTGGGACAAGCTCTATGAGGAGCTGGAGGAACTGAAAACTGCTGCCACCCAAGAACGCCGGGCCGAAGAAATGGGGGACGTTTTCTTTGCCCTGGTAAATGTAGCCCGTATGAGCGGTATGGAAGCCGAGGAAATTCTACAGAAGGCCAATGATAAGTTTGAGCGGCGCTTTCATTTTGTCGAACAACAGGTCCGGGCCAGCGGAAAGAACTGGGAAGATTTCCAGCTGCCGGAACTGGATCACTTCTGGGACGAAGCGAAGCTGCTGGAGAAAAACCAGGAGGAGGAAGTCTGAATGCGATTGGATAAGTTTTTAAAGGTCAGCCGCATCATCAAGCGACGCACAGTAGCGGCGGAATTCGCCGACAGCGGCCGGGTAATGATTAACAGCCGGGTCGCCAAGCCCTCCGCGGCAGTAAAGGTAGGCGACATCATTACCCTGACCAGCGCCGGACGGGAAACCCGATACGAGGTGCTGGATATTCGCGACAATGTGCGCGTGAATGAAGCGGAGCAGCTTTACCGCCAGCTATCCTGAGAGCCCGGAACCCAAGTGGCATAAATCCGCCCGTCCGCTCATAGAATGTAGTGCGATTGAAAAGGCGGGAGGGATGATGAGTGGCGCAGCACAGTGTAGAGATCGGGGATCGGGAAAAGGTCCGGGTGGAAGGCGTACGCAATATTTTAAGCTTTGACGAAGAAGCGGTAGTGCTGGATACGACCCTGGGGCAGCTGCATGTTTACGGCGAGGGACTGCACGTTACCACGCTGAATTTGAACGACAGCGAGGTGGCGCTGCAGGGAAAAACCATCAGCGGACTGGAATATAAAGAACCGTTAAGCGAGCAGGTTAAAGCCCGCAGTCAGGGATTGCTGCGGCGCATCCTGAAATAAGAGGCGCAGGATGATCGGCTGGTCTTTACAGGTACAGGTTTTCCTGCGAACGATGGTACTGGGGCTGGTATTGGGGCTGGTATTCCATTTTTACTGGCTGCTCCTCCGAACGGCCCGGCCCTCACGGCGGTTGATTACACTGACGGATATACTGTTCTGCCTGTTCCTGCTGCTTTTCATCGGCGGGACCCTGTTGCTGATTAACGCCGGAGAGGTGCGCTTTTACGTTTGGTTGGCCCTGTTTTCAGGCGGCTGGCTATATAAAGCATGGCTGTTTGCCGGATTAACGCCTGTTTTGGGAAAAATCTGCCGGGGCACCGTCCGCGTTGGCAGATGGACGTTACGGTTGGGACAGATGATCCTGCGTTCTGTTCGGGATTGTAGGCAAAGTGTAGGAAAAATGTGGATAAATCGGTGGAAAAGGGGGAAAACCCCGCCGGAATCTCCACCGGAGGAAGAAAAACCCAGCGCATAATCCCCGGTCTACAGGGACTTGTAGAACAAGGCAAAACCCCGGTGGAAAAACCAGTCTGCATACGGTAAAGTGCATAAAAAAGGATTTGAAGAAAGAATGAAATTAAAGTCTTTCTTTCTGCCATAAAAAGCGTTACAATGGAGAAAATGAAAAATAGTTTTCCGAAGAAAAAAAGGGTTTATCCACAAAATGTGGATAAATTGTGGATAGATTCGGAGAAAAAGCGCTGTACAAAGGGGTTCAGTGTTGAAAAAACAGAAAGAAAACCGGAGGAGGAAACGAAGCAAATGACTTCGGCGCAGATTAAACAAAGAAGAAAACGCACAAAACGCATCCTGTTCGGGATCATGATCGTCATCATGATCGCGGCGGCACGCCCCCGAATTGCAGTGATCATCCGCCTGCATGACCAGAAAACGGCCCTAACCGAGCAGATTCGTCAGCTGGAGCAGGAGCAGCAGGAGCTGACCGCTACCCGGGATTCCATGGATCGGCTGGATACCATAGAAAAAATCGCCCGGGAAAAACTGGGCATGATTAAACCCGGCGAGCGGGTAATGGTAGAAACCAAAGAATAATTTCAGAAATTAGCCATACGCATGTGGATAAATCAGGCGAAAGAGTGGATTTCGCCTGATTTTTTTGTGGGCTTTGAAGAAAAGAAGCTTTGGGGATAAACGAGGCTTTATCTTAGCAGATACCGATCATCCCAAGCTTGTCGCTGTCGTGCCAGCGTGTATGAAGTCTCATTCCGGGGAAAAACAGTACTCCCTACGTCACGGCTCCACCTGCCACCTCCTTCTCTGAAGGAGTAACGAAATGCTGGTTCGGAAAGTAAGCATTATTCCTCATGAAACAGCTGGAGCACCGCCCTCTCCGACTGCCCTGTGGGCAGCCACCTCTCCCTAAGGGCGAGGCAAGCTCCGTAATTTTCAGTTTTAGTCTATAGCCTCTTGTCTCTCCCTCCGGGGGAGATGACGCAACGGTAGTTGCGTCAGAGAGGGCTCCCTCGAGCAAAACACGCTGCGCGATAGCGCAGGGCGTCTGTCCCGCAAAAGGCCTGTTTATTCTCCGGTTCGCCCCCACGGGTGTACCTGTTAAGTCAAAAAAAGTCAGAAAATCACAAGAGAGCCCTTGACAAATCAAAGCTGACACGGTACAATGAAGCTAAAGTCAAAAAAGGTCAAAGGGAGTGATGGGGATGGCACGCAGTTTGGCCGATCGCATTGAACTGTACTTGAAAACCCTGATCGAGCGCAGTGAAGATAAACAGATCGAAATTCAGCGAATGGAGCTGGCGGAAACTTTTTCCTGTGTTCCGTCGCAGGTAACCTATGTAGTCTCCACGCGGTTCAAACCGGAAAGCGGGTATCTGGCGGAAAGCCGCCGGGGCGGCAGCGGTTTTATGCGCATTCGCAAGCTGGAGTTTTATTCCATGGGGCAGGCAGATAACCGCGCGGATATGTGGCTCTTAAATCTGTGCCGTCAGAAGAAACTGACAGAAAGGGAGAGCCTTTTGGCCAGCACTTTCTACCATCAGGCACTGGATAGCCTGCCGGTTACCGTCGAGCAGAAACACTTGCTTTTACAGCAGAGTGTGGAACACTTTTTGCAGTTACAGGAAAACCACGGAGAACCTCCTTCAAAATAGATGCCAGGCGCCGCGCAAAGGCGGTTATGGCTGCCTTTGGCGGTGCTGCCTGTAAAACGCTTACCAAGAGAAAAGAGGGATGATTATGGCTTATTGCGATCATTGTAAGAAAAACCCGGCTACCATGCACATGATTCAGTTTATAAACGGAGAAAGAACCGAGTACAACCTGTGTGAAGAATGCGCTGCGGAAATGGGCGGCAGCCTGTTCCTGACAGACGCGCAGTTCCCGCTGCCAAGCCTTTTAAGCAGCGTGTTTAACAGCGTGCTGGGCGGAGCGAAAAAGAGCGATACCAAGGTGTGTCCGGATTGCGGAACGCATTTCAGCGAGATCGGCAAGCTGGGCAAGGTCGGCTGCAGCACCTGCTACACCACCTTTGCGGATGAAATTGAATCCAGCCTGCGACGGGTACAGGGCAATGCCCAGCATGTAGGGAAAATTCCGGCCCGTAACGGCAAACCGGCCCAGATGAAAAAGCAGATTGAAGAGTATAAACAGCAGCTGCAGGATGCCATCAGCCGCGAAGAATACGAAAAAGCGGCGGAATTCCGCGATAGAATCAAGGAACTGGAAAAACAGTTGTAAGGAAGATTCGATATCCCGTAGCAGGGAAGCAGCCCTGAGAGGAGGAATATACGATGCTGGACGCATTATTGAATACAGATTCGGTAAAATGGGCCGAACAGCCGGCCGGTGCAAAAGAAGGGATTATCGTCAGCAGCCGCGTGCGACTGGCGCGGGATTTGAACGCCGTCCCCTTTCCTCACCGGCTGAACGCAGAGAGCGGAGAATCCTGCGTAAAGCTCTTGGAGGAGGCCTGGAGCAGGCTGCAAAATCAGTTGCCGGGCTTTGTCTGGAAGAATCCGGCTGAGCTGACAGCTGAAGAACGGCAGATTCTGGTGGAAAAACGCCTGATTACGCCGAAATTTTCTGAAAACGCAAAGAAATGGGAACGCCTGTTGATGAAAGAAGACGGCTCCTTAAGCGTACTGTTTAACGAAGAAGACCACCTGCGGATTCAGTGTCTGCTGCCGGGGTTACAGCTGGAGGAAGCTTTAAAACAGGCGAATGAGCTGGACGATTGTCTGGAGCAGGTGCTGGACTACGCTTTTGACGAGCACTTCGGCTACCTGACGGCTTGCCCCACGGATCTGGGCACAGGCATGCGGGCGTCGGTTTTGCTGCATCTGCCGGGCATTAAAATGGCAGGCCAGCTGACCAAGGTGGTGCAGAATATGTCCCAGTTGGGACTGAATATGCACGGCCTCTACGGAGACGGGGCCAAAGCCTTCGGCAACCTGTTCCAGATTTCCAACCAGATTACCACCGGCCAGAGTGAAAAAGAGATTTGCAACTATCTGGCCTCCGTCGTGGGGCAGTTGGTAGAGCAGGAAAAACAGCTGCGGGAAGAGCTCAAGACGAAGAATCCCTATCAGTTCACCGACCGGGTAAAGCGGGCTGACGGGCTTCTGCGCAGCGCCTACGTGATGGATGCCGCCGAAGCCCTTTCCCTGTTGTCGGATCTGCGGTTGGGGGTGGATATGGGGATCGTACAGCCGGTTCCTGTGGCCACATTAAACCAGTTGACGCTGATAACCAACCCCGGCCATTTGCAGAAACGGGCCGGCAAGCAGCTGAACACTGCGGAAAAAGATCATCTGCGGGCGGAGCTGATTCAGGAAAAACTGTCGGCGGGTACAACCGCGTAATTATAAAGACGCAATTCAGGAGGAGAACCGATGTTTCGAAGATTTACCGAACGAGCCAGAAATACCCTGCTGCGTGCGGAGGAAGAAGCCAAAAAGATGGGTCAGAATGCCATCGGTACCGAGCACGTCCTGCTGGGGCTCATCCGCGACCGGGAAAGCATGGGCTCTCGGGCCCTGCTGGAAATGGGCGTGAATTTTGAATCCTTAAAAGAAGATATACAGGAATATTTAAGCGTGCAGCCGGAACAGTCCGGATCGTCCTATGACCCACTGCCGGTCACCCCGCGGGTGAAGCGCGTATTTAACATGGCTTTTGACGAAGCCCACCAGCAGGGGGTGAATTATGTCGGCACAGAACACCTGCTGCTGGGGCTGCTGCGGGAAGAAGAAGGCGTGGCTTGCCAGGTGCTGCGCATGATCGGTGTGGAGTATGAGGAAACCCACAACCAGATTTATGAAATGCTGGGGGGCGAAGAAGAAAGCGGCAATGCTTACACGATGCGGGATGAAAGCAAACGGTATGACGGCGGAAAAGCCCCGGGCGGCAGCCGACGCAACCGTACGAAAAGCCGCACGCCGGTACTGGATAATTTCGGCCGCGACCTGACGCGGGAAGCCCGGGAGCAGCAGTTGGATCCGGTAATCGGCCGGGAAGAAGAGATTGAACGGGTGGTGCGGATTCTATCCCGCCGCACGAAAAATAACCCCGTTTTAATCGGGGATCCGGGCGTGGGCAAAACGGCCATTATTGAGGGGCTGGCCCAGCGGATTGTAGAAAACATGGTGCCGGAGATTCTGGCCCACAAACGGGTCGTATCTCTGGATCTTTCCGGCATGGTGGCCGGGACCAAATACCGGGGAGAATTTGAAGACCGTCTCACCCGCATGCTACAGGAGATTAAAAGCTCGGGCGAAGTCATCCTTTTCATTGATGAGCTGCACACCATCGTGGGGGCCGGGGCCGCAGAAGGCGCGATCGACGCCGCCAATATCCTGAAGCCCTCCCTGGCCCGGGGTGAATTCCAGTGTGTGGGCGCTACCACCATTCAGGAATACCGGAAATATGTGGAAAAGGATGCGGCGCTGGAACGGCGCTTTCAGCCGATTACCGTTAACGAACCTTCCGCCGGGGAAAGCATTGCGATCTTAAAAGGCCTCCGGGACCGCTATGAAGCGCATCACGGTGTAAAAATCAGCGATCAGGCCATTGAAGCGGCCGTGCGGCTGTCCTCCCGTTACATCAGCGACCGTTTCCTGCCGGATAAAGCCATTGATTTGATTGACGAGGCGGCCTCCCGCGTTAATCTGGCGGGCTATGTGCTGCCGGAGGACTTAAAAGCGCTGGAGCAGGAGCTGCAGAGCATTATCGGGGAAAAGGAAACCAGCATCAAAGAGCAGAACTATGAAAAGGCCGCCAATCTTCGGGATGCGGAAAAGCAGCTGAAGCAGAAGATCGCAGACCGGCGGCAGGAATGGCGCAACAAGCGCACACTGGAAAACGCACAGGTCACAGAAGAGGACATCGCGGAAATTGTATCCGGCTGGTCAGGGATTCCCTTAAATAAAATCGCGCTGGATGAAGGGCAAAAGCTTCTGCATCTGGAAGAGAACCTGCACCAGCGGGTCATCGGCCAGCATGACGCTGTAGCTGCGGTGGCCCGGGCAGTACGACGGGCGCGCGCCGGGTTGAAAGATCCGAAAAAGCCCATTGGCTCTTTCATCTTTCTCGGGCCAACGGGGGTCGGTAAAACCGAGCTGGCCAGGGCGCTGGCAGAAAGCATCTTCGGCACCGAGGACGCGATGATCCGGTTGGATATGTCGGAATATATGGAAAAACACACGGTTTCCCGTATGGTGGGAGCGCCCCCCGGATACGTCGGCCATGATGAGGGCGGCCAGCTGACGGAAAAAATCCGCCGTAAACCGTATTCAGTCGTACTGCTGGATGAGATTGAAAGGCCCATCCGGATGTGTTCAATATGCTGCTGCAGGTGCTGGAGGACGGCCATTTAACGGATGGGCAGGGACGGACAGTCGATTTTCGTAATACCCTTATCATCATGACCTCCAATGTGGGAGCGGAAAACCTCCAGAAAAACCGGACTATCGGGTTTAACACTTCTCCGGACGGGATTGATTACGAGAGAAACCGCGCGATGGTTTTAGAGCAGATGAAAACCGTCTTCCGGCCGGAATTCTTAAACCGGATTGATGAGATTATCGTTTTCCATAACCTGAGTGAAGCGGAACTGGGTGAAATAGAAGAGATTCTGCTGCAGGAAGTGGAAAAACGTGCCCGTGAGCAGAATTACAGGCTGCGCATCAGCCCGGCCGCCAGAAAGAAAGTGCTGCAGGACGGCTATGATCCCGCCTATGGCGCCCGGCCGTTAAAACGTGCGATCCAGCGGCTGATTGAAGATTCCGTATCCGAAGCGCTCCTGGCGGGAACGTTTGCCCCCGGGGATATCATTGACGTGGACGTGGATGAAGAAAACAAAATCTGCATAAAAAAACCGGCCCCGGAAGAGCCGGAGCTGGTACTGCAATAAGAATTTAAGAAAATCCTGATGTTTCCTTAAGCAGTACAGAGACTGAAAGGAATCCCAAAAAGAACCACGGAACCGGTTGCCGGCTCCGTGGTTTTTCTCTTTAGCGGGCATCCTGCAAAGCGTCCGCCGGAATATCTATCTGAGAGAAGGTGGGGTCGGTTATATCCATCTGCAGGCGCAGGGAAAGAAGCTTATATTGCGGCGTCAGCTCCTGCGCCGTCTGGGAGACAAAGGATAATCTGACCGGTAGTTCAGTTTGCAGACTGAAAGTCAGGGTTGTCTGTAAGGGGTATTCGGTTTTCCCGAGAAAATGCACGGCTGTCTGAAAAGCCCGGCCGTTAAAACGGAATTTACAAAACCGGTTTACCGCGGAAAAGGGAAGCGTGCCGGTGATATTCACCGTGCCGGCGGCTTTATCCGCCTTTTCCAGCCGGGGGGATTGTAATGCGTCCAGCAGCCCTGCCAGGCTCAGTAAATCTTCCCCGGCATATGCATCCTTTATCCAGAGATCGTTTTCTTTTTCGTAGAAATAGGTGGTGAGGATGCCTTCCCCTTCGGGTGCATATTCCATATAATAGGTTTTCTTCTCACCCGGCTCACTTTCGAGGGTGGATTCCCCGCTTAAAAAGCAGCGGTTTCCTGCTGTTTCCAGAACGCCCGTATAGGTACAGAGAAGTTCGCGGCTGGAGGTTGCAAGCGCCAGCTCTGCCTGCATGTTGGAGCGGATACCGGGCAGAGACCGGGTGTTTTGCAGCAGAGATTCCATACGCACTTCCGGCTGGCAGCCGCCGGCGCAAAGGGCGAGCAGCAGGGAAAGGACCAGGACAGGCATCAGCCGGGGTTTTTTGACTTTTTGCATCATCCGTTCACCTCAATATTTGTAATACCATTGGCCGTCTTTGCCCAGCATCCAGGAAAGCAACGGCGTGCGGTGGATGTTTTGGTACAGATCGGTAATCAGGTACTGGGTCATCACCCGGCCGGAGCCCGGCTCCAAATCGGCAAGATCAAGCAGGTTTTTCATGCGGATGTCCCAGTGGCCGTCGTACACCAGCGGTTCACCGAAATATTTATAACGGCTGCCGTCCTCGCCGCCCTGCAGCTCGGTATCCATTATGGAAAGATCGTAACGGACGAACTGGTAGGTATCCCCTTCGTGCAGCGGCTGCGCGCCCTTTTTGGCAAAGTCGTACTGAATACCGGCCAGGGAGATTTCTTCCGGAGCAGCGGTTATCAATCCCAACAGCTCCCACTCCCCGCCGTCTTCCAGTTCCGCGCCGGAATAGGCGATCAGAAGACAGTCAAAATCCGTCCCGTTGCGCACCACCGGAACCAGGCCGTATTCATACTCCGGCTCGTTCAGGATTTCAAAGTAGCTGACCATAGTGCCGTTAATGGTCGGCCAGGGCCAGGCTGCCGCCCGGTAGAAGTCCGACTTGGGCGGGGCCCATTTGTAGGAGCCCAGGCCGGTGACGGTATAGGTATTGTTATCAAACAGCGTATACCACTGGGACATATCTACCAAAAGCTCCCGCTGGGATTCTGTAAAATGGAGGGAAGGGTAGCCCTCGGCATCTTCCTTATAAACCAGCGAGCGAGGATCCAACAGGGTTTCTTCCGGAACGGTTTCCCAGTCCGGGTTGTACCAGTCATACGCCAGATAGCGGGAAAGCGCTTTTTCGCCGGAATTGCCGGATTCTTCCAGCTCCAGCCCGGCGGTTTGCTCCTGCCCCTTGGCCAGCGTATTCATCAGGTCATCAAAAAAGGAGAAGTAATCTGCGGTGTACCCAACCTGCCGCAGCACGGATGAAACCCGCTGATAGGAATCCGGCTTCTGGAAGGGAAAATACAACGCGATGCCATTGGCGTGGGGTACGGTGCTATCCGTATAAACGACTGCCTTCTCTACCGCATCCAGCACATGTTCGCCGTTGATGTTTAAAATGCGATTGTTTTCAATAAAATCTACCAGATCGATTTGCTCAAACATCCCGTCGCCGAAGGCCTTGACGTTGCTGCGGGCACGGGCGAGGCTTTTATAATCCACCTTCAGGAGGCCCTTTTCGTTTTCAAAATAAAGCTGAAGGGCGTCGTACAGCGCCGGCATCTGGCTCAAGTCCAGCAGGGACAGCGTGTGGGTGGTATAACCGGAGGGATTCCGGGGCATGTAATCCCGAATGATTTTTTGCCCGATGGCAACTGTATCCATAGTCGGATCCTCCCCCAGGGCTGTCAGCCAGTCGGTATAAAACCAGCCGCTGCCGGGTTCCGTTTCCTCAGAGGCAATCAGATAGTCCGCATAGGGCGCCAGTGCCATACCGGTTTCCACGGTGCCCATCAGGCATGCGTCAAAGCCGATAAAATCAAAATGCAGGCCAGAGGACGCCAGCGCCTGGTGGAT
>JAEEGL013193747.1_pt1 | contig 13371 bp, 9 predicted proteins | sample 9134231 | NCBI WGS metagenome assembly JAEEGL01 (sample SAMN16246548, study PRJNA631951) | gut metagenome | biome: gut microbiome; feature: rumen; material: fiber-attached | host: Bos | place: Iran: Karaj | collected 2018-10 | reverse complement strand
TATAAAGACGGCCAGGACCTCGCAGAAGCCCTTTGTTCTTATTTGAAATATAATGGTCAGGTGGCCATGCTGGTAGGAAATGTTGGAGCCCCTTGTCATGAAGAGAGGGCAAGCGGAGCAAAAGCTGTCTTTGATAAATATGAAGGCATCAATCTTATTGATGTAAAATATGATGAAGACAGCGACATAAATGCTTATAATTTTACAAAGGAGTTCCTTACGAATTATCCGGAACTGGATGGAATTATCTGCTGTAATATGAGTAACCCCGTTGGAGCAGGACGCGCTGTTGAAGAAGCAGGAAAAGCGGGCAAAGTAATTATTGTAGGAATGGACCATGATGAGCGGGCAATAAAATATCTTCGCGATGGAATTATTTATGCCCTTGCTATTCAGGACTGCTATTCTATTGGTTTTGATACAATTACAACTGCGGTAAAAATTGCAGATGGTGTAAGCCCTGGAAGCCTTTATCCCGAAAAGACAGAAGAAACGACAACTGTCTTTTATCAAAAGGATGCGTCGGGCCTGCTCCGATCACTTTACGGTATAATGGAATAGGTGGTAGAGCAATGAGTAAGCTTACAAAACGTATCATTCATATAATTATTGCCTCCAGCATGACGATAATGATTTTTCTTTTGTTAATTATGTCATTTAAAACTGCTGATACTACACAAGAAGTTACAGATAAGGCTGTTGATAAGATTAGTCATTTTTATATAGAAGAAATTGCAAAAAACCGGGCATCCTTAATTTCAAATGAACTAGATAAAAAATATAATTATGTAAATAACGCTCTTGATATTATTTCACCAAAAGATCTTGAATCGCCAAAAGCACTTAGAAATTATCTGGGCAATATTAGAAAGCTATATAACATGGACACTTTTGCTCTTGTTGATGAAAACGGTCTTGTTTATACTTCTCATTCAACCTGCTCTGGAAAAACCCGCTTTCCTTTCCTTGCAGAAAAAATAACAGAACCAATTTATTCAACAGTTTTAAATTATGGCGGCGAAAAACAGCTTTTTCTTGCAGTACCTGTTTCCGGAATATATTTTAATAATTCAAAAATTACAGCCTGCTTTGTAGAGATTAATATTAATCAGATGATGAAGTCTATGACTTATCGTTATGATGACATGGAAACCTATGTTAATCTTTATTACAAAAATGGTGAAAGTCTTACTAATTCTGATTTTGGAAATCTTCCGGCAGGTTTGAATCTTCTTTCGGTAATTTCTGCAGACGAAAAAGATTCAAAACAAATTAAACAAATTACAAACGATTTTGAGACAGGTGGTTCAGGTCTTTTAGAAATTGGCTATGGAGATCAGGAAGCTCATCTTTATTATATTCCTGTAAAAAACACAGGCTGGATTCTCACAATCCTTGTTTATGAAACTGCAATTGATGAACAGGTTAGTTCAAATATTGAATCTCTCATGCAACAAACAAGAACTCATGTCTTCTTTATATTTGCATTACTCTTTTTACTGTCTATTGCATTAATTCTGATTATTCGAAATGCCTCCCATTTCAAGCTGCAGCAGGAAAAAATTATCAGCCAGAGAACACAGCTTGCATACGACAAACTCAATAAAGAAACGAATGCCATGCAGATTATTCATTCTGTTCTGAACTCTGGACCATGGACTATTGAATTCGATGAAAATGGCAATATTCTAAAATGCAACTGGTCGGAAACCTTCCGTAAGCTGCTTGGTTTTAATTCTGAAAAAGAGTTTCCAAATACTCTTGAAGCCTGGTCGGACAAACTTCATAAGGGAGATAAGAATTTCGTATTAAAAGCCTTCTGGGATACTGTTAATGATACCAGTGGTAATACTGTTTATGATGTTGAATACCGCCTCTTAACCAAAAACAGTGGCTGGAAGTGGTATCATGCAGCGGGAAATATTATCCGTAGTGCAGATGGTTTACCTCAAACTTTCGTTGGACTCTTTACCGATATAGATGAAAACAAGAGAAATGAAATCAATCTTATGGAGCAGTTCAGCATTGTAAATGCCCTCAGCCGTGATTATGCAAATATCTTAAGCATCAATGTTACAACAAGAACTATTAAACCGATTAAACTTGGAGGCTTTGTTCCTGAATCCTTTAAGAAAAATTATTCAACAGATGCTTCCTATGAAACTTACTTTACTGAATATATTGAAAATCGTGTATATTCAGAAGATAAAGCCTTTATGTCGGAAGCCATTGCTCTTGATACAATTATTGAAAAGCTTAATGATTCAGAAGAATATTCTTCAAGTTACCGTGTTAAAGAAAACGATGAAATTCATTTTTATGAATTTAAATATATGAAACTTGATTCAGATACAATTATTGTCGGTGTTATGAATATTGACAAAATTGTAAATGATGCAAAGGAAAAGCAAAAGCTTATTGTACTTTCTGAAACCGACCAGATGACCGGTCTTTTGAACCGAATGAGCGGAGAATTAAAGGTAGAAGAGAGCCTTAAGAATGGAAAGGGTGGATTATTCATACTTCTTGATATTGACCATTTTAAGAGCTTTAACGATACCTATGGTCATGATGTTGGAGACAAGGTAATTATATGTGTTGCAAATTGTCTCAAAGCAGCCTTCCGTGAACACGACATTGTTTTCCGTTTAGGCGGTGATGAATATTCTGCCTATGCCGCAGAAGTTCACGACAAAAAAGTTGCAGATGCAATAATCAAAAGATTTATGGATAATCTTAAGACAATTGTAATTCCGGAGCTTGGTGATATTACAATAACTGCAAGTATTGGTGCAATAATTATTCCAAAGGGCGAAGCTGCTGACTTTGGAGATAACTATAAGCTTATTGATAAAGGTGTATATAAGAGCAAAAAAGTAGAAGGCTCTCACGTCACCTTTATGTAGCTTATTTGGTATTATAAGCTATTGCACCATCCCAGTGCTCTGGAGGACGTACTGTAAACTCATCGCAGCGTTCAACCATCAAAGCGGCAGCCTTATCGTTTTCGCATTCATCCAGAGCTTTCTGGAAATATTCTCTTGCAAGATTCCAGACACCTTTTTGATAAAGTGCAAAGGCCTTGTCATAATAGTCACGATAGGTTTGTGAATAATCTTCAACACTTCTATCTACAGCATAAATTGGAACCGGGTGTTCCTTTCCCTTTACCTTAACGTTGTCCAGATGTCGGTAAACAAATTCATCACCCTTGATATCTTCTTTTACGGCCTCGCTCACAAGAATCATAGTTCCATAAGTTTTTGTAAGACCTTCCAGACGGCTGGCAAGGTTTACGTTATCACCAATTACAGAATAATCAGTTTTGTCTTCCGAACCGATAGAACCAACAATCACATCACCATAGTGAATTCCAATTCCGATATTAAACTTCATTCCGGCAGGAAGGATTAAATCTCCAAGCTCAATATTATTCAGTTCTGAACGCATTTCCTGGGCGGCACAAACGGCACGACGGCAGTTATCTTCGTAGCTAACAGGCGCACCAAAGAGAGCCATAATAGCATCGCCCATAAACTTGTCTACAGTACCGCCGTACTTTTTGATAACCCGGCACATAATTGTAAAATAGCGGTTTAAGAAGCCTACGACAGTTTCCGGCTTATTGCATTCACTGATATTTGTGAAGGAGCGGATATCACAGAAGAGAATTGCAACATCGCGCTTTTCTCCGACTCCTACAGTTGCCTCGGTTTCAGCGCCATCAACAAGCTCATCAATAATCTGTTCCGGAACAAAACGGCTGAAGGCTTTTCTAATGTTTCTTTCAAACTTCATTTTGCCCTGCATTTTGATTGTAGATTCCATGATGCGGGTAACTTCGTTTACGGCAAAGCTGAAGAGGTCTATCTGTTTTGTTGTAAAGGCACCTTCGCGGACAATGTGAACGGTTCCGTAAAGCAGGCCGGATTCTTCTTTAAGCGGGAAGGCCTGATAAGCAGAAAGAGGAAGATCATCTGCATGATATTCATCCAGCTGCATGTCAGTTTGTATTTTCTCCGGAGATACATTTATCATATTCTGATTCGGGAAGAGATTTTCAAAGTCGGTCATGCAGACCTTGAGGAAGTCGCTGATTTCTTCATCATTAAAATTGTCACTGCAGATATAATAGCTTTTAAGCCCTTCATCGGTTTTTACAAACATAGCGGCGGCTGGAAGCTCACCAAGTTCTGCAAGCAGGGTCAAAAAGGCCTTTGAGATTTCCGGCAGGGAATCTATGCGGTCAATCATGGAATAGATTTTTTCCAGGATTCCGGTTTTTACGATATCGTTCTTTTCCGGTCTTGCAAGCATGCCATCCTTTTTGGCAACAAGATTATCCAGGTCAGAAATAATTGTGTTCTGATCGAAGGTAAAAAATAAGTCAGCACCGCAGTTGATTTTAAATTCATCATAAAAAAGAAAATCGCTGGTTGCAAAGATTCCTACAGAAATTGTTTTAAAGCGGGCAACACTTTTTATAAAGCGAACCAGTTCAATACAGGAAGGATTCATATTACGGGCATTAATCAAAACTGCATCAGGCAGAAGATTATATAAAGCTACAAGGAACTTTATACCGTTTCTTTCGAAGGTAAGCTCATAATCCGAGTGACGGGTAAGCTCCATGAAAATGGACTGTATTGTAACAGAAGGTTCAAGTACTATTATTCGTTTACTCATGTAAAAGCTCCTTGATTTTCTGAATTAAAGTATCACGCTTAAAATCTGCTTTAGAAATATAGATATCGGCCTTAGAAATAGGGGAGTTTGAAAGAGCGATGACCGGAACCTTTTTATAGTTTTCCAGACGACGTACATTATCAAGGAAAATCTCTCCATTCATTCTAGGCATTTTATCATCACAAATAATCAAATCGAACTGATTGATTTTGATTTTTTCCATTGCATCAATTCCGTCATAGGCCTCTTCGACATAAAAGCCGTTGCCTTCCAGAATTGTATGTTCAATAAGTCTTGTTGTTTCTGAATCATCAACTACCAGGGCATGGTTAATATGCTTTCTTGTAGAGGCTTCAAATTTCTTTACATCATAGCCGCGCATAGAACGGAATTTTTTGATAATCATAGGCATGTAAAGAATTGGAATCATGTCGTATTTTTCATCAAAAGCAAGTCCCTTTAAAATCGGGAAATACTTGAAGCAGCGCGGCATTGGCATTTTGATTACAGAAACAAACTTCTGCATTTCATCTACAATGATGCCGACCTTCTGCGACTGGAAGTTCACAAGAAGAATTGTATCCATTACAGGCAGCTCTGAAATTGGAGTTCCGGGGAGCAGGGAAGAAAGAGAATAAACCGGGATTTCTTCGCGGTTCTTTTCGTTTCCCATTTCATTTTCCTGAATGTAAACTACAAATTTCTGATTCTGTTTTTCTATGTAATTGTTAGGGCTTTCAGAAATTACATCAATTACAAATTCCGAAGGAATAAGATATTTGCGGTGATTTGCAAAAACAAAAAAGCCGTGGAAATCCTGATGCTTTGCAAGGAAGGAATCTTCGTGAACAAAGGAAAGAATCTGCTCGTGAGAAAGCAGAAGGTTTGTCTGAAGGTTCTGGGCATCTGCCGTCAGCTGTTTTGAAGTATCGCGGATAAGCTTTTTATTGTCTTCGAAGATTGCCTCTTTCAGCGTTTCTATCTGATTAATAATGATATAGGAACGGGCAATCATTTCCTGATGCTGATTTACAAGCTCAGAAATTTTCGAAGAATCAAGAGTTATCTTTTCCGGAATTTTTTCTTTTTCCTTTCTTTTTGCTTCAGCTGCCCGGTCTTCTTCTTCCATCTGCTGCTGCAAAAGAAGGGTCTGTTCGCGACTGCCTGCTGCAAGGCTCATTGCATTAAAGAGCTCACCGGCAACTGCTTTATCAAGATACAAAAGATAGGGCTTAACATTGATTTCAAAGAGCTCGTTCATGCGGCCCTGTTCAATCATATCGCACATTTCGGAAAGCTTGTCGGCAGTCTCGTTAATAAGGAAAAAGAGGTTATCAGAGAAAACTGCTTTACCGTCAATGATAGCCTTATATAAATCTTCGGTAGCCTTATAAAGCCTGTAGACTGGAGTAAAGCCAAGAATCAGGGAGCTGTCTCTTGTAATACTTAATACACGCAGAATTTCCTGAGTCATCTCTGGCTGGGTTCTGAGGGTATGTGCCAGCCAGCGGGTTTCTGCCAGATAATTTTTTATGACGTTCCCGTTCTCAGAAGTAGTCGGAAGCTCATTAATAATTTTAACAAGCTCCTGCTCGTTGTCCTTCTTCTGATTTTTTGAGAAAGCTTTTTTGTTCTGCTCGTTCTTAGAAATCTTTGAAATTATACCCAACTCTCTCATCCTTTTTTATGAAAATAAAAAACATTACCATCGGAACATTTTTCGATTCCAGCTGGAATTATTGTAGAATCTATTGTTGCAATTTCATTCATGGAAAGGAAAATGTAGCCGCCTGGAGCAAGCGAATCATTTACTATTTTCTGTAAAATGTTTTTACGCATTTCTACCGTGAAATAGACAAAAACATTTCTGATAAAAACTATATGAATATTTCTCGGGAAAATAGAATCGTTCCTGGTAAGATTAATCTGCCTTCTGTCAATTTTAGAGGTTATTTCAGCAGGGAAGGTGACTTCCTTTTCCTCGTTCATATAAGGCTGCAAGAGATAATGAAATTTTGCACCATCCACAGCCTTTACAGAATTAGCCTTATATTTTCCTTCCAGGCCTTTATCTAAAACTGTAGTATTTAAATCAGTTGCAAGACATTCTGTTTTTATTCCCATAGAAGTTGCCAGCAGATAAAGAGAATAAATTTCTTCACCGCTGGAAGCCGCTGCACTCCAGATTCTTATTGGATTTAAGCCGTTCTTTTTATGCAGCTCCGGCAGCACTTTGTTCTTTAAAAACATAAACTGAGATTCTTCGCGGAAAAAATATGTTTCGTTGACAGTAGCGTTGTTGAGGAGAATATCCATTTCCTGGCGGTTAAGACAAACGTAGTTGTAGTAATCAAGACCATTCAGTTTGATTTCTGTTTTTCGTTTATCTATAAAATTCCTTATTCCGCTCTTGTGACTTTCCCGGGGAATTATTCCTGTCTGCTTGGTAATAAGCGAAATAATATCTGTAAACTCTTTATCGTCCATAAAACCGACCTTGCTTTCATCGTGTCATTTTCACGACAGCTCTCGCTATACAATCACGCGGTAAAACTCGTGATGCTGCTTTCATTTCAATTGCAGCCTGTGGCATACCAAATACTGTACAGGTAGACTCGTCTTCACAAATTGTAAAGCCACCTGCATTAGTAATTTCTTTGCAGCCTTCTGCACCGTCCTGTCCCATACCGGTAAGTAAGAGGGCAAGACAAGACTTTTTATATAGCTTAGCGGCCGAGCGGAAAAGTTTATTTACTGCCGGTCTAAGGAATCTTTCAGGAGGCTCATCGGAAAGCTTGAGCACTGGAAGATCATTTTTTACATAATCTATTATAAGATGCTTGTCAGCAGGGGCCATATACACATGCCCCTTTCTGGCAATTTCACCATCTTTTGCAAGGCTCATTGGAATATTAGGACAAACCTGATTAAACCAGCGAACCATTTTTTCATCAGCACCGATATCAATATGCTGTGTATAAAGAACAGGAAGAGGGAAGCTGTTTCCCAAACCGCTGAGCACCTTCTGTACCGCAGTTGGTCCTCCTGTAGAAGCACCAATACAAAGCACCTTAAAGGAATGGGTACTACCGAAGGAAGATTCTTTATCCAGATCAATATCATGAACTCTTTCAGAATGCGAATTATGAGGATTTAAACCTTCTGTTTTTGCTTTTTCTACAGCCTCGCGAACCTTCTGGGTAAAGTCTCTTAAGATAGATTCATCAAAGGTCTGCAGGGAAGGCTTTTTTTCAAAGGCGGCACCTGTCGCAAGTACATCTGATTTTATGGAAAGGTCTTCAGAATAAATTAAAACCGGAATTCCGAATTCCCCAATGATTATTTTTGCAGCATCAATACCGTTCATTTCCGGCATATTGTAATCGCTGACAACAATATCAATTCCATGCTCGCGGCAGAAATCTACAGCCTTACGCCCGTTAGAAACAGAGGCAGCTATTTCAAAATTGTTGCGGACAAATGCTTTTTCAAAAAGTCCTCTTGTAATTGCTGAATCATCAACAATGAGAACTTTAAGCAAATCGCTCATAATTCTTCCTCCCTTAAATCCTGACAAAGCGTAGTTTCAATAGCATCTATATCAAAAAAAGGAATTATGCGTGATTTATACCTTACACCTTCTGCAGATATATCTTCCTCTTCCGGCTCAAAGAATAATTCAATACCGGTAATATGAATTGCAAACTGGTCATCTTCACGGCGGAAAACAAGCACCGTCATCTGAGGAATATCGCAGTCTTCTTCTTTTTCCATTTTCAAAAGATTTACAACGGTGTAGGGTACGCCGCGGCAATTCACCATTCCTTCGATATAATCCGGTACAAAAGGAAGAGGGTGAATTTTTGCCGAATGCATAATTTCCTGAACGTTGGTGTTCTTTATGGCATAGAGGCGCTTATGAATTGTGAAAATCAGATAACTCTCATTCGTCTCTGCTTGCATTGTTCAAGTCCTCAGAAATCTTGCGAACGTTTTCCGATGCAAGGGAAATATTATCTGTTGCTACAGTAAAGTTTTCTACACCGGCAGAAATTTCCTTAAGGGCAATGAGAATCTGTTCACTTGCGCTGGCCTGCTGGCGGATAATTTCTGCAATGTTATCGGCACTTGTAGCAGTGATTTCGGCAGAGCTGCGGATATTGGCAAACTTTGCTTCAAGCCCACGGGCATTTTCGTAACCGGCATTAATCTTTTCTGTACCACTTTCAGAGGCAAGGATAAGCGAGTCTGAAGAATGCTGTATTTCGTTAATCTTCTCTTTGATTTCTCGGGTTCCGTCAATAATACCATCTGAAAGGCGGCGGATTTCGTTAGCAACAATACGGAAGGATTTTCCTGCTTCACCTGCAGTAGAGGCTTCGAGCTCGGCATTGAAAGCGATAATCTTTGCCTGGTCTGCAACGTTATTGATGAGGGTTACGATATCCCAGATGCTTTCAATCTTTTCACTAAGGATTTTGATTCCATCAATGGTCTGCTGGTTAGCATCAAAAATCTCGTGGAGCTGGGCAACGTTCTGTTCAATCTGCTGAACACCCTCGGTTACATCCGAAGAAGTCTGGTTTGCAATGCTGGAAACATCCTTGATTTTTGTAGAAATATTTTCCGAGAGGACATTTGAATCCTCCATAGTTGCAACAATTTCCTTTACGGCTGCAGAGGAGTCCTGACTGGTTGCGGCAGTTTCCTTTGTGGCGACTACCAGATTCTGGGCTTCTTCAAAAAGACGCTCACCAATCTTTCGTTCCTTCTGGGCAACAGCCAGCTCTTTTTCGCGGGAAGCTCTGATTCTTACCATAACATCATTAAGCTTGGCAATTATGATTACGAAGATTGCAAAGATAACTACAATTGCAATTGTGATAATCATAAGAATAGAAATACCTTCCTGTTTGCCGGCAGTAGCAGGGGCAGTGGCAAAAATATACCAGCCGTAGCTTGGCAGATATCTCATTACACCGCGTTCAATAGGATTCAGTTCAAACTCCAGGAGGCTTCCGTCCTTTGAAAGCTCCTTAGCTTTTTTCATAAGGCCTTCGAAATCAATCTGCTGGCCTTCATAAAGAGAGTCAATAAGCTTCTTATCAACAACCATCTGCTTATCGTCTTTTACACCAGTAATTTCTTTTCCTTCATTAAAGAAGTACATGGTGATTTTGTCATTCAGACTTTCGTAGCAGGAGTTGATAAAGGCATCCAGCTCAATACCGGTACCAGACATTCCTATCGGCTTCTTTTTGTCGTCACGCATAACAGCATTGAGCCAGAGACAGGTCTGGTCCAGCTCTGCGTTGTAGTTGATATTGAAGTTGTATACATCGGTTTCATAAAGGGTCATCTTATACCAGTAATCAGAAGGATTATCCGGATTGATGGTATAAGAATATTCCATTCCACTATAGAAGTCTTTATCAATATCGTTTGCCCAGAAAATTATGTGGGAAGAAAAAGCCTCCTGAAAGCTTTTGAATTCCGTAAAAGCTTTTTTCTTCAGTACCTGGTCATCCGGATTTTGAAAATATTCCAGAGCGGTTGGCGATGTAGCCAGCTTCTTAGTTAATGCAATTTCAGGCTGAAGGGAATCCTCCATCATAATTCCCTTCTGTGAAATATCCTCTCTCAGCATTTGTGCAACTCTCTGCGATGCCTGCTGTGTTGAAAGAATTCCATAGGCAAGGAATGCAAGAGCCACAACGGCCAGAATCAACACAGTAGAAATAACGACAGATTTCTTAAAAATTTTCGTCTTCATATCTATTAATTATCTCATAAAAATTCTATAAAGCAAGAAAATAAGTTATTATATTTAATTATACTAAATTATTTTATTATTATTAAATTTTTATATTGAATATTAGACGTTTTTTCTATATTATAAAATTACGTCATGCTGAACTTGGTTCAGCATCTGTATTATAGATCCCGAATCAAGTTCGGGATGACACGGAGTTTTTCATGATAGAATTAACCTTATCCCAGTTACTGAGACAGAAAACAGCAGAGAATCCAAGCCAGGAGTTCATGGTATATGCAGACCGTGACCTTCGTTTTACTTATGCGCAGTTTGATAAGCGTGTTGATGACCTGGCTTGCGGACTATATGCAATTGGTGTTCGAAAGGGTGACAATATCGGAATCTGGGCTACCAATGTTCCGGACTGGCTTACCTATATGTTTGCCTGTGCCCGCCTTGGAGCAGTAGGTGTTACTGTTAATACTTCTTATAAACTCCATGAGCTTGAATATCTTGTAAAACAGGCCGACCTTACAACTCTTTGTCTTACAGACGGTGTTAAGGATTCTAACTATGTTCAGATGATTAAGCAGCTTGTTCCAGAGCTCGATGAATATGAGCGTGGCTGTTTGAAATCTGCACGCTTTCCTTATTTGAAAAATGTAGTTTTTATGGGTCCTGAAAAATACCGCGGACTTTATTCTACACCGGAACTGCTGCTGCTTGGCCAGCATATTGATATTAAAATTATTCATGACATAGAAGCTCAGGTTAGCCAGCATGATGTTGTAAACATGCAGTATACTTCGGGTACAACAGGCTTTCCTAAGGGTGTAATGCTTTCGAGCCACAATATTATCAATGACGGATTTATTATTGGTGAGCGCATGCGCTATACAGAAAAAGACCGTCTTTGCCTTCTGGTACCGCTTTTCCATTGTTTTGGAATTGTACTTGGTGTTATGGCAGTTCTTACACACGGAGGAACACACGTTCTTTTGGAAAGCTTTGATCCGCTTGTAGCGCTTGCTTCAATTCAAAAAGAGAAGTGTACTTCGCTTTACGGTGTTCCTACAATGTTTATTGCAGAACTTAACCATCCTATGTTCAGCATGTTTGATTTGACCTCTTTACGTACAGGAATTATGGCAGGGTCGGGCGTTCCTGTAGAACTTATGAAAACCGTAATCGAAAAAATGCATATGCCCGAAATTACATCAGTTTACGGTCTTACAGAATCAAGTCCTGGTATGACACAAAGCCACTGGGATGACACTGTAGAAGTAAAGGCCACAACAGTAGGTGATGCTTTTGAAGGAATTGATGTAAAGGTTTTAGATCCTGAAACTGGTAAGGAATGTCCTGTTGGAGTTCAGGGTGAAATGTGCTGTAAAGGCTGGAACGTTATGAAGGGCTACTACAAAATGCCCGAAGCAACAGCCGAAACAATCGACAAAAACGGCTACCTTCATTCAGGTGACCTTGGCGTAAAAGACGAAAACGGAAACTTCCGCATCACCGGCCGCATTAAGGATATGATTATCCGCGGTGGTGAAAATATCTATCCAAAAGAAATTGAAGAGTTCCTGGCCCAGATGCCGGAAATTAAAGATATTCAGGTTGCAGCAGTTAAGAGTGAACGCTATGGAGAAATTACCGGTGCCTTCATTATTCTGCACGAAGGTAAAACTCTTACAGAACAGGATGTAATTGAATTCTGCCGCGACAAGCTTAGTAAGTTTAAGTGGCCTCAGCTTGTTATGTTCCTTGATGAATTCCCGATGACCGGTTCAGGAAAAATCCAGAAGTTTAAGTTAACTGAAATTGGTACAAAATATCGCCGCGAAGTTCTTAAGGTAGAGGATTAAACTCCAATCTCTATTTCATTACACAGTGCCTCATACAAAATAGCCTTGTCGTTGTTTGTCTCGCGCAAGGTTTTTGCAAGTCGGCGTGCAAGTACACTGTAGATTCTATAACCGAGGACTGGATACTTATCGCAAAGCTTAGAAAATTTTTCACCAGAAATTGTAAGGGTACTGCAGTTTGTGTTTGCGGTTACTGTTGCAGAACGCTGGTCGTTTGTAATAATTGCCATTTCTCCAAAAAAGATGTTCTGTTCGGAATTAAGAGTAGCAAGGGCAATAACGTCTCCGGCAGGAGTTCCACGAGTAATGAGTACCGAACCTGAATACAGGATATAGAATATACTTCCGGTTTCTCCTTCGCGGATAATTACTTCGTCCTTTTTAAAGTTTTTTATTTCCAGAATGTCGTATACCGATTTTAAAATTTCTACGTCTGTGGGGTTAGAGCTGTCAAATTCAGAAAAAAGCTGAAGCTTTAATATTTTTGGTAATACCTTTTCAAAAGAATCCATCATTTTCCTCCGTTAATTTGTTTCGCCTGTTTTTCCGCGGACATAAATTGCACGGGCATTTTTTGGAACAATAAAATTATTTGATGGGGCAAGAAGCGGCTCGTTGCTCACAAGATTTTTTACCTTTTGAAGACTGGTAATAATTGCAGAAATGTTAGGGTTTTTCTGAGCTTCGCGAATAGCTTCCATTCGTCGCAGGTGGAAGTTTCCGGAATTAAGAAGAAGACCTACAATTATTCCATTGTTTTTCTTTGATTTAAGTGCATATTCCTTTAATTCCTGGTAAGTCTTACCAACAAAGCTTTCCGGAACTTCACCAATCAATATTCCTGAATCAGAATCATCGCTTATCAAAGCTTTAATAACATTTCCATAACCCTGACCACTGGATGCAGTTGCAAGAAGGCTGCGTTCATATTCCTGACTCAGGATAATTTCGTCGCAGTGTGCCATCTTAAGATGCTTTTCAAATTTTTCGCTTATAAGCTCTGCTACAATATAAAGTCCACGACTCATTGTTTCCATGGTCAAAACTGCAAGAACAGTTCGT
>JAEEGL010858452.1_pt1 | contig 13371 bp, 11 predicted proteins | sample 9134231 | NCBI WGS metagenome assembly JAEEGL01 (sample SAMN16246548, study PRJNA631951) | gut metagenome | biome: gut microbiome; feature: rumen; material: fiber-attached | host: Bos | place: Iran: Karaj | collected 2018-10 | reverse complement strand
GCTCTCCATTTTCGGTGGAGCTGTAAAAATTGCAAAAGCGCTTGGAAAGAAAAAATAGCCGGACCCGTCGATTTCACTGATTTTCCACTTGTTTTTCACATATAATTGCCATATAATACACATAAAGGCATAAGGAGAAAATATATGGCAAATTTGACAATAACATTGGACGACGCAGACAAAAAAGGAATCTCAGAATTTTGCGAGCAGATTGGAATGACAATTTCAGGATTGTATAATGTGTTCACAAAACAGGTCCTGCGGGAAGGACGCATTCCATTTGAAATTGCCGTGGACCGTCCAAACAAAAAAACAATCCGAGCAATGAAGGAAGGCGACAAGCTCATAAAAAAATATCAGAAAAATCCATCTTCTGTTAAAACATACAATAATGTAAATGATTTAATGGAGGCTATGCTCAAGTGAAAAAATTTTCTACAGAAAAAACAAAGTACACAACAAGCTACACCTCCACAATGAAAAAAGATTTGAAACGAGCAGAAAAGCGTGGATATAATATGCAAGAATTTGCGGACATTGTATACAAACTGGCAAACGATGAACCGCTTGACGAACATTTCCACGACCATGCCCTTGAAGGAAAATGGGTGGGACACCGCGAACTGCATATCCGACCAGACTGGCTTTTAATTTATAAGAAAAAAGATAATCTGCTGATACTCGAACTTTCCCGGACAGGCACACATTCCGACCTGTTTAAAAAATAGGATTTTTTTTTGCGTTAAGGATTGTAGGGGCAGACCGAAAGGGCTGTTGCGCAGCAATGAAACCCCGGAAAGCCTGACCCGAATGTAGTGAGGGGAACGCCCTTAACAAATTCAACAAACAAATTCAAATCTTGTCTATTTTTGTAAAAGCATGTAACATAAAAAATATGGAGGACAAAATGAAAGAGGTTTTTGAATTTATAAAGGAGTGCGGGACCTACTATCTTGCGACGGTCGAGGATGGGCAGCCAAGGAACAGACCATTCGGGACAATCAATATTTTCGAGGACAGGCTTTACATACAGACCGGAAAGTCGAAGGAAGTTTCAAAGCAGATTCAAAAAAATCCGCGCGTGGAGCTTTGCTGCTTCAACGGAAAACAGTGGCTCAGGCTTTCGGGTGAACTTGTGCGTGACGACCGGGTTGAACCAAAGAAGGACATGCTTGAGCATTACCCACAGCTGAAGTCTATGTACTCCGCCGATGATGAAAACACCGAGGTCCTTTATTTTAAAAATGCGACCGCGACAATTTCAAGTTTCACCGACGCGCCAAGGGTAATAAAATTTTAGCCGGAGATTAGCCATCCCTTTTCAACAGCGGCATCAATATTTTTTTCAACCCATGCGTAGACTTCCGGCATGAAGTCCCTGATGATTTCCACACGCTTTTCGACTGCGGCACGATTTGTTCCACCTTCGACCCATGTGTGTCCGTCGGTCAAAGTGTTGTGGAGGAAGGGCTGGATTCTGTCCATACATGCGGCGTATTTTGAGTCGGGAGTTTCCATGGCATCAAACTCTTCCCACAGCACACGGATTTCCAAACCCTGGTCCGATGGAAGCTGGGAAAAAAGTCTGTCAGCCGCCTTTGACTCACGTTCAGCCTTGTCAAGATTTGCGTCCGCGTCGTAGGCAAATGTGTCGCCCGCGTAGATTTCAACAAGGTCGTGGACAACGCACATCTTTACCGCACGCCCAATGTCAACCTTCTCACTTGCGTATTCCGAAAAAATCAATGCCATCACGGCAATGTGCCATGAATGTTCCGCATCGTTTTCGCGACGTGACCCGTCAATCAGCACCGTGCGCCGGAGGATGGAAGTCATCTTGTCAATCTCGGCGGTGAACCTGAGCTGCCGGTCGAGCCGGATGTTTTTGCTCTCAATAAAATCCTGTATTCCCATGTGGATATATTATAGAAGAAAGATGGGCGGGTAAAGGGGATTCGGAATGAAAGTTTTTTCATGTTTCTATTGACAGTAACACCGCTGTGTGATATATTGTTTCTATCGGTAGTAACACAATTTTTAAGGAGCAAATTATGGCAAGGACGGATTCAATATATTTTTCACTTCCATGCGACAGGTACACACCGTTTTCATTGGCAAAAAAAATTGGCGCGTCGGCAATTCTTGAGAGCGCAAGTTTCGCACAGGGAAGGCAGAGGTATTCAATCCTCATGGTGGAGCCGGCTTTCCACATTGTGCAGGACGAAGAGGGCGTGGCCTTTTTGATTGACGGACGCAGACTTCCATACAAGGAAAAAAATACGACGGGCGAGACAGTTGCCCCGGGAAGCAGGGTCCTCCACACTCCCGACATTCTGGACGCACTTCTCTACGTGGCCCAGCAGAACGACATGAGCGTTGTGCGTGATGAAGATGGAAACGAAAGTGCGAACAACATTCCGGTTCCCGCGAGCGGACTTGGATATCTGAGCTACGAGTTTTCGGCAAGATGCGACACAATAACACTTGCGCCCCAGACGGATGAGCTTCACATTCCCGAAAGCGAATTCATTGCGGGACACATCTATGTTGTGTTCGACCATTTCACAGAGAGGCTCCACGTGTTCGCGCTGAACTACAACGAGCACCAGATTGATTTGGACAAGGCTGTTGCAGATTTGAAAAAACGTCTGAACGATTTGGACTTCTCGTATCTCTCCGCACCGGAAGACCCTAAGCCTGTCCGCGTAATCACAAACCTTGAGCAGAGCGAGCGCGAGTACAAGGAAAAGGTCGAGGCTATCAAAAAAGAAATTGTGGCGGGAAATCTTCTGCAGGCGGTCCCGAGCCGTCGTCTCCAGATTGAGTGCGACAATTCCGCCCTAGAAATTTATAGAAGACTCCGCGCAGTAAATCCAAGTCCATATCTTTTTTACATTGACTTTGGCGAGCGGCAGCTGATTGGTTCGTCCCCAGAAAGTCTGGTCCGTGTCCGCGATGGTGTCGCATCAATACGTCCGATTGCGGGAACAAGGAGGCGCGGAAAAAATTCTTGCGAAGACGAGATTCTTAAAAACGAACTCCTGAATGACTCAAAGGAAAGGGCCGAGCATCTGATGCTTGTCGATTTGGCACGAAACGATTTGGGACGTGTGTGCAAAAACGGAAGCGTCGAGGTCTCCAGGTTTATGGATGTCGAAATGTTCAGCCATGTCATGCACATTGTAAGCGACGTGCAGGGAAAAGTTGCGGAAGGATTCAAACCCATCCAGGTTCTGCGTGCGGCATTTCCAGCGGGAACTGTCAGCGGTGCGCCAAAAATCAACGCGATACAGATTTTGAGCCGTCTTGAAAAAACAATGCGAAGATTTTATGCGGGTGCAGTAGGCTACATCCAGTCCAACGGGGACCTTGATTTCTGCATCGCAATCCGCTGTGCCCTCAAGCAGGACAAGGTTTGGTCTTTGCAGGCGGGCGGTGGAATTGTTTACGACTCAAACGCAGACAGGGAATGGGAGGAGACCTGCGAAAAACTCCGCGCACTCCAGAGCGTTTTCGACATTGCAAAATAGTTTTGGACTTCAGATGTGACGCTTGATTGAATCAATGTACGCGCTCGCATACCGGGAAAGCGTCACACCCTTTCTTGTCAACACACCGACAGTCATGCGCTCGTCACTGTCCAGAGGTTTCGCAATGATTTCCGGACCGTTGAGTTCATGGCTGATTACACCCGAGCAGATTGTATATCCGTCCAGACCAATCAGCAGATTGAAAAGCGTCGCCCTGTCACGAACCTTGATGTTTTTTGGTGAGTCAAAATCAATTTCCGAAATCGGTTCCTCCGCAAAATAAAAAGAATTGAAATCACCCTGCTCGTAAGTCAGATAGGGAAATCCCGAAAGATTTGCGAAAGAGATTTTTCTTTTTTTCGCAAGCGGATTTGACTTGGACACAAAGACATGCAGCGCGGTCGTAAACAGAGGCTCAAAGCAAAGGCCGTTCTTTTTTATCAGCCTGTTGATTACATCCTCATTTCTGGAGCTTGTGTAGATTACGCCCACCTCGCTTTTTAGGTGCGCCACATCCTCAATAATTTCATGGGTCTGGGTTTCCCTCAAAGTAAAATCATATTCCGCGCCGCCGAACATCCTGATTACATCAACAAATGCGTTCACCGCAAACGAATAGTGCTGGCAGCTCACGGAAAAAATTGTTGAGGCTCCACCGCCACCCTTGTACCTGTCCTCAAGAAGTGCGCTCTGCTCCAAAACCTGTCTGGCGTAAGAAAGAAATTCGTCGCCATCGTTTGTCACTGTAACACCCTTGTTCGAGCGAGAGAAAATTGTGATGCCCATTTCATTTTCCAAATCACGTATCGATGCGGTCAGGCTTGGCTGAGAAACAAAAACACGTCTCGAAGCCTCGGTAATGTTCTTATAATCCGCAACCGCAACCGCATATTTAAGCTGCTGCAATGTCATGTAAAAAATACTAGCACAAATCAAAAAAAATTGCCATAGGAAAAAACTATCGCAATCAGCGTGAAAATAGTATTTTTCAAAGGCATGAAAAATACCTATAATAATTTAAAATCTATAAAAATGGTAGGCAATTATGGCAAAAAAAACATCTGTAATAGGGTTCCCGAGAATTGGTAAAAACCGTGAACTTAAATTCGCGGTGGAGAAATTTTTCAAAAACGAATCTACGGCGGCTGAATTGGAAAAGACTGCGGCGGACATCCGTCTGTATGGCTGGAAAAAACAGAGCGACAGAGAAATCTCGTTCATTCCGTCAAACGATTTTTCTTTTTACGACAATGTTCTTGACACCGCATTTCTTTTGAACGCAGTTCCGTCGCGCTACACAGAGCTTGGACTTCCGCCGCTAGAAACATATTTTGCTGCCGCCCATGGATACCAGGGTCCAGCGGGCGATGTGAAGGCCCTTCCAATGAAAAAATGGTTCAACACAAACTACCATTATATTGTCCCGGAGCTGTCCGACGACACAGCAATTTCACTCTCCGACAAAAACAAAGTGACCGCGGAATACAACGAAGCGAAGGAAGCCGGCATCCAGACAGTTCCATCGCTTGTTGGCCCCTACACTTTTCTCCATCTTTCAACATGCACCGGAAAAAAAACTGCGAAAGATTTTGCGGAAGAATCCATCAGGGCATACGGAGAGCTTGCGGAAAAACTTTCAAAATCAGGAGCCGAATGGATTTCATTTTCCGAACCGGCCCTTGTCCTTGACGTGACACCTGATGAAAAAAAATTTTTTGTTTCGCTCTACACAAAGCTGATTGAAAAAATCCGTGCGGAATCAAAAATCAAAATCGCGCTGCAGACTTATTTTGGCGACATCCGCGATGTCTATTCGGATGTGTGCGGACTTGGCTTTGACGCAATCGGGCTGGATTTTGTCGAAGGAAAAAAGTCCCTCGAACTTGTGTCATCCGGATTTCCAAAGGACTGCATTCTTTTTGCGGGAATTGTAAACGGAAAAAATATCTGGCGCGCAAACTATGCGGAAAAAAAATCACTGATTGAAAAAATAGAAGCCCATGTCGATTCAGAAAGGATTGTGATTGGAAGCTCCTGCTCCTTGCTGCACGTTCCATACACAGGCGGGTCGGAAGAAAAACTTCCTGATGAAATCAAAAAGCATTTCTCATTTGCCGAAGAAAAACTTTGCGAGCTGCACGAGCTTGCCGAAGAAAATGTTGCGGCCTTCATTGAAAACCAAAAACTTTTTGCGAAAAACAGGGTTGAAAAAAATCAGGATGTCCAAAAAGCAATTTCCGATTTGACCGAAGCGGACTTTGAACGCAGCCCATCTTTTTTTGAACGTGAGAAAATCCAGCACGAAAAATTCAAGCTGCCACTTTTTCCTACCACAACAATCGGTTCGTTCCCGCAGACAAAGGAGGTCCGGGCAAACCGAGCCTCATTCAAAAAAGGGACCATCTCAAAAGAGCAATATATTGCATTTAACAAAAAAAAGATTTCCGAGTGCATTGCCCTCCAGGAAAAGCTGGGGCTAGATGTCCTTGTACACGGAGAGTTTGAGCGCAACGACATGGTTGAATATTTCGGGTCCCAGCTTGACGGATACATTTTCACCCAGAACGCATGGGTACAGAGCTACGGAACAAGGTGCGTGAAACCTCCAATCGTCTGGGGAGATGTGAGCCGCCATGGACCGATGACCGTTGAATGGTCGGTGTTCGCCCAAAGTCAGACAAAAAAAATTATCAAGGGAATGTTGACCGGGCCTGTCACAATTTTGAACTGGTCGTTCCCGCGCGAGGACATAAGTTTAAAGGAGCAGGCACAGCAGATTGCGCTCGCCATCAGAAGCGAAGTTCTTGACCTTGAGAAAAACGGAATCCGAATCATCCAGATTGACGAAGCCGCTCTGAGGGAAAAACTTCCGTTAAGACACGCGGACTGGCACACAGAGTATCTTGACTGGGCTATTCCAGCTTTCCGACTTGACCATGCGAAAGTCAAAGCCGAAACACAGATTCACACGCACATGTGCTACAGCGAATTCAACGACATAATCCGTGACATCGATGCGATGGATGCGGATGTAATCACATTCGAGGCAAGCCGGGCAGACCTGAAAATTTTGGACGCACTCAGGGAAGCCAATTTCAGAACTGAGGTTGGTCCCGGAGTTTATGACATCCATTCTGCAAGAGTCCCGTCGGTCAACGAAATCAAGGACGCGCTGAAAAAAATGCTTTCAAGGGTGCAGAAGGAAAAACTTTGGGTCAACCCGGACTGCGGATTAAAGACACGTGGGGATGCGGAAACGGAAGCAAGCCTCGCAAATCTGGTTCAGGCCGCAAAGGAGCTTAGGACCGAAATCTAAAAAATGACTTGAGGACATCCCTAAAAAGTATCGGCTGGTTCACAATGGACTGGCCTTTTTTGTTTAAAAAATTTTTTTTATGTTTCTATTGACAGTAACAACTTTTTCTCGTATAATGTTTCTATAAATAGAAGCAAGGAGATTCCAATGATTGCGTTCATAGACAACAAGGACAGTTTCACATTCAACATAGTGCAGAGCCTGGAGAGAGTTTCGGGCGACTGTGTAAAAGTTTTCCGTTCGGAGGAAGCGAGTGTCGAAGAAATCGATGCGGAAAAACCAAGCCACATAATCATCGGACCCGGACCCGGTACACCACAGGAAGCTGGCATTTCAATAGAAGCAATCAAACACTTTGCGGGAAAAATTCCGATTCTTGGAATCTGTCTTGGACACCAGGCAATTGGAGCTGCCTTTGGAGCAAACATTGTCGGAGCAAAATATATCCGCCATGGAATTGTCGAGGAAATCAAAACGGACGGTCGGGGCATTTTCAGAAACATTGGACCCAAGGGAAATTTCACCCGCTACCACTCGCTTGTTGTTGAAGAAAAAAGTCTTCCGGCTGATTTTGAAGTTTCCGCACGCGCAAAGGACGGCGACATAATGGGAATCCGCCACAAGTCCATGGTGATTGAGGGAGTGCAGTTCCATCCCGAGTCAATTGCGAGCGAAAAAGGTGACGCACTTTTCAAGGCATTCTTGAACTACAGCCGGGAGAATATTTCGCACGTGCTGATTTTAAACCAGCTCATCGACCAGAAAAAACCGTTGAGCAGAGAGCAGACCGCAAATTTCATAAGCGAACTCACGGACGGAACAATGGACGAAAAAATTGCCTCATCAGTTTTGACAGCGATGGCCTCACGTGGACTTCCGACTGCGGATGAAATGTCTGGAGCCGCGCAGGTCATGCTTGCAAAAAAAACAAAGTTCCCTCTTGAAACTCAGGGGCTTGCGGAGATTGTTGGAACAGGTGGAGACGGAAAAGGTTCGTTCAATATTTCGTCGATGTCGGCACTGGTAGCTTCAAGCTGTGGACAGGCAATGGCAAAACATGGGAACCGCGCTGTATCCTCCAAATCCGGTGCGGCTGATTTTTTTGAGGCACTCGGAATCAACATAATGGCGAAACCGGAAAAGACTGCGGAGCTTATCAAAAAAACGGGATTTGGATTTTTAATGGCACCGGTCTACCATTCGGCAATGAGATTCGCCGCACCAATCAGAAAGGCTCTCGGAATCAAAACAATTTTCAATGTGCTTGGGCCTCTTCTGAATCCTGCAAACGCTGAGTTCGAAGTCCTTGGTGTATATTCAAAGGAGCTTCTGAAAGATTACGCCCATGCCGCAAAATCGCTTGGAGCAAAACGTGTTATGGTCGTAAATTCGGTGGACGGATACGATGAGATTTCTCCATGCGCAATCACCAATGTCTACCAGATTGACGAAAAGGGAAACGAAAATCAGTACATGATTGACCCGGCAAATTTTGGAATCACCGATGCGGATGAAAACGAACTTTACGGTGGAAACGGAATGGAAAACGCAAAACTTGCACTCGAAGTTCTGCATGGCGGAGGACGAAAGACAATCCGATATGCGGTTGGACTGAACGCCGGTGCTGTGCTCTATCTCTGCGGAAAGACGCGGACACTTAGGGACGGCTACAAGATGGCTCTGGACGCTCTTGATTCTGGAAAGGCACTGGCAAAGCTGAAGGAGATTCAGAAGGCAAGCGAAGAACTCAACGCGGAAGAAAAAAAGAACGCGTAAAAAATGGAGCAGGCCATGAACGACATTCTTACGGAGATTATTGAAAAACGTCGCGCGGACATTGAAAAACTTGGACCAGATTTTGGAACAGCGCTGCCACAAAAAAGAAGCAGACCCGTGCATCCATTTCTGAAGGACAGGGGCGTGATTCTTGAAGTGAAACGCGCATCCCCAAGCAAGGGAGACATTTCCCCGGACCTTGATTCATACCAGACCGCCCTCTCATATTCAAAGTCGGGTGCCAGGGCCATCAGCTGTCTTACGGAGCAAAACTATTTCAAAGGCTCCCTATCCGATTTGATGAACGTGTGTCTTGCGGTGGACGATTTTGAAAGTGAAACACATTCACCCGCACCAGCAGTTCTTCGGAAGGACTTTCTTTTGTCGCCGGATGAAATTGAAATTTCATACAGGGCAGGAGCGGACGCTGTTCTGCTTATCGCACGCATTCTTGACTGCGAAACATTTTTGGAAATGGCACGCGCCGTTGAAAAATTCAAAATGTCCGCATTGATTGAAATCCGCAGCGAAGATGATTTGGACAAACTGAAATTCGTCATGGACAAAGTGCGTGGAAAAAATTTTATCTGCGGAGTGAACAGCCGGAACCTGTCAAATTTTAAAATCGATTTGCTCCGTCCCTGCATGATGATTGAAAAAATTCAGAGCATAATGGGCGACAACGCCAAAATTATTTTTGAAAGCGGTGTCACAAAATGCGAGTGCGCAAAAGTTGTCGGCTCGCTTGGATTTTCGGGTCTCCTGCTTGGTGAGGCTGCCGCAAAAAATCCTTACATGAGAAAGAGCTTGGTCGAATCCTTTATGGAGGCAAAGCCAAACAGAAATGCCGAGTTCTGGAAAAATTACGCCAGGTCGGTGGACAGGACTCCAAAAATAAAAATCTGCGGAATCACGAGAATTGAGGACGCTGTTCTTGCGTACAATCTTGGGGCGGGCTTTTTGGGATTCATCTTTTCACATGCGTTCCCACGCAGCGTGAGCCATGACGGGCGGCTAAAAAAATTGCTTCCCGGTCTCAAAATCCTAAAAACAAAAAAGGTTGCGGTAATCACCGAGACAGAATCGGAGGAAAGCAAAACAGCGGTCCAGCTTGTGAGTGACGGGACATTTGACGTTCTCCAGTTCCACAACATTCCGTATGAAAAAATCCCTGCGGAACTTCTGGAGCTTCCCCACTATTTTGCGGTGAAATCCATGCAAGAATACGAGTCGCTTTTTGAGAGGGGCGAGATGCGTATTCTTCTGGACCTTCACGGCTCCGGCGGACTTTCGGACAACGATTTGGATATGGACGCAAACAATGCCACATGCTGCGACACAAAGGCAATGTGGATTGCGGGAGGAATAAACCCCATGAACATTTGCGATGTCTACAAAAAATTAAGATGCGAACTTATCGATGTCTCCGGTGGAATTGAAAACGAGGGAGAGATTGGAATCAAGAATGAGGAAAAAATGCGGAGCCTGTTTTTGTTGACAGAGGGATTATTTCGTGCAAAATTATAGAAGCGATACGAAATAAAAGAACAAATATTATAGAAGATACTTTAGGGGACAGCATGGAACAGAACACCAGCCATTCGGACAATGGATTTTTTGACAAATTCGGCGGAAAATATGTTGCGGAAGTTTTGCGCAGACCGCTCGATGAACTTGAGATTGCATTCACGGATGCGATGAAGGACAATGATTTTCTTGAGGAGCTTGACATAATCCGGCGAGACTATATTGGACGTGAGACCCCGCTTTACTTTGCACCCACCGCTACAAAACTTTTGGGGGGCGCACAGATTTACATCAAGCTGGAGGGACTTGCAAACACTGGTGCGCACAAAATCAACAACGCGATTGGACAGTGCCTCCTTGCAAAACGCATGGGCAAAAAAAGAATCATAGCGGAAACAGGGGCCGGACAGCATGGACTTGCGACAGCCGCGGCGTGTGCAAAACTTGGTCTCGACTGCACAATCTACATGGGCGAGGTTGATGTGAGGAGGCAGCAGCCAAATGTGGCGGCAATGGAACTTTACGGCGCACGTGTCCACCCAGTGACAAGCGGAAGCCGAACATTGAAGGACGCTGTAAACGAGGCGATGAGGGACTGGGCCGCTAATCCCGACACCACCCACTATGTTTTGGGAAGTGCGCTTGGACCTGCCCCATTCCCGGACATCGTTAGAGAATTCCAGAGCGTGATTGGCCGTGAAGTAAAAAGGCAGGCAGCGGAGCGTGGAATAAAAATTGGAGCGATGGTCGCATGTGTTGGAGGAGGTTCAAATTCCATTGGATTTTTTGAGCCGTTCATAAACGAAAAGGAGCCAAGACTGATTGGAGCCGAGGCCGGTGGAATTGGTCCGAACGTTGGTGAAAACGCAAGCAGGATGACAGGAAACGCGGCGAGGGATGGAATCATGCAGGGCTACAAGAGTCGCTTCCTTTTGGACGAGGATGGACAGGCCCTGCCTACACGCTCGATTTCCGCCGGTCTTGATTATTGCGGAATTGGACCGCAGCTTGCCGCACTTGGAAAAAAGGGCCGCGTGGAATTTACTTCGGTCCTGGACAGGGATGCCCTTGACGCTGTAAAATTTTTCGCAAGGAACGAGGGAATACTTTTTGCTCTGGAGTCCGCACACGCCGGAGCCGCCGCAATAAAAATCGCACGTGAAATTCCAAGCGACCAGGCAATCATAATCAATATGAGCGGACGCGGGGACAAGGATGTTTTTATAACAAGTCCCGTCTTCCGCCCGAACGAGTGGCTTGACTTTCTCCACGCGGAGATTGAGAGGCTTGAGGGCGGCACGGATATCCATGAAGCAAAAATCATGGGCGGAAAAAAATAAAAAACATGGGAGAAAAAATTATGGGCAAAATAAAATTGATGAGCCACCTTGTTGCTGGCTACCCCACCGATTCACTTGCGATGACTGTTGCGCGTTCACTTGTAAAAGGCGGGGCGGACATTCTTGAAATACAGCTCCCCTTCTCCGACCCAAGCGCGGACGGACCGGCAATACAGACGGCATGCACCGAGGTCCTTGGCAGGAAATACAAAACATCGGACGGACTGAAATTCATTTCCGATGTCCACAGGGAATTCCCGGAAACAAAAATCTACCTGATGAGCTACGGAAGTCTTGTATACACACCGGGGGTAGAAGCATTTTGCAAAAGGGCAGCCGAATCTGGAGTAAGCGGAATGATAATCCCGGACCTCCCTTTTGATTTTGACGAAGGCCTTACCGATGCTTGCAAAAAAAACGGGATGACAAACATTCCTGTCGCAGCCCCATCGATGAGCGAAGAAAGATTGCACAAACTCGCGCACTCAGGTTTTCCATTTATCTACGCTGCACTAAGGACCGGAATCACAGGAACGGAAACAAAAATTGACGAAGGCACAGTCAGTTTTTTGAAAAAGGTCGCCGAGGGTGGAAGCAAAGTCTACGGAGGATTTGGAATCTCGAACGGAAACCAGGCAAGGGCACTTGCGGACTCTGTCGAGGCAATTGTCGCGGGGAGCGTCTTTGTGCGTATAATTTCCGAAAACAAAAACGACCCCGAAAAACTTGCGGCTGCGGTTGAGTCCAAGGCGCGGGAACTCTCAGGACTTTCCTAAGACCTTCTTTCGTTCAAAAAATGCTCCGCCTCATTTTCACCTGACGTAGTTGAATAGAAATATGGAGTCTCCGCATCAAACTCACCCGCACAGGTGTCAACCATTTTGAACGAGCGCGGCTGGTACAGAAGTTCCCCTTCCTTCTGTGTCCGGCCAATCTTTTCCAGCTTGTGCAAAAACCATTCGTCAATTTTTGTCACCGAATGTATTTCGTCCACGCTCATTATGCCGCGCTTAAGTGCCTGATAGATTGCGAAGATTCTCTGGTCGGTGCACTGCCCCACACGCTCACGGATTTTCTGGTCGCCCTCCTTTTCAAAAACAGGAAGAGTCAAATCCTTCACGCCAATCTCCAGCCCACGCGCGGCCTTTAAAATCGCCTCCTCAAAATTTTGACCCACAGCCATAACCTCGCCGGTCGCCTTCATCTGGGTCCCAAGTTTTCTTGACGCGTAAACAAATTTGTCGAAAGGAAATTTCGGCATCTTCACGACGACATAATCAAGCACAGGCTCAAAACATGCCTTGGTTTTTTTGGTGACAAAGTTCGGAATCTCATCCAGCGTAAAACCGACAGCAATCAGTGCAGCCACTTTCGCGATTGGATATCCAGTTGCCTTGCTCGCCAATGCGGACGACCGGGACACACGCGGGTTCACCTCAATCACCGCATACTCAAAGCTGTCCGGGTTGAGCGCAAACTGACAGTTGCATCCACCCTCAATCTCCAGGGCAGAAATTATGTTCAGAGCGGCACTCCTGAGCATCTGGTACTCACGGTCGGCAAGTGTAACGGTCGGCGCAATGACAATAGAGTCGCCCGTATGCACACCCACTGGATCAAAGTTTTCCATGGAGCAGACGGTTATCACATTCCCGGTGGAGTCACGCATCACCTCGAACTCAATTTCCTTCCACCCGGATATGCACTTCTCAACAAGAATCTGGTGGATCGGGGAACGGTGGAGTCCGTTGTGCGCAATCTCGTCCAGCTCCCTGTCGTTTTTTACAATGCCGCCGCCTGTTCCGCCAAGAGTAAAAGCGGGCCTTATTATCGCCGGAAAACCAATCTCGTTGTGGACAAAATCCACCGCATCCTCGTAGCT
>JAEEGL015874301.1_pt1 | contig 13372 bp, 11 predicted proteins | sample 9134231 | NCBI WGS metagenome assembly JAEEGL01 (sample SAMN16246548, study PRJNA631951) | gut metagenome | biome: gut microbiome; feature: rumen; material: fiber-attached | host: Bos | place: Iran: Karaj | collected 2018-10 | reverse complement strand
GCAACAGCAAGGTGTACGACATCGTGAAGGAACTGCGCGAATACGGCATCGAGCCCGGCATCGCGGACCCGAGGGCGGACGCGGCGGAGGCGAAGCGCCTCTACGGCATAGATTTCGTGGACATCGCGACGATCAAGAAGATGGACGCCGTGATTCTCGCCGTGGCGCACACGGCCTTCGAGTCGTTCACGACGAAGAGCATGGGCGCCCTGTTCGGCGACGGCAAGAAGGTCCTGCTGGACATCAAAGGCCTGCTGGATCGCGCGAAGTTCGAAAAGGCTGGATATTTGTACTGGAGATTTTGATTATAACGAATAATCATATTTATAATAATGTTTATTTAGTGTTATAAAAAAAATATTTATATATATTATATAGAATTTAAAAAATATATATAAAGATATATTTTAATTTTAAATAAATATTAGGTTGCTATGATGAAGTATTCATTATTACGATTTATTAAAAATATATTAAAATTATCAAGATCTAATATATCATATGATTTCGCGTTATTTGACAAAACATCTATTATTCAAGAACCTGCTATTATATCAAAAGCAAGTAATATTTATGTTGAAGAAAATGTTAATATTGGTGTTAACTCTATACTATATGCGATAAGTGCAAAAATATATATAAAAAAATATTTTATAGCTGCTAACGGGTTAAGGATTTCTACAGGAAATCATGAGAGAAGAATAGGGAAATTTTTAGCATCGATAACAGAAAAAGAAAAAAATCATAATTTAGGTTTAGATAAAGATGTAATAATAAATGAAGATGTTTGGGCTGGTTTTAATGTAACAATATTAGCAGGAGTTGTAATTGGAAGAGGTTGTACATTAGGTGCAGGTAGTGTAGTGACACATTCATTACCACCATATAGTGTATGTGCAGGTAATCCAGCAAAATTTATAAAATTTTATTGGACTATAGAACAAATACTTGAACATGAAACATTATTGTACCCAATTGAACAAAGATATACAAAAGATCAATTAGTTGAAATATATAAAAATTATAACTCATAAGAAATATAAAAACATAGTTTATGTTAGACGACATCTTCTTTGTCCAGATTTCGCGACACGATAAGTGTCCGCTCTTTTCTTCCGCGCATAAGGGGGCCGCGGTCGCCCGTCGAAACGGGGGCCTGAGGAAGGTGGCGCCGTGTACGTCGTTTCAGCCCATGGCTGCTCACACCGGTTGCCGATGAAGAATATTTATCGGAAAATTAATGCATTTTTTGCATTTGGCAGATGATGTGCGGACATCATCTGCTGCGCCACGAACATTGTCTGCGCCATAAAATGGCGCGAAAAGCGGACAATCAGCGTTGCGGCTCACACCTGTATAATTTTGGAAAAACAAAAATATTATGATAAAGTATATTTCCCATTATGTTCCAGATGAGTATCGGAAAGAATATATATCTTCTCCAGCTGCTTGTATGGTAATGGAATATATTGCAAATATTCTAAAAGATATAGATAAAAATAATTTTTCCATTTTATCTTTCTGTATTTCTAAAGCTAAAAATCAACTATTAGTAAAATCACTTATTTTTAATACTGATTGTAAAGTCAAAATTCTGCCTTCATTTGCAAATATTTCGATAATAAAAAGAATACTTAACTTAACAATCATAAAATTTTTTAGATTTATTATTTGTCTAAATCAAATCAAATGTAAGGATTATATTGTTATATATCATTCCTTAACGTTTATCAGATTGGCAACATTTTTAAAAAAAATAAAAAAATGTAAGATTATTATTGAAGTAGGTGAGATATATGGAGCATATTCATCTGATAAGGATATTATCCAAAAAGAAATAGACTTTTTACAATGTGCTGATGGATATATTTTTCAATCAGAGATTCTGAACGAAAGAATCAATATTGATCATAAACCTTATGTGATCAATCATGGAAGCTATAAAGTTGCAAAGGTAGTTCGTGTAAAAGAGGACTCAAAAATACATTGCATTTATTCCGGTACATTTGATGAAGCAAAAAAGGGTGTTTATACAGCAATACAAACAGCTAAATATCTTCCAGATAATTATGTCATGCATATATCGGGATTTGGCAATCAAGAACAAGTCGATAATGTAATAAATCTAATTAATAATAATAATAAGAATGCAAAGTGTAAAATTATCTATGAAGGCTTGCTTAATGATGAACAATATATAAAATTATTATCAAAATGTGACATAGGCTTAAATACTCAAGATATCAATGCAGAATTCTCAGATTCATGTTTCCCCTCTAAAATTATAAAATATTTATCAAATGGACTGGAAGTTGTGAGTGGAAGAACTAGAACAATTGAAGTATCAAGCATAGCAAAATATCTTTATTTTTACAATGAACAAACTGGGAAAAGTATTGCTCAGTCAATCATGTCAATCAAATATTTAAATCCACAAAGATGTCAGAATATCGTAGAAACACTTAATCAAAAATTTCAAAGAGAATTGCACGAAATGATATGTAGATTATAATATGTTGTTAGATGCCATCTTCTTTTTCCGGATTTCGCAGCACGTTTTGTGTTCGCTTTTTTCTTCTGCGAGTAAAAGAGCGCGGTCACCCACCGTTGAGGAGGAAAAGATAACAGGATGTCGGTAGCTAGCAGAAGAAAGGTTTTAATAAAAAATTAATGCGTTTTTGTGTTTGGGAAGATGAAGTGCAGGCCTTGTACGTCGCGTCATGGACATTGTCTGGATCATAAAATGTCGCGAAAAACAGACATCAGCCTAGCGGTCCACATCAGTGGTCTCCGGATGGCGCCGTCTTATGTCGGGGATTCAGTATTTAGATACGTTTATTAATTTTGTATATTATTTTCAAAGATGGAAGAAAAATGTATAAGCCTTTGATTAGTTGTATTATGCCAGTATTTAATTCTGGAAGTACATTATTTGATGCGGGGCAAAGTATTTTAAATCAAACATATAAAAATATTGAATTAATTATAATTGATGATGGAAGTTTGGACAATTCTTTAGAAAAATGCCAGAATTTAGCTTCAATTGATAAACGTGTAAAGGTTATTCATCAATCAAATTCAGGTGTCAGTTCATCACGTAATTGTGGACTCTTAAATTGCAAAGGTGAATATATTTGTTTTATTGATAGTGATGATAAATATGATGAATTTTTTATTGAAAATGGAATGAATGCAATTCATGAATATAATGTAGATGCATATTTTTCTGGAATATCAATGGAACAGAAAAATGGAAAAATAAATAAATACTTTTTTTTAGAAACAAAAAAGATTGGTGTAAAAGAATTGATAGAAAATTTAAATTTGTTATATCCATTAATATGTATTTGTGCGCCTGTTGCTAAAATATGGAAGCGATCTATAATTATAGATAATAATATCCGTTTTGATACACAGATGAATTTAGGAGAAGATACATGTTTTAATTTAGATTGTTTTAATTATTTAAAATCTATATATATTGATAAAAATATATATTATCACTATATACGACAAAATGAATCATCATTGTTTTCTAAATATCATAGAGATATATATGAAGCTAATAGAAAAATATTCTCAAAATTATTCAAACTATTGGATAAATTAAAATGTAGTAATGAGTTAAATAGACGAGTGAATGATTTGTATTTCTCTCATCTTATAGGATGTATTCATGAATATTATAAAAATAAAGATAAAAATACTCATAGTGAAAGATTTGAATTAATAAAGAAAATCTCTTCCGATGAAAAAATATTAATGATGCATTTCCCCATATATAAAAAAATAAAAAATAATATAAAAAATAATATATTTTTATTATTATTAAAAATTAAAGCGTATATTGCTATTGATTTGTTGTTTTTTATAAAATATGCTAGTAAGTAATTTGTGAAAATATGGAACATATTGAATAATAATCTTTTAAAAAGATATTATATTACATAATATAATAATTGTTATAATGCTATGACTCCAAATAAGCGTATATTCTTAAATATTATTACTACATATGGAAGATCAGTATTCTCTTTGATATGTGGAATATTAACAGGTCGTTGGTCACTTTTGACACTTGGAAAAATTAATTTAGGACTGTATGGGGTTATTGGAGGAACAACGGCATTTATTTATTTTTTTAATACACTCATGAGTACTGCTGTCAGTCGATATTATGCATATTCTATTGGAGAAACAATGACTTGTAAAGAGGTAGGATTACAAAAATGTATTCAGTGGTTCAATACTGCTTTATTATTACATACAATTATTCCATTAGTTCTAATGATAATTGGATATCCTATTGGTGTTTTTGCAATTAAGCAATGGTTAACTATACCACATGATAAAATATATGTTTGCATTTGGATATTTCGTTTCTCTTGTATTACTTGTTTAATTACAATGTTAATGGTTCCATATTATGCAATGTACCAAGCTAAGCAATTAATTGCAGAATTAACAATATACCAACTAATTTCAAATATTTCCCATGTATGTGTTTTATTTTACATGTTAAAACATCCTGCAGAATGGTTGCTAAAATATTCTCTTGCTACATGTATATATAGTTTAATACCAAGTGTATTAATATGGGTACATGCAGTTATCATGTTCCCAGAATGTAAGTTCAATTTTAGGTATATATTTAATTTACAAAGAATTAAACTAATATTTCAATTTGCTGGATGGCAATTTTATGGGTGTTTGGGAACTTTGCTTAGAAATCAAGGCATAGCAATATTAATAAATAAATGTTTTGGACCTAGCATTAATGCTTCATATGCTATTGCAAATAATTTAGCTGGTCATACACAAACATTATCTGCTAGTCTTTCAGGTGCATTTTCACCAGCAATTACTACCGCATGCGGAGCAAAAGATTTAGACCGAATGCGTTATTTATCATATATGACATGTAAATTTGGAACACTGCTAATTTTAATTTTTGCACTTCCTCTAATGCTGGAACTTGATAATGTATTAATACTATGGTTAAAAGACCCCCCTGAATATATAAATAGTTTATGTTTTGCAATATTACTAATGCTGATTTTAGACCGCATATCATATGGACATATGTTAGCTGTTAATGCAGTAGGAAAAATAGCCTTATATCAAGCAGTAATGGGAAGTTTTATTATTATAACATTACCTATAGCTTGGCTGTTTATCCAGATTGGCTTAAAAATATATTCTATTGTTTATGCTTTAATTCTTACAATGTTTATAGTTTCGATAGGTAGAGTTTGGTTTGCACGAAAGTTAACAGGTTTATCTATGAAGTATTGGGTAATCAAAATTATATTTCCTTTAATGACAATTTCAATTATATCGATTGGATTGGGATGGTTACCTCATTATTGGATGACACAGAATTTTCTTAGAATTATTATAACCACATTAATAGTAAATTTGACATTATTAACATTGACATGGAGATTCTTATTATCAAAAGATGAAAAATGTTGGATTAAAAAGAAATGTATGATAATAATTAAAAAATAATGCCTAAATTACCAAAAAATGATAATTGTATTGGTTGTGGAGCATGTCAGGATGTTTGTCCTTTTAATGCCATAATATTGAATGAAGATCTTGAAGGATTTAAATATCCTAATATTGATATTTCACAATGCAAGGAATGTGGGAATTGTACAAAAATCTGTCCTAGCTTAAAACAATATAATATTGATAAAAAGAAAATAATCTGTTATGCTTCAAAATGTAAAGATACATCTTTACGATTGAAAAGTTCATCTGGAGGTATTTTCCCAGTTTTAGCTAAGTATATATTAAATATTGGAGGAAGTATATATGGATGTTGTTATGATAAAGATTTAATGGCAAAACACATTCGTATAACCAAAGAAAATGAATTAGATTTATTATGTGGATCAAAATATCTTCAAAGTAATACAATTGGTATTTTTAAATTAGTAAAAAAGGATATTTTATCTCGTAAATTAGTATTATTTACTGGGACTCCATGTCAAATAGCGGCTATAAAAATTTTCTTGGGAAAAAATATAGAAAACCTTTTGACTATGGAAGTAATATGTCATGGCGTTCCATCTCCATTTGTTTGGAAACGGTATCTTGAAGATTTGAAAAAGGATATTCCATGGAATCCATCATGGAAAATCTCCGCAAGAGACAAATATGTCTCTTGGCGGAGATATTCCATGATGGTTACTAATGGAGAAAAAACAATAAGAGAATGTTTTACTAATAATATTTTTATGAAAATATTTCTTCATAATTTATGTCTGAGACCTAGTTGTTATCAGTGTCAATTTAAGCAATCTAAGAGTGGGGCAGATATAACAGTAGGAGATTTTTGGGGAATTGAAGAATTAAAACAATATCGTGATGATGATAAGGGAGTTTCTGCTGTAATTATAAATACTGATTTAGGAGAGAAGGTTTGGCAGGAAATCATGTCAGATATAGATTATCAAGTATGTTCATTGGATGATATAACTAAAAATAATCCCGCATACTTATTCTCTGTAAAAATGCCAAGGTATCGCGACTATTTTATGAAAAATTTCAAGAATAGAAATCTTAAACAGTTATTATTACGTTGTACATTAGGCCCATGGTATATACAATATTTCAATAAAATATATCATTTTTATTTAAGAATAAAACATTTTATACAAGAAACATAATATGCGAATTGGTATTTTAACATTACATAATCAAAACAATTATGGTGGTGTATTACAAGCGTATGCTTTACAAGAAAGCATAAAAGAATTAGGATATTCTGTTGTAATATTAAACAAAGAACTTCCAGGATTCTTACCTGAACAAAAAAACATAACTACATGGAAAAAAGGATTAAGATGGTATTTATATAAAATTTTTGGACTAAAACCAGAGCTAATTTTTGAACGTACAAAAAATACAAAAAAATTTATAAATGAAAAATTGATATTGTCAAAAGAAAGATTCAATACTTGGGATGATCTCAAAAATAAATCACTTAATGTTGATTGTATAATTGTAGGAAGTGATCAAGTATGGCATTTAATAGATATTGAAAAATTAAAAATTTTTCTTTTAATAGATGCTCCTAAAATTCCTGCTATTTCATATGCCGCAAGTATAGGTATGACTAATATTCCAAATAATAAAAAAGATTTATATATCAGAGGATTAAAAAACTTCAAAGCAATTAGTATGCGAGAAAGTGAAGGAGTTGAAATAATTTCACAATTAGGCTTTAATGCTGTTCATGTAGCAGATCCAACATTGTTATTATCAACACAAAAGTGGTATGATTTAACTAATTGGCATCCGAATAAAGATAAAAGACTTTTTTGTTATTTTATGATTGATACTTGGCTTGAAGTCTTTCCTATCCTACAGCAATATGTACAGAAATATAATTGTATAATTGATGTTTTTTTTAATAATGGATTAAATCAAGCAGGTTTTTTGACACAATCTAAAAGTTTTTATAGTATGTTTAAATGGGTAATATCAAAGATTAATAAAGATTCAAGGATTATATTGCACCTAGATGCTGGGCCTAATGAATTTTTACATTATGTATCGTTAGCAACTGATGCAATTAGTGATTCATTTCATGCATTAATGTTTTCAATAATATTTAAAATAAATATAAAAATAGTTCGTCCTAATTCTCAATATAGGCAAGAAATGTTTTCGAGAATACAAGAATTTGAGAAATATACTATATCAGGAAATTTAATCTCTAATAATTTAAATGATGCATTAAATTCTATTTATTCAGAAGAGCCAGTAAAATTTGATGAAAATATAATATCTCAATTTCGTCAATATTCTCAAACATGGCTAATCAATCAATTGGAAATAATTAATAATAATATAATTAAGAATTAAAAAATATATTTGTGAGATCTCTATTTTTTTATTGATATTATTTTCATAAAAATAAATATTTCTGATTTTTAAAAAATATATATTGATAATAATGAAAAAATAGATTATATAGGCTTTATGATATTTTCCATGATGGAAAAATTTTTGCGCTCTATACCTTTAGCAGCAACAAATATCGTCCTCTGGACAATGCTAAGGATAAAGAAAATATTTTGAAATATGAAAATTAAATCATGACGTGTGCATTCATTACAGGAATAACAGGGCAGGATGGCTCATATCTGACGGAACATCTTTTGGATAAAGGTTATGAAGTTCATGGGCTGATACGTCGTGCCAGTACGTTCAACACGAATCGAATTGACCATTTGTATCAGGATTCACATATCAAAGGCGTGTCGTTGTTTCTTCATTATGGGGATCTGACAGATGCCAGCAACTTGAGCCGTTTGTTTGAGAAAATCCAGCCAGATGAAATTTACAATTTGGGGGCGCAGTCCCATGTAAGAGTCAGCTTTGACGTGCCAGAATATTCTGCTGATACGGATGCTCTCGGTGTGTTGCGGATATTGGATGCCGTTCGCGAGACCTGCCCGAAAGCGCATTTCTACCAGGCATCCACGTCGGAATTGTATGGAAAAGTACAGGAAGTGCCACAGACGGAAACAACACCATTCTATCCGCGTAGTCCATACGCAGTAGCAAAGCAGTATGGTTTTTGGATTACGAAAAACTACCGTGAGTCCTACGGCTTGCACGCTTCTAATGGCATCCTCTTCAACCATGAATCGCCGCGACGTGGTGAAACGTTTGTAACACGCAAGATCACGATGGCCGTTGCGCGGATCATCCGCAACATGCAGGAATGCCTGTACATGGGAAATATCGACGCGTTGCGTGACTGGGGGTATGCAAAGGACTACGTCCGCATGATGTGGATGATGTTGCAGCAGCCTGAGCCAGACGACTATGTTGTGGCGACGGGGGAGATGCACACCGTCCGCGAATTCATCGAAAAATCATTTGGCTTGGTCAATCATCCGATCGAATGGAAAGGGATGGGCGTTGATGAAGTTGGAATCGACACGGCAACTGGCAAGACGGTTGTTCGGATTGATCCACGGTACTTCCGCCCTGCGGAAGTGGAGCAACTGCTAGGCAATCCTGCAAAAGCAAAAGTAAAGCTCGGTTGGGAGCCGACGGTCAAGTTTGAAGAACTCGTGAAGATTATGGTTGAAGGCGACATCCGCCTGCTGGACAATCCAAAATACGAGAGGGGGTTCTGACGATGATTGAAAAGAACGCAAAAATATTCATCTGTGGTCATAGGGGAATGGTCGGCAGTGCATGTGTGCGGAAGCTCGAGGCGGAGGGATATCATAATATATTAAAGCGGGCGCATGCGGAGCTTGATCTGCGTAACCAGGCAGACGTGAAGGCGTTCTTTGACGCAGAACAGCCGGACTATGTCATACTGGCCGGCGCGAAGGTCGGCGGCATCATGGCGAACAAGACGCATTGCGCGGAGTTCCTGTTGGAGAATCTGGAGATTCAGAACAACGTAATCATGCAGAGCTATCTGCATGGTGTGAAGAAGTTCTGCTTTCTTGGGTCGAGTTGTATCTATCCGCGCCAAGCACAACAGCCTATCAAGGAAGAATATCTGTTGATGGGGCCGTTGGAACCGACAAACGAGGGCTATGCATTGGCGAAGATCGCAGGATATAAGCTGTGTTTGTATTTGAGCAGGCAGTATGGATGGAACACCGTCAGCCTCATGCCGTGCAACCTCTATGGGACGAATGACAACTACCATCCGGAGAACAGCCATGTCTTCCCCGCGTTCATTCGTCGGTTTGTCACGGCGGCGGATGAATACAAGGCGGTTGAAACATTATGGGGCACGGGGAAACCTCTACGTGAGTTCCTGCATGTCGACGACGTGGCGAACGCTGTTTATTATTTCATGCAGAACCACAACGATCCAAATGTCGTGAACATCGGCTATGGGACGGATGTGACGATTGCGGAATTGGCGAAGAAGATCGCCGCCGCTGCAGGCTTCCATGGCAGGATTGAATGGGACGCCACGAAACCGGACGGCATGTATCGGAAGCTGATGGATTCGAGCAAGGCGCGGGCATTAGGTTGGAAACCACAGATAACGCTGGAAGAAGGGATTGAGAGAACGGTAAAGGAATACCGCTCAGCACAGCTAAAAGCTTAAAGCCAAAAGTTAAAAGCAAATGCATACTGCTTCGTAGGGCTAAAAGCTTAAAGCCAAAAGCCTAAAGCAAATGCAAATTTAACCACAAAAAACACGAAATACACCAATCAACACAGCTAAAAGCTTAAAGCCAAAAGCTAAAAGCAAATACATAAGTCCATAAGCCATAGGCCATAAGCTATAAGCGGCCCCAGAGGGGCCTTTGTATGTTATCAGATGAATATTACATCATGCATTTGACGCCGCATGGGTGGGTAGATGGCACGGAGAAGACATCAAGTGGAATGGTGGAGCGTCCCGTGCCTGATGATGCTGTGTTCAGTGTGACATTCCATGAAACGGTAAGATGGCTTTTGTCGCAGAAAGAGCAATGGGTGGAGACGGAATATAGGATTGAAAAGTCGTCTGATATGTTGAAGATATTGTTTGCCACGTTTGGTAAAATGCCTGCTCGTTTTAAATCGTTGAAAATAGAAATTGTTTGGTAAATATATATTATATATTTAATTTATTAATAAAATCAATTAAATTATAATTAAATAATAGTATTTTTTATATGAGTTATTCATTTATAAAAGAAACATTTAAAAGATATCCATATTTGCGGTCTTTTGTATCGTGGCTCTTTTTACATATAGGAGGTAATAAAATACATTATGGCAATTTCTTCAGCCATAGCAGAAATATTATTGATTGTAAAAATGGGCTTCTTCAACATTGTAATATATGTTATATAGGGAAGGGGAATATAATTTATTGTGGGAATCAATGTCATCTTAAAAATTGTAAAATACATATATATGGAAATAATAACAGAATAATATTTAATGATTTTGTACATGTGTATCATGGTGATTTTTGGATAGAAGATAATAACAATTGTATAGAAATAGGTGAAAACAGCCTAATATGTGGACCATCTCATCTAGCTGCCATTGAAGGAACCAATATAAAATTGGGTAAAGAATGTTTAATTTCTTCAGAAACTTTTTTCCGTACAGGTGATTCTCATTCTGTTTTAGATTTAAATAATAAAAGAATTAATATATCAAAAGATATAGTCATAAAAGATCATGTATGGATATGTTTTAGGAGTGGTTGTACAAAAGGAGCAGAAATAGGGTCAAACAGTATTTTAGCTACCGGCGCTATATGTACTAAAAATTTTACTGAGGAGAATATTGTGTTAGCAGGAATACCAGCAAAAAAAGTTAAAGAACATATAACATGGAATCGAAAAAGAATTTGATGGAGATTATCCCAAAAGTTGGATATTAATAATATAAAAAATATATAACATGTTTTTTATAAGGTAGAAAATGTCAGAGTTTAGTAATCAAACATTGATGATCACGGGGGGGACGGGAAGTTTTGGAAACACGGTCCTGAAGCACTTCCTGTCCAGCGACATCGGGCAGATCCGGATCTTCTCGCGGGACGAGAAGAAGCAGGACGACATGCGGCATGAGCTGCAGGCGAAATATCCGGAGCAGGCCGCGAAGGTCAAATTCTACGTCGGCGACGTCCGCGACCCGCGGTCGGTGGCGGACGCCATGCATGGCGTGGACTACATCTTCCACGCCGCGGCGCTGAAGCAGGTGCCGTCGTGCGAGTTTTTCCCGATGCAGGCCGTCAAGACGAACATCGAAGGGACGGACAACGTCCTGCACGCCGCGATGGACGCGGGCGTGAAACGCGTCGTCTGCCTCTCGACGGACAAGGCGGCGTACCCCATCAACGCCATGGGCATCTCCAAGGCGATGATGGAGCATGTCATCACCGCGAACGCCCGCGTGGCGGCGGAGCGCGGCGGGACGGTCATCTGCTGCACGCGGTACGGCAACGTCATGTGCTCCCGCGGCAGTGTGATTCCGTTGTTCATTGATCAAATAAAGGCGGGCAATCCGATCACGATCACGAACCCCGCCATGACACGTTTTCTCATGAATCTCGACGAGGCGGTGGATCTCGTGCGGTTCGCATTCGAACATGCGAATCCAGGCGACCTGTTCATCCAAAAAGCGGATGCATCGACGATCGGTGATTTAGCAAAAGGCGTCCAGAAGCTGTTCGGAGACACGGGAACGAACATCATAGGGACGCGGCATGGCGAGAAGCTCTACGAGACGCTGATGACGCGGGAGGAGCGGCTGCGGTCGGAGGACATGGGGCATTATTTCCGTGTGTCGGCGGACAACCGCGACCTGAACTACGACAAGTTCTTCGTGAAGGGGCAGGTGCAGACAGAGGCCGACGAGGCCTATACGTCACATAACACGACGTTGCTGGATGTGGAGGGAGTGGTGAAAAAAATACTCACGACAGATTACGTCCGTGATCAGCTAAAAGCCTAAGACGAATACAGATAGAACCACGAATGGACACGAATGGACACTAATTTTTTTGGGGGGGAACCACAAAACACACGAAACACACGAAAACGCTTCGCTTAGCTGAAAGCTGAAAGCTAAAAGCTGAAAGCGAAAGACATAGAAACCACAGATAACACGGATTGCACAGATCATACAATCAATGCCTCGCAGACGTCGGACATGGTGCTAAAGTGTTTATTGTCAGTATGGAATCTTGAAAGAAAACGTATCAAGATGTCCTTCGTCTGCTCGGCGGTTGTCATGCCACTTGGCGTGGAGCTAAGGCTGCTTATGCAGAGTTAATTGCCTGCGGGGTGTCACCTGCGGATTATATTCTGCCACCACTACGTGGTTCAATATAAATTATTTGCTTACCGAGGGTTAGCACCCACGGCTGTGTTCTTGCCACCGCTAACGCGGTTCTATAAGGCTAGAAATTTTTCGTGTTAATTCGTGTTTATTCGTGGTTCTAAATTGTTGCCTTACAATAATTATGAATTATGAATTGTGAATTATGAATTATGAATTATGAATTATAAGGAATTTATTCCATGAAAATACTTGTTACAGGTGCGAAAGGATTTGTCGGGCGGAATCTGTGCGTGGCGTTGGAGGAGATCAAAAGCGGTCATGACAAGCGGTCGGACCATGAACTGCCGGGCGGCGTGGAGGCCATATTCGCCTACGATATTGATAATTCGCCGGAAGAACTGGACGCGTGGTGCAGGGAATGCGATTTCGTCGCGAATCTGGCGGGCGTGAACCGCCCAAAGGATACCACGGAGTTCATGAAGGGCAATTTCGGATTCGCCTCCACGTTGCTGGACACGTTGAAGAAGCATGGCAACAAATGCCCCGTCATGCTGTCGAGCTCGACGCAGGCGACGCTGCAGGG
>JAEEGL014338425.1_pt1 | contig 13372 bp, 12 predicted proteins | sample 9134231 | NCBI WGS metagenome assembly JAEEGL01 (sample SAMN16246548, study PRJNA631951) | gut metagenome | biome: gut microbiome; feature: rumen; material: fiber-attached | host: Bos | place: Iran: Karaj | collected 2018-10 | reverse complement strand
GCTCCTTCTTCAAGTTCCTTCAGCTGGAGGATGTGCGGAAGGACAATCCGGTGGCAGTGCTGGATATGCCTAAGAGCAGTCATGTTCTGCCCAAGGTCTTCAGCAACGCCGAGGTGGATTCATTCTTCGACAGCATAGCCCTGGGCAAGCCTGCTGGAATCAGGGACAGGGCCCTTTTCGAGGTCATCTACTCCTGCGGTCTGCGTATCTCCGAGGTATCGGACCTGAAGTGCTCCGACATCTACCCCGAGGAAGGCGTGGTGCGGGTGTTCGGAAAGGGAAGCAAAGAGCGCATAGTTCCATTGGGAGAGGTTTCTCTCTACTGGATAAGAAAATATATGGAGGAGGGAAGGAAGAGCCTTCTTAAGGAAAAGCAGTCAGAATACCTTTTTATCAATTGTTTCGGCCACAAGATAGGCCGCAAGGGAATCTGGAAGAAGTTCAAGGAGATATCCAGGAATGCAGATATCGAGGGAAAGGTGCACACACTGCGCCACTCCTTTGCAACCCACATGCTCAGGAACGGGGCAGACCTCCGCTCTGTCCAGGAGATGCTGGGGCATGCCGATATTTCCACAACCCAGATTTATACCCACTTGGACCGCAGCGACTTGCGGCGGATCTATGACCGGAGTCATCCGGCAGTCTGAGGTGCATGAGGAAAGATATGGATAATAAAGATTATCTTGCATTTGTTTTTAAACATTTGAAAGGTCTCGATATGAAGGACAAGATTTCCTTGCTTACTCTTCTGGAAGCGAGAGTAGGCAAAGAGATATCCATATCTGGAGTCAAGAAATGTATTTCGGGACTATTTGCCAGGAATCTCAAGGCTCTTGATGTCGCGTTCAAGGCAGCAGACCGTGAGATAAAGGCGGTGGAGAAAAGCAGCGTAAAATTCATCTCCATATTCAGTCCCCTTTATCCGCCTCTGTTGAAAGAGATTTATGATCCTCCGTTTATTCTCTTCTACAGGGGTCTTCTTCCAGATAACTATGAAAGGACAGTAGGCGTCGTGGGGACCAGATACCCCAGCGGCGCTGCCCTTTCTGCCGCCTTTGACATGGGCTTCGGCTTCGGTGTCAACGGCGTGCGTGTTGTCTCAGGGCTGGCGCTGGGCATAGACCGCCATTCCCACATTGGGAACATGGCTGCCGAGATGCCTGCCATAGCAGTGCTGGGCAACGGCATCGACGAGATCTATCCATATGCGAACCGTAAGCTGGCATATCAGATGCTGGATGAGGGCGGAGTCATATTCAGCGAGCTGGGCCCCGGTGTTAAGCCGGCAAAATTCACATTCCCGCAGCGGAACCGGATAATAAGCGGTCTTTCCTCTGCCGTGGTTGTGGTGCAGGCTCCCAAGCGTTCCGGCGCCCTTATAACTGCCGACTTTGCGGCCGAGCAGGGAAGGGAGCTTTATGTGCATGAGGATGGTCTGCCGTTCCCTCAGGGAGCAGGAGGCCTTGCCCTGGTGGAGCAGGGTGCCAAGAGTGTATCGGGCCCTGTGGATGTGATGATGGATCTGGGCTGGGATGTGGAGTTCCCGGTGTATAAGACAGACAGCCTGAAGGAGGCGGAGCAGCATCAGCTTCTCTCCTGGGAGCTGGACGGCAGGGCTGTGAACAACAGTGGAATTTATTATTTCAAAAAATAGAAGGAGCGGAAGATGACAAAAAAATCAACATTGCTTATAGTAGAGTCTCCTGCAAAGGCAAAAACAATCGAGCATTATTTAGGAAAAGGCTATTCTGTGGAAGCATCGGTAGGACATCTTATAGATCTGCCTAAATCCAGGATCGCCATTGATGTGGATAATAATTTCGAGCCTGAATATATAACGGTCCGGGGCAAGGCCTCCATCCTCAAGGAGCTTGAGAAGAAAGCCGCCAAGGCAGATGAAGTGCTCTTGGCCTCTGATAATGACCGGGAGGGAGAGGCTATCTCCTACCACCTCAAGACTGCTCTCGAGGCCAAGAAGATTCCTGCTAAGATCGAAAGAATCATCTTCAACGAGATCACACCGGGTGCCATCAAGGCAGCTGTGAATGCTCCCCGTGACATAGACATGGGCAAGGTCAACGCCCAGAAGGCCCGCCGGGTGCTGGACCGGATTGTAGGCTACAACCTTTCGCCTATCCTGTGGAAAAAGGTTAAGAACGGCCTTTCTGCAGGGCGTGTTCAGTCGGTTGCACTCCGGCTTATCTGCGACCGCGAGGCCGAAGTTGAGGCATTCAAGGCAGAGGAGTACTGGAGCCTGGATGTGGAGCTCAGGAAAGGGAAGGGAAGCTTCCTGGCCCAGCTGGTTCCGCAGAACGAAGAGAAGATCACATTCCATACAAAGGCCGAGGTCGATGCCTTCATGGCAGCCCTTGCCGGGAAAAAGTATATTGTCTCTGATATAAAGACTGTAGACAAGGTCCTAAACCCGCGGGCACCCTACACCACATCAAAGCTTCAGCAGGATGCTGCCATAAGGCTTGGATTCACCTCCAAGAAGACAATGCAGCTTGCACAGCAGCTTTACGAAGGTATCTCTCTTGGAACCAACCGTGTCGGTCTTATCACCTACATGAGAACCGACTCCACCCGTATCTCCAACCAGGCTCTGGCAGATGTGCGGGATTACATAGGAAAGAACTTCCCCCAGGCACTGCCTGACCGTTTCAACAACTACAGCATGGGAAAGAGGGCCCAGGATGCTCACGAGGCAATCCGCCCTACATATGTCAAATATACTCCGGATTCTGTAAAGCAGTATCTGACATCGGATCAGCATAAGCTCTACAGCATAATCTGGGAGCGGTTTGTATCTTCGCAGATGAAGGACAGCGTGCTGGCAGTGACCACAGTGGACATTGACTGCGGCGGCAAGCCTTTCAGGACTATCGCATCTGTTGTGAAGGAGAAAGGATTCCAGGCTGTGCTCAAGATGCTGGCGATCAAGGAGAAGGCAGTTCATCTTCCGGCTCTTGCGGCAGGGGACGAGCTTGAATACTCCAAGTATGACACAGAGCAGCACTTTACACAGGGCCCCTCCAGATACACCGACGCCAGCATCGTAAAGGTGATGGAGGAGAAGGGAATCGGCCGGCCGTCCACATATGCACCTATCATCACACTCCTTATCGAGCGCTATTATGTGGCACGTAAGAACAAGCAACTTATCCCCACACAGCTGGGCAGAATGATAAACAAGATTCTTCTGGAGAAGTTCCCGGAGATCCTGGATGTGAACTTCACCGCAGAGATGGAGCAGAAGCTGGATGATGTGGAGGAGTCCAAGGACAACTGGAGCCAGATGATAGGGGAGTTCTACAAGCCTTTCAAGGCACAGGTGGACCATGTCATGGCAACCCTTGAGTCCCAGCGTGGAACCATGGACGAGCTTACCGAATACAAGTGCGACAAGTGCGGACGCCCCATGGTTAAGAAGCTGGGCCGCTTCGGCCACTTCCTGGCATGCTCAGGCTTCCCTGAGTGCAAGAACACCCAGTCCATACCGTTCTGCAAATGTCCGCGACCGGGCTGCGACGGCCAGATTGTGGCAAGGAAAAAGCATGGCGGCAAGGGACGTGAGTTCTATGGCTGCACCAACTATCCGAAGTGCGATTTCATAAGTGCATATAAGCCTACCAAGAAGATCTGCCCAGACTGCGGATACTTCATGGTGGAGCGGTACGAGAAGTCCAGGGGCAGCTTCTACTCCTGCAGCAACACTGAATGCAAGAATTATGTGAAGGAAGAGTAATTGGAACAGTATATCTCCTACCTTGAGAACATCCGGCATCTCTCTCCAGCTACTGTAAAGGCCTACAGAGGCGACATAGCGGAGTTCATCTCCTTCATGGAGGAGGCGGGCTGTTCTGTGGGAAGCCCTGACAGGAACAGCGGCAGGAGATATGTTGCTCACCTTTCAAAGAAAGGGTTTGACGCCCGGAGCATAAACAGGAAGATTTCGGCTCTCCGCAAGTTCTATGACTATAAGATAAGGGAGAAGGAGACAGACTTCAATCCATTCGACTTTGTGAAGTCACAGCGGGTGGACAAGAAGCTCCCTCTCTATATGACAACCGGCGAGCTTGAGCGGGTTGATGATCTGGCCAAGGAGAAGGAGACTTCCAATCCTATGCTGGGTGCCCGGGACGAGGCTCTCTTCAGCTTCCTGTATGCATCGGGATGCCGTATTTCCGAGGCTCTCTCCATCAAGGTGAGGGACCTGGATTTCGCATCGGGCCAGGTGCTTATAACAGGAAAAGGGAACAAGCAGCGGTTTGTGTTCTTCGGTAAGAAGACTGCAGAGATCCTCCAGGCGTATCTGCCGCTGAGGCAGCAGGTGATTACAAAAGAGGGGACAGAGACCGAGGCCCTTTTCATAGACTACAAGGGAAACGCCCTTACAGCCCGGGGAGCCACCTGGATCTTAAGACAGTACAAGATGAATGCACATATCGACAAGAATGTGACATTGCATACATTCAGGCACACCTTTGCCACCCATATTCTGGAAGGGGGTGCTGACATCCGTGCCGTGCAGGAGCTTTTAGGCCATGCAGGGCTTTCCACCACCCAGATCTACACCCATGTGGGAATAGGGCGTCTGAAGGATATCCACAGGATGGCCCATCCTCATGGAAGGCTGGAGCAGAAAGGAGCAGAGAATGGAGTTTAGAGGAACAACTATCCTTGCTGTGAAAAAAGATGGCAAGGTTGCAATGGCCGGCGACGGCCAGGTTACACTGGACAAGACTGTAATGAAGGGACACGCACGGAAGGTGCGGAAGATATATGACGGCAAGATTCTGGTTGGCTTTGCAGGGGCCACCGCCGATGCCTTCACACTGTTCGAGAAGTTCGAGGGCAAGCTCAAGGAGTTCGGCGGCGACATGACCCGGGCCGCAGTGGAGCTGGCCAAGGAGTGGAGGACCGACAGGGCGCTGCGGCGTCTTGAGGCAATGCTTCTGGCTGCCGACGCAACCAAGATTCTCCTTATCTCCGGCACAGGCGACGTGGTGGAGCCCGACGAGGAGGCCCTGGCCATCGGGTCCGGCGGCAACTACGCTTATGCGGCAGCCCTGGCCTTCATGCGCTCAAGCTCCGGCATGAGCGCGGCTCAGATTGCAGAGGAATCGCTCAGAATTGCATCCCAGATCTGCATCTATACCAACAGCAACATTATTGTGGAGGAACTCTGATGCTTGATTTCGATAAGCTTACTCCGAAGCAGATTGTAGAAGAGCTTGATAAATATATAATCGGCCAGGACAAGGCCAAGAGGACTGTGGCCATGGCACTGCGGAACCGGGTGCGGCGGAAGATGCTGCCCGAGTCCCTGCGGGAAGAGGTCATTCCTAAGAATATAATCATGATCGGTTCCACCGGTGTGGGAAAGACAGAGATCGCCCGCCGCCTCTCAAAGCTTTCGGGTGCTCCCTTTGTAAAAGTGGAGGCCACCAAATATACAGAGGTTGGCTATGTGGGCCGTGACGTTGAATCCATTATCCGGGACCTTATGTCGGTGGCTGTGAACATGGTGAAGACCGAGATGCGGAGCACTGTCATGGAGGATGCCAAGGCAAGGGTCGAGGAACAGCTTCTTGACCTGCTGCTGCCTGGAACAGGGCATCAGGCTCAGCCTAAGAAGGAAGGGGAAGATGTAAAGCTGCTTCCGCCTGAAGAGCCCCCTATAAGAGAGAAGTTCCGTAACAAGCTCAGGAACGGGGAGCTTGAGGATCATCAGATAGAGATAGATGTCACCAGGGCAGGCTTCCAGCCTATGGAGATTTTCGCAGGCACAGGCCTTGAGGATATGGGAATCAACTTCGGAAGCATTACCGGTGTCATGGGTGGCAAGAAGAAAAAACGGCGCACCACTGTAAAGCATGCCCGGGAGATCCTGCTTGAGGAAGAGATCGACAAGCTTATCGACAGCGACAAGGTGGCAGAGATTGCAAAGCAGCGGACCCAGGAGATGGGCATTGTATTCATAGACGAGATCGACAAGGTGGCAGGGCGCCAGAACACCAGCGGGGCAGATGTGTCCCGGGAAGGTGTCCAGCGGGATATCCTGCCTATAGTTGAAGGCTGCAAGGTCAACACCAAATACGGAATGGTGGACACGACACATATACTGTTCATCGCCGCAGGTGCGTTCCACATGAGCAAGCCTTCGGACCTTATCCCGGAGCTTCAGGGACGGTTCCCGCTGAGGGTCGAGCTTGAGCCGCTGCAGGCTGCAGAGTTCGAGAAGATTCTGACCCAGCCTCAGAACGCCCTTATAAAGCAGTACAAGGCTCTTATGGAGACCGAGGATGTGAAGCTTGAGTTCACAGATGAGGCTGTGAAACGGATTGCATATATAGCCCAGGAATTGAATGCAGGTTCCGAGAACATCGGAGCAAGACGGCTGCATACAATCATGGAGCTGCTTCTGGAGGAGGTTTCCTTCGCGGCTCCGGAGCTCAAGGGGCAGACCATAACAGTTACGCCGCAGTATGTGGACGACAGGCTCCACGGCGTATTAGGGGATCAGGATCTGGCAAGATATATCTTGTAGAGATAAAAGTTCTTTTAAATCAGGGAGGGGTTATGAAAGGACAGATAAAGGAGTTTTTCAGCAGCATAGGACAATTCTGGAAAAAGCTTAGGCAGGCACAGAAGGTCTCGGTTATTTTGATATTGGCAATTGCTTTTGCCTTGATTGTCTTTGTAAGCTCAGCGGGCTCCACATCTTTCATGACTCCGCTGTTCACCGCACGGATTGCAGACACAGCACTGCTCAACACCATATCGCTCCGCCTGGACCAGGAGGGAGTTTCACACAAGATTTCCGACGGCATGATCTATCTCCAGAGCAAGGGCGATGCCCAGAGAATGATTGCTCTTCTTATGCGTGAGGACCTGGTTCCGAAGAATGCTTCCCCCTGGGATGTGTTCAAGATGGACCGGTGGACCACCACCGACTTCGAGCGGAACGTGAACCTGCGGCGGGCAATCAGCGTAAGCCTTGAGCAGCATATCGAATCCCTTGCCGACGTGGACAGAGCAAGGATCACACTGGTTATGCCTGAGAAATCCCTTTTCACCGAGGATCAGAAAGAGGTCTCTGCCTCCATCATCATCACACCTCATCCGGGTTCCGACATTGTATCGAATCCAAAGAAGATCCAGGGAATCATGAAGCTGGTCAAGTTCGCGGTCGAAGGGCTTGAGGACAAGAATATAACAATCAGCGACACAGCCGGAAACGTGCTCTCCGACTTTGCAGGAATGGCCACCTCCCCGGTCACTCCCGCAGTAAAGCCTATGACACAGGCTCCGGCAGAACAGGATATTTTCGACAGGCTTCCTGTAGGCCGCAACATTGCATATGCAGCTGTTGTCTCCCTGGCAGTGCTGCTTTTCGCAGTTGCATGCATCCTGATTTTTGGAAAGAAGAAGAAAGAGGCTATACTTGAGGATGCCCGGAACATGGCATCCCAGAACCCGGAAGAGGTTGCCCGCCTTGTGAAAACCTGGTTGTCGGAGGACTGATATGGGTCGACTGAGGAAAGCTGCAGTAATTAAGAAGCTTTCAGGAAAAGAAAAAGCCGCCATATTCCTCCTGGCCTTAGGCTGCGAGCCATCGGCCCAGGTGTTCGAGCACCTGAATTCCCAGGATGTGGAGATACTCTCGTACCAGATTGCCTCCACAGAGAAGGTGGATTCTAATACTCTCTCCCAGGTGCTCTTCGAGTTCAGAGAGCTGGCCACAGCCCGGAACTATATTGCCACAGGCGGAGTTGAGTATGCCAGGAAGCTGCTCTCCAAGGCCTTCGGGGACAAGCGGGCTGAGGAGATTATCCAGAAGATATCGGTATTCCTGCACAAGAAGCCGTTTGAGTTTGTAAAGCGTGTCCAGAGCGACCGCCTTGTATCCTTCCTCAAGTTCGAGCAGCCCCAGACTATCGCACTGGTGCTTGCATACCTTGAGCCGGGGACAGCATCCCGCATCCTTTCGGCCCTGCCCAGGAGCATCCAGTCGGACGTGGCACGGCGCATTGCAGTCATGGACCGGACATCTCCCGAGATGCTGCATAATGTGGAGAAAGTGCTTGAGAAGAAGCTGGCCCTCTTTGACCTTTCCGGCTACAAGGAGGCCGGCGGCATAGAGAGCATGATGAATATCCTCAACCGCATGGACAAGAAGACCGGTGCCGATATCCTTTCCGATATCCGCCGGAGCAACACAAAGCTTTCAGAGGAACTTACCTCCCAGATCCTTGTGTTTGATGATTTAGTTAAGATAGATGATGAGATTCTGTGCGCTGTCCTTGCAGGTGTGTCATCTGATGACATAGCAAAGGCGCTCAGGACAGCAAGCTACGAGGCACGGGAAAAAATTCTGGCAAACCTCTCTCCGGAACGCTCCAAGCTCCTTTCCCAGCCCGATTCCAAACCGATCAGGCTTAAGGAGATAGAGGAATCCCAGAGCCAGATACTGGCTGCCATAAGAAAAGCAGGAGGCCCTAAATGACAGATGTATTCAAAGCCATAGATGTGGAAGAGCTGGAGAAAGCTTCCCGCATAGATATCCAGGCAGAGAGCCGGAACCTCATGGCCCAGCTGGAGAAAGCCAGTTCCGATGCCGCAAAGATCCGTCAGGAGGCAAAGTCCGAAGCAGAGAAGATCAGGACACAGGCCTATGAAGAGGCACGGAAAGAGGGCTTTGCAAAGGGAGAGAAGGAGGGCTTTGAGAAAGGGCTTGACCAGGTGAACAAGCTAATAAGCCAGCTTGAGATAATTACCCGTGATGTTGATGAATGCAGGCGGAATATACTTGAGAATGCCAAGCACGATATCGTGGATCTGGCAGTGGGAATAGCGGAGAAGGTGGTCAAGATCACCTGTGCCAAGCAGCGTGATGTGGCTTTCAGGAACGCCGAGTATGCCCTTGGGCTTCTTAAGGAGAAAAGCCCTGTGGTGATAAGGGTGAACCTGGCCGATGTGGAAGTGCTCAGGGAATACCGCTCGCTGCTTCTGAAAATGTTTGACAAGGTAGAATCTATAAAGATTGCCGAAGACCCCGCTGTGGAGCAGGGGGGCTGTATTGTGGAGAGCGACACCTGCGGCGTGGATGCCGACATACCGACCCAGCTTTCTTCTATCAGGAGCAGTCTGCATGAAGAGTGATCTTGAGCGTTTTAAGAAGATAATAGAGGGTACCCAGCCCTGCCGCTACACAGGCATGGTCACCAAGGTCACAGGCTTCATGATAGAGAGCGTGGGACCCCAGGCCATGGTAGGAGAGCTGTGCCAGATATATCTGCCCAAGAAAGAGGACCCGGTGCAGGCCGAGGTTGTTGCAATAGACGGCTCCAAGGTGCGCCTTATAACCTACGGCAGCGCTGTGGGAATCCAGATGGGATGCCAGGTGGTGGCCACAGGACGGAGCCTTGGAATACCTATGTCCAACTCCCTTTTAGGACGTGTCATAGACAGCATGGGAAACCCCCTGGACGGCAAGGGCCCTATAGGCTTCGGAAAAAAGAAATCGGTGTTCGGTTCCCCTCCTGACATCCTTAACAGACAGATGGTGCAGGAACCGGTGGAGACCGGAGTCCGTTCCATAGATTCTCTCTTGACTGTAGGCCTTGGCCAGCGGCTTGGAATTTTCTCTCCCGCAGGAACAGGCAAGACCACACTATTGGGAATGATTGCCCGTAATACCCAGGCCGATATCAATGTTATTGCCCTGGTGGGCGAGCGCGGCCGTGAGGTGGGGGAGTTCATAAGAAATGACTTGGGCGAGGAGAAGCTTGCTAAATCGGTGGTGGTTGTATCAACCTCTGACACATCTCCTGTATGCAGGGTGCGTGGTGCATATACTGCAGTCACTGTTGCGGAGTATTTCAGGGACCAGGGGAAGAATGTGATGCTTTTCTTCGACTCCCTTTCCCGTTTTGCAAGGGCCCAGAGCGAGATCGGCCTCTCCATCGGAGAGGTGCCTGCCACCAGAGGATATCCGCCCTCGGTGTTCACCGAGATGCCCAAGCTTCTTGAGCGGTGCGCCAATTCACAGAAAGGAACTCTTACAGGCTTTTTCACCGTGCTGGTTGAAGGGGACGACAGGGACGAGCCTATATCGGACAGCGCCGAGGGCTTCCTGGACGGCCATATAATTCTTTCCAGAAAGCTTTCTGAGGCAGGACACTATCCTGCAGTGGATGTGCTCCAGTCTGTATCCAGAAGCGCAGTGCGGGTTGCTCCGGCACCTCTTCTGAAGGCTGCCGAGGTTATCCGGAACCAGATGGCTGTATACCGGGATGCAGAGGATCTTATAAATGTGGGTGCCTACAACAAGGGAACCAACAAGGCCATAGATATGGCGATAGACAAGCACGATGCCATAGACAAGTTCCTTATCCAGGACCTCAAGGAGAAGGCCACCTTCCGGGAGAGCATGGATAAAGCCATGGCAATAGCAGGGGTGCGATGAAAAAAGAGTTCCGGCTGGAGAAGCTTCTGGAGATCCGCATAATGGATGAGCGCTTCGCTGCCGCAAAGCTTTCTGATATCGATGCCAGGCTGACCAGGGTTCAGGACGACCTTGACAAGATAAAGAAGAAACAGACACAGCTTTATGCCTCATTCGTGGACTCGCTCAAGAGTCCGGGAAGCCTTGCTCCACTCCAGGCCCAGCTTACAGCCCTTAAGGAAGAGGCTTTGAATCTGGAAAAATTGATTGAAAATATTAAAATCGAGAAGGCAGATGCAAATTCCGTATATGCTGATGCCCTGAAAAAACGGAAAATTCTTGAGAATCTTAAAGAGAAAACCCTAAGCTGAGTCAAAATTTGGTAAATTTTCTTGACAGATATCCTCTAAAAAGCGTATAATTAGCTAAATTTTAGTAAATTTTCAACTTTTTAAGAGGAAGATATGGAAGCTGGCTATAAAAAAGGGGCGGAAATCCTCATAAACAAACTCCACAAAGAGGGAGTTGAATACATTTTCGGTTATCCGGGAGCAAGTGCCATCGACATCTTCGATGCCCTCCTGGAGTCGCCTATCAAATTCATGCTGGCCCGGCACGAGCAGGGGGCGGTGCACATGGCCGACGGCTATGCACGGGCCACCGGCAAACCAGGCGTCGTTCTGGTCACATCCGGCCCCGGCTCCACAAACACAGTGTCCGGCATATTCACTGCCAAGATGGATTCTGTGCCACTGGTTGTGATCTGCGGCCAGCAGTCGGTGGCCAACCTGGGTACCGACGCCTTCCAGGAGGTTGATGTATCAGGTATCACCTTCCCTATAGTAAAACACTCATACCTTATAAAGAAGGCCACCGATATCCCGCGCATAGTGAAGGAGGCCTTCATCATCGCCCGCACCGGCCGTCCGGGGCCTGTCCTTATCGACATACCCAAGAACGTGGCGGAGTTCCCCATCCCTGTGAACACCCCGGACGACTGCGATCTGCCGGGCTACAAGCTGGACGGGGAGCCCAACCTGGGCAAGGTTATGGCAGCAGCCGACTACCTGGTGGACGCCAAGCGGCCGGTGCTGCTGGTAGGCCACGGCGCCCTTATATCGGGCGCCAGTGAGGCGGTGCGCACCTTTGCCGAGAAAATGCAGATTCCGGTGGCAAGCACCCTGCTGGGCAAAGGTGTGTTCCCAGAGACAAGCCCGCTGTCTCTGGGCATGGCAGGCATGCATGGCACCGCCTATGCCAACAAGGCTCTGGAGGAGTGCGACCTGGTTATGTCCATCGGCTCCCGGTGGGACGACCGGATCGCCGGCACCCCCGCCACCTTCTGCCAGAATGCAGTCAAGATCCACATAGATGTAGACCCCTCGGAGATCAACAAGACCATCAAGGTGGATGTAGGAATCGTGGGGGAGGCAAAGCGGGTCATGGAGATCCTCTGCGGCCTCTGTGCCAAGGGAGACACCGAAGCCTGGTGCAGGCGTATAAAGAAGCTTAAGAAGGATTACCCTCTCAAATATAGAAAAGGAACCAAGGTAAAGGTCCCCCATGTGGTGGAGGAGCTTTTCAAGCTTACCAAGGGCAGGGCCATAGTGGCCACAGATGTAGGCCAGCACCAGATGTGGGCCGCCCAGTATTACAAGACCGATTACCCCAACCAGTGGCTCTCCTCGGGCGGCGCCGGCACCATGGGCTTCGGTTTCCCGGCGGCTATCGGGGCCCAGATCGGTTGTCCCGACCGGGTGGTTGCGGCCATCGTGGGCGACGGCGGTTTCCAGATGACTATGGAGGAGCTGGCTGTAATTGCAGTGAACAAGCTGCCGGTTAAGATCTTCATCATGAACAACCACTTCCTTGGAATGGTGCGGCAGTGGCAGAACATATTCTACGGCAATCGTCTCTCCTGTGTGGAGATGGCGGGGAACCCCAACTTTGTGCAGCTGGCCAAGAGCTACGGCATCAAGGGCTATTCCATACGCCGTTCTGCCGATGTCAAGCGCATCATGAAATCGGTAATGGCATACAAAGGGCCGTGTCTTGTCAACGTGGAGGTGGACCGGGAGGCCAATGTCTATCCTATGGTTCCCGCCGGCAAGCCACTCAGTGGAATGATTCTTGAGCAGGAGAAACGGAATGAAAAGTAACAATAAAAAACATGTCATAAGCCTTCTTGTAAGCAACAAGCCTGGTGTGCTTATCCGGGTCTCCCTGGTGTTCGCACGGCGCGGCTACAATATCGACAGCCTGGTTGTGTCCGAGGAGACCGACCCCCGCTTCTCCCGTATGACTATCACAGCCACCGGCGACAAGGCGATTCTGGACCTTATCATAGAGCAGCTGAATAAATTGGTGGATGTCATCTCTGCAAAGGATTACACAGATGTGGATACCATAGAACGGGAGCTCTCGATCCTCAAGATAGACTGCAAGCCGGAAAAGCGGGCTGATATCTTCCCGCTGGTGGAGGTATTTAAAGGAAAGATTGTGGACATCGGGGCCGAGACCATCACCTTCGAGGTATCGGGCCCCAGCGAGCGTATGGAGGCGGTAAAGACAACATTTGCACCTTATGGAATAAGAGAGAGTGTCCGCACCGGAAAGGTTCTTATGATACGTGGTGATGAGACCACCACAGGCTTCTGATTTTTACTTTTTCTTACGGCCTTTTTTATCTGGTTTCTTGCCCCAGTCCTGCTTCTTGCCGAAAGCATGTGCCAGAGTGATGGTAGGCAGCTCGGGATTCTTCCGTGATTTCTCAACAGCATCAAGACCTGCTTTCTCGGGCACTGTTGCAAAGGAGAAGTTGCCTTTTATAGAGACATCATCAATCATGCTGCCCTTGATCTTCAGAAGCTGTGCAAGGAACTTCACCAGTTCTCTCGGGCCGATGTTGTCATCCTT
>JAEEGL013959805.1_pt1 | contig 13372 bp, 6 predicted proteins | sample 9134231 | NCBI WGS metagenome assembly JAEEGL01 (sample SAMN16246548, study PRJNA631951) | gut metagenome | biome: gut microbiome; feature: rumen; material: fiber-attached | host: Bos | place: Iran: Karaj | collected 2018-10 | reverse complement strand
TTTGAACGTCGCCCGCGCGAAGGAGCAGGCGGAGGAGTACGGCCACTCCCTCCTGCGAGAGGTGTGCTACCTGTGCGTGCACTCCATTCTGCACCTGATGGGCTACGACCACATGACCGACGGGGACAAGGCGGCCATGCGGAAAGCGGAGAAGGAGATAATGGGAGACGAGTAGCTTTTAGCTTTCGCACAAAGCGCGAAAAAAGTTACTTCGCTGACGCGCAAGGAAAGAGATACGCGCCATATGTAGAGGAAGCCTTTGGCTTCCACCGTCTCCCGTCCCTTCCCGTGCCGCGGCGCCACTGATCACTGTGGCGGTTAAAGGCCGCCGCTACGCCATTGACCGATTGTGGAGCCCAAAGGGCTCCGCTACGATAACGACCGCCGTTCTCGCAAGCAAAACTAACTGACGTCTGCCGTCAGGCAGACAGCTAAAAGCTAACAGCTAAGAGCTCACAGCTTCCCCCCAATAACGGATACAAAGACCGTTTCGAGGTCATTCAATTATACATGTAAGGAGAATATCATGTCCGATCCCTTCCGTTCCGGCTTCGTGGCCGTGATGGGCCGCCCCAACGTGGGCAAAAGCAGCATAATCAACCGCCTGGTGGGCGAAAAGGTGTTTATCGTGTCCGACAAGGCGCAGACCACCCGCGACAAGGCGCTGGGCATTATGACCGGCAAAAACTACCAGGTGGTGTTCGTGGACACCCCCGGCCTGCACACTCCCCGCACGCGCCTGGGCGAGTTCATGGTGGAGGCCGCCGAAAGCGCCAAGGAGGGCGTGGACGCGATCCTGTGCGTGGTGGACGCCACGTTCATCGGCAAGGGCGACAGGGAGGTCATGGAGCAGCTGGGCAGGGAAAAGTGCCCCAAGATACTGGTCGTGAACAAGACCGACCTGGCCTCCCCGGAAAAGCTGATGCCCGTGCTGCAGGAGCTGGACGTGAGCCGGTTCGACCAGGTGGTCAGCGTGTCCGCGCTGAAGGGCAACAACATGGAGACGCTTAAGCGCCTGATCGTGTCGCTGATGCCCGAAGGCCCCAGATACTTCCCCGAGGACATGATCACCGACCGCCCGGAGCGGGTGATGTGCGCGGAGATCGTGCGGGAGAAGGCGCTTCGCAACCTCAAGGACGAGATCCCCCACGGCATAGGCGTGGAGATGCTCAAAATGGAAGCGGTGAGCGACAATATGTACGAGATCCACGCCACCATCTACTGCGAAAAGGCCTCCCACAAGAGCGTGATAATCGGCAAGCAGGGCGCCATGATAGGCAAGATCGGCCGGGACGCCCGCCTGGACATGGAAAAACTGCTGGGCCGGAAAGTCAACCTCAAGCTCTGGGTCAAGGTCCGCGAAAACTGGCGCGACCGCAAGGAGGACCTGAAAACGCTGGGGTATACGATGGGAGAATAAACGTTTCCTCCGCGTCATTGCGAGTGTCACGAAGTGACACGCGGCAATCCGATCCTTCGTGAAGCTGTTAGCTTTTAGAATCTCCTCCGTCAGCCTACGGCTGACACCAACGCCAATGCGCTTTCGCGGTTCTCGATGTCCACTGGACATCGATTCATTACCGCTCAAGCTCCCAAGGGGGAAGGCAAAAGCTTGCGCGAATACCGTTATACTCGTAGCGGAGCCCTTTGGGCTCCACGTAAGCTGTTGTAATCACGAGACTAATGGGACGTGGAAGGCATAGCCTTCCGCTACAGATGCAATCGCCAAAAGCCTTCCCCTTTAGGGGGAGGTGGCACCCATGCAATGGGTGACGGAGGAGGTCGTCATTGCGAGCGGTCAAAGACCGCGCGGCAATCCGCCCCCCTTCCCCACTGCCCCTCAAAACCAACTGCTGCCTTTCCATAAACATTGGAGAGAAACATGAAAAGCAAAGGATACGAATATGAACTGCTTTCCGACGGCACGGCGGAGATAACCAAGTACAGCGGAAACGACGATGCGCTTGAGATCCCCTCGGAGCTGAACGGCATAAAGGTCACACGTATAGGCTACGGTGCGTTTTTCCGGTGCAAAAGCCTGACCTCTGTCACCATTCCCGAAGGCGTGACCGGCATAGATAGATCTGCGTTTAACAAGTGCGTCAGTCTGGCATCGGTCACGATACGGGAAGGCGTAACGAGCATAGGCGACGAGGCGTTTATCAACTGCGAAAACCTGACGTCCGTAACTATCCCTTGCAGCGTGACGAGCATTGGCAAATGTGCGTTTTCATCCTGCAGTAAGCTTGGTCCACTGACGATCCCGGAGGGCGTTGCGAGCATAGGCAATAATGCGTTTTCCGGCTGCAATAGCCTTACTTCGGTAACGCTCCCCGGCAGCGTTACGAGCATAGGCTTCCGTGCGTTTTCCGACAGCGGCCTGAGCTCCGTTGCCATCTCGGGCAGCGTCACGGACATAGGCTTCAACCCGTTTGCAAACTGTAAAAAACTGAAAGAAATAAAAGTCCTGCCGGAAAATGAATACCTGGCGGTAATGGACGGAGCGCTGGTTTTTAAGCCCGAAATGAAGCTGGTGTGCTGCCCGGGAGGCATAACGGGCGCGTTCACGGTACCCCATGGGGTACGGGAGATAGCCGACGATGCGTTTAACGGCTGCAGCCTGACCTCCGTTACTGTCCCCGAAGGTGTGACGCGCATAGGCGAATATGCGTTTTATAACTGTGGCGATCCGGCCACGCTGACTATTCTGAAGGCATGACGGGCATAGCCAGAAATTCTTTCCTTTAGGAAGCTGTTAGCTGTTAGCTGTCCACCTGTCGGTGGACATTGATTACCTGAAGCTTGCGCGAAAACCGTTATCACTGTAGCGGCGCGAGCAGGAGTGAATGGAAGCACAGTGTGCTTCCAGAGCTGCGAGCGTTCGTATTTGGCCGCCACATTTCTGTACGCACGTGGTCAAAAGCGGTACGGTGGAAGGCATAGCCTTCCGCTACGGATGCAATCTTCCTGTATGTGTCATTGCGAGACCTACGTAGTGGGTCGTGGCAATCCGTCCCCTCCCCTCTGCCCCTCAAAATCAACTGCTGCCTGTCCATAAACACCGGAGAAAAAACATGAAAAACCAGGTATACGAATACGAACTGCTTTCCGACGGCACGGCGGAGATAACCAAATACAGAGGAAACGACAGTGCGCTTGAGATCCCTTCGGAGCTGGACGGCATAAAGGTCACGCGTATAGGCAAACAGGCGTTTTCAGCCTGCGGCGATCTGACCAGAGTGACCATACCCGAAGGCGTGACCGGCATAGCCGACGATGCGTTTTTCAACTGCTGGCACCTGGTATCCGTTACGATACCGGGCAGCGTGACGAACATAGGCACAAATCCGTTTGCTTCCTGCGAAAAACTTTCAGAAATCAAAGTATCCCAGGATAATGAATACCTGGCGTTGACAGACGGAGCGCTGGTGAGCAAGAGGGACATGCGGCTGGTGAGCTGCCCGGCGGGAAAAAAAGGCGGATTTGCGATCCCGCAGGGGATACGCGTTATAGGCGACAGCGCGTTTTGCGGCTGCGAAAACCTGACCGAGGTGACGATCCCGGAGGGCGTGACGAACATAGGTTCCTCGGCGTTCAGTTTCTGCAGGCGCATGGCCGCGGTGAATATTCCGGGCAGCGTGACAGGCATCGGCAACAGCGCGTTTTCCTTTTGCAACGACCTGATCTCGGTCACGATACCCGGCAGTGTTATGAGCATAGGCGACAGCGCGTTTTTCCGGTGCGACAGCCTGACCTCAGTTGCTATACCCGAGGGCGTGGCCCGCATAGGCATGCAGGCGTTTGCCTGCTGCGACAAACTTGCTTCGGTGACCATCCCCGGCAGCGTGACGAACATAGGCATGAATCCGTTCGCAGACTGTGCGGAATTGGAAGAAATAAAAGTCTCGTCGGAAAACGAATACCTGGCGGTAATAGACGGAGTACTGGTAAACAATCCCGAAATGCGGCTGGTGTGCTGCCCTGCAACCAAAACAGGCGCGTTCGCGGTACCTCATGGAATACAGATAATAGACGACAACGCGTTTTCCGGCTCCAAACTGACATCCGTTACTATTCCGGGCAGCGTGTTTTACATAGGCTACTATGCGTTCAGAAACAGCGTCAGGCTGACACACGCGACCATTTCCGAAGGTGTGAACGATATACCTTGCCGTGCGTTCAGCGACTGCTGGAACCTGAAATCTGTTACTATCCCCGGCAGCGTTACGAGCATAGGAGAAGGCGCGTTTTACCGCAGCGGCCTGACATCGGTGACGCTCCCCGAAGGGGTGACGAGCATAGGCAATCATGCGTTCAGCAATTGTTCACGTTTGGTATCCGTTACTATCCCCGGCAGCGTTACGAGAATAGGCGAAGAGGCGTTTTCCCGCAGCGGCCTGACAAAAGTGACCATACCGGGCAGCGTGATGCGCGTAGGAGACAGCGCGTTTTCCGAATGCAGCCGGTTGGCCGATGTGACCATCCGGGAAGGCGCGGCCGAAATTAGTTTCTGCATGTTTGAAAACTGCGAGAGACTGGCTTCCGTTACCATCCCCGGCAGCGTAAAGAATATTGATGACAAGGCGTTTGCCGGCTGCAGCGGGCTGACCGAAGTGACCATTCTTCACGGAGTTGAGCGCATTGGCCGGGAAGCGTTTTCCGGCTGCGTCAGCCTGAAAAAAGTGACCATCCCGGGCAGCGTGACGAGCATCGGCGACTGGGCGTTTGAAAACTGCGCCTGTCTGGAAGGGCTGACCATCCCTGCCGGCGTCAGGAGCATAAGCATGAATGCGTTCTCCGGCTGTGAGAAGCACCTGGCCGGTTTTGTTTTCCCCGAGGGCAAAAAAATAAAAGGTTAGGCAAGACCGTACAGGACGATACGCGTGATTTGACAACATCATCCACAGGAGTTTTTAAATGAAAAAGACACTGTTGTATCTCTGCATCCTGCTGACACTTGCGCTGGCGCTGACCGGCTGCGATTCTTCTGACCAAACCGAAACGGCAGCCACGCCGGATCCGACGCCCGTAAGCAACGGTGATTACACCTACCTCGTGCTTTCCGACGGCACGGCGGAGATAACGAAATACAAAGGAAACGCCGACATACTGGAGATCCCTGCCGAACTGGACGGGAAAAAGGTGACAAGAATAGGCGACGGTGCGTTTTCCGGCTGCGTCAGCCTGACAAAAGTGAACATACCGGACAGTGTGACTATCATAGGCAACAGCGCGTTTTCCCGTTGCTTGAGCTTGACCTCTGTCACGATCCCGGAGAGCGTGACCAACATAGAAAGTTATGCGTTTTGTTTTTGCAGAAATTTGACCTCTGTAACAATCCCGGAGAGTGTGACAATAATAGGCAGTTCTGCGTTTTCCGAATGCGAGAAGCTTACCTCAGTCACGATCCCCGGTAGCGTGACCAGCATAGGAGAGGCAGCGTTTTCATACTGCAATAACCTTACATCGGTAACTATCTCCGATGGCGTAAATTGTATAGAAGAGGCAGCATTTGCGGGCAGCGGCCTGACATCGGTCACGCTCCCCGGCAGCGTGTCATATATCGCTGGGAATCCGTTCAGGTTTTGCAAGAGTTTGACTAATATAACAGTATCGCCGGAAAATAAATACTTTGAGGTAGCAGACGGTGTGCTGTTCAGCAAGCCGAACATAAGGCTGGTGTGCTGCCCGGTATCAAAAACTGGTGGATACGTTATACCCCAGGGAACCTGCATTATAGGCAACGATGCGTTTTGCAACTGCCGGAGCCTGACATCCGTGACGATACCCGAAGGGGTGACCGACATAGGAGAAGGCGCGTTTTATGGCTGCGACGGACTGACTTCGATGATGATTCCCAAGGGCGTAACCGGTATAGGCAACGGTGCATTTTTTGCATGTGACGGCCTGACATCTGTGACGATTCCAGAAAGCGTGACGAGCATAGGTAATAGTGCGTTTACATACTGTGACAGGCTGACTTCAGTGATGATTCCCAACAGCGTGACCAGCATAGGCAGCACCGCGTTTTCCTTCTGCACTGACCTGAGTTCGGTCACGATCGGCGAAGGGGTGACGGAGATAGGCGCGGAAATGTTTGCCAACTGCGAAAGCCTGACATCTGTGACGATTCCCAAGGGCGTGACGAGCATTGGAGATGGTGCGTTTATGCACTGCTACAGCCTTTCCTCGGTGACGCTCCCAGAAGGAGTGATGAGCATAGAAGATTATGCGTTTTACTACTGCAGAAGCCTGGATTCGGTCAATATCCCTGACAGCGTGACATACATCGGTCACAAGGCATTTTCTGCCTGCGAAAGCCTGAAATCGGTTTCGATACCGGAAAATGTAACGCTGATAGGCAATTATGCGTTTTCCGACTGCGAAAGCCTGACTTCGGTGACGATACCGCTTAGTGTAACGACGATTGGCTCGAATCCGTTTGCCGGATGCACTGGAATTACCGATATAACCGTATCACAGGAAAACGATCATCTCGAGGTGATCGACGGGGCGCTGGTAAGCAAGCCGGACATGCGGCTGGTGTGCTTTCCTGCGGGACGGACAGGCGAATTCGAGATTCCGCATGGGATACGCATCATAGGTAACGGCGCATTTGACGGCTGCGAAGGTCTGACCGCGGTCACGCTCCCGGACAGCGTGACGGGCATAGGCGTGAATGCGTTTTACGGCTGCATTGGCCTGACCGAGTTGACTATCCCCGACAGCGTTGCAGGTTTCGGTAAACAGGCGTTTTACAACTGCAGAGGCCTTAGATCGGTCACGCTCCCGAACAGCGTTACGTACATAGGCGATATGGCGTTTAGCGGCTGCGAGAACCTGACCGAGATGACGATCCCGGACAGCGTTACCGATATAGGAGAGGAAGTGTTTGCCTACTGTTCCGATGAGCTCATACTTACGGTGGGGCGGGATTCTTACGCCGCCGGTTACTGCGAAGAAAATGAGCTGAAATACCGGTATCTCGAAAAATAGGGATCGGATAAAGGGTTAGGAACACCAGTTATTGCGGCTCTTGCATATCCTAAACATTTCACTATTTTCCATTAGTCCAAACAGAAAGGCAAAATCATCATGGATCAACTTCTTAACAGCGGCGAATACACATACCGCGTATTCTCCGACGGTACGGCAGAGATAACAAAATATAACGGATATGTCAAAACGCTAGAGATCCCATCACGATTAGATGAGAAAACCGTGACGAGCATAGCTTCCGAGGCGTTTATCTACTGCAAGAACTTGATCTCGGTAACGATTCCAATGGGGGTGACAACAATAGGAGACCGAGTGTTTGACTATTGTAATAATTTGACTTCGGTAACGATTCCGGACAGTGTGACTAGCATGGGTGCTAATCCGTTCAGATTCTGCGGCAAATCAATGGATATAAAAGTTTCGCCGAGGCATGATTACCTCGAAGTCAGATATGGAGTGCTGTTCAGCAAGCCGGACAATAGGCTGATACGCTGCCCGGAGACTATGAAAGGTGAATATGTAATACCACGGGGGATCAGCATAATAGGAGATGGAGCATTTACTAACTGTATAAGCTTAACTTCTGTGACGATCCCAAAAAGTGTGACGGCAATAGGTGATCGGGCGTTTGAAGGCTGCGACAGTTTGACCTCAATCACGATACCTAAAAACGTAACAAGCATAGGCGATGAAGCGTTTGCCTGGTGCAGATTAACATCAATAAATATACCGGATAGCATGATAAGTATAGGTGCGAATCCGTTTTTTGGCTGCAGTGAAAGAATATATATAGAAATATCGTCAAAACATGGATACTTCAGAGTGACAGATGGGGTGCTGTTCAGCAAATATGATGATAGGCTGATATACTGCCCAAGGACCAAGACGGGCGAATACACAATACCGTACGGAATAAATATCATAGGTAACAAAGCGTTTGCTTTTTGCAAAAGCCTGACCTCCGTGACGATCCCCAGCAGTATAACGAGCATTGGCAGATCTGCGTTTTTCGGCTGCGACAATCTGACCTCTGTAACGATCCCGAGAGGTGTTACGAGCATAGGCGGCAGTGCGTTTTTCAGCTGTGCCAATCTGACCTCTGTAACGATCCCGGACAGTGTTACGAGTGTAGATTATAATTTATTCGGTTCTTGCAACAAATTATCACAAATCAATATTTCGCCTTATCATGGATATATATCGGTGAACAACGGAGTGATGTTCAGCAAATCGGACAGTAGGCTGATAAGCTGCTTGCTGAATAAGCAGGGAGAGTACAATATACCTCAAGGGATAAGCATCATAGGCGACAGTGCGTTTAACGGTTGCGAAAGCCTGACTTCTGTAACGATTCCCGGCAGTGTGAAAAGCATCGGAAACCATGCGTTTTACGGCTGTAAAGGTATGACTTCTGTAACGATTTCGGAGGGCGTGACAACCATAGGCATCAGCGCATTTTGCAGATGCGAGAAACTTACCTCAGTTATGATCCCTGAAAGCTTGAAGAACATAGACAACTATGCATTTTACGGTTGCAAAGGCATAACTTCTGTAATGATTCCGAGCGGTATTAAGAGCATAGGCAACGAGGCGTTTCACGGTTGCAACAGTCTGACTTCAGTAACGATCCCTGACAGCGTGACAAGTATAGGAGATAAAGTGTTTTCCGACTGCGCTGATGGTCTGATATTCACCGTTCAACGGAATTCCTATGCAGAACAGTATTGCAAAGAGAATGGTCTGAAATACAAGTATTTTGAAGTCCAGCCTGCACCTAAAGAAGATCCATACAGTGGGTCGAAGCGATCAGTATCAACCGTCTCACCATCTCCCTCCCCATTAACACTACAACATGAAGGCGGCATTATCATGGATCAACTCTTTCATAGCGGTGATTATACCTACCGTGTGCTCCCCGACGGTACGGCGGAGATAACAAAATATAACAGATATGTCAAAACGCTTGAGATCCCATCACGATTAGATGGGAAAACTGTGACGAGCATAGCTTCCGAGGCGTTTTCCCGCTGTGAAAGCCTGACATCGGTCACGATCCCGGACAGTGTGACAAGTATAGGCAACTGGGCGTTTTCCCGCTGTAGCAGCCTGACTTCTATAACGATCCCGGACAGTGTGAAGGACATAGGCGCCCATGCATTTTTCAACAGCGGCTTGACCTCAGTTACCATCCCGAAAAGTGTAACGAGAATAGGTGACAATGCGTTTTCCGGCTGCAGAGGACTTACCTCATTGACGATCACTAAAGGTGTAACAAGTATTGGTAGTAAGACGTTTTTTGGTTGCAGCAATCTGACCTCTGTGACGATTCCTGAAGGAGTGACAGGAATATGGAATGATGCGTTTTCCCGGTGCCAAAGCCTGACATGGGTATCGCTCCCGGATAGCTTGACAAACATGGGTTCAGATGTGTTTTACGGCTGCAAAAAACTAACCTCAATAACGCTGCCGGGCAATTTAGACAGCATACGGAGTAGGGCGTTTAAAGACTGTGAAAATCTGACATCTGTGGCGATCCCGGATAGCGTGACGAGCATAGGTATTGAGGCGTTTTCCGACTGCAGCGACCTGACCTCAATCACGATCCCGGAAGGTGTGACAAGCATAGGAGAAAGAGCATTTTTCAACAGCGGCTTGACCTCAATAACAATTCCGGTGAGCGTGACGAGCATAGGCAACGAAGCGTTTTCCGGTTGCAACAGTCTGACTTCAGTAACGATCCATGACAGCGTGACGAGTATAGGCGAGAATGCGTTTTCCGACTGCAAATTGGAACCTACGCTGATCGTTCAGCAGGATTCCTACGCGGAGAGATACTGCAGGGAGAACGGCCTGAAATACAAGTATTTTGAGGTCAAGACTACGTCAAAAGAAGACCCATACATTGGGTCGAAACATACAATATCGACCGTTCCCCCATCTTCTATCCCATTTGCACACTCACAGAAAAACAATATTAACGTGAATCGAGTCCTTCAAAGTGGTGAATATTCCTACCGTGTGCACCCTGACGGTACGGCAGAGATAACACAGTATAATGGGGAAAATAATAGATTGGAGATCCCATCCCGACTGGACGGAATAACTGTGACTGGTATTGGCTACGGAGCATTTTACAAATGCGAAGATATGACCTCTGCTACGATCCCGGATAGCGTAACAAATATAGGTGACTGGGCGTTTTCCAGCTGCGAAAGACTAACATCAGTCTTGATTCCAGACGGAGTGACCAGCATAGGAAATCATGCATTTTCAAACTGTGACAGCCTTACATCTATTACAATTCCTGACAGCGTGATTAATATTGGAAATGCTGCATTTCACGGCTGTACCAGACTGATCTCGGTGACGATTCCTGACAGTGTGACAAAAATTGGTGCAAATCCGTTTGATGGATGCAACAAATTAAGTATAATAAAAGTGTCACCGGAGCATAAATATCTTGCGGTGATTGACGAAGTGCTGTTCAGCAAGCCGGACCGCAGGCTGGTGTGCTGCCCAAAGACTAAAGTAGGTGAATACGTGATACCTCAAGGCATACGCATAATAGGCGATGAAGCGTTTTCCGGCTGCGAAAGACTCACATCGGTCATAATCACAGGCAGTGTGACGAGCATAGGTCAATTTGCATTATCACACTGCAGCGGCCTAACCTCAGTTACGATATTAAACGGTGTGAAAACTATAGGCGAGAATGCGTTTTCCGGTTGCACCTGTTTAACCTCTGTGACAATACCGGATGGTGTAACGAACATAGGAAATAAGGCGTTTGCTATTTGCCGAAGGTTGATTTCGGTAACGATCCCAGGAAGCGTAACGAATATTGGAGATAAGGCGTTTGACGATTGCTCCGCGAAGCTCATATTCACCGTTCAGCGGAATTCGTACGCCTCCAGGTACTGCAGGGAAAACGGCCTGAAATACCAGTATTCCGACGCGCTGGACTGGCTGAATGATTAGCAAATCACACATATGCCAATGTTTCTTTATACTTTGCCCCATTAACACCACAACAGAAAGGCAGCGTGAACATGGAACAACTTTTTCATAGTGGTAATTACACATACCGTGTGCTCCCCGACGGTACGGCGGAGATAACAGAATACAGCGGAAATGCTGAAAGACTAATGATTCCTCTTCGCCTGGGTAAAAAAGCCGTGACGGGCATAGGTGACTTGGCGTTTAACAAATGCAACGTACTTAAATCGGTTACGATCCCTGACAGTGTGACAAGTCTGGGTGCAAATCCTTTTATGGGCTGCAATCAGTTAACGGATATAAAAGTGTCTTTGGAACATGAATATCTGGCAGTGATAGATGGGGTTCTGTTCAGTAAAAAGGACCGCAGGTTGGTGTGCTGTCTGTCGAACAAGAAGGGCGAATACGCAGTCCTGCAAGGAATACGCATAATAGGCGACTATGCGTTTTATGGCTGCAGCGGCTTGACTTCGGTTACAATACCAATAAGGGTGACGAGCCTAGGCGACTATGCGTTTTACGGCTGTAACGGCTTGACTTCAGTTATGATTCCATACAGTGTATCGAGTATAGGTGCAAATCCGTTTTCCTACTGCACCGGCCTGACTTCGGTAATGGTTCCGAGCAGTGTAACAAGAATTGATACAGATCCCTTTGAAGACTGTGACAGATTAGCTTTAAACAAAAATACGCAGGAACATGAATATCTCGCGGTTATCGATGGCGCGCTGTTCAGTAAACCAGACAAAAGACTGGTGTTCTGCCTGCGTAACAAAGACGGAGAATACACGTTGCCGCATGGGGTTCGAATAATAGGCGACAGAGCGTTTGAATACTGCAGCGGGTTGACTTCTGTGTCAATTCCTGAGGGAGTGAAGAACATAGGGGATAATGCCTTTTTCGGCTGTAAAAGGCTGAATTCGGTAACGATTCCCGCCGGTGTGAAGAAAATAGGTGTAAGAGCATTTTACGGCTGCAGCGGACTGATCACGGTCACGATTCCCGATGGGGTGACGAGTATAGGCAATGAGATGTTTTATAACTGCAAAAGCCTCACCTCTGTCACGATCCCCGGCAGCGTAACGAATATTTGCGACGATGCGTTTACCGGTTGTACCAAAGGGCTAATGTTAACGGTGCAGAAGGATTCATATGCCGTGAATTACTGCCGAACGAAAAAGATTAAATACCAGTATTCTGATGCGCTGGACTGGCTGAAGGATTAGTCAAGCTGTTCCCGCTCATTATTTCCGCGTCATTGTGAACTGATAAAAGCAGCGTGATAAAGCAAAATGGCTCTTCGCGATAAATCAACTGCTGCCTGATAATAAACATTGGAGAAAAAGAAAATGAAAAGCCAAGGATATAAATACAAACTGCTTTCCGATGGTACGGCGGAGATATGGTGTGCCAAACAGCCTGAGAGCTTATCAGAGCTGCTTTTCAATGATACGGAGATTGAATATACGGGAATAATTAAGTACAAAGAAATCTACAACGTGCTTAAGATTCCTTCGGAATTGAATGGCATAAAGGTTACGCGCATAGGAGATTCTGCGTTTTCCTACTGCGAAAAACTAACTTCGGTGACAATACCGTATGGAGTGACAAGTGTAGGCAGTGAGGCGTTTGCCTACTGCCACAGCCTGAATTCGGTGACCATTCCTGGCAGTGTAACGGATATAGGCGTGAATCCGTTTGTTGGTTGTAAAAAACTGAAAGAAATAAAAGTCTTGCCGGAAAATGAGTACCTGGTGGAAATAGACGGGGTACTGGTAAGTGTGCCTGACATGAGGCTTGTGTGCTGCCTGGCAGCCAAAACGGGTGCGTTTAATATACTTCTGGGGATACTGAAAATAGACGACAATGCGTTTTACGGCAGCGGCTTGGCCTCCGTCAGTATCCCCAGCAGCGTGATAAACATAGGCGACAGTGCATTCGGTAATTGCGGTAAACTGACACACGTGACCATTTCCGAAGGGGTGACGAGTATAGACGACAATGCGTTTTACGGCAGCGGCCTGACCTCCGTCAGAATCCCCGGCAGCGTGATAAACATAGGCAACAGTGCATTCAGTAATTGCGGCAAACTGACACATGTAACCATTTCCGAAGGGGTGACGGGTATAGGCGACTATGCGTTTTGCGGCTGCGACAACCTTACTTCGGTGACCATCCCCAGCAGCGTTACGAGCATAGGCAAAGGAGCGTTTTCCGGCTGCAGAGGGCTTACTACGGTGACCATCCCCGAAGGTATTACGCACATAGGAGATTCTGCGTTTTACAACTGTGAGAAACTGACCTCCATGACCATACCAAGCAGTATTACGAGCATTGGAGCCGATGTATTTTCTGGCAGCGGCCTGACCTCCGTGAC
>JAEEGL011326877.1_pt1 | contig 13372 bp, 2 predicted proteins | sample 9134231 | NCBI WGS metagenome assembly JAEEGL01 (sample SAMN16246548, study PRJNA631951) | gut metagenome | biome: gut microbiome; feature: rumen; material: fiber-attached | host: Bos | place: Iran: Karaj | collected 2018-10 | reverse complement strand
TCGTTTTCCGGATTATCATTTTCTTTACATCCGTCAATTAACCAGTTTCGATATGCAAAAGTAAATAAAAAATAACATATACGCATACGTATACGCGTGAATTAACAAAGTATTTAAGATTTTTTAATAGACGAGCATTGCTCTGGGAATGATGAAGTTGGGGTATTTTACTGGGGAAGATGTTGGAGATAAATGTGTTACACAAAGTTTTGTAAAATATAGGATTTATCATCACCTTTATAGTTATCTTATTGGTTTATAACGTTTTAAGAGGTGATGGTAGACTCGATTTACCATCACCTCTTCGTCACCTTACCATCACTTTTTCTTATTTTCTGACATTTTACCATGTTTCTTCTTTTGTTTACTATTAATAGTTTCAAGTAGTAACACCAGGTGGAACTGATAGTTCCCCTTGGTGTTACCAATAGTTACATAGTGTGTTACCAATAGTTCCAAGTAATGTTACTATAAGCGAACTGCTTATATACCAATGGGTTAAAAGTTTAGTGCCGGTAAACTGGGAGTTTAGTAGGGGTAAACTCGGAGTTTAGTGACGGTAGAGTGATGGTGGGGTGACGGTAAAGTGATGGTGGGGTGACGGTAAAAACGGGTTATCGTCACCACTTATATCATTGGTTATCTGATAGTTAAATCAAAGGGTGATGGTAAAGGCCATATTTAAACAAAATTTCTATTTGGAGAAAATACTATTATTACATGATTAATGAATTTTTTTGACGTAGAAGTTAAAGGGTGGTTTGGTCGCTTCGCTCAAAATTATAAAAAAATTGATTTGAAAATTATAAAACAATTAAGAAGTTAGAGAAAGAAAACAGGGATAAGTTGGTGGTTCTGATGGAACCAGGAACTTATCCCTGTGGGGAAAGTGTCGTATTATTTCACGACGAGCTTCGTTCTGTAGCGACCATTTGCAGCGTGTACCACATAGACACCATCTACATAGAACGGCGTCTCGATGGTCTGTCCAGGCTCAACGGTGAAGTTGGCCACGCAGAGTCCGCTGACGTTGAAGATGCGGACATCGGCCGTATGCTTCAGATTAGAGGTGACAATCACCTTACGGTCGTTAGCATGGATATACATACCATCGGTGCCAGCCTGCTTAGGATCGCCTCCGAACGACGAGTTAGCATTGTTGAAGACAATCGACTTAGGAGCCCGCTTCTGGGCCTGGTTAGCCTTCACCATGATATATGGACGGAACGGAACAACCTGTGTGCCCTCCTGAGCCACATCGAAGCTGCTACCATTACCATTCAGCACATAGCCCTTGCCAGCTGTCAGCGTGCCGTTCTTGTAGTTCGGCATGAACTGATAGTCGCAATTGGTAACGGTGTAAGGCTTCACCTCATCGTCGGTCTTACCTATCTGAGCACCCTCTGTCGAAGCGAAGGTAATGGTCTGGGCTTCGAGCTGCGGAATCTGCTTGAAGGTGTTCTCAGGCTGGAACTGTCCGCTGAGGTCGAACTCATAGTACAGGTTGCCTGGGAATCCTACCAAGTAAGGTGTGCCAGCCGTTGCATACGGATAACCCTTCATGGTATGGCTGTCACGATAGTAGTCCAGATACTCATCCTCGTTCTTATCCTTCTCCTGACTGTAGTAGTAATCCCAGAGGAAGGTGTTGAAGTATTCCTTATCCGTAGCCACAGCATCGAGGCCATAGAAGTCGGCAGTATAGACGCCATCGGCACCTTCCTTCGGCTTCACATTGCCTGCAAAGCGACGCAGCCAGTACTCATGGCCTGTGGTGCTGCCCTGATAGAAGTGAGAGATCTCACCCTTCTGATGTGTGGTCACCACTTCCGTCGTGAACGGCAGTGATACAGCATCCCAACCAGTAGCGGCATCGTATACCAAGAGACCTTCCTCGTCAGTATACTGACCAGCATAGTTCTCAGGACGACGCTGATACCACATGCGCAGACCATCACCCATACGGTAAGCAATAGGTGCATTGAACTCCTGCTTGTCGACCAGCAGATGGTCGTCAGCGGTAGTCAGATCGCTCTGTACCAGATGACCTACGACAGCATCGGTAGGAGCCACGTGAACGCGGTTATAGTTCTTACCGTCGTTATAATACTCGCCCTCCTCACCATAGTCGCGATAAACCGGATCAACGAAGTAGTTGTTGAGCACGGTATAGGTCTTCTCGTTAGCCTCAGCCGATGGTGCATAAACCACCAGGTTGGTAGTCTGGCCAGCATTAGAGATGCTTACCAATCCGTCGTCGTCGAGCAACGGTGCATAGAAGATGTTACCATCAAGACCCTGCTTGTAGCCATTAGCCACATCGTTATGACCAGCAAAGTCGATAGCCGTCATACCAGGATAAGCTGTCTTCAGGTCGGTATCCGTCACACTCTTCGGCTTCGAGTAAGCAGCCAGGATGGCCGACGGGTTGAAGTGGGCCACACTCTTGGTGCTATTGCCGAAGTAAGCAGGAGCACGGTAGACGCGGTTGTTGCTCATATCACCAGGCAGGCGACCGTCTGTCTTCGTGGCATGTGAAGGCAGATCAACATGCGGATAGTTGGCGTCGTAACCATAGGTCAGCGTCTGTCCGAAGTAGATATAGTCGTCAGGCCAGATGGGCGAATAGTAATAGGTCACCTTCTCGTCGGCACCCGTGCCTTCCGTCATCGTTCTGGTGCGGACATCGGCAGAGCCTGGGATGCTACCACCAGCATAGCGGAAGTCACCGTCGGCATAGCGATCCTCAACATAGCCATACTGCTTGGTACCCGTCAACGGATAGATAGCGTAGCTGTCAGGATAGCTGCCCTGCAGAGGCTCCTCTGTCAGCGTACCGTCAGCCTGCTGCTTCAGATACTTATACTGCTTCTTGCTGCCCGTCCACGACGTGTTGTTGTCGTAGTAGCGCTTGTTCAGATAGAAGCCGTTCAGGTTGTAAGCCACCGTACCATCGTAGAAGGCCTTCTCCGTCATCTGACGGGCTGAGCCTCGTGGGTTCGATGTCACACTATATGGGTTGCTCTCTGAATAGTAGCTGTTGACGAGCTGTGTACCGCTCGATGCTGAAGGCTTGCCAAAGACAGCCTGCACATCGGCATCCATCTGCGTAGCACTACTCTTCACCCAACAGTTCTCCACATAACCGTCACCCGTATCAGCCACACCAGCAGAGGTGAACGAACCAGTAACACCCAGGTTGTAGACATTACCGCAGAGCGAGCCGAACAGCGACTTAGAGAGTCCGCTGACGGTATAGCCGTCGCCATGCAGGTTACCACTGAAGCACTCACCCTCGTTAGAAGCGATTGGCGTCCAGTTGGTGTACTTCGTAGGAGCAACATTACCCTTGAGGAAGAACTCGAGGTTGCGTCCTGCCTGAACATGGTTGTCGAGAAGTGCATGACCAGCAAGGTCGCCACCATCAGGAGCAGTACCATTGATCATACTCAGGTCGAAGAAGTCCTTCAACAGGTCGAGGTCGCTCTTGCCTTCTACCTTACTTCTGTCGTCGAGATAGATCTTGCAAGGACGGTCCACAGTAGTCTTATCGACATAATAGTGGTGCTCCTTATCAGCCATCACGGCATCCATATCGTGGTAGTTGGCAACACTCAGCGGTACAGGATTAGAGTATGTCTTACCCAGATAGGTCTTCGAGTAGAAGGATACATAGTTCTTGCCGTTCTGATACCAGTAGACAGGTGTGTTACCATTGTCGAACGGTATACCGTTGCGATGGTGATCGGCCTCGTCGATATTCGTAAACAGCTCCCAACCGCTGGTCAATACCTCGTAGGTACCAGGTGTCACCTCAGGTGCCTTCAGACCGATAGCGGTACCAGGCAGCACGGTAGCTGGCGGTGCCAACGTACCAATCTGCGGTACACCACTCTCCAGCTGCAGGTGAACATTGATGACGTGCAACTCGTTGGTGAGCTTCATACTGCCGTCGTCCTCATCCTCATAATAGGTATACTGGTAGACAACGGTGTAGACACGTTCCTTCGAGACGTCATAGATGTCGCTCTGACGGCTGACATAGAGTGTGGTGGTCTCTGTCGGCTCACGACCTTGGATGACGAAGTACTTCTGGTCGTTGGTCAGTCCGGCATATTCAGTATCAGTGATGGTTGTTCCCTTCGCCACGTTGTCGTATGCCTCGTAGCAATAGTACTTGATGACAGGATCAGTGCCGGCATTCGAGAAGTTGACGACATCGACATCATTCTGGTTGTTGTTATAGACATCAGCATCGACTACCTGACCAACACCGAATGGCGTACCACCATAGATGAAGTTCTTGTTGGCAATATATGCCTTGTCGCCACCACCAGGAACGGTGACACGGGTGTAGTGACGCTGGTCGTTGCGGATCTGGCTCTCGAAGACCTCGTTGCTGATAGCATCGCCATCGTTCAACGTACCACCTGCATAGGTGATCGATGACTTGCCGGAGGTAGCATGGAACACAGCCTGATACTCAACGTTCACCTGATCGCTGTAAGGAGCGTGGTAAGCCTGTTCTGTGGTGCGGTCATTGTTGTCGCTAACCTTCAGGTAGGCAGCATCCGTCAAGAGGTCGAGGGCATCGTAGTTGTAGTTGAACTTCGGAGTGCCATTTGCATCGTAGCGGTCTTCCTCAGGCAACGAGCACCAAGCCTTGATGGCACTGTAGTTGGTGCCAGCCTCGAAGCGCTGACCACCGTAAGCACCCTCCTTACTACAGATGTAAGCAGGCGACAGAGCGGCATTGATCTCGTTGACAACCAACGGATAGGTGGTCTTCATCGCATCAATCTCTTCCTTCGTCTTCATATCGCCATTAAGCAGGTAGATACCATTATCCAGCTTCACGGTGTTGGTGCAGATCCAGGCAGTACCGAACGCCTTCTGCGTTGTGGCATCAAGAGCCTTATACTCCTTCTCAGGAATAGCGGTACCGACATTGATGGTCTTCGACTGACCGCCATAGGTATAGCTGACCTGCTGGGTAGCCACATAAGCTTTCTCTACCACAGCCTGATCGCCGGCACCCACCATATTATTATTATAGATATCCTCAGTGATGATCTCACCGACCTCATAATGGCGCTGACCATAGACACCCGATTCCTTCGGCGTGAAGGTAGGACCAATGCGCCAGCTGTCGATCACCTGCTGCTTAGCCTCATCGGTCTTGGCAGCATCCAGCAATTCTTCATACTGAGCCTTCGTAATCTTGTTGCCACTATTGTTGGTAGCGGTATAATAGTCGTCCCAGACGGCTGGGCTATTCATATCGAAGGTCAGCAGGTAACCGCTGTCGTGGCCTATATTATTAGAGGTACGGAACACCTCGTCGACATCATTCACAACCTCGCCCTCAGCATTCTTGATGACGTGGCTGTTAGACTTGAAGGTCGTGAAGTCCTTATCGTCCATCACATACTCGCCTGGTGCATAGTCCTTACCATCGACATTGACGCTGACGCAGTTGACGTAGGTCATCTCGACGAAGTAGCGCTTCTCGGCATAGCTCAGGTTGTTCCAATCCCACCAGGTAATCACCTCGTTCTTCTGGTAAGCCTCGCTCTCGTTGTTCACCGATACCTTCTCGATAGCCTTGCCGTCCGCATCAAGGTCGCCAATGCGTGCCGTTCTCTCAGTGTTAGCATAGTAAGCATAGAGGTTAGGCTTCACATTCAGCAGCTGCAGCTTACCATGCGAAGCAGCAGTAATGGTCAGCGGCAGGTGTACCACCTTCGAGTAGGCAGTAGCCGAACCGGTATAGGCCGATACCTTCTGGTCGTAGATATAGACATCACCCTTCACATACCAGTAGTGTGCCTCAGAATAATTGGTAGAGTTAATGACATAGGCATTATTGACTGGGTAACAGTCGTCGATGATACGCTTCGTCGGGTGGATGAAGTTACCAGAGGTCTGGTAAGGCACAATCGAGTATTGCGCTGCAATCTCACGGCCTACGTTATAAGCCGTTGCCTCCGCACCGCTCCATTCCTGCGACTGGTCGTCAGCAGAATACCTCATACGCTTATAGGTTACCGCCTCGTCGCCTGCATGTTTGTTGAATGGTGACAGGATGACATTCTTCATATCAGGATAACATCTTGGCACGCGGTGTTCGTTCTTGGCATACACGAAGCCACCACCCACCTGGTCTTGCTTCACATTGATCAGGTCGAGCTCGATGACGCCAGACACCAGACCATATTCCTTCTTAGCAGCTGTACTATTCTCAGTGGTCAGCTCCAGGAACACACCGGAAGCGAGAGCCACCTGATTGAAGCTCTTACCATTGTTACGGTTGTTCTTGGTATAGTTATCACCTTTATATTTAAAGAAGGACTGGCTCTTGTCTTCCTCGCCATCTCCTCTGATATAAGGATCGCTGAAATGCACATCACTGGTCAGATTGCCCAGGCAGTTCACCAAACTATAGATACCGAAGTAGTTGCCATGAAGGGCATCATCGCCAATATCGCTAGCTATACGAGACCTGCGCTGGTTGAGCGACAGCTCTCCCACACGGTTGATGGTATAGTCGATATTCTCACCAATATCAGCCACACGGTCCTTGGCACCCTGCAGCACCATACGGCTACCGAACACACCACAGAGGTCGGCACGCTGAATGGTGTTCAGCAGACGTCCGGCATAGATAGAACAGAAACCGAAGGGCTCCCAATAGGTCTTTGCTGATGGATAGGCCTCAATCAGCTTCAGGTATTTCTCTTCCGACAGGTGCTGGCCATTCTCATAGAACTCACCACCAATGGTAATACCCTGCTTGTTGTTCTTGGTCTCAGAACTTCCCGTACAAACATATTCCAACTGGAAATAAGCACGCTCACGGTTAGAAAGGTTACGATAGGTCTCAAGGTCGATACGGGCATCGAGTCCGTAGTAGTCGGTACCATAGTTGGTGATGTTCAGCTCACGATAGCCGTCGACCATCGACAGGTTGCCACCACCATAGAGACCACCGGTATGCTCAGTACCCACAGAGATAAAGTCGCGATGGTAGACATCGCTGAGGGTTGCTGTTGTATTGCCATAGACCGTCGTGGCATTGGCGTAGGTCTTATCGCTGTTTGATGACACGTTACCACCACCGAACACAGCATTATGGATGATGATACCCTTTTCACCGTCGACATCCTCTGTCAACAGATCTTCCCAACCGCCAACCCAAGTGCCATTGGCATCCTTCTTGGGTAGGTAGTTCAGGTCTTCGGTATCGACATAGTCATACAGATTGTAATGATGACCATTGATTGTTGTTCCAGAGAGATTCTTGACCTGCAACTTCGGAGCAATGACAACCTTACAGTCTTCTGTCAGATTGCCGTCCTTGTCATAATAATAGATGTGTCCTGGCGAACCGGTTCCATGCTTCTCCTTGGTCTTATCAGACAGGACACTGGGACTATAGACGTAGCCGATATCACCACCGCCAAACACGTTACCATAACCCTGAGCCAGGTTCTTGTCATTACCTATCTCACCACCAAAGATGTCTACTTCGGTCTGACCAAACACATAACCATCGGTATAGAGCGTACCCATTCCCTGACCGTAGCCTAAGAGGTTGTAACCCTTACCACCGCCAAACACATTGCGCTGTACACGACCGTTATACATCGTCACTTTAGCCTTACCAGCCTTGTAGAAGCCTTTCAGCGTACGTACAGAGTTAGCCTCGCCACTGGCATCGATGGCACCACGACCGATGGTTGCAATCTCACCACCGCCATGCATACTGTTGCGAACAACGCCACCCCACATGACAACATTAGTGGTATCAACACTACTTGCCACATCGTAGCCACCACCGAAGACGTTACCACAGTCTTCCAAGCGGCCTTCACCGGCATAGACATTATTAGCATAATAGGTCTCGTCGTCGAGCTTCTCCACATACTGACCATCCTTATACTCGTAGCCAATATAGCCATTATTAAGAATCAGGTTGGCATTGCCCAAGACTGCACCACCCTCACCGCCACTATAGGCATTACGCTGAATGGCAGGTACACCATTATAGAATCCATAATCGGTAGGAACGGAGGCCTGATCAGGACGGATGCCAATGACCACATGTGTCTCACCGGGCTTTTCATTCGCATTGTCGAAGGTTGCGGTCTTACCATCATCGCTTATAGCCATCGTGGTATAGCCGACATCGCCCTTCCAACCACCACCATAGACATTACGTGCCGTACCACCAGCTACGAAGGCATTGGCACTGGCTGTGAAATTCTCGGCACCAAAGAGGTTGTAGACAGCACCGGTAGTTCCTGCAGCATAGAGGTCCTTCATCACTGTGCCACCAAGCAGTGCGATATAAGTCGTACCATAAGTATCACCACTCAGAGGTGTCTTGTCCTCTCCCAGTCCACCACCATAGGCATAGCCCACCACTGTGGCTCCCTTATGGATGAGGACGTTGGTGTTATATCTTTTATATGTTCTTGCCTTCTGCTCATCGGTCAGACTACTCAGATCACGATTATCCATCTCAGCAATCCTGACTTGTTTGTCATTCGCAAGGTTGATATCTTTGTTAGAAGCATATCTGGTGTATTCTCCCTGAGAAGCATAGTAGTCGCCAAAGGTCCAAGCTGCCTTCCAATCAGCCTTCCATCTATCTTTATATTCGTTCTTCAGCGTACCGCCCACAATACCACCGACCCATCTCTCGGTGTCATTCCAAGGTTCTCTTTGTGCAATATCAGGTGACGGCTGCTCTTTATAGAGGTTCATGTACTTCATCACACTCTCAGAATTGAGCACATGACCCAGCTCACCACCACCATAGACCTCATAGACCCTGGCACCGTCATTCAGGTTCACCTCGGTATATTCCGACCAGGTGTCGGCACCTTTTCCTGCACCATAGACAGAGGCCAGATAGCCACTGTTCTTGTTAGACCATACTGGCGAGGAGATGTTGACATGGGCATAGAGCGTACGACGCTCACTATTGTTACCACCATAGATAGCACCTGTCACTCGGGCATTCTCACTGGTGTTGCGATAGTTGACATTCGACTCATAGACATCGCATGGAGGGAGAATCTCCGAGCCATACGCTCCACCAAAGATATTCTTGATATTGATGGTAGACTGCTCAGGGACATTCACCACCGTTCGACGGGTGACACCTTCGTTGAAGCTACCTCCGTAAGCCGCCCCTACTCGACCATGCAACAGGTCGATGACAGCAGAGGCTTTATCCAGATCGAAGCCTGCAGCAAACGTTTGTTCCTTCGTCCAGCGCATGCCAAGACCGTCATAGGCTCCAGAACCGAAAATCTCAGTATTGGCAAAGTTGTCAATATTAGCAGGTACATCGACCAACACATAGCTGCGATCCTGGGATTTGTCGCCATCGCGTTCACCAGTCATACCCTGACCTGCACCTAAGATCTTTGCAACCGTATTACGCTGGTTGCTGTTAGGCTTGAAATTGATAAAGGCATTGTCGAAAAAAGGCTTACTGAACCCTTCCTTAGGCGTACCATCATCATTGGTATAAGCCTCAAAGTAACGATCCTTATAATCATAGTCACCGTAGCAGCCACCGAAGATGTTTTCTACACGACCTTGGATATACTCTGTATAGGCAGAAGCAAACAGCACATCAGGATCATCCTGCTTCTTGGGGTTGTGAACCTTAGGCAATGCTGCCGAACTGACGCGGCTCTTGAAGTTCTTCGGCTGAAGAATCTTTCCACCCAAGTCGTTACCACCATAGATATGGTCACGAATCCATGGGAATCCCAGGTCGTTGTCGTTGCTGCTGTTCAAACCCACGTAGGTCTCGGTATGTCCGATGATGTCGGCATTACAACTACCTGCAAAGGAGTTGAATATACGACCGTTACCCAGATTGATGCGGGTGTCGCCAACTATCAGTCCCTCGAAGGCGCCACCATAGATGAATTCTGCCTCAGCCATATCATCATTGTCGACAACGCCATCCTTGTTGTCTGTGTCACCTCTATAAGTACCGGGGCTGTTTCCGTTCAAGTTGATACAAGTGCTGTACTTCGGATTATAGGTGTATTCAAGTTGCTTGGTTGTCTCGTTATATCCGTCAGCCTTACCGATAGAGCCCTTTTCGCCACCACCAAAAATCTGGAAGGTGTAACCCTTGTTCAGGTTGATAGTCACACCACCCCATATCTCTGAGTCGCCACCATAGCCACCACCAAACACGTTCAGGGCTTTACCAAGCACGTCCATACCCTGTTTGTCAAGAAGAACACCCGACTTACGGTCAAGAATCTTAAAGTTGTCATGGCCATAGAGCTTGGCCTCACCTTCTTCCTCTTCTATCTGGTCGAAGATGGCTTTCTCTCCTTTTCGGTCTACCAATGTAGCATTCAGATTGATGACCACATTACCATTGATATGACCACTGCTATAGCAACCACCATAGATGTTACCTCCCTTGAAACGACGATCAAGGTCTGTTGCTTTATCAAATACCTTGGCTTCGATAACAGGGTCGACTTCCTGGCCTGTAGAAGCACTGATGGTATTCCATTCCAGTTCGGGCTGACCGGTAACAGGACTGATATATCTCAGCTTCTCTCCTTGATCATTAGTAGTGGTCCTCCAGCGCATGGGGCGGATCTTCAGACCATTGAAGTTCAGGATAAGCTTATTGCCATTGGTATCGGGATCGCCCAACAAACCTCCAAGATATTCGGGATTGTAGGCAGACTTATAAATATTAGCCTCGTTACTGCCGCCCACCACCTTATCATATACCACGACCTTATCGTTGAAATTGACGGTAATGGCACCGTCACGCCTCAAACTGCCGACGTTTCCACCGCAATAAAACGATCCAAACAACGTTGAATAAGGTTCATAGACATCGTCGAAAACCACACGTGGCATGACGTCCATGGTCACTCCATCCATATACTTATCGAACTCCGTCTGTCCTTTAGCATCTTTCGTGTCACTGGCCAGATTCATCTGGCTGAAGTCATAATCCTTGCCATTCTCTGTGATTGTTCCGGCATATTGCTTCAGGATACTTTCCGACTTCATGTTCTCACCATTGTTGCCTAGGAATACCTTATCAGCAATGACGTAAGAGCCGATCTTCAACTCTGCCGCAGCATCCTTGTTAGGATCGTCATTATGCAGGGTAGCACTATTACCACCACAGTAGATAGCACCACCAATGATCGTGTTCGTTATCTTGCCTGTCGTCTCATTCTTCTTACCTATCACTCGGATAGACACAGACTCGGCATTAGGACGGAAAGCATTCAGCGCCTCTACGGAGGACTTTCCTGCCGGTACTGTATAATAGAAGTCTTGATATTTCTCCAACTTACCTAGCTCTGGGTTGTCCGTATAGGCATAAGAGCCATTACCACCACCATAGACATTTCCCTTGATACTGCTATGGATACCAACAGCATTACCGCCATAGACATTGCCTGAGATGTCGTTACCACCATAGACATTGTTGATTTCACCAGCATCGATAACCACACGGGCCGAATAGCCTGCAGGTATGGCAACACCCTCAATCGTCTCTGCAGGAATAGCATATTTCTTGGGGTTCACATCAGCCATACGGCATCCACCAAAGACATTCTCAATCTTCATGCCATCAGACTTGATAGGCAGGAAGATACCCTTCTCATAGGTCATTGCTCCCTGGTTGCCACCACTATACAAGTCACGTATAGTACCTTTCAGCAGGTTCCATTTCGGACGGATGGCCATCTCGGCCTTGTTGTTACCACCGAAGACACGGGCGAAGTTAAAAGCATAACTGCTAAGGTTACTTTGGTAGGTTGACATGCCCATTCTCTTGGCTAATGCAGCCAATTGTGCCTGACCTTCAGCAGTTGTCGGATTCTCGGGCCACACATTGGTCTGTGTCAGCAAAGGACTGCCGTTATCCAGACAGATAGTGGTATTTTCCTTCACCGTTGCATTGTTACCGCCACCATAGAGATGAGCGATACAGCCGCCCATAATCTCCAGATAAGTCTTGTTGATCTCGGGCTTGGTCTTAATATCTTTATATGAATCTAAAGTATAGTCGTAGTCGCCATTACCACCACCGAAGAGACTTCCAATCACAAGGCTTTTACCGGCTGGTGTGGCAGAGGTACGGATAAAGACATTGAAGCTGTTGTCAATACTATTTTCTGTCCTATGAGACAGCTCTGGAACCGTTGATGACGTACCGATAGTACCTGCGATATCATTACCTCCATATACCGAGGTAATGATGATATTGTCCGAAGCATTTGCGCCATCGATGTTCACGAAAGCTGAGCCATTGACATCAGCCATACGGGCACCACCGAAGACAGCGTTGATATCACCCGAACGCACAGTGACAGAAGTGCTTCCATCGGTGACACCTGCATTACCTCCACCATACACATTGCCGCCAATGGTAATCTGAGCTTTCAGCCCCGAGACTACCATCGTAAGAAATAATATGATATATATCTTTCGCATCGTCTTATTCTATCTTAACAGTCGGATTATCCAAATCAGCATCATGGAGCTGATAGATATAGGATGGTTCTATCGTCAACTTAAATGTATACTGCTGTCCACGCTGCAGCTTACTACTCAAAGGCAGTTTGTTAGCAACCTCACTAGAGCGGACCAAGTGGTCTTTCTTATCATAGACATCGTAGGCAGTCACCAGTTCCAGGTCGTTATACAACTCAGGGACGTAGAAGCAGGTGGCCTTGATGACATCATCTGGGGTATCCAACACACCACCCTCGTCATAGAAGGGACAATCAGCTTTCCCATCGGCATAGGTATATTGGATGTCGGCATCGGTTAATGGCTTTTCAACGTTCGTCAGAGTCTGACGGAAGGTCACCACGGCCTTTGCCAGCTTCTTGCTTCTGATTTGCAGCTTCGTCACCTTAATAGTGCGCAGGTCGCTATAGCCACGAGTGTTGCCAATAGACATCTGGAAGACCAGGCTGGCAAAGAGCTGGTCCAGATGGAGACTGATGGTGTTTTTAGAACTCGAGTTGTCATAAGCATAATTCCCAATCACAAAGGGATCCGTGGCAGTAGGTGGCGCCTCCTTCACACTGGTGATGACACAGAAATTACTGCCTGTGGCGATTGGCAGATCGGTTAACGTCATCACAGCACCCGACTGCAGGCCATTCATGGAATTCTGAAGTGGAGACAAAGACACCTTACACAGATCGCCAGGCATATAGCCATAGACATGATAAGATTTGGCATCGGCACTGACCAAGGGATCCCAACCTTTATCAGTCTTCACAAAGGAACCCTCATAGTAAGAGGTTCCCTTGTCGTCAGCAGCCATCAACACCTTGATATT
>JAEEGL010799292.1_pt1 | contig 13372 bp, 8 predicted proteins | sample 9134231 | NCBI WGS metagenome assembly JAEEGL01 (sample SAMN16246548, study PRJNA631951) | gut metagenome | biome: gut microbiome; feature: rumen; material: fiber-attached | host: Bos | place: Iran: Karaj | collected 2018-10 | reverse complement strand
CCTTGAGGACCTTGCGGAATTCTGGCTTGTAGATTTCCAGTGCGCGGGCGATGCCGTGCCTGACTGCGCCAGCCTGACCTGAGACGCCGCCGCCGCTGATGCGGATGAAAAAGTCAAAATCAGCGGTTGTGCCAGTGAGGACCAGTGGCTGTGTTGCGTAGCCGCGTACCTGTGGAGTGGTGAAATATTCTTCGAATTCACGGTCATTGACTGTGATTTTGCCCGTGCCTGGCTTCATGTGAATTCTAGCACTGGCGCACTTGCGGCGACCGATTGCGTGTATCACTTCATTCGCTTCTGTCATATTAAAACCTCTGGCTATGCCTTTTTATTTTCCCTTTGTTGATTTGTTCAGCTCAGCTTGACATCCCATACTTCGCACTGCTGTGCAGCGTGTGGATGTTCGGGACCTGCATAGACCTTCAGCTTGGCGAACTGAGCGCGGCCCAGGCGACCCTTTGGCATCATGCCCCATACTGCATCGCGGACGATGCGGGTGGGATTCCTTTCCAGTACCACGTCAGCAGTCTGGACTTTGCGACCGCTCATGTAGCCGGAATAGTCCTCATAAGTCTTGTCAGTGGCCTTTTTGCCAGTGAGAGCAACCTTGTCAGCATTGATTACGACCACAAAGTCACCGCAGTCCAGGTGAGGTGTGAATGTGGGCTTGTCCTTGCCGCGCAGTTTCATGGCGATTTTGGTTGCCAGTCTTCCGAGCACCAGTCCCGTGGCATCTACCACGTACCACTTCCGCTCGATTTCGTCAACTTTCGGTAGAAATGTCTTCATTTGTTCAAACCAGTTTTTTGTTAAATGCACGATTGAAAAAAACAATGTGCGGTAATTTAACGACAATTTCCATAAAAGCAAACCGCTTTCTTGAAAATTACCACTAAATATGTGAATTATTTTTTATACACACTATATGTAGTGTGTGTTTTGAAAAAGATACTCTAGAGTTCTCCTTTTATAAAGACTGCCATATATGGTGGAAGTGTCAGTTCGTTTCCATTTGCGAATGGCGTTTCGCTGCCGTCCAATGGATTGAGCAGGCTTGTCTTTGCGGTGCTTTGGGGCAGTGTGACCTTGACGGTCTTAGGCTGCTTGGTGGAGTTGAGGACTGTAGCGAAGAAGCCCTTTGGTGTCTTCCAGTAACTGATGGGCACAGTTGCGTCGCCTGTAGTGGCACCATGTGGGTTGCTTTTCCAATATGGGAAGAATGTGGCTTCCTCTACGCCAAAATCATAGAGCCAGCAGATTGAACTCTTGCAGACATCGCCATTAATGAAACTGGGGAACAGCATGCAGTTGTGCAGGAAGGCGAGGCCAGCCGCATGAGTGGCGATTTCGGGCGAGGCCAGCTTGTCTGCCTGGCGGTACTGTGGCAGGAACATGCGGTCTGGTCCGATGCGTACGGCGTTTTCGTAGCGGAACTGGTCCAGCGTGAGGAAGTCAAGGTAGTATGTGTGTACCATGCATTGGCCGCGGTACTGTTCGCCCATGAGTGTAATGTCCGTGAATCCAGCGGAAGTGCATACCTGCTGGCCGCCTGCGTGTGTGAAAGTGAAGAATCCTGGGCGCACCTGGTTTGTGGTGAGGTAGATGCGCTCGTGGAACTGGCGCGTCTCGAAAGATGGATGGAATTGCTCGCCGTTCATGTTCAGCAAGTCTGAGCCATAGCAGTCGTAGTAAAAGCCGAACCATGGGAACTTCTTCAGATATTCATTGCACATATAACAGTACATGTCCTGCCAGAGGCGGTTTCTCATGTCGCATTTGCGCATTTTCGCGCCTTTGCCGAAGTTTTTTGCCGAGAGCACATAGTAGCGCGCGGGATAGCCTTGCCATTTGTTTTCGAAGTAGCGGAATTCGGGCATGGTGTCTGTGATATAGAATGGAATCTGGTAGAGGGTCCAGCCTGGCTTTGTGGCGTATTCCATTGTCATCTTGTCATCCTTGCTTGCTGGCATTCCAGCGTATTTCACTGGCTTCATGTTGCTCAGCATGTTGAAGTTGCTATGCTTGTATGCGCGGAAGCGCAGGCGCTTCCAGTTGTCCGCTAATGGGCGGAATGGCCATGGCATGACGGCAAATTCCAGTTTGTTGCATTTGTCCACCTTCAGCAGCGCATTTACAAGACGCACGCGGAAGTCACCGTTCAGGTCCGCAGAAGTGACTATGTTGTCAAAGTCGCTGATTGCCGGATATGACTTTGGCGAATACCAGGCGATGCCCCTGTCCACATTGCCTAGCATCATCTCGTGGTAGCGCCGCTTTGTCTCCCAGTGCTTGTCCACCTTCAGATCCAGTGCGCCGATTTCGCTCCAACTTCCATCGGAGCGGTGCACGAATTCCACGTCATTCACAGCGTAGTCAACGGTTACATTGTCTATATTGGAGGCGGCCTCCTTGATTTCCAGACCATAGCGAACGAAGCCCATGTAGTCCATCGTCATCTTGAGCGCGCCTTTCAGAGCCTTTGCCGCGACTGGCACGGTGCCCACTGTGCGGGCGTGACCGTCAACCCAGTTGATCTTGCCTGCTGCCGCCAGAGGCTCGCCGTTTACCAGCACAGCCACCTTCCGTTTCAGTAGTTTTGCGCCGCCCTTTTCAGTGACCTGAAGTAATTCCAGCGCATCGCCGAAGTCAAAGTTGCCATTCCATGCATTAATAGTGTTGCTCTTGCGGGACAGATTGCTCCATGGCTTCGGCGCCTCGTCGCTGTCCTTCAGCATGCCCAGTTCGTTTTTCCAATATGGGTCCTTGTAGATGCCAAAATGGCGCGGCTCTACCTCCATTTCCTTGCCGTCGGAGAGTTGGACCTTTGCATGCAGCATGTATTCACCGTCTGGATAATCGTCCAATTTTATGATGAGTTCCTGGTTGGCTGGGCTTTCCAGTTTGCGGAATACAGTGCCGTCCATCTTACGGATTTCATAGAGGTTCTTCACTGCAGTGATTTCTCCAAGGTCGCCCAGAACTGGGCATGCCAGGCGCATTGTCTTTTCCGCTGGAATGAAACTTTGCCTTAAATCAGGTCCCACGTTTCCTTCTTCGAATTTCAACTGGTCAAAGCGGATAACCGCGTCTTTTGGGAAGAGACGCATATTAAACATGATGTCCAGCAAAGAGGCGTTTGCAGGGGTCTTAAAGTCATAGACCAGTTCCTTCCATTCACCCTTTGTTGAGCGGACTCCTACGCGTGGCTGCACCAGGTGCTTGCGCTTTGCGTCCATGCACTCGAACATGAAGGTTTTGACGCCTGCGTCGAAGTGCTTGCTGGCATTGTACCAGCAGGAGAAGCGGTAGTTCCTGTCAGGCTCAACAGAAAGGTTGTATATAACCAGTGGGTACTGCATTTTGCTGCCGTCGCCGTGTATTTCCAGGAAGGACTCGCCTGCCTTTGCCTGTTTCCAGTCCAATACCACGGCTGCGCCTGGGCCAAGCGAATAATGCTCGAAATGATGCTGCCCAAGGAAGGTCCAGTTGTCAAAGATGGTGTCCAGGAACCTTGCTTTGAAGAAGCCTTTGTCGTCTGTGACATTTGCCACGCGTATATTGTCCAGCAGGATATGGCTGTCCTTTGGCACCTTGTCCAAGCGGACGGTGGCCTCGCATTTTGTGAAGCCCTCTGGTATGGTGAATATGAACTGCTTGTGCATCCAGCGTCCTTTGGTGCAGTTTATGCCGCTGTGCAGGGATTTGCTGCCATCAATTTTCCACTTGTCGTCCGCGAAGTTTACTACCAGCATTGCGCTGCCAGTGAAATTGCCTGCAGGCAATGTGACGAAACTGATGCCGTATTGTTTTCCTGGCTCCACCTTTTCCCAACGATAGGAATAGCCGTATTGTGCGGCCTTCGACATTCCATTTATCTTAAGCGCGCCACTGCCGTCCTGCCCGACCTTTTCCACCAGTTCGGCTCCTTCGCGGAGCGTGCCTTGCACGGGGGCCTTGTCAAACAATTCGAATGCCGCGAAGGCACTCATTGACAGCAACAGGGCGAATGTCAAAAATCTACGCATTTCAATTAACTCCATTATATGTTGTATTTGGTCAAATGTATTATAGACTCTCAAGCAGGCGGTTGCGCAAGGTGTCTATGTCGAATTGGGACAGACCGCCTTCACGCAGCATGGCCTCTGCCTTTTTGGCGTATGGTTCCTGAGGCGCACCGTATTTGTCCAGCATGGTTAGCAATGCCTTGAGCCCATTGTGCCTGGAACGTTTGCCCCAGCAACCGAAGGAGGTCATCTCATAGTCGGTGAGCAGGTCTTGGTCCTTAAGGCCAAGAAGTGCCTCCAGTACAAATACGAGTTCGCCAGTCCTGTCGGCGCCGCCATGACAGTGTATATAGACAGGGAATTCCACATTGTTTGCCAGAAAATGCATTTCCTGGGCAAGACCCTGTGGAGTTCTGCTTTTCTTTGGATAGTGGTGGAGCCGCACATTCAAATCCTCCAGCGGATAGATTCTCATCCCTTTTGCGGTCTCCTTTATGCCGCGCAGGTCCCAGTCTGAGCGGATGCGCAGTATGTCCCTGATTACCGTTTTGTTTGGCTGCGCGGCCTTTGTAAAGAAGATGTCCAGGTGGCTACCACGATAAATGAGGCCCTGGCGTATGCGTTTGGTTCCATCAGCGGTCTTCCACCCTCCAACGTCCCTGACATTGGAGATTCCTGGCAGGTTGATCCAGCGGGGCGGCAGGTCATCAGTCTTGAACTGGCCTCCGCTCGAGCGCTCTATGTTGCCGTCATCCAACCTTGCATCCACATACCATATATATTTTGTGCCAATGCGCAGATTATCTACCGAGGCCTTGGTTTCATTTTCAACGCGGATGCGCCTCACCTCACCGTCTCCAGACAGCACCAGGATGAATTCCTTGGCTGGCTTGCTGCATTCCCATTGGAAATCCACAGGTGTTGGGCGGCAATTGTCCTTTTTTCTTTCAACGATTGCCTTTGCTTCTTTCCATTTCTTGTGTTCCAGCTGGCTTCTTTCTTCCTCGGTTTTCCAAAATTGCCTGTGCTCCTCCTGAAGAAGGCACAGCGTTTGATTCTGGGCTGGCTTAACGAGTTTTAAGCATGGGACGGCCTTTTCCTTTTCGTTCTGCGCAAGCAGTATTTGAATTGCACAAAGGAAAAAAAGGAACAAATATTTTTTCATTTTCATCTCCCCAAGTACAAGAATAATAACAAAATCAATTTTAAAATAATTACAAGACCTGAAAATGCAATGTCATAATGACAAAATGGTGGCTATGTCAAAGTTACTGGGACCTATGGGACTTATGGGATGCAATTTTCTATCTGTCCCTTAGGTCCCATAAGGAATAACTGATTACTTGTTTCTGCGCTGGGATTTGCCAAAAATGCTCTTGCCTTGTTGAAAAATGTTTGATAAAATATATACTACGCCTGTTTCTGACGATTATATGCAAATAAACATATGGAGAGCAAAAAATGAGTGGTGACACAAGTACTCGCCCCCGCAACCTGTGCTGGGGAATTGCGGCTGTTGGCGCCGTGCTGTTTATAATCGGCGCGGTTATAATGAACGGTGGCAACTGTTCGGCTATGATACCCGCTTTGGTGGCCGCAGCCAATGTGATTTTATTCGGTCTGCTTGGTGCTTGGCGTTGCTCATTTGCCCGCAATCAGGCCTTGGAAGAGCAGGGCGTGGCGGAATACCGCAGGGAGCATGGCAATTCAGAATTGTTCAGCGATGCGGACGAGGCAGTGAGGCTCGCCACAAAGGCAAACAATCAATTTGTGAAATACGCAGTGCCAACGATAACCGTGCTTCTTGGCATAATCGAGTGCTTGTTCTGCCTTGTCACCTGGCGTAACTGGGGGCGTGCGGAGGCATTCGCGCAGGCTGCGAATCCAATGCCTCTGGCCATATTGGGCGTCTGCTGCTGCATTGGTGTGCTGATTGCTGGCAGTTTCTTCGTGGGTGCAAGCCGCGAACCAGGATGCCGCTGGCTGCGTCCTTCTGGCGCATGGCTGTTCTTCACTGGCTTCCTTTTCCTGGCGGCAGGCATTGCACTTTTCCTGGAGTTCTTCGGTAAGGCAGTTGATACTGCAGACATTACGGTCGCCCGTATCGCAATGGTAATTCTGTTCATTCTCGCAGTAGAATTGGTATTCAGCTTTGTCATTGAATTCTACCGTCCAAGAATGCCTGGCGAGGCGGAACGCCCCTTGCCGGAAAGCCGCATACTGGCGCTGTTCACCGAGCCTGGCGGCGTGGCACGCAATGTGGCTGCTTCGCTGGACTACCAGTTCGGCTTCCAGGTGTCTGAGGCATGGTTCTACCGTTTTCTTGAACGAACTGTAGTTCCATTGCTGGTCATCATGGCGATTGCCCTGTGGCTGCAGACCTGCGTTGTGGTTGTCAGCACCGAGGAGAACGGCATCAAGGAGCGTTTTGGCGAGGTGGTTTCCAAAGAGCCTCTGCCGCCTGGCCTCTATTTCAAGTTGCCAGCGCCTTTTGAACGCATGCAGCGCTTCCCTGTGGAGCATGTGCAGACCATCGTAATCGGCGGGCACGAAGAAGATGAGCATCACGAGGAAGAGGAAGAACCCGAGGATGACGGGCACGGCCACGCTCAGCCCAAGAGAGACAAGAAAAAGGAAAAGGAACACGAGGAACGTGTCGTGTTGTGGAGCACAGCGCACTCCGAGGAAAAGGAACCCGCCTTCATCGTGGCGATGCGCCAGGTGGAACAGCAGCGTGTTGCCAATGATGGCAATGGTGCGCCTCCATTGAGTATTGGTTTGCTTTCGGCCCATGTGCCGCTGTACTACAAAGTCAAGGACATGTATGCCAATTCCTACAACCACAACGACCCTGGCAAGACACTTAAGAACATAGCCACACGTGAATTTCTGCTGTATATGGCATCGGCGGACTTCACTGACCTGCTGGGCAACAAGCGTCATGAGGCAGGCGAGGAACTGCGCAAGCGCATACAGAAGGCAGCCACGGATGTGAACCTTGGCGTGGAAATCGTGTTTGTGAGCCTGGCAGGATTGCATCCGCCAGTTAGCGTAGGCGCGGCGTATGACCAGGTGGTGGCTTCCCGCGAGGCCAAGGCGGAGGAAATACTCAAGGCCGAGGCATATGCGGCAGGCAGCGAGCCAGCCGTGCAGGGTGTGAAGGCTGAACTTATACACAGAGCCGAGGCGTACAAGCAGGAAAAGGTGCAGGTCTCCCAGGCTGAGGCACAGCGTTTTGAAAGCCAGCTCATGAGTTACAATGCCTCGCCACGCTTGTTCAAACTTAACAGTTATCTTGAACTGCTCAGCGGCAGTTCAAGTGCCCGTAAGTACATCATCGCAACAGCGAACTCCAAGGAAGTTCTGGAACTGAATCTTGAGAAGAAGATGAATGCCAGCCTCCTGGATCTGAACTTGGGCGAAGAGGAAAAGACCGAATAAACTTGGGATTCAATAAATTAACATAACATATTCATGGAGATTGAGAAAATGAGCGAAGAAATCAAAGGCAACGGCATCAAGCACCATTGGCCAATAGTTGCGCTGGCCTGCGCGGTCCTGGTGATTTTCCTGATTGCGCTTATGACATTCCAGGTCAAGGAAACGGAGTACGCCGTAATCAAGACCTTCGGCAAGGCTAAGACCAATGCCAATGGCGACATTATCACTTATTCTCCTGGACTGCATTTCAAGTGGCCTTTCGTTGACCAGGTGTGGCGCCATGACAAGCGTCTCCAGTGCTATGAACTGACCAAGGGGCACCTTGAGCAACTTACCACACATGACCAGTACCAGATTGTAGTCTCCACATACGTGCTGTGGCGCGTCGGTGACCCTGGCATTTTCCTGAAGCGCCTGAAATCCACAGAGGAAGTGGAGGAAAAACTTGACGCCGCTGTTAGGGACAGCCGCAACAGCATAATCCCGATGCACAACTTCTCCGAACTGGTTAATACCGAGACCAGCCAGAGCAAGATGGCTGAAATTGAAAAAGCCATGCTGGACGATATCAGCAAGAAGACAATGGAGGACTTCGGCATTGAGGTCACCAAGGTGGGTTTCCGCCAGTTGGAATTCCCGGAAATGGTGTCCACCAAGGTGTTTGACCGTATGCGTGCCGAGCGTGAGAACCATTCCGAGCGCCTTATGGCCGAGGGCAAGAGCGAGGCTCAGAGAATACGTTCAGAAGCGGACCGCAAGGCAAGCGAGACTCTGGCGCAGGCGGAGGCCGAGGCGAAGCGCATCCGCGGCGAAGGCGACCGCATAGCCGCAACACACTATGCTGTTTTCCAGAAGAACCCAGAATTGGCATTGTTCCTGCGCAACCTGGAGGCATTGAAAGGCAGCATCAGCGAGAAAGACACGCTCATACTTGATACTGACACACCGCCATTCAACCTGCTGAAGCCTGGCGCGGCGGACATTTCAGCCAAGCCCAAGGCTAGCGGCAATTAAGCCCAGGGAGGTCAGCAATGCAAGATAACATTGAAAACACACAAGGCGGGGTACCCCAGAGCGCGGGTATGCAGTCCCTTGTCAGGATGCTTCGCATTCTGTTCCAAGGTCTGCGCGTTCTGATTATCCTGATATTCGTTTATCTAATATTTTCGGGAATGTTCCGCGTGGATGACCAGAACGAGGCGATGCTGTTCCGTTTTGGAAAACTCCAAAGACGCGTGATTGACCCAGAAAAGGGTGAGACGCCCGTGCTCACTTCAGGACGCTGGTATTGGGCATGGCCTTCCCCAATTGACTGGGTGAAGGAAATTCCTGCTCAAAAATCCGTCACAGTCTCAACTGACATGGTATTTGAACCATGGGTGAATCCAAACATGGCTGGACAAGCCCCAGAAAACAATTTCCTGCGTCCTGGCATGGATGGGTACATGCTCACTGGTGACACCAATATCCTCCACTCACGCTGGGATGTGAACTACAGGGTGGTCAACTCTGAGAAATACTATCTGGAATTCTTTGATGACAGCGACAGCGACAGGGTTAAGAAGGATAAGAATGCATCCCGTGGTACGGAGGCAATTATCCGCAATCTTCTCTCCAATGCGGTCATCATGGAAGTGGGCACCTGGAAGGTGGAGGACCTCCTTCGCACAACGCGCACACTCAAGGACGGCAAGATCGAGAATATCAAGGACAAGGTGCAGGAGCGCCTTACCAAACTGCTGGACGAGGTCGGCCTGGGCGTGCAGGTGCAAAGCGTGAACCTAGTGGACATCAAGCCCCCAATGGCAGTGCAGAGCGCGTTCCACAAGGTGAACGAGGCCGCAGAAACAGGTCGTGCGGAAATGCTCAAGGCACGTAGTTATGCCGAAAGCGTGGAACTTGCGGCGCAGGGACAGGCCTATCGCATTGCAGACGAGGCAAGGAGTTATAAGACCCGCCTGGTTGAATCCGTCAAGGCGGACAGCGCATATTTCACCACAGTTCTGGAAGGCTGGCAGAAGAATCCAGATACAATGCTTACCACACTTTACATGGATGCGCTGAAGGATATGCTCAAGCGCACGCCCAACAAGTTCGTGGTGCACAAGACCGATGAGAACGCAACTCAGGAAATGCGCCTTCACATTGGCTTGAATCCAGAGGAGAAGAAAGCCCCGGCCCCAGCACCTGTGGCCCAGTAATTAACCAGAAACAACGGGACTGCATACAATGTCTGCACCACTTGAAATACAAGACGGCGTACAAGGCGCCGAAACAGAGAAGAAGGGACAGTCGCCAAATGCGATGAAGCCCGAAATCATACGTCTGGCAGTGGCATTGCTGGGCGGCATACTTGTCTTGAACTCATATCTTGCCAGGGTGCTCTTTGGCAAGACGATTGACCCCGTAGCCAGCGAGTTCAGTGCCTTCATAGGTGCGCTAATCTTGAGCCTGCCCATATTCTGGGAGGCGATTTGCGACCTGATTAAAGGCAAAATCCACATGAATGAACTGGTGGGACTGGCACTGCTGGCCGCATTCGCCAGCGGCGAATACAGAACGGCGGGAGCAGTGGCATTCTTCATGCTCATCACAATCACCATTGAAAAACGCACGGCTATCGGCGCTGAGGCGGCCATCGAGGCAGTGGTGAGATTGACACCTAGAATGGCCAGGCGTTTGGACGCCAGCGGCAAAGAACAAGAGGTGGATGCATTCAATGATTTGAAGACAGGTGACCTCTGCCGTGTAAGACCTGGTGAAAACTTCCCTGCGGACGGTGTCATCATCAAGGGCACCACCACCGTCAACCAATCCTCCATTACAGGTGAATCACTGCCTGCCGACAAGGGCGAGGGCGTTGAGGTCTATGCTGGTACCCAGAACTTGACTGGCCTAGTCGATTTTAAGGTCACACGTATTGGAAAAGACACCACGTTGGGCAAGGTGCGCAATCTTATCGCTGATGCGGAGCGCTCCAAGACGCCAATTATGCGCATGATTGACAATTACGTGGGTTATTACACGCCAACCATCCTCATGATAGCGGGCCTTGCCTGGTTCATCACTGAGAAGATAGATCGCGTTATCGCGGTGCTGGTGATGTCCGTTCCTGCTGCTTTGGTCATAGCCACACCTAGCGCGGTCATAGCGGCTATTGCCGCGGCTTCCCGCCTGGGCATCCTCATCAAGGACGTGTCACACATTGAACTGGCTGCAAAGATACGCGCAATTGTGTTTGATAAGACTGGTACGCTGACTGAAGGTAAACTGGAGGTGGCGAGTCTGGTGCCCGCCGAAGGTGTGGAACTGGCGGAATTGCTGCTTATCGCCACTAGCGCGGACCATCACAGTAACCACCCTGCCGCAGAGGCAATGAAAGCACTGGCCGCAAAGGCTGGCGTGGAATGCCGTGCTCCGGAAAAGTACGAGGAAGTGCCTGGTAAAGGTGTCATGGCAATGTTTGACGGGCAGGCGGTCATGGTGGGGCGTGCTTCCTGGATTGAAGGTGCTGGAGTGGATTTCAAGTGCCTGAGCCAGGCACCTGCCGAAGGCGAGAACGAAGGCCTTAGCGTGGTATGTGTCGCCAAAGGCGGCAAATTGCTGGGCTGGATTGGATTGCGCGATGCAATTCGCCCCGTTTCACAGGAGGCAATCTCCATGCTGAAGGAACTGGATGTGAACCAGTGCTGCATGGTGACTGGTGACAATGAGAGAGTTGCGCAGGCGGTTGCCTCGCAGATTGGCATTACCGAGGTCAAGTCGGGCTGCCTACCTGAAGGCAAGGAGGAATATGTCCGCAACTTGAAAGCGAATGGATACCTGGTTGCAGTGGTTGGCGATGGTGTGAATGACGCGCCTGCTCTTGCTGCAGGTGACATTGGTATCGCTATGGGTGCTTTCGGTAGCGACATTGCAGTGCAAAGCGCTTCTGTTGCCCTTATGAACAATGACTTGCGCCGCATACCTTTCCTCATCGGTCTGGCGCGCAGAACCCGTGTGCTGATGAACCAGAACCTGGCAATTGGTCTTGGCTTCATTGTGGTAGGCGTGTATTTTGCCACATTGGGTCATATCACTCCAGTTGGCGCGGCACTGCTGCACAGCATCAGTTCGCTTTTCGTGATATTCAACAGTGCTCGCCTGGTGCGTTCTGGCGAGGCAATTCAGTCTTTTGATACTGACAAAGGCAACAAATAAGGAAAAACACCATGCCAGAAAATAACAGCAACATCGTTGTAGAGGCAAAGGGACTTACCAAAATCTTCAAGGACTTCTGGGGACGTCCCAAGGCACAGGCTGTAAATGGAATCGACTTTGAGGTTCGCCAGGGACAGGTATTCGGCTTCCTTGGACCGAATGGCTCGGGCAAATCCACCACAATCAAGATGATTCTCGGCCTGCTTTATCCCACCCGTGGCTCTGTGACTGTATTCGGCAAGGACCCGCAGAATGTGGATATCAAGTCACGAATCGGCTATCTTCCCGAGGAAACTTATCTTTACAAGTATCTGACCGCATACGAGACGCTGGACTTCTTTGGCGCGCTTTTCGGCCAGGAAGAATCAATGCGCAAGGAGCGCTCCCGCCAGTTGCTGGAAATGGTGGGCCTTGCCCACGCATACAACAGGCCTGTTGGCGAATTCTCCAAAGGTATGGCTCGGCGTATTGGTTTGGCGCAGGCATTGGTGAATGACCCCGACCTAGTGATTTTGGATGAGCCCACCAGCGGTCTTGACCCAATTGGATGCCGCGAAGTCAAGGATGTCATACGCATCCTGGCAAGCCGTGGCAAGACTGTCATTCTGTGTAGCCACTTGCTTGCGGATGTGCAGGATGTTTGCGATGACATGATGCTGCTCTACGGCGGCAAGATTCGTGTCAATGGCAAGATTTCGGACATATTGCAGGAAGAGGACAAGACGCGTATCGTCTGTCCAAGCCTCAGCCAGCAGACACTTGATGAACTCAAGGCATTCCTTGCTGCAAAGGGTGTGAAACTGGACGATATCGAGGCAGACCACCCAGTCAAGAATCTGGAGGACTATTTCCTGGATGTGGTTCGCAAGGCGCGTGAGCAGAGCGTTGCCAGCGCAGGCGCTCAGTCTGGTGGCGAGATACCTGATTATCTTGCTGATCCAGGCCAGCAGGTGCTGGATGCATTGCGCAGAAGGGAGCATCAGGAAGAACCAGAGCAGGCACCTGCCGAGGAGAAGCCCTCTGTGGATAAGGAATTGCTGGAGAAATTCTCCCACACCGATGCGCCTCAGAAGGCCCCAGAGCCAGTGGATGAGCAGGAGGCCAAGGCGAAGGCTGAGGCCAAGGCCAAGGCAAACGAGGCCTTGGCAAAGCAGTTTGGCGGTAAGAAATAAGTAACCAGAGTGTCGCAGTGGCGTGCTCATCGGTAAGGCAACTTGAATGAGCGCCGCTTCGGCACCCACATAATAAAACAAACAGCAAAAAGGAAAATTGGTAGAAATGAAAAAGGTTTTGATTCCAACAAAGTTGGACAAGGTTGCAGCAAATTATTTAACAGAGCATGGATACAGCGTTGTTCAGGATGCGGAAACTGACATTCACCAGTTGGTGAAGGACAACGCGGATGCGGAGGCTCTGATTGTTCGTTCCGAAAAGGTTGATGCTAGCATAATCGATGCACTTCCCAAACTGCGCACAGTTGTTCGCGCAGGCGCAGGTTTCAATACAATTGACATCAAATATGCCAGGGAGAAGAATGTTGACGTGATGAACACACCTGGCGCGAATTCCAATGGCGTGGCAGAGGAAGTCGTTGCGCTGGCATTGGCAGCATACCGCTTCGTGGTTCCTGGCGACATCAGCACCAGGGCAGGTGGCTGGGAAAAGAAGAAGTTCATGGGACGCGAACTTACAGGGAAGACCCTGGGTATTGTCGGTCTCGGACATAT
>JAEEGL010694299.1_pt1 | contig 13372 bp, 11 predicted proteins | sample 9134231 | NCBI WGS metagenome assembly JAEEGL01 (sample SAMN16246548, study PRJNA631951) | gut metagenome | biome: gut microbiome; feature: rumen; material: fiber-attached | host: Bos | place: Iran: Karaj | collected 2018-10 | reverse complement strand
TTCCCGCGTGATAGCGCATCATGCCTCTTCCGCCACGGCGCGGAGCACGTCGCGCACCAGGGCCTCACAGGCGAGCACGGTGTCAACCACCAGCGTCTCCTTCGGGGAGTGGATGTCGCGGATCTCGGGACCGATGGAAATTATATCCAGCGCACGGTTTTTGGCGGCAAAGCTTCCGCATTCCAGACCGGCATGCACGGGACAGACCTTCGGAGCTCTGCCGAAGCGGGCCTCATAGAGGCGGCAGTACAGTTCGACCAGACGGCTGCCCTCCCGTACCGGCCAGGCAGCGCCGGAACTGAGGACCGTCAGCGTAAAGCCGCACGAGGCAGCCTGCCGCAGATACTCTTCCCGCATGGAGACCGTGATCTCCGGATCGGAGCTGCGCTGGTGGATCACGAACTCAAAGCCGTCTGCGCCGGTCCGGATCAGGCCCAGGTTGGCGGAACTTTCCACCAGGCCGGGGATGGAGCGGGACATGGTATTCACACCATCGTGTGTTTCACAAACGAGTTCCAGCAGCGCGTCCGTGTCTTCCTCCGGGAAGAGGACGACGGGGGCGGAGGTCTCCTGCAGCGTCAGCACGGCGTGAGGATCGGTCACAAGAAGGTTCTCCATGAGCGCGTCGATCCGGGCCTCTGCTGCAGCGCGGAACTTCTCCTCCTGCCCGGATGGGACGGTGAACACGACGTTTGCCCTGGCAGGGATCGCGTTATGGGCGCTGCCGCCGGTAAAGGAAGCGATACGAAGACCTACGCCTTCCCTGCGGGCACTGCGCAGTACCTCCGCCGCCAGACGGATCGCATTGCCACGGCCCAGATGGATGGAGGTACCGGAGTGGCCGCCCTCCAGACCGCGCAGGATGAGCTCATAAGCCGTGCCGCCCTCCGCGGTGGAAGGGACTGCCGTGCGGCGGAAAGCGTACATGTCGCTTCCGGCGCTGGAACAGCAAAGAGAGTCGAATTCCTCCCAGTCGAGATTGATGAGATAACCTCCCTGAACAAAGCGGGGATCGAGGGCGTTGGCGCCGCTCATGCCGTCCTCCTCGTCCACGGTGAAGATGGCGCGAAGAGGCCCGTGGACTGCGTCGGGATCGTCGAGGATCGCCATAGCGACCGCGACGCCGGCACCGTCGTCGCCGCCGAGGGAAGTGCCCTCCGCGGTGATGACGCCGTCATGCAGGACAGGGCGGATCGGGTCGTGCAGAGGATCGTGAGAAACGCCCTCATCCCAGACGACGACCATGTCCATGTGCGCCTGCAGGATGGTAACGGGCGCTCCCTCCAGCCCCGGAGAGGCGTCCTTTTCCAGGATCACGTTGCCCTCGCTGTCACGGAAAGACCTCAGACCGTGATCCAGGCCCCACTGATACAGGAAGCGGCTGATCGCCTCCTCATGGTGCGAGGGATGGGGGACTTCACAAAGGGAAAGAAAATGTTCGATGACCGTACGCTTCATGGCCGAACCTCCGAAAAGTGTGGATCAGAATACGTCGTTAACGTCCACCAGACGGACGTCGAGATCAAATGTCGTTTCCTCGCCGCTGCCCGAAGGACGCCACACGGTAAGGGTGAAGACGTCGCCAACCTTGGCGTCGGCAAGGATGGCGGAGAGCTGTGCGACCTCACTGACCTCCTGCCCGTTGACCGCGAGTACGATGTCGCCTTTTTGAAGGCCCTTCTCCTTGCAGTCGGAGCCTTCATACACGTCGCTTACATACAGGCCGCCGGGAAGGGAGTACTGTGACTTGGCCGAATCGGGGATCGGGCCGATCAATACGCCCAGCGCAGGCCGGCCGATCACTTCACCTTCGGCGAGGATCGAATCAGCCATAGCCTTGACTGTTTTCGAAGGGATCGCGAATCCGACGCCCTCGATGGTGACGCCGCCGGAATACGAATTGCTCATCTTCATATTGGTGATGCCGATGACCTGCCCGTACATGTTGAACAGGGGACCGCCGGAATTGCCCTCATTGAGCGGGGCGCTGGTCTGCAGCAGCGTGAGCGTGGTACCGTTATACTGGACGCCCCGGTCGATCCCGGAAATGATCCCGTTGGTCATGGTGCTGCGGAACTGGCTCCCGAGAGGGTTGCCGATGGCTACGGCGCCGTCTCCCACGGCGAGTGTCTCCGCATCGCAGAATTCCGCCGGAACAAGGCCGGAGGCCTCGATCTTCAGCACGGCGATATCGCTGCGGTTATCGGTGCCGACAAGAAGGGCGGGGTATTCTTCATCGTTCCAGAGCGTGATGACCGCACGGTGGGTGCCTTCGATCACGTGGGCGTTGGTGATGATGTACCCGTCCTCCGAGAGGACTACGCCCGAACCCCAGTAGAAATTGTCGTTGCTGTCTTCGGAGGGGTAGGCCGTCACCGCCACGACGGAGGAGACACATCTCTCATAGATCTCCTGCAGGGTGAGCTCCGTACTGCGGGCGGGGACGAGTTCGACTGTCGTGGCAGGATAGGTGCTCACGCGTTCGATGAGGCATTCTTTCGACCGCTCGTAGGTGTTGGTATAGAAGTTGTCGAAGAAATCTTTGTAGTCCCCGGCGCCGGGCAGGATATCTTCGATCTTCGGTTCCGAGGCGGCATCCTCACCGCTGCGGGAAGATCTGGCGGAGAAGAGCAGGGACGTGGCTGTGATGAGCGCCACGAGGCTGAGCAGCACGATCAGCGCGATCAGCCAGGGACGCACCTTTCGGCGCGCCGCTCCCTCCGCAGGGCCTGACGCCGCCGCGGGTGTATACCAGCCGGCTTCCTTCTCGCCGGTGCTGTACCATGTGTTGTCGTTCATGATTGTTTCCCCTTTTCCTGCCGGAGCGTAAGGGAAAAGACAAAATCGGTCACGCCTTGCCGGCTGGTGACAGCGATGTCCTCCCCGTGGTTGTTAAGGATCGTTTTTACGATATACAGACCTAGCCCGACGCCGTCGCGGTCCCGGCTGCGGCTGCGGTCTCCTTTGTGGAACCGGTCGAACAGCCGAGGGATCTCCGCTTCGGGGATCGTTGCTCCGCGGTTTCGCACGGAGACATAGGCTTTGCGGTCGTCTTTCCACAGAGTGACGCCGAGTTCCGTGCCGTCGCGGGAGAATTTCACGGCGTTGTCCACAAGATTGTATACCACCTGCGTGATCGCATCGGGGTCGCCCAGAACGATCACGGGGTCTTCCGGGACCTGAAAATCAACGTCCAGATGCCGGGACTCGATCTTGTCGGCAAAGTTGATGAGCGTAAGGCGCAGGATCTCCGTGATGTCGAAGCTGTTCTTCAGCAGGGCGTTACGGTCGCCGGCCTGCAGCCTGGAGAGCTCCAGCATGCTGCGCACCAGCCGCGACAGGCGCTTGGTCTCGGACGAAATGGTTTGAAGATAGCGCTTTTCGCTCCCCGGCGGGATGGTGCCGTCGAGGATACCGTCGGCAAAACCGGCGATGGTGGTCATCGGCGTTTTCAGCTCGTGCGATACGTTGGCGATGAACTCCCTGCGCTCTTCTTCGGATTTCTCGATAGCGTCCGCCATCGAGTTGAAGGCCTCCGTAAGCTCGCCGATCTCGTCGATCCGGTCGGTCTTTTCCACGCGGGCGGAAAGATCGCCCTTACCAAACCGGCGTGCGGCGTCCGTGATCGAGCGCAGCGGCCGCGAGAGGAGCTTCGATCCGGCGAAGCTGAAGATCAGCGCGAGCAGGAGTACGATCATGCTGATGAGCAGGAACAGCGGGAAGATCGTCTGCCATACGTCCAGCTGCTGAGCAGGGCCTACCGCCACGAAGAGGTAACCGGTCAACACGCCGCCGGCATTGCGGATCGGTGTGGCGACGACGAAACTCGGGTCTTCGTATAGGCCGCCGAGAGAACCGAGCAGGGCTTTCGGTTCGGTGGGGGAAAGTCCGGAGAACACCTCCGGATCCAGACGCCCGCCGACGTGCCCGCACAGCAGTTCGCTGTCGGAGCAGGTGAGAATGACGCCGTCCGGGTCCGAGATGAACAGATGCTCGCCCGTGCTGCCCGAGACAGCGGAGAGAGCCATGCGCAGCTCCGACGACCCAAGGTCCTCCGTCCGGTCATAGGCCTCCGCCATGCGCACGATCTCCCGGGAAGTCGCTTCTGCACTTCGCCGGTTGTCCGTAACGAGGACCGAGCGGCTCACGATGCCGAAGGCGATGCCGATCATCATGAAGCTGACGATGACCAGCGCCGCCGTAGACAGAAAATTCCGTAAATACGTGCTGTGCATTACTGATCCGCCAGTTCGAACTTATACCCGACGCCCCAGACAGTCTTAAGCGACCACTTGTCTGAAACACCCTCCAGTTTCTCTCTCAGACGCTTGATATGCACGTCCACCGTCCGGGAATCGCCGAAGTAGTCAAAGCCCCAGACCTCGTCGAGCAGCTGGTTCCTTGTAAAGACCCGGTTGGGGGAGGAGGCGAGATGGTACAGCAGTTCCATTTCCTTGGGGGGAGCGTCCACGCGCTGGCCGTTGACGGTCAGTTCGTAGGAGTCCAGGTTGATGGTGAGTTTATCAAAACTCAGTTTCTTTTCCGGGGGATGGGCCGGTACGTCCTCGCCTGTGCGGCGGAGGACGGCGTGTACGCGCGCCATGAGCTCCTTGACTTCGAATGGCTTGGTGACGTAGTCGTCCGCGCCCATTTCCAGCCCGGAGATCTTGTCGAATGTCTCGCCCTTGGCGGTGAGAATGATGATGGGGACCCGGGAGAACTTGCGGACTTCGGCACAGACTGTCCACCCGTCCGCGACCGGGAGCATAATGTCCAGCAGGATAAGGTCCGGCTTCTGCTCCCGTGCCAGACGAATGCCTTCGCCTCCGTCCTCCGCCATCAGGACTTCGAAGCCGTCTTTCTCCAGATACAGCCGCAGCAGTTCGGAAATGTTGATATCGTCTTCCACGATCAGCACTTTTTTGCTCATGGTAATGCCTCCCGGAACAGGATCATATTCAATGAAATAACATTATACCTCATTTCATCGTTTTAGGGAATATGAGATTGTAAAGATTTCATTAACGGCGGGTTTCGAAAAAGCGCTGCCCCCTCTACTGCGCGTAGCGGAGGGGGCAGCGGCCGTCTTTCGTTTTAGCATGCCGTAGATCGTCCACATGGCATGGAACAGGCTGTTTGCACGTTCCGGCGAAGGTCACTTCGGAGAGCGGGACTTCGCTTTTGCAGCTTTGGCTTCGATGCGCCGGGATACGGCGGTCATCAGCTGCAGGCACAGAGCGGAAACGGCCCCGACGAGCGCGAGCCCGGCGGCGAGTTCTTTCTTTTTCATGCTTCGGCCTCCTTCAAGTCCAGCAGTTCTCCCATGGAGCGGCGGGCAATGCGGATATTCTGCTCCCAGTCCGGCCGCCCGAGGCACCACAGCTCGGTAACGTAGCGACGTACTCCCAGTTCCCGGCAGGCGGTGATGGCGGCAGGGAAATCCACATGCTGAGTTGGGTCATCGAAAAACAGATCCCGGTACTGCCCGGGGCGTGTAGGCTTGAGGTGCGCCGCAAGCAGGTGCCCGGCGCCGGTGCGAAGGTCTTCGATCACGTTGCCGCCGGATGCAGCGGCGGCATTCGTAAGGTTCCCGATATCCGGGTACACGCCCAGATACGGACTGTTGACGCGGGAAACGTATGCCATACTTTTCGCCACCGTGTCCATAAACGGCGTCTCCATGGTCTCGAAACCGAGCGGCACGCCGGCGCGGGATGCGATCTCCACACAGGCATACAGATTCTCTTCGAAACGCTTTACGGTGTCCGCGGTGCTTGGCTCGTAATACACATCGTACCCGGCCAGCTGTATCACCCGAAGGCCAAGCTCGGCAGAGAAGTCCACAGCGCGTCGGAGGATCTCCACGCTTTCCGCCCGGATCAAGGGGTCCGAAGAGCCGAGCGGGTACTTCCGGTGTGCGGACAGGCACATGCTGCCGATCGGTATCCCCACGGCGTCCATATCGCTCTTTAACGCGGAGCGCTCCGCACCGGACCAGCGGAGCCGGGAGAGCTTCGCGTCGCTCTCGTCAACGCTGATCTCAACATAGTCGTAGCCGCAGCTGCGGGCGAATGAGAGTTTCTCGCGCCAGGACAGGGCGTCCGGCAGGGCTTTTTCATAAAGGCCCAAGGCGTACCCACGCATAGGGACACCTCCTGTCAGAGTTTTGATCCAACGGCGTCATGTCAATCCGCGTAGACCGGCGCATCAACGGAGACGGCGTCCGCGATGATCTTCTCCCGGTTCTCACGGAGCATCTTTACATCGACCAGGCCTCTTCGGAGAGCGATCCACGAGAAGAGGAGAGGGAGGCCTACGACGCATGCAGCAACGATCGTGTCGGTACGGGTGAGATCCATAAACAGGGAGACGGCAACGTTCCCCGCGCATACCGCGCCCAGAACGCTGAAGACCTTGAAGAGCCGCCGTGAGGTCCGTACCGAGCTTTTCGCGAACTGCTCCGGATACTTTTCCGGGATCCGAAAGCAGACGGCGTTCAGGTAGACGTTGAGGATCATGGTGGGGATCATGAGCATGGAGACGGCGCTCTCCACGTTCATGCCGGTGAGGATGGGCACGAGCGCCACCAGATAAACGAGCAGGAAACACATATACGGATAGCCGCTTTTCGTCTTCCTGCGGAATACCGGGGGAAGCCAGCCGTCGTCCGCCATCTGCGCGAGCGGATAACGTATCATGAGCAGCACCATCAGAAAAGAGGAGATCAGCGCACACACACCGCCGCCGATGACGAAGAAGTCGAACAGACCGGCAGGCATGATCTCCTTCGCGGTCACGCTGAGGTTATGCCCGGCGACCGAGCTGTATGGGAGTACACCGACGGCGACGTAGGACATCAAGGCATAGACCAGGGATACGACGGCGCATGAGATAATGATCCCAAGCGGGATCGTACGCCGGGGATCTCTGGTAACGGCGATCACGCCGATCGGAGCCATCGTGGTGCCCTGGCAGGCCCATCCCATGATCGCGATCGCGCTGATGATACCAAGGAAGCCGCCGTGGAAGAATCCGCCGTCATGGCTGCGGCTGAAGAACTCTCCGGCGTCCACGTGCGGGACGCCGAGGATGACGAACAACAGAAGCGCGACTACAAGGCAAGCGGTGACGACGTTCTGAAAGACCGTTATGAAGCGGGAGCCGCGTAGGGTCAAAAGGAAAAACAGCGTGAGGAACAGGGCGCTCACAAGCGCGCTGTGAGCTTCCAGCGCAGGCCAGATATCGCTCAGATAACTGGTGAGGGAGATCGCGTAGCCCGTACAGCCAAACGCCCAGATCACGTTCATCCAGCCGCCGAAGCCGGTCAGAAGCGGCGGCAGAAGCATGCCCTTCATGCTGTAGTCACCGCCCCGCACCACGAAGATCTGGGACAGGGCGAGATTGTACCAGTAAGCCATGAGCATGTAGAACACGCAAAAGGCCGTGATGGGCAGGATCGAGCGGCCGGTCTTGGCGATGGCGGAACCCATCGTCACAAAAACACCGGAGCCGATCGCTCCGCCGACGCCCAGGGCGACGATGTTCCACAGGCCGAGGTTGTTGTTCTGTTTCTCTTTCACAAAGATCACTCCCGATCGCGTCTTTCCGGCGGGTCTGAAGCGATTATACTTACATTACTATAACACACGAAAAAGGTCCGTTCAATTAATGAAACGGAGCGCCTGCTCATTTTTTGGAAAAAACCATACGTTCTATAGGAAAAACAGCGGGATCATGATATAATAACATTAATATGGAGTTACCCGGAGAACGGCTGAAGGGGGATATCACAATGAGCCTGACGAAAGAAAGCATCCGGAATTATACCGCGATCCTCCATGAGGAACTGATGCCTGCCATGGGCTGTACGGAGCCGATCGCGGTGGCGTATGCTTCCGCCAAAGCAGGTCAGGTGCTCGGCGAGGATGCCGTACATCTCTCGGTACGCTGTTCGGGCAACATCATCAAAAACGTAAAAGGCGTGACGGTTCCCAATTCCGGCAACCAGAAAGGGATCGAAGTCGCCGCCACGCTCGGACTCATCGGCGGCGACGCGGACAAGGTGCTGGAAGTGATCTCCGGGGTCACCGATGAGCAGCGTGCGCTTGCTGGGCAGAAGGTGGCGGATGGTTTCTGCGAGGTGGAACTGCAGGAGGGCGTGCCGAATCTGTATATCAAAGCTACGGCTACTGGAAAAACACATACCGCCTCCGTGCTGATCGAGGGTTCCCACACCAACGTCACCCGCATCGAAAAAGATGGGGAAGTGCTGTTCTCCGGCGGAGAACAGTGCCACGCGGAAGAAAAGAAAGAAACCGGAGGAGACCGCAAAAAGATGACGCTCCGCGGCGTGCTGGAGTATTGCGACGCCGTGGATCTGAACGAAGTGCGGGATATTCTGGAAAAGCAGATCGCCTGTAATTCCGCCATAGCACAGAAAGGATTGGACGATCCCTGGGGCGCACGGGTCGGAAAGACGCTCCTGGAAAACTGGGGGAACGACGTAAGATCTCGCGCCTGCGCTTACGCCGCGGCGGGTTCGGACGCCCGTATGAGCGGCTGTCCGCTCCCGGTGGTGATCAATTCCGGCAGCGGCAACCAGGGCATCACGGTGACAATGCCGGTGCTCGTATTCGCAAAGGAATGGGGTATATCCGAAGAGAAGACCCTGCGCGCTCTGCTGGTGAGCAACCTGGTGTCGATCTACATCAAGCACTTCATCGGGGCGCTCTCCGCCTTCTGCGGCGCGGTAAGCGCAGCTACCGGCGCCGGCGCGGCCATTACCTATATGTCCGGGGGCGACTATGACGCTATCGGCCGCACGATCACCAACACGCTCGGCAATGTGGGCGGCATCGTGTGCGACGGCGCCAAGCCCAGTTGCGCGGCCAAGATCGCCTCGAGCGTCCATGCAGCGCTGCTGGCCCACTACATGAGCATCAGCGAGAAAGGCTTTAAAGGCGGCGAGGGCTTTATCGAAAGCGACGTGGAAAAAACCATAAAAAACATGAGCTACATCGGGAAGGTCGGTATGAAAGAGACCGATGTGGAGATCTTGAACGTGATGATCGACAGGGTGGACGTGGATTCCTGCCTGTGATCCCATACGCACAGGAATAAAAGACAAAATGAAACGGCCGCCCCGACAGGACGGTCGTTTCTTTTTGGCATATATGAGGTTCATACAGCCTCGGCGGTCGCACTCGCTTTCTCTATCCCGCAGAGGGAGAGAACTTCGATAAGATCGTTTACAGGAGTGACGGTCAATTGTTCCAGGACTTCGCCGGGCACGTCCTGCAGATCCTCCTGGTTATCTACAGGGATAAGCACCTGCCGGACGCCCGAACGCTGGGCGGCCATCAGCTTTTCCGGCAGGCCCCCGATGGGGGTCACTTCTCCGCGGAGAGAGATCTCCCCGGTCATGGCGATGTCCGGGCTCACCGGCCGGCCGGTCACCAGGGAGGCGAGAGCGGTCGTCAGCGTGATGCCGGCGGAGGGACCGTCTTTGGGCGTGGAACCGTCGGGCACATGGATATGGAGGTCGTTGTCGGCGAACAGAGAAGCCTTTTCCGGGAAAAGGTTCTTGACCAGACTTATGGCCAGCTGCGCGGACTCCTTCATCACGTCGCCGAGCTGCCCGGTGATGACCGTTTTTCCGCTGCCCTTGGTGAACATGGCTTCTATGTACAGGATATCGCCTCCCGCAGCTGTCCAGGCAAGGCCGGTCACGATACCGGGTCTTGCATTCTCGCGGACGCCGCGGTGGCGGATGGGATGCATGTCCAGATATTCCCGGACGTTTTCCGGCGTAATGCGGAGAGTATCACTCTGCCCGCGCACAATGCGTACCGCGGCGGAGCGGCACAGGGTATCCATCCGCTTTTTCAGCCCACGGACACCGCCTTCCCGTGTGTAGTCGGAGATGATGGTCCGCAAAGCTTCATCGGATACGCTGAACTGCTGCTCGTCGATCCCAACTGCTTCCATGGCCCGGGGCAGCAAATGCCTTCGGGCGATCTGGAGTTTCTCGATGGGGGTATAGCCCTGGAACTGGATCACTTCCATCCGGTTGAGCAGAGGCTCGGGGATGGTATCAGCGGTGTTGGCGGTGCAGATAAACAGCACGTCGGAAAGATCATAGGGCACGTTCATGTAATGATCCGTAAAAGTGCTGTTCTGCTCCGGATCCAGCACCTCCAGCAGAGCGCTGGCGGGATCCCCGTTATAGGAAACGGAGAGCTTATCCACCTCATCGAGTACCATCACCGGATTGGATACGCCGCTCTTCTGTATCGCGTCCATGATCCGCCCGGGCATGGCGCCGATGTAGGTACGCCTGTGGCCGCGGATATCAGCCTCATCACGAACACCGCCAAGGCTGACACGCACGTACTGCCGCTGAAGCGCGCGGGCGATGCTCTGACCGATGCTGGTCTTGCCGGTGCCCGGGGCGCCGACAAACAGCAGGATGGAGCCGGACTGCTGTTTTTTCAGGTTCATCACGGCGATCTGCTGCAGGATCCGGTCCTTCACCTTTTTCAGTCCGAAGTGATCCTCCTCCAGCACTTTTTCCGCTTCATCCAGATCGATCTCCCGGGCAGGCTCTTTCTTCCACGACAGCCCCGTGAGGAAATCGAGATAGTTATAGAGCATTCCGGTCTCGGCACTGTTGGAGCCTTCCTGCTTTAAGCGGTTGAGCAGCTTGTCTGCCTCGCGCCGGGCGGTATCGTTCATGCCGGACTCCTGGATCTTTACCTCGAGCCGCCGGATATCCGAGACATTCTCCGGGTGCATCTCGTCCAGTTCCTTCTGCAGATACTCCATCTGCTTCCGAATAGCAGACTCACGAACCATCTTCTGATAGTCCTCCTGCCGCGCGGAGGAGCCTTCCTGACTCAGCTTGCCCATTTCCAGCGTTTCGTAAATCAGCTTCTCCAGCATCTCGGCGCGCCTGACGGCACTGTCCTCTGCCAGAATGGCATAGCGCTCCTCGTTGCCGGCGTCGATCCACGGCGTGCAGGCTGCGGCTATATCGTTCAGAGTTGTGAACTGGCTGAGCCAGGCACGTGACGCCTGCTCCCATTGAGTCCCTTTGGAGAATTCTATCAGCGCCTGCCTTGCGTCTGCCGCTTTCCGGGCGTTCTCCCGCGGATCGAGAGCTTCCGTATCCTCCCTGCGGGAGGTATAGGCTTCTATGCGCCCGTCGGGGGAGACGGTCACCTCCTCAAGATCCACCCGTCCCCGGGTACGCACGACGAACCAGCCCTCGTCGTGAACTTCGGTGACCGTTCCGGACACACCGATGGGGTAAAAACTGTCTGCGGTGAGTTCCTTCCGGGACTGCTCCTTTCGCATCACAAGCAGGGTGACGCGTTCCTCCGGCCTGGGCGCCCGTCCGAGCATCCTTTCAAAGCGGTCGGTCCTGAAATAGATGGTCGCATCGGGAATGACCAATGCGTTGAACAACGGTAATACTGCCATAGTGTTTCCTCCTGATCCGGCGCAGCGAACCCACGCCGATAGAACTAACGATAGATGCCATAAACTTGACAATTGTCTATGTTGTGATATAATGATTATAGCATTACATTGACAGTTGTCAAGGTTTTAAATGACAAGAGGAGATTATCATCCATGTATTGCGGGAACAACAAAACCGCCCTTGCTTCCCAGCGGCAGATCGCCGACGCGCTGCTGGCGCTGCTGGGAGAGAGCCCGTACGGGGAGATCTCCGTCAGCGCCATCTGCAAGAGGGCGGAGGTATCACGACAGACGTTCTACAGCCTGTTTCGTTCCAAGGACAATGTGATCACTTTCACGCTGCGAAACGACTGCTGCTATTCCGATCCCCGGCAGAATACCACGTGCAGCCACACCTTCCGGCAGATCTGCGGTGGGTTCAGCCGGTATATCATCCAACACGCGGACGTGCTGGAGATCCTGGCCAGGCACGATCTGATGCCGCTGCTCCGCACCGTGCTGCGGGAGGATTTTTCCCACTGCCTTTCCGTATGCTCCCAGGGCGAGGCGGACCTAAGGCCATACATCATCGATTATCTGGCGGCGGGTATCACCAGCATTGCCGAGACCTATATCCGCACCGGGGAGACCGCCAGCCCCGAACGCCTGGAAAGTATCATTTTTATGCTTATGCGCGGGGAATACGACCATTAACGAGAAATACAGAGACTGAAACTCGTCGACGAACCGGGCAAAGGCCGGGCCGATCCCGTTTTTGCGTATGACGAACCCACCATCGGGCTGCATCCGCCGAAAAAAGAAAAAAGCGAAACCGAAATACTATAATATGGAGGAGATACGTATGAAGATCGCTGTCCTGAACGGGAGCCCCAGAGTCGGCAACACCGCCGCCATGGTCAACGCCTTTGCTGAGGGCGCAAAAGAAGCCGGCCACGAGGTCGAGATCCTGCACGTCGGTAAAATGAAGATCAACGGATGCCTTGCCTGTGAGTACTGCCATGGGAAAGGCGAGGGAAAGTGTGTACAGAAGGACGATATGGAAAAGGTCATGCCGGCTTACAAAGAGGCGGATATGGTCGTGTATGCCTCGCCCATATACTACTTTGACGTGTCCGCACAGCTGAGCGCGGCTACGCAGCGGGTCTATGCCATCGGAAAGCCTGCCAAGGCGAAAAAAGCCGCTCTGCTGCTCAGTTCCGCGTCCCCCAATCCCTTTAGCGGCGCCATCGCCAGTTATAAGGACATGATCGCATTCATGGGCCTTGAAGACGTCGGCATCATCACCGCCGCCGGAGAGGAAAACGGTTCCGAGGCAAAGCTGGCAGAGATCCGAGCCTTCGCCAAAGCGCTTGTGTAAGGAGAACGATATGATCATCAAAGCTGTCAAGTTCAGAAGAGACGGGTTTTATTCCCAGCCTTTCGCCTTCGGGGGCGAGGACGGCCCGCAGAACTATGACCCGGGTATCCGCTATCGCGGAAGCCTGCAGAACTATCTCATCGATACCGGGGACGAGGTCGTCCTGGTCGATACAGGTCTGCCCGCCGGAACGCCGGAGGAGAAACCGGATGAGACCAGCGTTGCTTATACCGGAAAGGATATCTGCAGCTACATGGAGGCCTTCGCCGCGCTGGGCTACAAGCCGGAGCAGGTGACGAGGATCCTGCTTACCCACAGGCACAGCGATCACTCCGGCGAACTCCGGTCCTTCCCGAATGCAAAGATCTATGTCAATGCTGAAGAACTGTCCGCCGCCGAACTGCAGGGGATCGGCAACATCGTCCCCGTGGAGTTCACGGACGGCGCCTTTCATAACTTCCCGGAGAGCCAGAAGATCCTGGACGGGGTCTATCTCATCAAGGCCAAAGGCCATACCAACGGCAACAGCATCAT
>JAEEGL010096805.1_pt1 | contig 13372 bp, 14 predicted proteins | sample 9134231 | NCBI WGS metagenome assembly JAEEGL01 (sample SAMN16246548, study PRJNA631951) | gut metagenome | biome: gut microbiome; feature: rumen; material: fiber-attached | host: Bos | place: Iran: Karaj | collected 2018-10 | reverse complement strand
TTCATCTCCGGCTCCTCCGACAAGATACGGGATGTCATGATGACGGCCGCTGATGTAGACGTCACAGGGATCTTCAGGGAAAACATATCCGTCTATGACTCCGCGGAAGAAGCACAGATATCCCGGCATCTTCCTGTACACGGCGCCCAGCTCTTCACAGGACAGTTTTCTGAGATCATCAAGGCTCTCGCACCCTGCTGCCTCAGCAAACATATCGCCCCTCCTGAACGCCTCCTCCTTTGGCATCCAGAAAGGAGATGATTCCGGCCCGTCATTGGGGTCCATCATATCATGCGTCACCGGAGCGCTCTCGATGATGCACCCCGCCAGATCGCCTTTCGTAAGCGGAGTGCACGCCAGCGCGGTAGCCGCGACCGCTCCTGATGAGTGTCCCATAAGCGTGATCCTGTCAGGATCGCCTCCGAAGTTCGCTATGTTTTTTCTGACCCACTTGAGTGCGAATATCTGATCCAGATAATAGATGTTCCCGGCACTTCCGTAAGGATTTTCCCTTTCCATATCTCTGTGGACCAGCATGCCCAGCGGTCCGGTCCTGTAGTTTATCGTGACCACCACGACGCCTCTTTTGCAGAAACCTTCTCCGTCATACTGCGGCCTGTTCGACGCGCCTCCCATGAACGCGCCTCCAGGGATAAACATAAGGACGGGTAATTTCTCATCGGGACTGCCCGCCGGAGTATACACATTCAGATAGAGGCAGTCCTCACTGTCCCTGAGATCGTCACTGCGGCCCATAAACTGATAGCAGGCGTTGCCGAACTCTACGCAGTCTCTCACGCCTTCCCATTTCTCATGCGGCTGCGGGAATCTCCATCTCAGTTCACCGACAGGCGGCGCTGCATAAGGGATGCCCTTGAACACCGTGAATCTCGGATTATTTCCCTCTGTCCCTCTGACTGCGCCGTACTCTGTCTGAGCGATCCTGAGAGCTGTTTTATCTCTTCCGTATGTAAATGCCATTCGGTCTTCCTCCGCAAATCCTTCGCTTTTGCATGCTGCTGTTTCTGTTATTAGTATACTTCCGGCATACATCTAATGGAACTGAACGGCATATGTACGGAACCCATCAACTTGCCTTTTTTCTCTGCATATGAGAAAATAAGTTGCTAAATCTGAAAATGGAAAGGAGCGTTTATCTGTGAAAAGACTATTCATATCAGAGAAAAACGAGAAAAGAAACAATAGCCGCGTCGGCACCGCTGTTGCAGTCGCCGTCACTTCGAGTGTAGCTTTCGCAGCGCTTAGTATCGCCGTGCTTACGGCCGTCTACTGCAGATCGCTTCTTAAGATCGAGTATCTCGGAGACAGCGATGTCTACGATGAATGATCTGCAAACACTGATAAGAAGGTAATGGATATGGCAAAAAAATACAGATATGTCCCGAGGATGGAAGCCACTTCTGTCCGTGAAATGCTTGAAACTACAGTCAGCGCCCACCCCGATGTGGATGCCTATCAGTTCAAGGAGCCCGGATCCGATGAGATCAGGCATGTCACTTTCAGGGAATTCAATGAGATCACAGAGAATCTCGGCGCCGCACTGACTGAGATGGGATACGGCAAGGCTCATATCGCCTGTGTCGGCGAGAACAGTTTCGACTGGATCTGCGCTTATATCACCGTTCTCAAGAGCGCCGGCGTATTCGTACCTGTGGATAAAGATCTTCCGACAGATGACAAGATACATGTACTAACGGAGAGCGACGCCTCTGTCCTGTTCTTCAGCGACAAATTCGAGCCATGGGTCCGTGAAAACATGAAAGCTCTCAAAGGCATAAAGTGCTTTATCGGGTTCTCTGTCGAAAAGGATGATAAAAAGATCAAGTCCTACAAGGCTCTTATAGAAAAAGGAGCACAGCTGAGCCGGGAAGAGTATGATTCTCTCAGATCCGACCCCAACGAGCTTAAGCTTATGGTATATACATCCGGGACTACCGGAATAGCAAAAGGTGTTATGCTCAGCGAGCATAACCTGACATCTGTCATAGTCAATGCCCTTTACGTCACACAGATATTCGGCAAGAGCCTTTCTATTCTTCCGTACCACCATACATATGAAGGTGTTCTCGATATCATAGGCTGTATATTTGAGGCAAATACGCTGTGCATCAACAGTTCACTCAAGAAGATCGTCAAAGACCTGCAGGAATACAAGCCGACACAGATATTCATCGTTCCGGCTATAGCCGAATTCATGTATTCGAGCATTCTCAAGAACATCCGCCAACAGGGAAAGGAAAAATCCTTTAACGGAGCCGTGCTCCTCTCAAGATCGATGAGAAAGATCGGTGTCGATCTGCGTCCCGTCCTTTTCAAGACTCTCAGGAGCGTATTCGGCGGCGACCTTGTAAAGATAATCTGCGGCGGTGCTCCGATCCGTCCTGAGATCGGCAAGTTCTTTGACGACATCGGCATCAACCTGATAGGCGGTTACGGCATAACCGAATGCTCTCCTCTGGTGTCGGTAAATGATGAGAAGTCTCTCACATATGATACAGTAGGTTATGCTCTTCCCTGCACGGAGATCAAGATCGATTCTCCCAATGAAGAGGGGATCGGAGAGATCCTAGTAAAGGGCGATACCGTTATGCTCGGTTACTACAAACAGCCCGAAAAGACTGCAGAGGTCCTGACAGAGGACGGATGGTTCTCCACCGGAGACTATGGTTACATCAACAAAAAAGAGCGTCTGGTCATCACCGGCAGGAAAAAGAACATTATCGTCCTGAGCAACGGCAAGAACATATATCCCGAGGAGATAGAGGGATATATCCAGGACATCCCGTATGTAGAGGAAGTCATAGTCAAAGGCCATAAGAACGAAAGCGGAGAAGAGGTCGGACTGGACGCCGAGCTTTACCTCAGCGAGCCCCATGATGAAGCCGATGTCCTGAAGGATATACAGAAAAAACTCTCGATCCTTCCGATGTACAAGAATGTGTCCCGCGTTGAGATCAGGACGGAGCCATTCCCGAAAACATCTACTAACAAGATCAAAAGACAATACTGATCATGCGAGCGGGAGCCCTTACGGGCTCCCGTTTTATTGCTTGACAACTGTTCCTGCGGTAATGCACAATTATTCAAGTCAGAAACATAAGGAGAACAGAATCATGTTATCCTGCAGACCGGTCCTTATCATGATGATGCCTATGCTCATGCTGCGCATGGGCACTTAGGTGATGAACGGATCGATACTGAGAAAAAACAGTCTGGTCTACAATCTCCGCGGTGCCTTAACGGTACCGCGTTTTTTGCGAAAGGAAAAGGAAATGAACTACAACATCGACACACTGTGCGTACAGGGCGGTTATGTTCCCAGCAACGGCGACCCGGTACAGCTTCCTATCACTCAGAGCACGACGTTCCGCTACACATCCGCAGAGGATATGGGAAAGCTGTTCGATCTGGAATCCAGCGGATATTTTTACAGCCGTCTGCAGAACCCCACCAACGACCTGGTAGCTGAGAAGATCTGTAAACTGGAAGGCGGCACCGCAGCCATGCTGACTGCTTCAGGACAGGCCGCAACCTTTTATTCGGTATTCAATATCGCAGAGTGCGGGGATCACGTTGTTTCCTGCTCCGCGATCTACGGCGGCTCCTACAACCTGTTCGCGAACACGATGCGCAAGATGGGGATAGAGTTCACCTTTGTGTCTCCTGAGTGTTCGGATGAGGAACTGGAAGCAGCATTTCGCCCCAATACAAAAGCGGTTTTCGGAGAAACTATCTCGAATCCGGCTCTTGTCATCCTTGACATCGAACGCTTCGCCAAGGCAGCCCATGCTCACGGCGTTCCGCTCATTCTTGACAACACATTTGCAACCCCCATCAACTGCAGGCCTTTTGAATGGGGCGCAGATATAGTCACACACAGCACCACCAAATATATGGACGGTCATGCCGGCGCTCTCGGCGGAGCCATAGTCGACTCCGGCAACTTTGACTGGATGGCTCATGCGGACAAGTTCCCCGGCCTCACTACCCCTGATCCCAGCTATCACGGGATCATATATGCCGAGAAATTCGGCAAGGAAGGCGCCTTTATCACCAAATGCACATCCCAGCTCATGAGAGACTTCGGATCCATCCAGGCCCCTCAGAACGCATACTATCTGAACCTCGGACTGGAAAGCCTGCATGTCAGGATGCGCAGGCACTGCGAGAACGCACAGGCTGTAGCCGAGTTCCTGTCTTCAAACGATATGGTATCCTGGGTAAGCTACTGCGGTCTTCCCGGTGACAGATACTATGAACGTGCCAGAAAGTATATGCCGAATGGTTCCTGCGGTGTCGTCAGTTTCGGAGTAAAGGGCGGACGGAAAGCTGCTGAGGTATTCATGTCGAACCTCAAACTTGCCATGCTTGAGACTCATGTTGCCGATTCCCGCACCAGCTGTCTGCACCCCGCCAGCACTACCCACAGACAGATGAATGATGAAGAGCTTATAGCGGCAGGTGTCCAGCCGGATCAGGTAAGATTCTCATGTGGCATCGAGTCAGCGGATGATATCATTGCCGACATCAGTCAGGCGCTGGAAGCCGCAAAGGGGGTCTGAGCCAGATGCCTATAAAGATCTCCAGAGATCTTCCCGCTTTCGAGACCCTGACAAGAGAGAACATCTTCGTGATGGACCTCGACAGGGCTATAACACAGCGGGTTCGTCCATTGAAAATCGTGATCCTCAATCTGATGCCGACCAAGATAGAGACAGAGACTCAGCTGCTTCGCATGCTGGGCAACACGCCGCTTCAGGTAGAGATAGAGCTCATGCAGACTGCGACCCATACAGCAAAGAACACCTCTGCCGAACACATGTCTCATTTTTACAGGACCATCGATGACATCCGTGAAAGAAACTTTGACGGAATGGTGATAACAGGGGCTCCGGTAGAACACCTTGAATTCGAGCAGGTGGAATACTGGGACGAACTATGCGACATCATGGACTGGACAAGGACCCATGTGTTCAGCACATTTCACATCTGCTGGGGCGCTCAGGCTTCTTTGTACCATCACTACGGGATAAACAAGCATCCTCTTTCCGAGAAACTATTCGGTGTCTTTCCGCATTCGTCCGAAGTCAGAAACAGCCGGTTATTCCGGGGCATGGACGATGTATTCATGGCACCGCACTCCAGGCATACCACTGTTCTGCGAGATGAGATAGAGTCCTGTCCTGCACTTACCATTGAAGCTTCATCTCCGCAAGCCGGGGTCTATGCGGTCACCGCAATGGATGGCAGACAAATCTTCATTTTCGGGCACAGTGAATATGACCGCGGAACCCTTGAAAAGGAATACCTGAGAGATAAAAACGCCGGTCTCCCCATCAAGCCTCCGGTCAATTATTATCCGGACGACGATGACACACGGACCCCGAATATGACCTGGAGGTCTCATGCCAGTCTTATCTATGCAAACTGGCTGAACTACTATGTATACCAGGAAACGCCCTATGACCTCTCAGATGTCAATAACATATAAAACCGTAAAAGACGTCACAGCCGGGCTGTGGCCTCTTGCATTTTATATTTTTGTTTTGATTCAGAAAAACAGTAACGCCTCATCCGAAAGATGAGGCGTTACTGCTATTTGGCGGAGAGTGTGGGATTCGAACCCACGTGACGTTGCCGTCAAACGGTTTTCAAGACCGCCTCGTTATGACCGCTTCGATAACTCTCCACTTTTATCAGGCAGCAGTTTCCTGTGCCGCCCGATTATTATATATTTATTTTCTTTCCTTGGCAAGACGGCTGTCTAAGCTGTCCGTCAGGTAGTGTAGTCCACTACCGAGACCTCTTTCCCGTCTCTGATATAGACTCTTTCCACTCGTCTTGATATCCCGCAGAGTATCTCATAATTGATGGTTCCTGCCAGAGCAGCGACATTGTCCACTCCGATGGGACATTTCTCTCCGAAAAGGATCACCTGGTCGCCTTCATGTACTTCCGCACTGGTCACATCAAGCATCATCTGATCCATACAGATGTTTCCGATTATCGGTACGACCGTATCGTTCACAAATGCATAACCTCTGTTTGAAAGGACCCGGGGATAGCCATCGGCATATCCGATCGCTACGGTCGCGACCTTCATATCCTTCTCACACCTGAATTTTCTTCCGTATCCGACGGTCTCGCCGGGGTGCAGATCCTTGACAAGCGAAACCGTGGTCTTCAGCGTCATTACAGGTCTGAGGTCGACTTCCTCGATAGGCTTGCCGCTGGGAGAGCATCCGTAAAGAACTATTCCGGGCCTCACCATAGTGTGGTGATATGACGGGATGAAAATCATGGCTGCGGAGTTGCAGCAGTGGACTCTTTCAAAATCCACTCCTCTTTTCTTCAGTTCCCATATAACATCTGAGAATCTGTCGTGCTGAAGCAGCGTAAAGGCCTTGGATTCATCGGAGTCCTCATCGGCGACCGCGAAATGTGTGAATATCCCGGTGGTGTTGAGCCCCGGCAGGGACACAGCCTTCTCTATCTGCCTGACACACTCTTCCGGCTCGCATGCAGCAAACCCGATTCTGCTCATTCCGGTATCGACCTTGATATGAACATCTACCGCGATACCTGCATCTGCCGCTGCAGCACTCAGTTCCTCTGCGTAATCCGGTCCAAGGACTGTCTGTGTAATGCCCATCTCAGAAAGATCTGAACAATTCTCCACAGGTGTATAGCCAAGGATAAGGATCGGCTTTTCTATTCCCGCCTTCCGAAGCCTTTTTGCCTCCATAAGATTCGAGACCGCAAACCAGTCTGAAAATTCGGAGATGGCATTGGCGACTTCAACATCTCCGTGTCCGTAAGCATCAGCCTTGACGACCGCCATAAGGGCAACTCCGTCCTTAAGCATTCCCTTGAGCTGCGCACAATTGTATCTCAGATTGTCAAGATTAATCTCTACCCAAGTCCTCTTCAGTTTTTCCACGGAATGACCTCCCTCAGTCTTCAGTTATGAGTCTTGCTGCAAGGACGAATCGCGTATACGGATCGGATGTACAGGTAGAAAGCAGCAGTATCTGGTCTTCTTCGGTAAGTTCTATTCCGAAGTCCACATAACTGTTTTCTATCATATAATCGAAAGTCTCTCTGAATCTGTCCTCTGTAGGATCTGGATCTATGTAGTTGATCGTTACCGGCATGTCCGAGCAAGCGAACACTTCCCACTTCATTTCTCTGAACAGCAGCGAAAAGGTAAAGACCGGGTGTTCCCTGGCAAAATCTTCATCTCTGTATCTCTTTATCTTGCTGAACTTATTGCCATTCGCCGAGTTCCCCGATGAATGGCCGTAGATAATAGTGACCCTGTCGTACAAAGTAGCGCCGCTGTGAAGATTGATGAAATCCATGAAGTAACAGCCCCAGACGCTGTATCTTCCTTCCTCATTCTTTCTGAGATAATATGAGTTGTCGACAGACTGGAACACCAGATTGTCTACTTCACATCCGTCTATCGTCAGCCATCCGACCACGTCGCTGTTGGCATTGAATGCATTCTCAAGATTCTCGCTTACAAACTTGCCGCTTCCCGTGTAATCATCCACGACTACTATGCTGTGCTGGGTCGAATCGTTCTCCCTCACTGTATCTCCCGCAGAGGGGGTCATAAGAAACCACACAGAGACGATACCGACAGCCATCATCAGCACCGACGATATGACCGATTTCCCGACCTGTCTGATCCTGTACCCGAAAGTATCCTTCAGCAGATCTTCATATATCTCCAGTCTCTGATCTTCCGTGATACCGTCAGCAGTTCCGCCGGCTGCAGTTTCCGTGCTGCCGAAAAACTCTTCTTCCATTCCGGGAGATGATCTTTCTTTTTCAATTCTCTCCTCAGACGCTCTGTATATATTTTTATCTTTCCCTTTTCTGTACATCCTTCGCTGACCGCCGTTCTGTTGATCGAGAGCGATCCTCCGATAAATTGGTCCGCTGTACCCGTATGATCCTTTATGCGCTTTTTCGGGCATCCTTATTATTATAGCTTATCAGACACGCTTTTGCTCACTGCTTTGTATTCTGCAATTATAACCACGTCAAACAACAGTTAACCGTTTGCACAAAAAGGTTTCATCATTTTTGTTATGCATCATTAACAAATTATACGATAAAGTCATGTCGATTTATTGTAGAATATATGTAGAACCTGAAAAGGAGGGTTTGCAAATGAAAGTTAAGACATCAGGACACGGACTGAATCTGAGACAAAGCTTCATTGACAACGCCAACAAGCGTCTTCAGAAGTTTGACAGGTTCTTCAACGATGAGGCAGACGGCGCCGTTAACGTCGATCTTGAAAAAGACCGCTATACGGTGGAGATCACAGTAAAAAGCCGCGGATTCTTCTTCCGCACGGAGAAGACTTCAACGGATCTTGATTCTGCCTTCCGTGAGGCTGTGGATCTCATGATGAGGCAGATAGTCAAGAACAAGAGCAAGCTCGGAAACAGAGTTAAAGCCCGTGAAGTCGAACTTGCAGGAGAAGAGCTGGAACTTGCTCCGGAAGCTGATTCCGAGCAGGAGTACACGATCGCCAGAGAAAAGAGATTCCTGGTCGAGCCTATGAGCGAGCAGGAAGCCATTCTGCAGATGAATATGCTCGGGCACACGTTCTTCATGTTCCGCAATGCGGATACCAACGAGCTCAACGTAGTTTACCGCCGCCATGATGATTCCTACGGCTTGCTAGTTCCTCTCAACTGATATACAATTAGCACACAAGCGCCGCGAAATGCGCGGCGCTTTTCTTGTTCTGGGAGATATTATGTACAGATTAGTTGCTACCTGCGGTTTCGGGCTGGAGTCAGTCCTTTCATACGAGATCAGGCACCTCGGATTCGACGGTGTAGAAGTAAGCGACGGAAGGATCTTCTTTGACGCCGATGAGTACGGCGTGGCTAAAGCCAACATCTGGCTTAGGACGGCAGAAAGGGTCCTGATCGTTCTTGAGGAGTTTCCTGCCGGGGACTTTGACGCCCTTTTTGACGGCGCATATGCTGCGGACTGGTCCTCTGTCCTGTCGTCAAATGATGCTTTCCCTGTAAAAGGCTACAGCCTTAACAGCAAGCTGACCAGCATTCCAGCCTGTCAGTCTGTTCTCAAAAAGGCCATAGTTGAAAAGATGAAAGTCCAGTACGGAACAGAGTTTCTCCCTGAACGGGGCACTGAAAAAAAGATAAGGTTCTCCATAGTTAAGGATATGTGCACTCTTATGCTCGATACGTCCGGAGACGGTCTTCACAAGAGAGGCTACAGACCTCTCTTGAACGAGGCGCCGATAAGAGAAACCCTGGCCGCGGGTATGGCAGATCTTGCGCGCGTTTACGATGACAGCACAGTTGTCGACCCGTTCTGCGGTTCCGGAACCATAGTCATTGAGTCGGCCATGAGAGCACTGAATATGGCGCCCGGCCTCTCCAGGCACTTTGCTGCGGAAGAATATGACATCGTAGGCAAAGAGATATTTGACCGGGTGCGTTCTGAAGCTCGCTCTGCCGTCAGAAGTGACATTCAGTTCCGCGGATTCGGTTCCGACATAGATCCGGAAGCCGTAAGGATCTCCCGCGAGAATGCAGAAAGAGCCGGCGTGGATATGTACTGTACTTTCAGTTTAGCCGATGCCAGAGAGATCATTCCGCAGACTGATTCTCTCATAATAACCAACCCTCCCTACGGGGAGAGGCTCTCCAGCCCCGCTGAAGCGGAAAAACTGTGCTCCGATTTCGGAAGACAGGTGCTGAAAGGAAGTCAGCGCGGCATTTATGTGATAAGCAGTCTTCAGGATTTTGAAAAGCATTTCGGGAAACAGGCCTCCAGGAGGAGAAAACTCTACAACGGCATGATACCGTGTCAGCTTTATATGTATTTCGGAAACAGAAGGAAAGCAGAGTAGTTCTTTCCAACGATTGTTCCTTAAACGAAAAAGACGAATCCGCATCGGTCGGATCCGTCTTTTTTTTATTGTTTCGTTCTCAATCGATTCCGGTGATATCTTCATATACTCTTTCATCGACAGCGGCATATCCGAGCTTTTCTCTGGCTATCCTCTCGATATACTCAGCTTCCGTCCCCGAGAGCATATGTCTGAGTTCGTCATTTTCCTTCTGCGCGATCTCTATCTGTTCCATTATCAGATTCAGCTGCTGCTTCTGCTTATAAAGCCTTACACGGATGGAGATAACATTTATCAGAAGGTATACACAGAACAGTGAAAGGATAAGGAGTATGAACTTCCTGCGGTTTATATAAGCAGTCAGTTCCCTTCTCTCGCTCTCTGTCATATTGTTTGCTGCAAATTTCATATATGCGCAGCCCTCCGGCAGAGCGCCGGAAAGAAGCCCCTCCTTTCCCGTATCATTTAATGACCATATACATCTGTTTGGCGACATCCTTTGACTGAGTCTCAGTGACCATAAGCACCTTGAACTTCGTCACATTTTCACCCATAGTTATCTCAACGATGTCGCCGACCTTGACATCATAAGACGCCCTGACAGGTCTTCCGTTTACGGAGACCCTGTCTGCATCACACACTTCATTGGCTACCGTGCGTCTCTTGATTATCCTGCTGACTTTAAGAAATTTATCTATGCGCATCTCTAGTATTAAGACCGGTCCCAAGCTTAAGCCCGGGACCTTTCTTCAATGTGATTATTTTGCAACTGCTTCCTTGAGGGCAGCACCGGCTGTGAATTTGGGGCTGCGTGAAGCTGCGATCTCGATCTTTTCCTTTGTTGCGGGATTGATTCCCATGTGCGCGGGGCGCTCCTTGACTTCGAAGCTTCCGAACCCTACGAGCTGTACCTTCTCGCCCTTGACCAGAGCTTCCTTCATGCAGTCAAACACTGCATTGACAGCAAGAGCTGCATCCTTCTTTGTCATCCCGGCTTTCTTTGCAACTTCTGCAGCCAGTTCAGTCTTTGTCATTTTTCTGATTCTCCTTGTTTTTCTTTTTTTGATTCTTCCCAAAGCATATTCAGATGGTCCAAATCAGTTTTTTTCATATCAATACCGCGCTCTGCGGCAAGATCCTCGGTTATTTTGAACCTTGAGATAAACTTCTCACAGGCTCTGGTCAGCGCAAGTTCTGCATCCGCAGAGATAAATCTTGCTACATTGACCGCTGAAAAGAGCACATCTCCCAGTTCTTCGGCAGGGTCTCCGTTCCCGGCGATTGCTCTGTCCAGTTCATCGATCTCGCTTTTGAGATCGGACATGGCACCGGATACATCCTTGTAATCGAAGCCGGTGTACGCAGCCCTCTTCTGGACTTTCTGGCTTCTGATCAGCGCAGGGTAAGCCTTGGGAACGTCATTGATCGCGTCAGAACCGGTCTTCTGGCTCTTTTCGGCACGTTTTATGTCTTCCCAGTTTCTGAGCACCGTTTCCGTATCATCCGCTATAACTTCCCCGAAAACATGGGGATGACGCAGCACCAGCTTTTTGCAGAGCCTGTCGGCAACATCATCGATATCGAAGCTGCCCTTTTCTTTCTCTATCTCACTGTGAAGAGCTATCTGCATCAGCAGATCACCTAACTCTTCCTCCAGGTTGTCCATATCAGCCCTGTCGATAGCATCAGCAACTTCGTATGTCTCTTCTATGAGATCCTTCCGGATCGATTCATGTGTCTGCTCCTTGTCCCAGGGGCAGCCTGTTTCGGGATCTCTCAGACTCTTTACGATAAGCGGTACGTCATCAAGTGTGTATTTGTTTTTTACAGTGAATTCAGCCATGAAAAAATTCTACCCCAGAGGTACTGTTTTTTCAAGTAGACACGCCGTTTCCCGAGATCCCTGCAGGAATTGTGTTATGTCTTTACGGGATTTTCTCTGCACAAAGAAAGCGGGCATTCAAATGCCCGCTTTTCATTGTTTTCAGCTTACTGCAGGGATGCTCCGCAGATCGGGCAGGTCTCTGTTCCCTTGGGGAACTTCGCACCACAGACGGGGCAGACGACCATCTCTTCTTCGACTGCTTCGGCAACTGCCTCAGCTTTCTCTTCCACCGCTTCAACAGCCTCTTCCACTACAGAAGCAGCCTGTTCGGCTCTGGCCGCAGCTTCAGCTGCTTTCGCCGCTGCAGCTTCCTCTGCCTTCTTGGCGAGCTCAGCAAGTCCGGCTTTGATCTCTTTGGCCTTGTCAATGAGTTCAGTCAGGCCTTCGGGCTCTGTTCCGTTGACTTCTCTCTCAAAGAACAGTTCACCGATCTTTGTGAACGTCTCATTCAGATCATGTCCGAGTTTCAGCTCTTCAGCCTTGTCCTTGCCCTTCTCCAGAAGGTCATTGGCTGTGTCCTTTGCTGTCGCAAAAAGCTCTTTTCCCTTGCTTGTCAGTCTATCGAAAAAATCACTCATTCTTTTTGTCCTCCTTGATTACTGGCTTTTCAATTATACCCAACGCCTTTTTTCAAATCAACATAATGACCAATAAACAGCCTTTTGTTAACGTTTTTTTGACAATTTGGGCACAACCCGTTAACAGTTCAGATGTGTTTTGCACCGAAAAACTCCGTTATTGCATCTTTCCTGGTCAGCATCTCGTCAAATCTGTCAAGATACTCCTGGGGATACTTGAGATCAAAGACCCTTTTTATCAGGTTGCTCTCAGCGTCCCTGAGCTTAGTCACTGCGCCTGCACCGCAGGCTATGATGCTCTGGAGCTCATCCATTATGAACAGGTTGTACAGGCATTCCGTCCCCGGCTTCGCATATCCGGTATTTTCAAGGCTGTCAACTGTTCCTTTCTGCCTGTACATATAATACGGGGCATATCCTTTCGCCGTCAGCTCTTTCTGAGCGAAATCGACCATTGCAGATGCGTCCGGAGAGAAGATCTCACTTTCTGTTTCCCTTAGGAACGATGCCCGCTTAAGGGTCAGCGCGTGGACGGTGATATTCTCCGCTTTCAGTACATCTGCAGCCCATCTGACACTGTGCCTGAAGCTCTCAAGATCATCTCCCAGAAGACCGGCTATGAGATCGGCGTTGATGTTATCGAAGCCGAGAGACCTTGCCAGTTCATAACACTTCTCTATGTCAGCCGCTGTATGTCTTCTTCCGACTTTTCTCAGGACCTCATCATTTGCGGTCTGAGGATTTATGGATATCCTTGTGACCCCTGCGTCTTTCAGGACCATAAGTTTCTCTTCTGTTATGGTGTCCGGCCTTCCGGCTTCGACGCTGTATTCTCCTTCCGAAGGCGTTCCGAAATAGCGGGCGATAGTCCCAGTAAGTATTCTCAGTTCATCTGCGCTGAGGACAGAAGGGGTCCCGCCTCCTATATATACCGTCTGCATAAGAAGGCCGAGATCCCTTGTGATCCTGGATGTATACTCA
>JAEEGL016330109.1_pt1 | contig 13373 bp, 14 predicted proteins | sample 9134231 | NCBI WGS metagenome assembly JAEEGL01 (sample SAMN16246548, study PRJNA631951) | gut metagenome | biome: gut microbiome; feature: rumen; material: fiber-attached | host: Bos | place: Iran: Karaj | collected 2018-10 | reverse complement strand
CGTTGGTAGAGAGGGAGGCTCCAGAAGGTTATAAGATAGGTGGTCCATGGATGGTTGATGTGGTTGTGGGCAACAATGGTGCGATTAGTGCATCGGTAGCCGATGTGACGCTTAAAGACGGTTTCTATGAAATTAAAAACGATCTCAATGATTCATCGATGAAAAATAAGATTGTCAAAGGATCAGCTACGACGGAGATGACCGATAAAGGACAGTCTATCGATTATAAGATTACGTATAATGTTGAGCTGACGGATTATATCGGTAAGGCTATCGTTAAAGTCGTTGATAGCTTGCCATATCCTATTGTTTCGGAACAATCGCAACTAGACGGTGGTATTTATGATGCTTCGGCTAGGACTATTACTTGGGAAAAGGAATGGGATAATATTAATACCTATAGTGGCGAGAATACTAAAACATTTGAGTTTAATATTTCGGTTGTTTATGATGGTGTTGCTAGTACGGATCGTGGGCTAAAAAACGAGGCTATAGGTGAAACTACGTTAGTCGACGTTGAGGCTGCTGTTGCTGATAATACTGAACCTGGTGATTATGAAGACGATGAATTAATGCCTATCAAAATCCCGGGACAAATAATCGTGCACTACGTAGAAGACAAAACTAATAAAGTTGTTTGTTCCGAAGTAGATGCTTCTGGTCTAGTTGGCGATGCTTATCGAACGCGAGTTAAAGAGTGTACCGGTTATAAACTGATGCGCAAGCCAAGTACGGAAGACTATACCTTTGGAGATGCTGTGCAACATGTTTATTATTATTACGTTAAGCTACCAGATGATTTGAACCCGAATACGGTAGACATGATTGATGTTGTTGTAATTTTGAGTATTCCGGCATTTCTGGGTGGGATCTCGGTCTTTATGTATAGCAAGCAGCGCAGATAGATTTAATAGAAACCCCCTGGTGTAGTACAGGGGGTTTGAGCTTCTGTTTTAAGCAAAATATTAGTTAATTAAGAGATGAGGATTAGCTGATTTGCGAATAATATGTTATTATGTAAGCATAAGTACTTCTGGTGAGGAGAAAAATGAATCCGCAAGATAATACACAAGCTAATATGAACGATTTGCAGCAACAGCAAAATCCAAATGCTCAGCCTTTTGGTGGGTTTGGTAGTGCAAATGGTGCTTACGAAAACTATAATAATCAAATAATTCAGCAACAACAGCCGCAACCGCAACAAAGTATGGGTGTAGCGCCAATTAATGCTGTTGACGCGAATGGTGTAGTGAGTGGGAAAAAAGTTGTTGATTACATATGGCAACGAATTGCGATTTGTATGTTAGTGTTAGCTGTCGGTTTGTTAGTTGGTTTATGCGTAGTGCTATTTTTAGCTATCTCGAATAGCACTGCTATGGCGAAACTTGAAATCGAAAAGAAGGCGATAGAATCGGAGTTAGCTTCTGCATACGAACACCTTGGCGTAAACGATTTAGCAGGGGTTGTGCAGAAAGTTGAGGCTAAGGAGACTATGAATGGCGGGGATTTAGCGGAAGTAAATGCCTTATTATCGAATAAGTACGGCGTGAATTATAAACTAGATTTAGCGGATTCTAATATTAATTTCGTAGTGCGTAATGGTATTTATAAAGTTGTTAGTTTGGGGATTTATCGCGAAAGTGGCACTCAGCGAGCGGTACTTTACGAGAAGATTGCAGATGGGAAATGGAAGATGGGTGGCTTTGATGCGAATAAGACTGATCCATGTGCTGATTCGACTGATGAAGAGAAGCTTGCGCTTAAGGGTGTCATTCCTTGTTCTGAAGACAAAAAATAATATTTTTAGTACAATAGGGGGCGTATGATTGAAGGTTTGGTCACTTTAATGATCGCACATGAAGTTGCGAATCAGAAAATTCAACTAGATAAAATTTCAACAGAATACAAAACGTTACAGTCGCAAAAGAAAACTTCGGAATCGAAGCCAAATATTGTTGCCGTGAAATATAATGTGAGTTTTGATATTAGTTCGAGAGGTGCTTTAAAGGGGGACGTAAATGAATTTGCTAATGTAGTAGAGAGTACTTTGACGGATAATCGTGGTTGGATAAGGGCTGGTGTGAAGTTTTCGAAGGTGTCGAGTGAGGGGAGGCTTCATGTAGTGTTGGCTTCGGGGGCTGAAATTGATAAATATGCAGGCTGTTCGGCTGAATTGAGCTGTACAGTTTATCCTTATGTGTTGATTAATGACGCGCGTTGGCTAGGTGCAACGGATAGTTATAATTCGGCCGGCTTGAGTTTGACTAGTTATCGGCAAATGGTGATTAATCATGAAGTTGGTCATTTCTTGGGACACGATCATATCTCTACTTGTGGGGCAGGAGGCGTAGCGCCAGTAATGCTGCAGCAATCGACTGGTTTGAGGGGTTGCATGGGGAATTCTTGGCCGCTTGATAGTGAGTTATGGGTGACGAGATGGTGAAGAAAAATAAGAGAAGTAACAAAGTTAAAATTGGCATATGTGTTGCGTCAGCTTTGGTAATAGTGAGTGCGGTTTTTGTAGGGCTCCTTGTTGCTAGCAAGTTTAAAAGCGAACATGTCGAAAGGACTGATTACAAGGAAGTGCAAGCGAAGGTTCAGGGACTCATTAACGGCAGAGAAGAAACAAAGAAGTTTTTGGATTTAAAGATTAAAACCGCAAAATTAAGTGAAGAAGAGCAGAAGGTGGTTAATGAGTTCGAAAAAAATGTACCTGATGACGATAAGATGCAAAAAGTTCTGCAAGAAATAAAAGATGTTAATGCCGGTAAAGATGAAGCGATTGAAGATGCGGTAAATAAAGTGGCGCTTTCCTATATTAATTTGCATAGACTGTATCTAGTAGAAAAGGATATGTCGGTGATGTATGATGGCAAGTTGAGCGACAAGGATTTGGAAGCACTAAGTAAATCAGATTATAAATATCTGGTTAATATGGCAAAAGACATCAACGATTACCGAGGTAAGGTGAAGAAACTGAATGTAAAAGATGAAGATTTTGAGAAGAATTACAAGGCTTTACTAGAAGAAGGTGAGAATATGGGTCGGAAATATGCGTTGGTAAAGTTTGAAGATATTACTGGGGCAAAAAAGGAAGAAGTTTTGGCCTACTATGACAGAGTTGATGAACTGAATAAAGTTTTACTTGAGCAAGAATAAAAAATGAAAAGATTGATACTAGTATATAATCCGCGTAGCTCGCATTATTGGCGCGTGAAGGAAGAAGTAGTTAATCGTTTGCGTGACTTAAAGGGGTGGATGCTAGGAAAATTTGAAGTTGCTGATACGGATGTGGACGATAATGCATGTCGTTTGGCGAAAATTTTGATGGACGGTGATGTTGTAATTGCGGCAGGTGGGGATGGTACGGCAAATATTGCTATTAATGGGATAATGCTGTCGAATTGTAAGAACGTGCGTATTGGGGTGTTGGGTTATGGCAATTTTAACGATACGGCGCGTACCTTTGGTAAGTTGAGTCTTGATGAGATTATGCAGAATGTTGGGCAGGCTAAAGAAGTCTGGCCGCTAGAATGCGTGATTAATGGTAAACATTGGCGTTATGGCATGTGCTATTTTACGATTGGCATGTTTGCGGAAGCTTGTGCGGTATTTGATTATCCAAAGACACGGAAGGCATTGCAAAAGGGAAAGAAGCACATGTTCTTTAGTTTGTCGGTTTTAGTGCGATGGTGGATAAAGCAGCGCAAGAAGCATTATTTTATTCCAGAATTTAGGCTAGGGGATGCGGACGAGAATTTTATAGACAGTAAAGGAGCTTCTGATTATATGGCTGTGAATGGAAGAACGGTCGCGAAGATAATGAGGGGTGGTAAATATAGCGAACGAAAAGATCGTTTTCTTAGCGCGACTGGTGTGATGACGAAGTTTTGGCCGCTGGCAATCATGATGATACGCAGTATTTTGAAACGCATTCCAGGCAAGGATAGTAGTTATGACTGTTTGGTTTTTCGCCGTCCGGCGAAGATGATGATTCAGGCGGAGGGGGAATATAAGATGATAAGTGATGTTTTGATGATTGAGATTCGTAAGTCAGATAGGTCACTTCTTGCTATAATGAAATAAATGAATGTTGTTGGTAGGGCGGGTTATAAACTAGATAATGCCATAAAGGCATTTAAGATAGATATGCGCGGAAAAACCGTGCTGGATATTGGTTCGTCAACGGGGGGGTTTACGCAGTGCGCTTTGAGGAGAGGAGCGGCGCATGTGATAGCGGTCGAGAAAGGCACAATGCAGATGAAAGCGCCGCTGCGCTTTAATGAGCAGGTGGAACTGTACGAGAAGATGGATATTTTTGATTTCCATTGTATGCCGCCAGATATTATCTTGGCTGACGTGAGTTTTGTGAGTTTGCGAAAAGTGTTGCGCTATGCAGCGAAAGAGTTGGCTGATGAGCATACGGAATATCTAGTGATGTTAAAGCCGCAATTTGAGGCGCGGAAGGACCAGTTGAAAGATGGTATCGTGAAGAATAGCCGAATGCGACGAGAAATTATTGCGGAATTTGAAAATTGGTTAAAGAAGAATCACTTTGTCATAGAAGCTAAGCGTGACAATGAATTGGCAGGGCGATTTGGGAACGTAGAGAGATTTTACTATTTGAGAGGAGAGAATAATAAAAAGTAAAAAGATGGTCGCCTTTTTGTGCGTTAACTTGTTGGTTTTTGTACTTGAATTAATCGGATTGCGTAAAGTATATGGTGAAGTTGGTGAGAGTTGGCTGATTTATTATACGCAATTAAGCAATATCTTTTTGTTGGGGGCTGCATTTATTAATATTACGGGGGCGGTGGGCTGTTTGGCGTCTGGCAATGAGAGCAACTTGCCGATGTGGGCTTGGCGCATTTTTCATGCGGCGGTTAGTGCGACGACCGTAACGTTTTTGGTGGTGTTATTAGTTTTATCCTGGATGTATGGAGATTTGTGGTATGTTTTGACGGCAGGGTCGATGCTTTACACGCACTCGTTATGTCCGCTGATGGCATTAGGTGCTTTTGTTGGGTTCGCGCCAAAAAGGTTCAAAAAGATGGACGCGATAAGGGCAACTAGTTTTACTGCTATATATGGACTAGTCACGATTGTGCTAAATGCGACATGCGTAATGAAAGGACCGTATCCGTTCTTATATGTGTATGAACAACCGATATGGGCAACTGTTTTTTGGGCTGTGACTATAATTGGCGGTGCCTATGTACTATCGAGATTGATTCTAGTGAGGAAGATAGAGAAATAGTTCTTGGAGGGTTGTCTTTGGCATTTTGTTTTATGGGCTTCTTTTTTACTTCTGCATTAAAAATAGAAAAAGTACCAGAAGTTGATCTGGTACTATAAAAGTTTTTAGCCTGCTTGGTTATCGGAACAGCTTCGCATACATACGCCGAATTTCGGGTTCTTTCATGTCGCAAATGGCTCTTATACGAGCGCGATGCTTGTCGCGGATCCTGTCAATGATTTTGTCAATATTCATCACTTTGCCATCATAGTATAAATCCTTTGCTTTTGAGAGCTCGGTCGTGAATTGCTCCTCATAATATCTCTTGATTGTATGGCGCATTTCCAACACATTCTCCATATCGGCCGCATCGGCTCGATATTTTGAATCGTTGGCGATATTGTACACTACGAAAACGCCTACACCTATAGCAAGCAGGCTTGCCGTGATTATAATGTGCATATTTCCCCCTTTCTGCAAATACTAAAAATACATATACTATTATATCTCATATTGTCAAAAAAGTCAAGTGCTTTAGGGCTGGATTGGGCGGTTTTCGTGATAGAATGTTTATATGGGAACGGAGGAACAGCTAAAGCCGAGTGATTTTGTGCATTTGCATAATCATACACATTATTCGCTTTTGGACGGTTTGACAAAGGTGGATGAGTTAGTGGATTTCGTGAAGGAAAAAGGTATGGAAGCGGTCGCTGTGACCGACCATGGCACAATGTCGGGCTTAATTGACCTCTATAAAACTGCTTCCGATGCTGGAATAAAGCCGATTTTGGGTTTAGAGGCATATGTAGCGGCGCGACGAATGGAAGATCGTGATCCAGCCTACGATAAGGAGCGGTTTCATATTACTTTGTTGGCGATGAATGATAAAGGTTTTGAAAATCTTTGTCGCTTGATGACTTTGGCGGAAACGGAGGGGAAATATTACAAGCCACGCATTGATCATCGCATCATGGAAGAATATAACGAAGGTATTATTTGTTGTTCTGGTTGTGCTGGTTCGGAAATATCGATGGCAATTAGAGCCGATGATGAAAAACGAATACGAGAATTAATTGATTGGTACTCAAAAGTTTACAAAGATCGGTTTTATTTGGAAATGCAGGATCATGGGCATCCAGATTCGCCAACACATTGGTCGGAGCAGACAAAAATAAATAATAAATTGATGGAATTATCGAAAGAGACGGGCTTGCCATTGGTTGTGACTTGTGACGGTCATTATTTGAAGCATGAGGATCAAGATGCGCATGAGGTACTGCTTTGTGTTGGTACTGGTAGTAGAATCACGGATGAGAATAGGATGACGTTGAAAGATTTTCAGCTCAATGTAATTCCACCGGATGACATTATTAAGCGATGGAGCAAAACTTGTCCAGAGGCGGTAAGGAATACAAAACGAATTGCGGATCGCTGTAATGTGAAGATTGAACTAGGTAGAATTTTAATTCCAAAGTTTCCGATTGAGACGGGGGAAACGGAGAAAGAGTATCTTGATAAATTAGTCTTTAGAGGTTTAGCGGAACGTTTTGGATACTTACCGAAAGAAGAGGCGGATCAGAAGAGCGTGGAAGAGATTCGACCGCTATTGCCGAAAGAAGTTTTGGACCGGATTGATTACGAATTAGCAACTGTTGATAAGATGGGATATAATGGTTATTTCTTGATTGTGCAGGATTTCATTAACTGGGGCAAAAACCAAGGTATTATTTATGGTCCTGGACGCGGTTCGGCGGCGGGTTCGTTGCTGGCGTATGCAATCCATATTACGGATTTAAACCCGTTGGAATATGATTTGCTTTTTGAGCGCTTTTTAAATCCAGATCGTATTTCGATGCCGGATATCGATACGGATATTCAGGATAACCGACGTGATGAGGTAATTGAATATTGTACGCAGAAATACGGTAAAGGCCGGGTAAGCAATATTTGTACCTTTGGTAAGATGATGGCGAAGAATGCGGTGCGTGATGTGGCGAGGGTGTTGGATGTGCCATTTGCGGAGGCGGATAGAATTGCGAAATTGGTGCCAGATCCAGTGATGGGGCACCATGTAAAACTGAAAGATGCAATTGTAAATGAGCCAGATTTGAAGCATGAATACGAGACGAATCCGACCGCGAAGGAAGTGATTGATTTGGCAATGCGTCTAGAGGGGACAATTCGTTCGCACGGCGTACATGCTTGTGGTGTGGTTATCGCGCCGGATGATTTGGTAAAGTTTATGCCGCTGGAAGTTTCGGCGAAGGGGCCGTTAGCGACACAGTATCCTGGTCCACAGGTTGAGGAGTTGGGTCTTCTTAAGATGGACTTTTTGGGTCTATCGAACCTTTCAGTGATTCAGCAGGCGTTACGCATTATTAAGAAGGTTCATGGCAAGAAGATTGATATGAACAAAATTCCGCTTGATGACGACAAGGTTTTTCAGTTATTCCGTGACGGAAACACGACTGGGGTATTCCAGTTTGAATCTGCCGGCATGAAGCGGTATTTGCGCGAGCTGCAACCGACTGCGTTTGATGATTTGATCGCTATGAACGCACTTTATCGTCCGGGTCCGATGCAGTTTATCGAGAGTTTCATTAAGCGCAAGCATGGGGAAGAACCGATTACTTATTTGCATCCTGGTTTGGAGAACTCGTTGAAAAGTACTTACGGTATCTTGATTTATCAGGAGCAGTTCATGCAGGCATCGAAGGAATGGTGCGGTTTTACGGGTGGTCAGGCGGATACTCTGCGTAAGGCGGTAGGTAAGAAAAAAGTCGACTTAATGAATATGATGAAACCGCTATTTATTGAAGGGGCGGTAAACGTTGGCGGCGCAACGAAAGAGATAGCGGAAACTTTCTGGAGTCAGCTACTTGATTTTGCGAACTACTGTTTCAATAAGAGTCACGCGGCGTGTTATGCTTTGGTGGCATATTGGACGGCATATTTGAAGACTTATTATCCAGAGGCATTTATGGCGGCGTTAATGACGGCAGATATGCGCTGGACGGATCGTTTGGCGATTGAGATGACGGAATGTAAACATATGGGTATACAGGTACTTGGTCCAGATATTAATGAATCGTATCCAGATTTTGCAACGGTGGGTAAATCAAAAACGATTCGCTTTGGTCTCGCGGCGATTAAAGGTATGGGTAAGGCTTTGGCGGAAGATGTGGTTGACGAACGTGATAGGGGTGGCAAGTTTAAGTCGGTTTGTGATTTTGCGAAACGCGTATCGGGGCAGAAGTTTAATAAGAAGAGTTGGGAATCGGTAATTAAGACTGGTGGTTTTGATAGCTTCGGCGATCGTTCGGATTTATTGTTTAACCTGGATAAGATTCAGGCTTACGGCAACAAGATGCAAAAAGATGCGGCGAATGGTCAGACGGACCTATTTGGTGCGATGGGGGCAGCAGCGGAGGTACCAGAAGTTGAAATTCAGCCGGCGCCGACAAAGTATTCGGATAAAGAACAACTGATGTGGGAACGTGATTTGATGGGTCTGTATATTTCAGCACATCCACTAGATAAGTATGATACCTATTTCGAAGAACAAACAATGCCAATTAATGAGATTAAGCCAAATCTTGATGGGGCGAGTGTGATTGTGGGCGGTATTATTACGAATGTACGTTCGTTGGTGACTAAGAGCGGTTCAAAGATGGCCTTCGTGAAGATAGAAGATAAGATGTCTGAAATTGAGGTGATTGTATTTCCGAAAACATACGAAGAAGTAGGCGCAAAGTTAGTGCAGGATGCTGTTGTAAAAATTACAGGCAAGGTGAATGCGTCGGATAGAGACGGTAATAAAACAGATGAAGCAAAGATTAATGCTGAATCGGTAGATATTATTACGGACGAAGAATTAGAGAATTATGAGTCGACAGGGGCGAAACTGAAGGCACCAACGAAGGGTGTTTCGCGTAAACCGCGCGGTAAGGTAGCGGCGACAAATGTTGACGGTGGTCATGGCGGTGGAGATTTTCGAAAGGGAAGCAGTAGGTCGGCGACACATTTTAGAACGAGTGAAAGTGATATAAATGCTCAACCAATGAAGCCGAAGAAGATTTTCGTGAGAGTAATGGATCCGTCAAATAGAGAGGCATTGATTGGATTAAAACAGAGTTGTGCGGTGTATCCTGGATTGTCGGAAGTGATTTTGGTGATTGGTGAGGAAAAGAAAGCGATGAGAATGCCGTTCCGTTGCGAGCCAGAGCAAGCCTTGGTAGCCGAACTGGTAAAAATATTTGGCGAAGAAGGCATAGTAGTAAAGTGAACAAAAAATACCCCCTTGGAAGGGGTATTTTTAAATGATTTTCTCATAGAATCGGTTACCGTCGGCTGGTTTGTTGTTATAGATATTATCATAGATGCTACGATGACCGATCTTATTTGCAGCCTTGACGACAGCGTTAACGTCGTCGGTGATTTTATAAATCTTACGATCGGAGGGACCGATGGTCTTGAGGGATTTTTGCATTTTAGTTTCAAACCAACGATCTAGTGGTTTCCAAAAAGACTTGCCGATTAGGAAGATTGGCATTTTTGGCATTTTGCCTTCTTGTATTAGAATTTGGATTTCGGAATATTCATCGAGGGTGCCAAAGCCGCCAGGGAAGAAAACGTAAACTTTTGAGCACATAGTAAGCATCACCTTCCGAACAAAAAAGAAACGGAATTACATTTGGTCGGTAACATAAGGATTAATAAGTTGCTCGTGTGCGCGTTGAATATTGAGGCCAATGCTACGACCGCCTGCTTCGTAGGCGCCACGGTTGGCAGCTTCCATAATGCTTGGTCCGCCACCAGTAATTACTGGGTGACCATTTTGAGCAAGTTTATAACCTAGTTCACGAGCAAGTTTATACCATTTACTTGTTTGCGGAATGCGAGCAGAACCGAAAATAGATACGCCCTGTGAGAAAGTACGAATTTTGGAAAGACCTTTTTCGAGATCTTTAGCGTAGCGCAAGGAGCGTTCGACATCTTCTTGATTGAGCTCTCCTTCAGCAATAGACTCGAGCCATTTAGTGATAGTATCATCCATATTTAACGCACCTCCTGAATCGGCATATCATGTAGTTTGGCGCGTTTATCAAGAATGCCAGTTTTGCTGCCAATTTTTTGGACAACAGATGTAGAGTTGGCGGAAGCGAAGATGAGAGATTCTTTGAAGCTGCGCCCATCAGCATAAGCGGCAAGGAAACCAGAGCCGAAAGAGTCGCCGGCGCCAGTAGCATCTTTAATAGGAACATCTTCATAAAGACCAATGCGATAAGTTTCATTGCTATCTGTAGCGATGGCACCTTGGTTGCCGTCGGTCACGATAGCTGCTGGTACGTAGTTGGAGATGCGAGCAATAATTTCGGTGAGAATATTACCATCGACGATTTGTTTGGCCTCGTTCTTATTAACAATGAGAACGTCAACGTCGGAGAGAAGACCGAGTAGTTTGCGTTGATGCTGAAGTTCGAGATTACCCGGATTGAACATGATTTTAACACCCATAGAGCGAGCTTTAGTAAAGAATTGATCGAGCATGTTCATATTGCCGCGCATAGTTGTAACATAAAGCCAATCGGGGTGAATAGTGTCTAAATCGTCAGGACTGATGGCATCAAATTTGGCAGAAGCGCCACGACAGGTAAGAATGGTGCGTTCGCCATTAGGGGCAAGAAGAATGACTGAGTATCCAGTATGCATATTGGGAATATATGTAATGTAACTACTATCAATGCCTTCGTCGTCGAAGGAGGCAAGAATAGCGGCTCCGGCTGGATCATTGGAGATACAGCCAATAAAGATGGATTCGTGACCATAGCGCGCAAAAGTTGTAGCAGCGTTTGATGCGCCGCCGCCGGTACTAAATATAACTTTATCGATATCGATTTTGGTTCCAAGTTCGATTTGGTTGAAAAAACCACGTTTGTTAGTGCCAAAATCATCATGATCAACGAGATATACGTCTTGTAGGGCGGCACCAACGCTTACGATGCGGGTCATTAAATTGGATCCTCCTTTTCCGTTTCTTTGTTTAGTTCTTCGAATACCGCAGCGGGATCTTCGGCCTTGCTAAGGGCGCTGCCGACATTAATTACGGAGACGCCGATATGGGTAAGCTGACGAGTGTTTTTAAGGTTGGCGCCGCCATCCCAGCCAATTTCAATATCGCGATGAATATCTTGAATAAGGGCAACTTTTTCTCCGAGCAACAAATCTGCAGTACCGCCATATTTACCAAGCTCGCCGGAAAAGATGAGAGCATGATCGGCGGCATTTAAAATAGCTTTAATGCTTCCTGGATAAACGCTACGGACGATGGCGACGCCTACTTTGATGCCGTTTTGCTTGAGCGTATCGAAGATAGGCAAGAGATCGTCATGCGCCTCTGCGTGAAAGATGACTAAATTCGGATGCAATTTTAGTAAGTTGTCTAGGTGCTTTGCTGGTTCGGATGTAATCATATGGATATCAACCGTCCAACCTTTTGGCCACCAAGCAGCAGTTTCGTCAATAGTCTTATTGGGAGTAAGGGTACCGTCCGAAATGTCAACATGAACACGCTTAGCGAAAGAAAAATATTTTTCGACTAGCTGTTTGTACTCAGTCGGTGATGATGTAAGAATGGTTGGAGCTATTGTTGTGATTGCCATATTAATCCTCGTCCAGTTTTAGATTTCGACGTTGATATTTGGGGTGACGAATTGGTTCGCTGCGCAAGAAGCTTTCGATGATTTCTGTGTAACGATTTTGATCTTGATCGGCGGAAAGACAAAGAACGTTAGCGTCATTGTGACCGCGAGTTTCTAATGCGTCCATGGCTGAATGACAAATGGCGGCACGGATTCCTTTAAAACGATTAGCCTGCATGGCGACACCTTGTGCGGAACCGCAGATTAAAATACCGAAAGCGTTAGGTTCGCGTGCGTCTAGTACGGCGCATGCGACTTGTTTTGCGTAATCATTGTAATCATCCTCGGAGTCGAAGCTGTGGGCACCAAAATCAGTGTGAGGGATAGACTTAGTTTCTAGCCAGTTTACGATACGATTTTTAAGTTCAAAGCCGCGATGGTCGGCGCCGAGGAAAATATACATAATCCTACTTTTGGTCCATTTTGCCGAGATCGACGCTTAATTCGACGAGGCGGTTGCTGTAACCCCATTCGTTGTCGTACCAAGCAACGACTTTGATAAGATTGCCGCCAATAACGTCGGTAAGTTTGAGGTCTACGATAGATGAATGAGAGTTGCCACGATAGTCGATGGATACGAGCTCTTCTTCGGTAGCATCGAGAATACCTTGATAATAAGGATCGGCGGCAGCTTTCTTGAACATCTCATTGATTTCTTCAACAGTAGTGTCGCGTTTTGTAACGGCAGTAATATCTGAAAGGGAAACTACTGGGGTAGGAACGCGGACGGAAAGACCATTGAACTTGCCTTTGAGGGTTGGAATAGTGAGCGCAGCGGCTTTGCTGGCGCCGGTGGTCGTTGGAACGATATTTTCGGCAGCAGAACGAGCTTCGCGAATATCCTTAGCTGGAGCGTCTTGAAGCTTCTGGCTAGCGGTATAACTATGAACAGTGGTCATCATAGCTTTTTCGATGCCGATATTATCTTCGAGAACTTTCATGACTGGTGCAATACAGTTAGTAGTACAAGATGCATTAGAGATGATTTGATCATCTGCGGTGACATCATCTTCGTTTACGCCGAGTACGATTGTCTTTGCGCCTTCGCCTTTGGCTGGAGCGGAGATAACTACTTTTTTGGCGCCGGCATCAATATGTGTGCGAGCGGCGGCTGGATCAGTGAAGAAGCCGGTAGACTCGATCACGACATCAATATTCATTTCTTCCCAAGGAAGATTGGCTGGTTCTTTTTCGGAAAGGACACGGATGCGTTTGCCATCGACGATGATATCTTCGCCATCAGCGCTAACATCTTTTGAGTAGATACCATAGTTGGAGTCATATTTTAGAAGATGCGCCAAGGTTGAGGCATCAGTGAGGTCGTTAATGGCAACGATTTCAGCGTCGTTGCGGTCAAAAGCAATTTTGAACGCATTACGACCAATACGCCCAAAGCCGTTGATGGCAATTCTTACCATGTTTGTAGTTCTCCTAAT
>JAEEGL015411394.1_pt1 | contig 13373 bp, 9 predicted proteins | sample 9134231 | NCBI WGS metagenome assembly JAEEGL01 (sample SAMN16246548, study PRJNA631951) | gut metagenome | biome: gut microbiome; feature: rumen; material: fiber-attached | host: Bos | place: Iran: Karaj | collected 2018-10 | reverse complement strand
GTATGGATCAGGTCCAGCATGCAGTCCTGCACCGTATGCACGTCACGGCGGATATTGCGCGGCGCGTAGTGGTTGCTCTCAGGATCGCCGTCCAGTACCGGCTTCCTTGCCCATATCCGGAGGAATGCGTCAGTCAGTCCTTCCAGCGTCAGCCCTGTCAGTTCAAATTCCTGCGGAGGCAGCGGATACTCTTCCGGGAGCTTGGTAAAAACATGCTTTGCGGCTTCCTCAAATTCTTTCATGCAGTCCGCGGTCTCACGAAAACGCTTGTATTCCTCCAGGCGGCGGATCAGCTCGGTTTCCGGATCCTCCTCGTTTTCCGGCGGGGCAGCCTTGGGAAGCATGCTCCGGCTCTTGATTTCCAGCAGTGTAGCGGCCATAACTAGGAAATCGCTGGCCTCGTCCATGTTCAGGTCCGGAGCTCCGCGGACGATTTCCAGGTACTGGTCCGTGATCTCGCTCACGAAAATATCCTTGATATCGATCTGTGCTTTGCCGATCAGCGTCAGCAGCAGGTCCAGCGGTCCGTCGAAATCCTTGAGTTTAAATTCTCTTGTGATCAACTTTATACTCCTCAGATGATCATAACCATCAGATTGTTCAGCCAACCGAAAACAGCACTGTTGATTGTCCCGAGTAATCCGCTGAGCAATCCGCTTAACATGACAACCAGAAAACCGATCTGGATATACTGCATCGTCTGAGGATTCAGACGAAGCCGTCCTTTGAATGCAAACTGGTCCAGAACCCGAAAACCGTCAAGGGGCGGAATTGGCAAAAGATTAAAGATTGCAAGGCCGAGATTCATCTGCGCAAGCAAAAGGAAGAGACGTTGAATATACATCAGGAAAGTTCCGTTGGAAAAATTGCTGTAATTGCTGAACTGCCCTTTCAGAACGCTGTAAGCTGGTCCGTTCCAATATACATCCAGCAATACATTTTTATATCCGCTGCTGTTCAGATAATCGATAAAATGATCTGTCCATATAAACTTGGCCAGAACAGCAGAAACAAAAAGGCTGATTATGCATACAGCAAGATTTGTTACGATTCCTGCCAGTGAAACAAGGATATAGTCACGGCGATAGTTACGGAAGTTTCGTGGATTGACAGGGACGGGTTTTGCCCATCCGAATCCGAGGAAAACCATGCAGACGGTTCCTATCGGATCCAGATGTTTTCTCGGATCAGGAGTCAGTCTGCCCAGCATTTTTGCTGTGGGATCGCCACATTTAAGGGCAACATACCCATGAGCACATTCATGAATGATCAGGCTGAATAGAATTGCTACAGCCAAATAAACAAGTCTTAATACCTCAGCTGCAGGATCCTGCCTGAAGTTGCTGAAAAAACCGGTTACGCTTGAAAACATTTTATATCCTCGTTCTGAAGTTTATTGTATAGCAGCCCGCCGTACAAATTCATCTTCATCGATTACTTCGATGCCCAGGTTTTGAGCCTTCGTCAGTTTGCTGCCGGCCGCTTCTCCGGCGACAACAAACGAGGTCTTTTTGCTGACGGATCCGGCAGCGTTTCCGCCGCGGGCACGGATCAGGTCTTCGGCATCCTTCCGGCTGAGCGTCGGAAGCGTGCCGGTGACGACAATGGTGAGCCCGGTGAACGGGCCTTCCGCCTTGACGCCGGCTTCCTTCGGATGAACGCCGGCGGACAGCAGTTTCTGAATCGTCCGGCGGTTCTCCTCGAATCCGAAGAACTCCACGATACTGCCGGCTACGATCTCACCGATATCGGGAATGGCGGTAAGCTCTTCCATACCGGCGTTCTGCAGGCGGTCCAGCGTTCCGAACGCGGCGGCCAGATCCCGCGCTGTCTTTCTGCCCACATTCGGTATGCCGAGGGCGAACAGGAAAGCGTCCAGATCGCAGTGCTTGCTTTTTTCCAGCGCGCTGAACAGGTTTCCGGCTTTGCGTTCCTTGAATCCGTCCAGCATCAGGAAATCCATCGGTGTCAGGCTGTACAGGTCAGCCGGCTCCCGAACGCCGGCCTGGTCATAAAGCTGGGATGCGGTCTTCTCGCTCAGCCCGTCAATGTCCATCGCCTCGCGGCCGGCAAAATGGCTGATCCTGGCTACGGCCTGGGGCTTGCAGCTGATCCGGTTCATGCAGAAAAGGTGGGCTCCCCGTTCTGTCAGCTTCTCACCGCAGGCCGGGCAAACCGCGGGTTTGACGATAGCGGTTTCACCGTCTTTAACTTCACCGGCCCGTCCCATAATCTCCGGGATGACGTCGTTGCTGCGGCGGATCCAGACGTCGCATCCGATCGCAATATCCTTCCGAAGGATGTCTCCCATATTGTTCAGCGTTGCCTTCTTCACGGTGACGCCATAGAAATCGACAGGTTTCACATGGGCCAGCGGCGTAAGCTTTCCGGTGCGGCCGAGTTCCCAGGTCACATTTTCAAGCGTGGTGACGCACTCCTCCGCCTCAAATTTGTAGGCCACCGCCCACCTCGGGAATTTTTCCGTATATCCCATATCTTCCCGCAGGCGGTAGTCACCGACCTTGATGACGACGCCGTCGATCAGCCAGTCCAGGCTGTTTCGCTGCGACTCCACTTCCCGGATGCATTTTTCCAGTTCTGCGCGCCCGTTGCCTTTCCCGAGGAACGGACTGACCTGGAATCCGTTGTCGCGCAGGAACTGAAGCATGCCGGGCTGGGAATCGTAAGGCGGACGATCAATGGTGCCGACCTGGTAAAAGAACGCGTCCAGGTGACGGGAAGCCGTGACGGCGGGGTCCAGGTTCCGCAGGGCACCCGCGGCGGCGTTCCGGGCGTTTTTAAGCATATCGTTCGGATGCGCCTGATTGTATTTCTTCAGCGTACTCAGCCGCATGATGCATTCGCCCTGGACCTCGATCAGTCCGTGGTAAGGAATGGTTTTCGGAACGCTGTGGATTGTCATTGCCTGGGGCAGGATGGCTTCTCCGGTTACGCCGTTCCCGCGCGTGGCCGCCTGGATCAGTTTTCCGCTGTCATAGGTCAGGTTCAGCGTCAGGCCGTCAAACTTGTACTCGACAAAATACTGCAGGTCGGACCTGCCCGCGAGTTTTTCCGTGCGCGCGATCCAGCTGTCAAGTTCCTCCAGGCTTTGGACCTTGTCCATTGACCAAAGGCGGCTGATATGCCGGTGTTCCTCAAAACCCCTGAGGGGTTCACCGCCGACCCGGTGCGTGGGAGACTGGTCCAGGGAAACGCCGGTCCTGGCTTCCAGCGTTTTCAGTTCGTCATACATCCGGTCCCATTGCATGTCGGAAATATAGGGATTATCCAGCACGTAATAGGCATAGCTCGCTTCATTCAGCTTCCGGACCAGTTCATCCATGCGGGACATATCCGCCTGGTTCATGTTTCTTCCTCCGTTTTGATGATCGGAGCCACGGCAAGAGAAAGCTCTTTGGTTCCGCGGCTGTCAAAATCAATAAAGATCCGCGCGTCTGTACCGCTTCCGGTAATTTGCTTCACGGTGCCGGAACCGAACTTGGGGTGAAGCACCCGGTCGCCCGGACTGAACAGTTTTCTGATGCTGGAAGACTGTTCATGGACCTTGCTTGGAACAAAACCGCGGTTGACTCCGGGAATACTGTCAAGTGAAACGCCGTTCAGGGTCAGTTTCGGCCTGGCGCCGTACGGGGCGGTCCGGTGAACCGTACCGTCTGCCACGGCCGGCGGACGGACGGAGAAAGCGGTTGCCGGACTGCTTCCCATCCGGTTGAACGGCATGGAGTTTTCGGGACGCGTGTTTTTCCGTGCGGTATTGAACTCACCGACCAGCAGCCTTTCGGGGATTTCTTTCAGGAAACGGCTGGGCGCGTTATGATGAAACTGATTGTAGAGCATGCGCGTTTCCGCCAGGCTCAGGAACAGGCGTTTTCGCGCACGGGTGATGCCGACGTACATCAGGCGCCTTTCTTCTTCCAGCCGGTTTTCCTCGGCGACGCTCCGGTAGCTTGGGAATATGTCTTCTTCCATGCCGGGGATAAAAACATGGTTGAACTCGAGGCCTTTTGCGGAATGCAGCGTCATCATGGTCACGTACGCGCCGTCCCCGGCGTCACGGTCAAGGTCGGTGATCAGGCTGACGTTTTCAAGGTATCCTTCGACGGTCGGATCTTCGCCGCTTTCCATGTATTCGTGCACGGTGCTTCGGAATTCGGCGATATTTTCAAGCCGGCCGCGGCTTTCTTCGGTGTTTTCTTTCACATACTGCTCTTCCAGCCCGGTTTCTTCGATCAGCCGGTCGATGAATGCTTCCGTGTCCATCGTTTCTTTCATGGCGCACAGCGTGGTCATCATCATGGCGAAGGCGCCGACGCTGCTCCTGGCCCGTGTGCCAAGGGAATCGGGAACATCGTGAAGCGCGCTGAACAGGGGCATATTGTTGGCGGCGGCATGCTCGGCCAGCGCCTGAACCGTCGCGTCTCCGATGGCACGTTTCGGCACATTGATGATCCGGGTGAGAGAAATATCGTCCGCCGGGTTGACGATGACGCGAAGGTACGCAAGGATATCCTTGATTTCCTTGCGCTCGTAGAACTTCTGGCCGCCGAACACCTTATACGGGATACCCGCGCGGATCATCATCTCTTCCAGGACACGGCTCTGGGCGTTCGTCCGGTAAAGGATCGCGTCGTCCCCGTAGTTTCCGCCGATTCTCTTCAATTCCTGGATCCGGTTGACGATCCATGCCGCTTCATCCAGTTCATCGCTGGCGTGGTATACGCGGATTTTTTCGCCTTCGCCGTGATCTGTCCAGAGCTTTTTGTCTTTTCTTTCTTCGTTGTGGGCAATCACCTGGTTTGCGGCGTCGAGAATCGTGGACGTTGAACGATAATTCTGTTCGAGCTTGATGACGGCGGCGTCCGGATAGTCCTTTTCAAAATCAAGGATATTGCGGATGTCGGCGCCGCGCCAGCCGTATATGCTCTGGTCATCATCACCGACCACGCAGATGTTCCTGCTTTCCGCGGTGAGCAGCCGGACAAGCTCGTACTGGGCCCGGTTGGTATCCTGGTACTCGTCTACAAGTACGTACCTGAACCGCCTGCGGTAGACTTCAAGCACCGGCGGATTGTCTGCCAGCAGTTCAAGCGTTTTAAGCAGAAGATCATCGAAGTCCAGGGCGTTCAGAGTTTTCATCCGCGTTTCATACGCGGTCATAATGTCGTGAATCCTGCCGGTTCGCCAGTCCCGGGCGCTTTGGGAGAACCATTCGTCGGGTGTGAGCATCTGGTTTTTCGCGTCCCCGATTTTGGCCCGGACCTCCCGGGGATTGATAAACTGTTCGTCGATATCCAGCTGCCTGCAGATTTCTTTCAGCAGCCGGTTCTGGTCGTCGTCGTCATAAATCACGAAGGAACGGCTGTAACCGAGCTTTTCGATATCCCGCCGGAGGATTCGGGCGCATACGGAATGGAACGTACTGATCCATGCTTCGCCGGCGGTTTCGCTTCCGATCAGCTCTTCCACGCGGCGTTTCATTTCTTTGGCGGCCTTGTTGGTAAATGTCAGCGCGAAGATGCTCCACGCGGGGATTCCGTGCTCGATCAGGTTGGCCAGCCGGTAAGTCAGCGCCCGCGTCTTGCCGCTGCCGGCTCCGGCGAGGATCAGAAGCGGTCCGTCCAGCGTTTCTGCGGCCCGCCGCTGTTCCGGATTCAGCATTGTCAAGTCCATTTTCCGTCTTTCTCCATCCCGTCAAGGACGCGGTTATATCCGTCCGCGCCGTAGGAAAGCGCGCGGTTTACGCGGGAGATGGTTGCGCTGGACGCCCCGGTTTCCTCTTCGATTTTCTGATAGGTTTCCTTCCTGCGCAGGAGCTGGGCGACAGCCAGCCGCTGGCTGATGCTGCGGATCTCCGGGATCGTGCACAGATCTTCAAAAAAACGGTATGCGTCTTCCTCATTCTGTAGAGAAATCACCGCTTTGATCAGGGCGTCTGTCTGTTTGTTTCTGACTTTCGGCTCGAACATCTTCGCTTATCATCTCCATCGCAAATACGCGTATATATACCCAATAATTTTACCACATAATCCCCTGCTGTACAATGATCTTCCTTGACATTCAATGTTCTTTCTTTTAATATGAAGCATATTCTTCGGCAAGGGGTGATTCCGGTGGCTGTTATGGATGAACTGTTCGGCGTCAATGTGTTTAATGATTTTGTCATGCGCCAGCGACTGCCAAGGGAAACATACCGTGCCCTGCACAAAACAATTGACGACGGCCGCCGTCTGGACCCCCAGGTAGCCAGCGTCGTTGCCAACGCCATGAAGGACTGGGCGCTTGAGCACGGGGCCACTCATTACACTCACTGGTTCCAGCCCCTGAACTCCGTAACCGCTGAAAAGCACGACGCATTTATTTCTCCGATTCCGGGCGGCAAAGTCGTCCAGGAATTCTCCGGTAAAGAGCTGGTACGGGGTGAGGCGGACGCATCCTCCCTCCCGAGCGGCGGCCTGCGTTCAACTTTCGAGGCGCGCGGTTATACCACGTGGGATCCGACGTCGTACGCGTTTATCAAGGATCATGTCCTTTGCATTCCGACTGCGTACTGCTCTTACAGCGGAGAAGCGCTGGATAAAAAGACGCCCCTGCTCCGCTCCATGGAGGCGCTGAATACGCAGGCGGTCAGGATCCTCCGTCTGTTCGGACGGATGGACGCGACCCGTGTCACGCCTACCGTCGGGCCGGAACAGGAATACTTCCTTGTGGACAAGGATATGTTTGACCGGCGGAGTGACCTGATTTTTGCCGGAAGGACGCTTTTCGGAGCGAGGCCTCCGAAGGGTCAGGAGCTGGGCGATCATTTCTTCGGGACGATCCAGACCCGCGTCCAGGCCTTTATGGCGGAACTGAATGAGGAACTGTGGAAGCTCGGGGTGCTCGCGAAGACTGAACACAACGAGACGGCGCCGGCCCAGCATGAGATGGCGCCGATTTACGCGATTGTCAACGTCGCGTGTGACCATAACCAGATCACCATGGAGATGATGAAAAAGGTCGCGCGGCGTCATAACCTGGTATGCCTGCTGGCGGAAAAGCCTTTTGAGGGCGTCAACGGCAGCGGCAAGCACAACAACTGGTCAATGTTCACGAATACGGGCTACAATCTGCTGGAGCCGGGTGATTCTCCCCATGAAAGCGCTCAGTTCCTGCTCTTCCTGATGTCCGTGATCAAGGCAGTCGATGATTATCAGGATCTTCTTCGCGCTTCCGTCGCGTCCGCCGGAAACGACCAGCGGCTCGGAGGATGCGAAGCCCCGCCTGCGGTGATATCCATCTTTCTCGGGGATGAGCTGACGGAAATCCTCAGCGCCATCGAAGCCGGATCGTCCTACAGCGGCCGTGAAAAAGCGGATATGACCATCGGCGTCCACATGTTGCCGAAGTTTCCGAAGGACACGACAGACCGAAACCGCACATCCCCTTTCGCCTTCACCGGAAACAAGTTTGAATTCAGGTCCCTCGGTTCTTCCGCCTCGATTTCTGACGCCAATGTTGTCCTGAATACAATTGTCGCCGAGAGCCTGCGCCAGTTTGCGGACGAACTGGAAAACGCGGACAACTTCCGTTCGGCGCTTCATGAACTGATCGTCCGTACCATCAAGGAACATAAACGCATTATATTCAACGGCAACAACTATGCCGAGGAGTGGCGGGAGGAAGCGGCGCGCCGCGGGCTGGTATCCCTTGATTCCGCGGTGGAGGCGCTGCCGTGCTATACGGCGGAGAAGAACATCCGGATGTTCGAAACACATCATGTGCTTTCAGCCGTGGAGCTGCGGTCCCGCAGGGATATCGGTCTGGATTCCTATGCGAAAGTCATCAATATCGAAGCGGAAACCATGCTCATGATGACACGCCGGCAGATTCTTCCCGCGGTTCTGCGGTATGCAGGCATTCTGGCGGATTCAGTGAACCATATCCGCGCGGCGGGCTGTGAGCTGGGATGCGGGCAGAGCCGGCTGTCAGACCTGTGCCGCGAATCTGATCTGCTCGCGAACGCGGCGGATGACCTGGAATCCGTTCTTTCATCGAAACCTGCGGATGATTCCGCGGAGGTTTTCGCCCGGTATATGCATGACCGGATCCTTCCGATCATGTCGGTTGTACGCGAACACGCTGACAACCTGGAGAGAGTCACAGACAAGTCGTTCTGGCCTTTCCCGACTTATGATGACCTGCTTTTCGGCGTACATTAACATGCTTTGGAGAGACCGGAATTGTTTTTCGGCTGTTTTTCCGCGGTCCATCGGTTGACGAATCGGGAATCAGCTGATATATTGCTCTAAACCGATGAGGAAGAATAGTAGTCCGTTTCGGGCGACACAGAGAGCCGCGGTTTGGTGGAAAGCGGTGCGCAGAACCGGATGAATGGGCTTCCGAGGGCGATCCGAAAGAGCAATCCTGTAGGTGAGCCGGAGTTCCCTCCGTGATCAAAGGATACCGTGTGACAGCACGGTGGTAAGCGGGCGCGGTTTTCGCGTCAAGCCGGGTGGCACCGCAGAGATGATATTCATCCCTGTCCCAGCAAATATCTGGGGCAGGGGTTTTCTTTTGTCCCGGACCGCTTCCCAATATTTCAAATTCAGAAAGGAGAATCCCCATGGCAAACGAGAAAGCGATCCCCTACAAAATCTATCTGGAAGAAAATGAAATGCCGACAACCTGGTACAACGTCAGGGCCGATATGAAAAACAAGCCGGCTCCCCTCCTGAATCCGGGAACTCATCAGCCGATGACGGCCGAAGAACTGTCCGGCGTTTTCTGTGACGAACTGGTTAAACAGGAACTGGACAATGAGACCCGTTATTATCCGATTCCCCAGGAAATCCTCGATTTCTATAAGATGTACCGGCCCTCTCCCCTGGTCCGGGCGTACTGCCTGGAGAAAAAACTGAATACACCGGCAAAGATTTACTATAAGTTCGAGGGCAACAATACGTCCGGATCCCACAAGCTGAACTCCGCAATTGCCCAGGCCTATTACGCCAAGCAGCAGGGACTGAAGGGCGTTACCACGGAAACCGGCGCCGGGCAGTGGGGCACGGCGCTTTCCATGGCCTGTTCCTATTTCGGGCTGGACTGCAAGGTCTATATGGTCAAGGTATCCTATGAACAGAAACCGTTCCGTCGCGAAGTAATGCGTGCGTACGGAGCGTCCGTGGTTCCCTCTCCTTCCGATACGACCAATATCGGCCGGAAGATTCTTGAACAGTTCCCCGGAACAACCGGTTCCCTGGGCTGCGCGATTTCCGAAGCGGTGGAAGTGGCGGTGTCGAATCCGGGTTACCGCTATGTTCTGGGCAGCGTGCTGAACCAGGTGCTGCTCCATCAGTCTGTGATCGGCGTGGAGTCCAAGATCGCGATGGATAAGTACGGAATCAAGCCGGACATTATCATCGGCTGCGCGGGCGGCGGATCCAATCTGGGCGGACTGATCGCCCCGTTTATGGGAGAAAAGCTCCGCGGCGAACAGGATTACCGGATCATCGCCGTGGAACCTGCCTCCTGCCCGTCCTTCACCCGCGGAAAGTATGCCTATGATTTCTGTGACACGGGCATGGTCTGCCCCCTCGCGAAGATGTATACCCTGGGATCCGGCTTTATTCCGGCACCGAACCATGCCGGCGGGCTCCGGTACCACGGAATGAGTTCCATCCTGTCCCAGCTGTATGACGACGGCTATATGGAAGCCCGCAGTGTTGAACAGACAAGCGTATTCCGTGCCGCGGAAGAGTTTGCCCGCGTGGAAGGAATCCTGCCGGCGCCTGAAAGCAGCCACGCGATCCGTGTCGCGATTGACGAAGCGCTTAAGTGTAAGGAAACCGGCGAGGAAAAGACCATCCTGTTCGGCCTCACCGGAACAGGTTACTTTGACCTGGTCGCTTATGAGAAGTTCCATAACGGGGAAATGTCTGACTACATTCCCACGGATGAGGAACTCCAGAAGGGATTTGACGGTCTGCCGAAGTTCTGATTGTCCGGAAATCAAAAAGCGGCGGGTATCGCAGTTGATACCCGCCGCATTCTGTTTTCCGGTTATGCGTGATAGCCGATTTCGTCAGCCAGTTTCTGCTCGATGATGACAGTCGCGTCTCTGTGCATACGCATGAACGTGCAGGGGCACATCGGATCGATTCTGTCGCCGATCAGCAGCTTCGTTGCCGCTTCCTGCTTGTTTCCGCTGATGATCATCAGCAGCTTCTTTGCCCGCATGATATTGCCCATTCCCATCGTCACAGCATGGGTCGGCACATCTTCCTTGCTTGCGAAGAACCGTTTATTCGCCTCAATTGTGGAATCGTCGAGCGTTTCTTCGTGAGCGCCGTCATAAAGTGTTGCGCCGGGTTCATTGAATCCGAGGTGACCGTCGGGACCGACGCCCAGTACCTGGATCTCGATTTCGGTTTTATCCAGGATTTCATTGAACTCTTTCAGGTTTTCAGCCACATCGCCGGTTCCTTTGGCAACATATGTATTCTTCCTGTCGATGTTGATGTGGTTGAAAAGATTGTCGTCCATGAAATAGCGGTAGCTCTGGTCGTGGGTGCCCTCCAGGCCGACATATTCATCCAGGTTCACGCTGTGAACCCTGCTGAAATCAAGGCCTTCTTCGCTGCATCGCCTGGCCAGTTCCCTGTACATTCCGACAGGACTGGAACCGGTCGCAAGGCCCAGCGTGCATTCGGGGTTTTCCCGTACGATTTTCTCAATAATATCCGCCGCTTTTCTGGCACCGTCCTCATAATCCTTTGCGATAATCACGTGCATGTTATATTCCCCCTTGAATATAAGTTTTATTGCTGCGTCTTTGCAACAATTTTCCCGTTGTTCTTCCAGATGCTCTTTTCCGGAATGGTCCCGCGGACACAGGATGTCGGATAAACATTCGAGTCGCGTCCGATGATAGTGCCAGGATTCAGAACGCTGTTGCATCCGACTTCCACACGGTCTCCGAGCATCGCGCCGATTTTTTTCATGCCGGTTTCGATTTTTTCCTCCCCGCATCTGACGGTCACCAGCATTTTGTCGCTTTTCACATTGGATGTGATGGAACCGGCGCCCATATGGCTTTTGTATCCCAGGATGCTGTCGCCCACATAGTTGTAATGTGGAACCTGGACATTGTCAAACAGGATAACGTTCTTCAGTTCCGTGCTGTTACCGACTACGCAGTTGTCGCCGACCAGCGCGCTCCCGCGGATAAATGCGCCGGGACGCACCTCTGTTTTGTGCCCGATGATCGCGGGTGCGCCGATATAATTGTTCGGATAGATCACGGCATCCTTGGCGATCCAGACGTTTTCACTGACTTCATCGAATTCATCCGCGGGCAGCGTTTTGCCCAGCTCGATGATAAATTCCTTGATTTTTCCGAGGGCTTCCCAGGGGTATTCCGTATTTTCAAGAATGGCGGCTGCCCGGGTATGGGTCAGATCATAAAGGTCCCTGGTTTTCAGCATTATTTTCTCACCTCGATCAGGTGGTCGCTGTCTTTCATTGCCTGAATGATCGCGTCCACGTATTTTTCGCATTCTTCCCTGCTTCCCGCTTCAGACATTACGCGAAGCACAGGTTCCGTACCGCTTTTGCGGAGCAGGACGCGGCCGGTGTCGCCCAGCGCTTCGGTACACGCGTTCACCGTGTCCATCACTTTCTGGTCCGCCAGCGTGCCGTCCTTATCGTCCACAACTACGTTCTTCAGGACCTGGGGATACATCTTGCAGCCTTCGGCCAGTACGCTCAGCGGAAGCTGTGTTTCAATCATAACGCCCATCAGCATGATCGCGGTGATCAGGCCGTCGCCGGTCCGGGCATGCTTGCGGAAAATAATATGCCCGCTCTGTTCTCCGCCGATCAGGTGATCATAAGCCTTCATGTTTTCGTATACGTACCGGTCTCCGACGGCGGTTTTCTCGTAGTTGATGCCGGCGGCGTCCAGCGCCTTATACAGGCCGAAATTGCTCATGATGGTTGTCACGACGGTATTGCTGGGCAGTTGTCCCCTGCTCTTCAGGTATTTGGCGCAGATATACATGATCTTGTCGCCGTTGACTTCTTCGCCGTTCTCGTCGACAGCGAGGCAGCGGTCCGCGTCGCCGTCGAAAGCGAAGCCGACGTCGAGTTTGTTTTCTTTGACATACTGGCGCAGGCTTTCGATATGGGTACTGCCGCAGCCCTTGTTGATGTTCAGGCCGTCGGGTTTATCGTGGATGACGTATGTTTTGGCGCCCAGCGCGTTGAATACGGCAGGACCGATCATCCAGCTGGAGCCGTTTGAGCAGTCCAGGGCGACCTTGTGGTCGTCAAAAGGACGGGTAGCCAGATTGGTCAGATAGCCGATATAGCGGTTCCGCCCGGTATAGAAATCCACCGTGCATCCGATTTTGTCTTCCTGGGCGAATGGAAGCTCGGCGGGGTCCCCGTCGATATATCTTTCCACTTCATCCTGCAGGTCGTCGTCCATCTTCTCGCCTTTGCTGTTCAGAAGTTTGATTCCGTTGTCGTAAAAAGGGTTATGGCTTGCGGAGATCATAACGCCGCAGTCAAAACCCTCCGACCGGGTGATATAGCTGACGCAGGGAGTTGTGGTCACATGAAGCAGATAGACGTCCGCGCCGGAAGACGTAATGCCGGCAGCCAGTGCGTTTTCATACATGTAAGATGAACGACGCGTGTCCTTGCCGATAACGATACGGGCTCTGTCGTCCAGGTGCTTTTTACTGAAATACCATCCGAGGAACCGGCCGGTTTTGAACGCGTGATCCGCGGTCAGGACGGCGCCGGCTTTACCCCGGAAGCCATCCGTGCCAAAATATTTACCCATGAGACACCTCCGTTTTACAGGATGACAGGACATATGTATGCCCCTTAAATCATAATGTATTATAACGTCTTATGGATTGCGTGTCAAGTCCTAAGACAGGATTCGGTGAGTAAAGAAAAAAGCCCGGAAAATCCGGACTTTTCAATCTCCTTCAATCGCTTCATCCCGGCAGGATTCCCGGGCCGTGCTTCCGTCAGGGGGCGTATCCGAAGGCATCTGGACATCGGGTAAATCTGAAGGAGCTTCCTCTCCTTTTTCTTTTTTCAGCCGGGATTCGTGTTTGACGATGATTTTTTCAAGGATAACCGTACCCACGCCGACAATCAGGAACAGATAGAAGGTAAAGAAACGCCAGACCAGCAAGGCCAGTCCTTTGATTTTCTCTGTAAAGACGTTGGTGAAATACAGCATGAAAAAACCTTCGTTGGCACCGCTGGCGCCGGGAAGAGGCGTTGCGCTGGCGCTGACGTACAGCAGGCAGCTGAGCGTCAGCGTCTGGTGCCACGGAACGGATGTAATGTGATGC
>JAEEGL014709914.1_pt1 | contig 13373 bp, 7 predicted proteins | sample 9134231 | NCBI WGS metagenome assembly JAEEGL01 (sample SAMN16246548, study PRJNA631951) | gut metagenome | biome: gut microbiome; feature: rumen; material: fiber-attached | host: Bos | place: Iran: Karaj | collected 2018-10 | reverse complement strand
TCGGTGATGAGCTAACAGCATTCTGATTTATGGGGGTCAAGGATGGCGTACATAGCCACTCCTGTATTATAAGGATAGAGGGCCGTAAATAGTAACCCTGCTTCTTTACTGCAACAAAAAACAGCTCTGACCAAAATCAGTCAGAGCTGTTTTTTGTTCGAACGATATATAATTGTGGATAGTGGTTTAACAATTACATGTGTTCTTAGATGAAATATCCAAGAATGAATTTACCTTTATGCCTTAACAGCATGTAAATTAAGGAACTGCTCAAAACCGCTGTTATAACCTCTGTACTCAACAGTAAGCGGCTTTGTAAAATCAAGCCCGATTACTCCCAGCATTGACTTGGCGTCCACAACATATCTGTTGTAGTATATATCAACGTCAAAGTCGCACTTTGTAGCTGCGTTCACGAAGTCTTTGACCTGAGTTGGCTCGAGCGTGATATGCTTTTTAATAATTTCATCCAACATATTCTCATCTCCTTTTCCAAAAATACAAGTGATAATGCTCTTTAGCGAAAACGTTTAAGTAATCGCTTTAATAATATATTATTTTGCGGGATTTTTGTAAATAGGATTTTGTGTTCATTCTGTGAAACCTTTTTGAACTTTTTTACATTTTTTGATGACCATACACAGTTTTTTCTTGCAATATGAAGATAAAAGTTATTAAATGGAAAATGAGATTAATTTTTAAAGAAAGTGGAAAAGAATATATGGAAAACCTGAAGATCCCAAAGAACTACCAATCAGCTCTTGATCTCCACGACACACAGGTTGGAATCAAGACTGTAAAAGACTTTTTCCAGGGAATGCTCTCAACAAGGCTTAATCTGCAACGCGTTACCGCTCCCTTGTTCGTAACCCCTGAATCCGGTCTTAATGACAACTTAAACGGTGTTGAGCGTCCGGTTTCTTTTGACATTCTTAATGAGAACGAGAGACCTGCTGAAATCGTTCATTCACTTGCCAAGTGGAAAAGATACGCCCTTAAAAAGTACGGTTTCAATGTTGGCGAGGGTCTTTACACAGACATGAACGCCGTTCGCAGAGATGAGATTCCCGACAACATTCACTCTATCTTCGTAGATCAGTGGGATTGGGAGAAGGTAATAAATAAAGAGGACAGAAATCTGGATTTCCTCAAGGCTACAGTTAAGGACGTATACAAGGTCCTTAGAAAGACAGAAAAGTTCATGTCCATTCAGTATGACTATATCGAGGAGATCCTTCCTGAGGATATTTTCTTTATCACAACTCAGGAGCTTGAGGATATGTTCCCGGATAACACTCCTAAGGAGCGTGAGTACTTCATCGCAAAGGCTAAAAAGGCTGTCTGCATCATGCAGATCGGTGATGAACTTGCTTCCGGCGAAAAACACGACGGCCGTGCTCCGGACTATGATGACTGGCAGCTCAACGCCGATATCATTGTTTACTACCCTGTTCTCGACATTGCCCTTGAGCTTTCCAGCATGGGTATAAGAGTTGATGAGGATTCACTTAAGAGCCAGCTTGAAAAGGCAGGCTGCACAGAAAGAGCTGATCTTCCATTCCAGAAGGCAATCCTTAACAAGGAGCTTCCTTACACCATCGGCGGTGGAATCGGTCAGTCAAGAATCTGTATGTTCTTCCTTAGAAAGGCCCACATCGGAGAGGTTCAATGCTCCATCTGGCCTGAGGATATGGTTGAAGAAGCCACAAAGAACGGTATGCAGATCCTGTAATATTGAAAGCAACAGTAAAGCCCGGTACAGAACGTACCGGGCTTCCTTTTTCGTTATAAGACTATTTCTTTATCCCAATGAAACTGCTTTTCTGATGCTCTTTTCGTTGGCTTCAACCTTTATGCGGTTTAATGCTGAGCGAACAGCAGGAACAGCAAGAACTATAAGTGTAAGGGCTCCTTCAGCTGCAATGTAGCTTCCGTTATAAGCTGCTGAGTATGCAAGTGGATTCATTCCCTCGGGAGCATAGTCTGCAAAGAAGATCACTCCGGAAAGTGTGGAGAACAGGAATCTTCCGAGGATACCGGCAACATATCCCTTTACCATGCCGTTTTTGCTGTTATAGAAAAATCCTGCAACTCCAAGTGCTCCGAATGCAAGGATATAATCGCAAAGAAGCTGCGGAACACTGATTATATATGGATCAACGATCATCTGGAGAAGTCCGTAAGCAAAAGCTGCTGAAAGGCTTACCCTTGGTCCGTAGAGGTAACCTATGAAGGTAACAAAGAACATGCTGAATACTGTTACTGAACCACCCATAGGAAGCTTAAAGAGCTTTACATTCGAAAGAACAAAAGCAAGTGCAAGACAAAGAGCTGAAAATGTGAGCTGTTTTACGCTCATTTTGAACTGTCCGTCAGCGTTTATGAAGTAGCTGACTGCAGCAAATGCAGCAATGGCGAGAATGACTGTAAGCGCATAGCCCATACCCGTGATGTTGTAAGATGTGTAGCCGTCCTCAACGACTTTTTCCAGAAATAACCTCATAAAAAATCCTCCCTTGATGTAATTCGCTCAGGGGAGGTTATCTTTGCATATTCACTATATGCCTAAAAGTATGTATAATGGCATATATCTGTGCTTCCCTACGCCGGTATTATCCGGGTCAGGTGATAAGGGTTAGACGTGCAAGACACGTACACTCTCAGCATAGCTCCCCTAGCGATTTTATTTTGTTCAATGACAATTAAACACTTAAAGGCTGGGGTTGTCAATACAGTTTTTGGAGGAAATATGCATAAATATAGGTTTCTTTTGTTTGATCTTGACGGAACCATAACAGATTCCGGTCCCGGAATCATGAAAGCCGCTCAGATAGGGCTTTTGCGATATAATATCGAAGAATCCGATGAACAGAGGCTTCGGCTGTTTGTAGGTCCTCCTCTTGACCAGAGTTTCATGGAAAGATACGGTTTTTCCAAGGAGCAGGCCTGGGAGGCTATCGCTGCATTCAGAGAGTACTACAACGAAAAGGGCGTATTTGAAAACAGCGTGTATCCTGGAATGGAAGATCTTTTAAAAGACCTTAAAAATTCCGGTTACATTATTGCCATAGCTTCCAGTAAGCCACAGGTCCTGATACACAAGGTGCTTGATCACTTTGATCTGGTATCATATTTCGATGTCATTGTCGGCTGTGAGCTTGATGGCACCAGGTCCGAGAAAGCCGAGGTTATTCAGGAAGTATTGACGCAGCTAAGTGATATTGCAGTTAAAAGGGCTCTCATCTGTGCTGATGCAGATGACACGGATTCGCTGATTGAAGAAATAAAGAGTTCCTGCGTCATGATCGGAGACAGATGCTATGACGTCAAAGGTGCCCACAGCTTTGGTCTTCCATGCATTGGCGTGCTGTACGGCTATGGCACCGAAGATGAAATGAAAGAAGCCGGTGCTGATTACATTGCTCCCACTGTGGAGGATTTAAGGAATATCCTGTTATGAACATAAAGTGGTACGAATATATACTTTGGGCACTTATCGGCGCTGTATCCGCCCTGGTACTTACGTTTATCTTTAACGTCACACACCTGACGGAGATGGCGTCCTATCAGGGGCCATTTCAGGCTCTTTTTTACAGATCCGATTCACTGCCCGTACTTATAACCTTATACTGCTTTGCGACGCCCCTGGCTGAGGAGATCATCTTCAGATACTATATTTTCAACACTCTTATGCACAGCGCGGCACTTTACAATCATCCAAAAAAAGCTGCAGTCTCAATCCTGATAACTGCGGCTCTCTTTGGCATATATCATTTAAATTTCGTTCAGATGCTCTACGGTTTTATTATGGGTCTACTTATCACTTACAGCTATTACAAAAGAAATGTTCTCACAGTCCCATTTCTGGTTCATTCCGCTGCAAATGCCGTTGCCCTGTATTATACCTTCATGTGAATGTCAGATTATAGGCTGATCACTTTTCCCAGCTCAAAGGAGTAGATATAGACTTCCTTCACCTTCTTTAGCGTGGCAGCTTCCAGCGCTCTCTTATACAGCTCAAGCTGAATACTGTAGCGGTCTGTAAGGGTCTTTTCATCCTTGACCCTGTCTGTCTTATAATCCAGAAGCACCAGCTCATCTCCTTCAATGAACCATGCATCAATGATACCCTGGACCAGGACCATCTCCTTTGAAGGGAACTTTGGATCAAGTTCGGATGCAGGAACTCCCATCATGAAGGGCTTCTCACGCATAAGCTCCCCTCTTCTGAAAGCCTCACCCATCCTCTGACCAAGGCCAGTCTTTAAAAATGTCACTACATCAGGGCTGTAAACAGCCTCCTGCTCCTTCTCGGAGATCCAGCCTGAAACAGCTTTCTTTTTCCCCCAGGAATAAATCTTCTTTGAAACCTCTCCCTTAGGATCAGCATCTTCAGTAAGGGCCTTTTTCATGAGTTCCTCACTGCCATAGATTTCCTCGTCCAGAAGCTCCATGATACGATGGTAGGCTGTTCCTCTGTCAGCGCCGGAAAGATGCGGGCTGTCTGATTTTTCAGGCTTCACATCTAAATACTCCACTCCTTTTGTGATTGCAGTATGACTGCCTGTAGTATTGCCGGCAGCATCTGATTCATTCTCAAGCAGCGCGTCCTGTGAACCCGGATGCATAATGTCATCCTCATACAGCGCATATTCGGCTGTCACGGCGCTAATCTCGTCCTCTTCGTGGTAACTCTTCTTTTTGAGCTCCGAGACGGTGGTCTTAGTGAAAAGACCTTTAAGGTCAGCATACGGGTATTCGAAGGAGAATTTCTCCGACAGTCTCCTGCACAGCTCCGGATCATATCCCAATCCCGAAACGCTGACGGAATCTGCATCTGAGATATTATATCTCAATCCCGCATTATTACTGGGATCTGTACTTTCACCACTACTTTCATTTCCAAGAATGCCCATGGATCCTGCGTTTGAGATATTATATCTCAATCCCGCATCAGCACAGGCTTTGTCGGATTCTGTCCCCTCAAAGATAACAGAAGTAAGTGCTCTCTTAAGCTCTTCCAATCTAAGAGTTCCTGAAAGAGCCTGACTTATCATTCCTTCCTTCAGGTCTCTATCTCCAACTTTCACAAACTTAAAGGCAGGCACCTGCCCATTATCCTTATTTTCATGAAACGCAGTCATATCAATCTCATACCTGCTCAAAACCTCCTCAAAAGCAGGATGTCTTATGACTGCAGGCAGGACAAGATCAAAGAAGCTCCTTGCTCCGGATCTCATGGAGTATGGCAATAACCTCTCAGGTCCTGCAAGTACAGGGAGCTGTGTCATTATGCCTGATATCTCTTTTAACAGGTCCTTCTCATAGGCTGTGAGAATAAGCTTCTCCTTGGCTCTGGTCAGTGCCACGTAAAGAACCCTGATCTCCTCGCCAAGGCTTTCCATGTTCATTCTTGAAGCTATAATCTGGCGCTTCAAGGTGTCGTACTTGACGCGTAGTTCAGTGTTTATGCACTTTACGCCTATTCCCAGATCCATGTCGGTGATAAGGTCGCCCTGGCTGTCCATGCGGTTAAATTCCTTGGAAAGCCCCGATACGAAGACCACAGGAAACTCCAGTCCCTTGCTCTTATGGATACTCATGATCCGGACCACATCGGCGTTTTCATCTATTATCCCAGCCTCGCCGTAGTCCACCTGAATAAGCTTTAAGTGCTCAATATATCTGACAAAGTGGAAAAGCCCCTTAAAGCTTGTCTTTTCAAAGTTTGCAGCATTGGAAAGCAGGAGCTCTATATTGGCTCTTCTCTGGTTACCGGCAGGAAGTGCCGTAGCCAAAGGCAGGAAGCCTGTCCTGTCCAATATCATCTCCAAAAGCTCGTGTACCGGAGTATAGGTGGACTTGTCTCTAAAGTCCTCAATCATCTCCACGAACTCTTTTACCTTGGTCAAAAGAGCTTCATCCAGATCCAGGTCAAGGCACATGCCCTCATAAAAGGTTCCCGACAGGGACTGCTCCTGCACCTTATCCACAGCTATGCGGATCTTCGCCAGCTCCTCATCCGTAAATCTGCCAATCTCCGAGTGCATCACAGCCACCAGCGGTATATCCTGTCTTGGATTGTCTATTACGGAAAGCAGGTCAAGAAGCACCGAAACCTCAGGAGCTTCAAAATATCCGCTCTTTGACTCTATATACGCAGGAATTCCCTGGCTTTCAAGCATCTCCTTAAATACGTCATCCCAGCCCGACAAAGAGCGCAGCAGGATCACAATATCCTTATACTTGAGGTCAGTATTTTCCTGCATCAGACGCTGTATCCTCTCGGCAACAGCCAAAGCCTCTTTTTCCCTGGCAGAAAGGTCTGACACCATATCATCAGGCTCAGGGTTTTCCAGCACATCACAGCCATCCACCATGATAAACTCGGGAGTCACATCAAAGGAAGGCTCCTCATAGTCTGCTCCCAGAACAAGGTGGGCATCCTCGTCATAATCCACGCCTCCCAGGTCATCTCCCATTATCTTTTTGAAAATGTAGTTGGTGCTCTCCAGAACTTCGCTTCTGCTTCGGAAGTTCTTATGAAGATCAATCCTTCTGTCCTCTGCCCCGGCGGTCTTGTCAAAGCTTCCAAGCTTCTCCATGAATATCTCAGGTCTAGCCAGCCTGAACTTGTATATACTCTGCTTTACATCTCCTACCATGAAACGTTCGGAAATCCCGGCCTTCTCTCCTGAAATAGCCTTAAGTATCATCTCCTGGACATTGTTACTGTCCTGGTACTCATCTATTAGTACTTCCTTAAAGAACTCCCTGTACTCCAGAGCCACTGCCGAAGGTCTGCACTTATCAAGTATCTCTTCCGCAGACAAACCCTCGCATTCATCATCAGAAGGATGCTCAATGAGAATCTGCAGTGCAAAGTGCTCCATGTCGGAGAAATCTATGAGATGCTTATCACGCTTTTCAATATCAAACCTTGTCTTGTATTCCAGAGTAAGCCTGCAAAGTTCCTTAACAGCCCTGTCGCACAGAGCCATCTGTCCGATTATTGTCTCTGAAGTCAGTGCAAAATATTTCTCAATAAGATCACCAAGGTCCTTCTTAACCTTATCCCTGATGGACTTCACGTTTTCCCTCTTGTCACCGTTCACGGAAGGGTCCTTCTTTGATGAAAGTCTGCCGAAGGAAATCCCTCGAAGCCCGTCAAACAGGGCATCGTAGGTATTATATTGCAAAGCCGCTAAAATACCGGATTTTTCATCCTGAAGCAGCTGTTCGTACATATATGGTCCGTCCGGGTCCAGGGACAGTTTGATGGCGCTGTCCATCCTGTCTGCAGACTCCCGGATTATCCTTCCGGCAAAAGACATACATTCCTTAACCCAGGGCAGTTCATCAAAAGGGGTTCCCGAAATATCATAGTCCCCGGCGCGATCCTTTATCCAATCCTCTGGCCATGGCATGCTCATGGAAAACTTATATAACTGATTAATATATTCCTCAACCCTTTTATCATTGCTGCCTGCAGCGAAATAATCCATGCAATAGAGGAAATCACTTTCATCTGTGTCTTTGGCAGCCTCATATTCCTCCTCCATCAGCTGCTGCATGACTTCTTCCTGAAGGAGCTTTAATTCTCCCTCGTCTCCTACCCTGAAGGAAGGATCAAGACCTATGGTGTTAAAATTATTACGGATAATATATTGACAGAATGAGTCAATAGTTGTTATCTGCGCATTATGTATCAGAGTCTCCTGCTTCTGGAGATGTGCGTTATCAGGCTCAGTTATCAGCTTTTTTTGAATTGCAGCTGTTATCTTCTCCTTCATCTGGGAAGCTGCAGCCTTGGTAAAGGTGACCACCAGAAGATGGTCAACATCAGTGCCCTCCATGATCATCTGAATTATGCGCTCTACAAGAACAGCAGTCTTTCCGGAGCCGGCTGCCGCAGAAACAAGTATGTTGCAGTCCCTTGCATCTATGACTGCCTGTTGTTCGTCAGTAAACTTTACTTCCATATCCTCAACTAATCTCTTTCTTAAGTCTACGCCTGTCAGCCTTATGAATCATGTTCTCCACTTTCCCTCATGATCTCATTAAGTGCTTCCTCCGGTGTCATGGTCAGCTTTCTCCTGTCAAACCCCCGGATCTTTTCATCATATCCACAGATAGACTTGTATACACAGTAGGTACAGGACTGCCTTTTATCATCCTCATAGGGATTGACTTTTATGTCTCCGTCAAGGATTCTTTTTCCAAAATCCTTTACCTTTCTGTTCACATATCCCGAAATAGCGGAATACTGCTCCATTGAAGCGACCAATGACCTCTTGGAGTACTCTCCGTCCTTCTTTATCTCCACCGGAATGATGTCAGACTTAGATGTTAGGCCGTTATCCAGCATCTCAACAATTGCCCTGTCATCATTAACCAGTCCGGTCATTTTTAGCTTGCTGATTATCTCTGAATTGATATCTTCTGCTATTATTTCCTCTTTTGCGTCAACCATGGGATCTTCCACATGGTAGTATAAAATCGCCGCCGGAATGATCTCTTTTTCCGGATTCAGTTTCTTCTCAACCGCCATGGCAACATTCATATACATTACCAGCTGAAGCTGCAATCCGTAATACAGGTATGCCAGGTTAAAGCTGTGTGCACCTGACTTGAAGTCCATTACCTTTATGTACACCGAATCATCATTTTTGCACAGATCAATTCGGTCAATTTTTCCAACCAGCTTCATCCTCTCCCTGATACCATTTTTTTCATCTTCAGAGAGTGAAACATTAATCTCCTCTATGTTCCCTGCCTCATGGAAAGCCATTTCCACGAACTCCGGTTCAAAAGATCCCTTTGAAATCTGGTATTTCAGGGTATCCACTGTACGCAAAAGCATCCTGCGTATGCGTTCCACCATATATTGATTTCGGGCGTTACTCATCAAAATGGTATCTCCGTAGCTCTGAACACATTCTGTTAAAGCTACATTTAACATTTCGTCAGATTTCTCTTTTGACAGAGTTCTCCAATCAATACCTTCAGTTATTATTTGTCCGGTATATTTCTCCAAAACCTTGTGGAACACATTTCCAAGGTCCGATGCCTCAAACTCGAACTCCTGCCTCTCATCAAGGCGCAGACCGTACCTGATAAAGTGGGCATAGGCGCAGCTTGCGAACTGTTCAAGCCTGCTGACACTGTTCTCAAGAGTGGCACCATACAAAGCAACTGCCAGTGCCTTTGAGAGAGGCACCGATTCATAGTGCTTAAAGGCAGCGTTAAGCAGCCTGTCCATGTTTTTATTTCCGCTCTTAAGAGATATAACCCTGCAAAGGCTCATAAACTCTTTTTTCTCATTATCTGTAAGCCTTCCTGCCGCATATTTCCTCATCATGGCAGAGAGATTGTCCGAGCTGTCCTTTATAGCCACATTCTGGCTCTCAAAATCTCCATCCTCTGGTCTATCCACCTGCAGGTTTTCAAACATCTGCATGAGCTTTGGAATAAGATACGCAGGACTAAGGCTCTTTCCGTCACTTCCGACGGAGGCATAGGAAAGAAACAGCTTATCTGTGGGCTTTGTGAGGTTCATGTAAAGGTACAGCCTCTGAATGTACATCTGCTGCCTTGGAGATGGCGCAAATTCCACGTCAGTGCCAAGATCCATTAAAAACTGTCTGTCTATATCCGACAGTATTCCGCCTCCCGCAACGTTTTTGGGTATATTGCCGTCATTTACACCCACGAAAAACAGAACCCTGACCTCTTTCAGCCTGGTTCTCTCTATATCGCCGACAATGATCCTGTCCACATCCTGAGGGATTGTTCCAACGGATATCTCGCCAAAGCCGGTACTTAAAAGATCCCTGTACTCCCTCATATCCAGCTTCTCATCACCGATAAGCCCCTCCATCTGTTCAAGCAGAGCCATTATCTTCCCATAGATCTGATCGTACTCTCTGGCTTTCTTAAGATCCCCTTTTTCTTCGAACATCTCCTTGTAGGAAAGAAGCTTCTCCTCACAGGAATTGGACTCTATAACGGTTCTAAGGGCATCCGTAAGCTCTTTTACCGTGCCCTTCTTGTTGTCAAACAAAGGCTTAAGGTCCGATGTTATCCTGCTTCGCATATCTTCAAGCTTTGAAAGGATATTGATCTGCCTCTCGTCCGGCTCAGTGCCCTTTCCGGAGCGCCTGAATTTCGCAGGCATTCTCCTAAGGAACTTATCCTCCCAGCTCTTTTTCCCCTTAATTCCGAGAGCTCTCACATAGTTTTCAAGAAGATCCGTGTCCCCTCTGTCAAAGCCTGTCATGCCGCTTCGCATATAGTGGAACACATCCTCATACCTGTATCCGGATATGACTATGTTCAGGGCACTGGTAATATATTCAACGAAAGGATTCAGCAAAATGCTGGTATTCTGATCGATATAAACGGGTATTTCGAACTTTTCCGCCTGCCTTGATATAAGGTCCCCATAGTTCTCCAAAGAGCCGCAGACAAGCGCAATATCCCTGTATGCATAGCCTTCATTTCTTACAAGGTCGGAAACCTTTATAAAGGTCTGCCTGACTTCTTCAGATACGCCCGAAGCCTCATAGAGGAAGATGGATTTATTTTCCCCCAGATACTTCTCATTCCTGTATCGGAAAAGAGATTTCTCAAGAAATGCCAGGGGCTCATTGTCCTTAAGTCTCGCCACCGGCTGCTGCCTGTAGAAAAGATCTGCATTTTCCCTGTGGCGAAGCTGTCTGAAGGTCTCAAAATCCGCAACAGATGAGCCTTTTTCCTTCTGCACGGAGTACTCAAGCCTCTCCAGGTCCCGAACAGTCTTTTTACTGAGCATAAACAGCTCCTGCTCCTGGAATTCAGCTGCATACGGGTCCTCCTCGGGACTAATGGTCACAGATACAACCACTTCCGCAGACAGCGCCAAAAGCTCTTTTATCACCCTGTACTGAATAGGCGTAAAGCCCGTAAAACCGTCAAATATTATGACGCTGTCCCTTATAAGCGAGGAGGAAGGAAGCGCTCTGCAGAGGATATCCAGCGTCTCTTCGGTTGTTATGAACTGACCCTCGATATACTTTAAAAACTCCCTGTAAAGTACCCTTAAATCCTTAATTTTGGCATTCAGAGCGCCCTTTGCCCTGCTCTTTTCCTCAAGGATTCCAAGTTCCTTATCACCAATACCATACTGCATAAACTCGGATATGATGGACTTAACTTCGTCAATATATCCCTCTTTGTGCATATTTTTTCCGATGACCGGAATCTCATCTCCAAGCATATCCGATACATGCCGTAGAACAAGGCTCTTTCCGATATCATCCAGCACAGAAAAAGAGCCATGGCCCGTTTCCTCGAAAATCCTGTGGGAAAGCCTGCCAAAGCTCAATACGTCTATGTTCATGATTGCCCTCTTGGGATGCATCTTTACCACATCCCACTGGGTCTGCATCGTGAACTGATCCGGCACTATGATCAGAAAATCAGTGCCCGGCTCCTCTATACTTCTTTTAATAACTTCCTGATATAATCCGGTGCTCTTGCCTGCTCCGGATGCCCCAAAACAAAACCTTAACATGAATACTTATCCTGCTATTTCAAATGTTCATCATTTATCTCGTCCGCATACCTGCAACATGAGATGTATTTCCATCTCGTATCGTAGTAGAACGGAAGAATCATATACATCTGCATTCTTCCGTTATCCTCCGGAATAGCGGAATGATAATAGTCAACCAGATAATCAACTCCCGCTTCCTTGCACCTTTCCCTTACAGTAGGGATATAGTAGAAATCCCTGAACCGCTGTCTTTCCTCCGGGAAAAGATACATGTTTGAATATATCTCCACTGCCTTTGCAGCATCCGCTTCCTGGTCAGCCACAGCCAGCTGAGCGGTATTCAGGAAGATATTCTCCACCGTGCCGTCCTGATCGTACAGATCCACCCTGAAATACTGCGCAAAAACGTGAGCCATGGCAACCTGAAGACTCTCCGCTGTATCATTGCCCTCATGGAGCGATATATTCCGTGAAACCATGGCAAAAACAGCCTTATTGCCCTGTCTTGCAATAAACCTGACTTTGTCGTTAACAATGCATCCTGCGCTGATTATATCCTGCTCAGCCCTGTGATTTTCAGCCTTCTCAGCCCTCTGTAAAAGATTCACAAACTCTTTCATCTCAGGTATTTCCATATAGGCATACTTACTGTTTGCGTCCTCCATGCTGGTCATCCCAAGAGTACTCAAAAAGCTAAGATACGCATTGTTTACATATAAGAACTGCGGGGCCTTTCCATCTTCCATCTCATTTATGGCTATAGGAAGGTTGTTGAATACCTCCATGGTCTTCTCACGAAGAGGTGTACTGCCCAGGAAGTTGATACTGCCAATACTGTCATAGTACTTGCTGAAGACAAAATCCTCGCACTTTTCAAAGGTAAAGTCCCTATCTCTGTCTATTTCATCCGGTGGCGTGGGTTTTCCAAAAAGATATCCCTGAAGCTTCTCGCAGCCTATGCGCCTTAAGAAGTCATACTGCTGCTCAGTCTCAACGCCCTCAGCAAGAGTATGGATTCCCAGTTCCTTTGCCATGTTTACGATAGTTGCAAGAATAACTCTGGACTTCATGTTTGTCTCAAAGGACCTTAAGAAGTTCATGTCTATTTTGAGCATATCAAAGTCATAATTCTTTAAGTTGTTAAAAGAGCTATATCCTGCCCCAAAGTCGTCCATCCAGACTTCATATCCGGCATTCCTGAACCTCTGTATCTGCTCTCCAAGGAAATCTGAGCCGGAGGAGATGGCACTCTCCGTAACTTCAATATGAATAAGCTCAACTGGGATGTTATATCTCTCCCTGCATTTATCCACTTCAGCCAGAATATCGCACAGTTCAAAATCAAGCTGTGACAGGTTTACCGATACAGGCTCAGTTGCGTAACCGCCATCCAAATTGTCCCTGATATCCTTACACACCATGTCGATAATGTAGGTATCCAGCTTGTGTACCAGATGAACACTCTCAAGAACTTCCACGAATACTGCGGGAGAAATAAGCCCCATGACAGGGTCCTGCCACCTGGCCAGGGCCTCATATCCGCACACCTTGCCGGTAAGGGATCTGACCTCCTTCTGGTAATATACTTTAAAGTACCTGTTCTTGAAGGCACTCTCAAAATTGTCGATAACGTACTGTCTGAGCTCATTTCTTTTTCTGAGCTCATCGTCGTAGAAATTAATGTCCTTATCGTAGACCTTGATGATGTCATCGCAGGCAATCTTAGACCCGTCCACCATGACAACGGGATCTTCCTCATTACCGGTAGCCAGATAGATTCCGGCCTTAATGCGCATGCGAAGACCCTTCTCATGCTTTATGGCAGTTTCTCTCAAAG
>JAEEGL014406747.1_pt1 | contig 13373 bp, 9 predicted proteins | sample 9134231 | NCBI WGS metagenome assembly JAEEGL01 (sample SAMN16246548, study PRJNA631951) | gut metagenome | biome: gut microbiome; feature: rumen; material: fiber-attached | host: Bos | place: Iran: Karaj | collected 2018-10 | reverse complement strand
GCCTCCGAAGGTACCGGCGTCATCGCCGGCGGCGGCATGCGCGCCGTCCTCGAACTGGCCGGCATCCGCGACGTCCTCGGCAAGTCCCAGGGCTCGAAGAACCGCCTCAACGTGGTCAAGGCCACGCTCGACGCCCTCTCCAAGCTCCGCACCGCCGAGACCATCCAGGCCCTCCGCGAGCAGAAGGCGTAGCCTTCCGCCCCAAAGAAAGGAACCTACCATGGACCTCTCCAAATTCGTCAAGATCCCCGGCGCCCGCCGCGCCACCAAGCGCCTCGGCCGAGGCGACGCCTCCGGCCAGGGCGGTTCCGCCGGCAAGGGCACCAAGGGCCAGATGTCCCGCAAGGGGCACAAGCACAAGCAGTCGTTCGAAGGCGGCCAGATGCCGCTCCTCCGCCGCCTGCCCAAGCGCGGCTTCAAGAACGTCAACGACAAGACCTACTCCGTCGTCTCCCTCTCGACGCTCAACCGCTTCGAGGACGGCGCCGTCGTCGACCCCTGCGCCCTGCTCTCCATGGGCATCGTCAAGCAGCCCGAAAACGCCGGCATCAAGGTGCTGGCCAACGGGACGCTTGAGCGCAAGTCGCTGACCGTCAAGGCCAACGCCTTCTCCGCCGCCGCCAAGGCCGCCATCGAGGCCGCCGGCGGCACGGTTGAAGTGCTCAAGTAGCGAACCGCCAGTCGGTTCGTCTCCACTCAGAAGGGCGCGTCCGGTTCCGGGCACGCCCCTCTTTTGTCTGTCGGGACGTGGGCGGCTCGCCCGCGATTATCGTCCTCCTTGCGCTGCCCGCCCCGCTTCGGCTACAATCGCCCCATGCGCCTTTCCGTCTTCTACCATCATCTCCGGGTGGCTTCGGAACAGACCGGCCGCCCTCTTCCAGACATTCTGGCCCACGCCCGCTCGCTCGGCGTGGAAAGCGTGGTCCTCGACCCGCCGGACGCCGTTCCCGGCGTCCTGAATCCGCTGGCCGACGCCGGCCTCGCCGTTGGCAGCGTCCCGATGTGGTTCCGCTTTACGGAAGACACGTTCGATCCCTCCGACGAGAGCTTCGTGGAGACGCTTCATGCCGCCGGCTCCCCGCAGGTGCTCATCATCCCGTCCTTCTACCGTCAGGGAGAGGACCGTAGCCGCGCCTTCCCGAAGGTGGTGGAGGGCATCGCCGCCGTGACGCGGATCTGCCGGGCGGCCGGAATCGTCCCCACGCTGGAGAATTTCGATGCTCCGGAAAGCCCCTGCTGCAATCCGGCGGACGTAGCCGCCATCCTGGACGCCGTCCCCGAGCTCGGCTACTGTCTGGACACCGGCAATTTCGCGATTGTGGACGAATCGCCGCTGCCCCTGTGCGAACGCTATGCCATGCGCGTCCCGTTCATCCATGCGAAGGACCGCCTAACGACGGCATCGTACGGCCCCCGCCCGCGCACGACCGCGTCTGGGCGACTCCTCTACCCCGGCCCCGTCGGGGAAGGGGAGGTGCCCTTCCGCGAAATCTTCGCGACCCTCCGCAAAGGCGGCATGGGCGATGTTCCCGTTGCGATGGAATTCTACGATACCGGCCGTATGCTGGATTGCCTGAATCTCTCGGCGGCATACCTTTCCGCAATTTGACAAACGAACCCCGCCGAGTGTTCCCGCAGGTCATGCAGATTGCGGACTGGATGCCCATCCAAAGACCTGCTATCATAGGCTCCGTGAAAGCGACCAAGCAAAGCAATCAGCTGAAATCAATGCCTTTGTCAAGGTTATGCCGCGTTTATTTGGCGGTGCTGGCGCTTTTGACTGTCGGATGCTCCAGCCCCAAGGAAGCGCGGAGCGGTTCGGGATCTTGTCCTGCGCCCGCAGGGGCGAATGCACAGGCGAACTCCGACGAACACAGCGTTGGGTGCGACGATGCCAACGCCATTCTTGATTGTTGCTTCACACTGAGCCACTACTATGAGGGGCAAATGAAAATCATCACAATCGCCGTGAAGTCCGGTCTGGAAAATCGCCTGCCCCCAAGAAGGGTTTTCCCAGACGGGATGGCGGAACGGCGTCTGGCGCGTTTGAAGTCCCTGGACTCGGTGGTTCGCAAACTGGCGGAACACTACCCGGCGGAATCCTCATCCAATCGGATGGACTCGCGGGCCTTCGCGAAATTCCAGGCGATTGTCGGTGCCGAGGAAGCCGTCCTCATGCGGTCTCTTGCACCATTGGCGAAAACGGTATGGGTCAACGACGATCAGTCATTGGAGAATGGAACCGTTCTTCCCGCAAACTATCGTATGAGGATAACCGTCTCCAAGGGCGTGAGGACCGCCGTGAAGTCGGCCCGGGTGCCGTAGTAGGCGTAGAAGTTGCCGGTGACCTTGTCGTAAAGGCCGTTCTTGCCATCTAATACGCGTTGTCTCGGTACCAGATCGCGTTTCGTCTCATTGCCCTCCCAGATCTTGCAGGAGTAGATGCGAATCGGGGCGGCATTGGTCGGGTTGATGTCCCCTCCATTGGGATTGTTCTGGCCCAGGAACAAGTTTGCGCCGGTCCCCCCCCATGTGGTCAGGATTGTCTGAGTGTTGTCGTTTACAAATATGTCATCGAAGTAAAACCCTTTGGCGGGACTGCGAACGTATTTGACGACGTGTCTGTCCGTGTTGTAGGGCAGTCCCGGAACCGCTCTGTCGTACGGGTTCCCATATCCGACAAAGCAGCCGGTGTCAGCCGGCCCGTACGAGAACTGGAGGCGTCCGCCACCAGTGCCATACGAGCCGAACACGTATCTCTTGACATTGGTTAAAGATGTAAAGGCAAACGCCATTTCCAACTCGGTGTTGGCATTGGGAACGTACCCCGTGCCAATGTAGGCCGTCCGATTCGCTTCAATGTAGTCCGCCTTCCGGTAGTCGGTTGCCGGAACCGGTATCTCTTCGCCACCGGCGATGAATTTCCCCTTCTCTCCTTTCCAATCGACATTCGCGTTGGAATGGATTTTCCTTCGAACGGTGTCATAGAGAACGGCGGCCGAGGCATCTGTCTGTGCAGGCACGAAATTGCGCACGAGCGTACCGTTATCCCAGATTTTGCAGGAGTAGATTCGAATAGGGCCGATATAATCGCTGGAGACTTTTCCGTTGCCATTGCAGGCGCCCAAATACAGGTTTTTGCCTGCTGTGACGTTCCAGCCCCAAGTTCCTCCTTCCCAAGTGATCAGGTCGACCCCCTCTTTGGGAACGACTTTGGTGCCGTCAAAGTAAAACCCGTCGTTGTGAACGTACTTGACGACATGTCTTTCCGTGTTGTAGGCAAACCCCGTAACCGCGTTGTCCCAGTTCCAGTCAGGGCCAAATCCGAACAGGCAGTTTTCCGGTCCGTACGAGAACTGGAACCGCATGCCACTTTGCCCATACACCCCGAACACGTAGGTCTTCATGAGGAGATTCGTCGGGGTTGGGGTAAAGGCGAACTCCATCTCTATTTCGGTATTCGCATTCGGCTCATATTCCGTGTCGATGTAGGCTAACCTGTCCGAATCCGATTCGATGTACTCGACGAACTTCAAATGGTAGGGCGACGGCTTGTCAAGGGCAGAGGCGACGAGTGTGGTGGCGAGGAAGACGAGTGGAGGGAGAATTCTTTTCATGGTTGGGATAATTTGCCGTTTTTTCAAAAAAACACCTTTTCGCGACAATAGCAAAGGTAGCATACTCCCCGGCGGGGGGCAACAGTTTTTCAGCAATTCTCATTTTGAAATGGAATGGGGCCTCGTGGCGGGGCTTTCCTGACTCTTTGCCTATGCCGCGGGCGGGCCCACGCCCCGACAAGCCTCAAGCGGCAGAAAGATTTGCCACATTGATGGACACCTGCCCAGAAACCTGCTATCATAGGCGCTGTGAATGCAGCAATGTGCAGCCATCAACCGAAAGCGATGCCTTCGCCAAAGTCATGTCATGGAATTCTTGTGGCGCTGGCGATTGTGACTGTCGGCTGCTCCAGTCCTCATGATATGCGGAGCGGTTCGGGGCCTTGTCCTGCAACCGGTGGCGAGAATCCATCGGCGAACTCCGCCGAAACCAACATCGGGCATGACGATGCCAACGTCATTCTTGATTGTTGCTTCACACTGAGCCACTACTATGAGGGGCAAATGAAAATCATCACAATCGCCGTGAAGTCCGGTCTGGAAAATCGCCTGCCCCCAAGGAGGGTTTTCCCCGACGGGATGGCGGAACGGCGTCTGGCACGCTTGAAGACCCTGGACACGGTGTTTCGCAAGTTGGCGGAACGTTTTCCGCTGGAATCATCCTACAATCGGAAGGACTCGCGGGCCTTCGCGAAATTCCAGGCGATTGTCGGTGCCGAGGAAGCCGTCCTCATGCGGTCTCTTGCACCATTGGCGAAAACGGTATGGGTCAACGACGATCAGTCATTGGAGAATGGCACCGTTCTTCCCGCCTCGGAGTTGAGACGTCTTCTTGAGGAAGAAGTCCGCGATGCAGAGGAGGACTACGGCCGTTGTGAGAAGTATATGTTTCTCATGGAGACGTTCAACTAGATTTCAGGGCGCACTCCCCGTTGCGCGTCGGAAGGAGGTGTGCTACCCTGCCACCATCCCCGCCTCCAGGGCCGCGCCAATGTCCGCGCGGCCGCGCAGGCGGCTCTTTAGCGGAGAAAACATCCAGCCATGGCCACACCCTCGTACACGGACCTCCGTCCCGACAACCTGCCGGCCTCCCTGCTTTCCCTGGAGACCGCCCCGCACCCGCGTCTTTTCGCCACCGAACGCGAATTCTCCCTCCTTCGCGAAAAAGCGGCGGGCGACGGCATCCACCATCGGATGCTCGGCCGGCTCGCCTTCCTCGCGGCCGGTCTTCTTGATGTCCCCCCGGCGGAACGCACCATGACGGGGCGTCGGCTGCTTGGCATTTCGCGGCTGGAGGTGTACCGCATTTCCACCCTGGGCCTTTGCTACCGCATGACCGGCAACCCCGCCTACCGGGACCGCTGCATCGAGGAGCTGCGCACCATCGCGCGGTTCCAGGACTGGAACCCGAGCCACTTCCTCGATGTCGCCGAGATGACGCTCGCCGTCGCAACGGGCTTCGACTGGCTCTACGACGACCTTTCGGAGACCGACCGCGACCTCATCGCCAACGCCATCCGGGAGAAGGGCCTGCTTTCCACTGGGCCCGACGCCAACTGGCGCCGATCGGGAAACAACTGGGGGCAGGTCTGCCACACGGGCATGATGGCCGGTGCCATCGCCATCGCCGACCGAGACCCCGCGCTGTTCCGTCGCCAGATGGCCGAGAGCATCCGCAACATTGCCATTCCCATGGCGCACTATGCGCCGGGCGGCAACTACCCCGAAGGCCCCGGCTACTGGGGCTACGGGACCGGCTACAACGTGCTCGGGCTGTCCCTGCTGGAAACCGCCTGCGGGGATGACTTCGGGCTGTCCTCTATGCCGGGCTTTGCCGCCACCGGGCACTATCCGGACCTGGTCTACGGCCCGTCCGGCCGCCCCTTCAACTACGCGGACTGCGGAGCTCGCATCACCGTATCCGGAACCTACGTATCGCACGGAGTACTCCCCCCGACGCTCCGCGCCACCCCCCTCTCGGAGGGGGGCGAGAGAAGGGAAGCGCTTCGCGCCACCTCCCGTTCAGGGATGGGCGAGAGAAGGGAAGCGCTTCGCGCTACCTTCCTTTCGGAAGGGAGTAAGACAAAGGAGAAGCCCCCCTCCGAGAGGGGGGATGCCCCAACGGGGCAGGGGGGAGTACTCCGTGCAAAACCTCAGCCTTCATCGCTCGGCATTCCCTGGTGGTTCGCACGGCATTTCCGCGACGATCCCTATGTCGAGCTCCGCGAACGCCGCATCGCCGAGGAGTGGTGCGCGGATCGCACACCAGTGGCCCCGGAGCGCGACAACGGCTGGTTCCGCCCGTATTCGTTCTTCTGGGTCGACGACCCGCGCCCGACGTCGCCGAATCTTCCGCCGCTCGTCTGGAATCCCGGCGGTCCCGTCCCCATCGTCGTCGCGCGCACCTCCTGGGACGACGACGCGGTCTTCCTGGGCGTGAAGGCCGGGCCGCCGAAATGGTCACACGGACATCTCGACGGCGGCTCGTTCATCCTCGACGCCTTCGGCGAGCGCTGGTTCGAAGACCTCGGCAACGAGGAATACAACCGCCTGGAGCAGATGGGTGTCGGCCTCTGGAACTGGAAGCAGGACTCCGAGCGCTGGCGGCTCTTCCGGCTCGGCAGCCGCGGCCACAACACGCTGACCATCGACGACGGGCTTCAGCGGGTCGACGGATGCGCGGAGGTCCTTCGCGTGGAGACGAAAGAGGGTGCGACAACAATTGCGCTGGACCTGTCCTCGCTCTATTCGGATGTCTGCTCCAAGGTCCTGCGGACGTTCACCTTCCTGGACTCCGGCGAAGTCCTCGTCGAAGACCGGCTGGAAGGGCTCCGGGCGGGGACGCCCGTCTCATGGCGCGCCTGCACCGCCCGCGACGTAGCATCGGCGGACAATGACGCCGTCGTCCTGAAGACCGAGCGCGCCCGGCTGACCGTCCGAAATGAAAGCGGCTGCGGCCGCTGGGAGGTCGTCGATGTCTCCCAGCCCCAGCCGGAATTCCGCGGCGATTCGCCGAATCCCGGAATTCATCAGCTCCGCCTTGAACTCGTCGCGTCAGGCGGCGGACCTCTCGACATTCGCGTCCGCATCACACCTTGCCTTCCATGAAAACGAACTGCCAGACATCAACCGACAGCCTTCTTCCAACGGGTTGCCCCGACTTTGAAATCGCACCGCCGCGCCCGCGTGATGGCGCCGTGGTGCGGGCGGCGGATTTCGGTCTTTCCGAAGCTTCCGACCGCAACCAGGACGCCATCAACGCCGCCGTCGCCGAGGCGAAGCGCATCGGCGCCGCGCGCCTGGAACTCGCGCCGGGAACCTACCGCTGCTTCGACGGCGACGGTCTCCGAATCGATGGTTTCGAAGACTTCACCTTCGACGGCATGGGCGCGGTGCTGGTCTTTCGCCGCGACCACGCGCCGCTCGATTCGCAGCATGCCCTTCTCGAAGGCGCTGCGAACATCGAAATCCGCAACTGCCGCCGCACCGTTGTCGCGAACTTCAACATGGACTGGGACTGGGAGACCGACCCGCTCGCCTTCTGGTGCGTCGCCGCGGAAAAGCACGTGGACGAGGCCGACAACGCTTCGTACGTCGACTTCGATCTCGACCGCCCCCACCCGAAGTACCCCGCTCCCGTCCCCGTCCAGCTGCTCAACCCGATGCGCGCAGACCGCACGGGCCCCATTCTCAAGCGGGGACGCCCCGGCCGCGCCTTCTGCGGCACCCTCATCGGCCACATGGGCGCGAAGAGCCGGTGGCTCTCGCCCACGCGCCTGCGCGTCTGGGCCTTCGTCCGGCCGGACCGCGGCCATGTCGCCCCGTCGCAGGAGCGGGTCTATTCGCCGAAGCTGAACCGCGGCTGGGCCGAGGCCGTCGAAATCGGCACCACGTTCGCCATCGCGCACCACTACTACGGGATGAACGGCATCGTCCTCGACTCCAACGCGGACTTCACGCTGCGCGACGTGGACGTCTGGGCGTGCTGGGGCATGGGCGTCGAGACGCGCGGCGCGCAGACGCGCTGGCAGCTTGTCAACGTCAACGTCCGCCCCAGGCCCGGCGTGCTGCAGCCCGTCACCTCCACGGCCGACGCGCACCACATCGTGCAGTCCATGGGCTTCTGCAAGATGGTCGGCTGCGAAGTGACGATGAACCAGGACGACTTCGTCAACGTCCACGACCGCACGACGGTGGTGCGGACGCTGTCGCCGCGCACGGCAGAGGTCGTGAACTCGCGCGGCATCGCATACACGATGCTGCGCACGGGGTCGCTCGTGGGGCTCAAGGACGAGGACTTCTCCGACACCGGCTGGACCGCCCGCATCGAGCGCATCGACGGCGAGGCGGTCACATTCGACCGCGACCTCCCGCCGCAGCGGGGCCGCGTCTTCGTGCTCTTCGACCGGGCGTTCGCGACGGACAACCTCCTGTTCCGCGACTGCCGCTTCCACGATTCGCCCGGAAGCCGCATCGTCGTCCAGGCGCACAACGTCACGTTCGAGGGATGCGCCTTCGGCCCGATGAAGGGAACGCCCCTGAAGCTGTTCTCGTGCTACACGTACAACGTCTGGTGCGAGGGGATCGGCTGCTCGAATGTCGTCGTGCGCGGATGCCGCTTCGAGAACGCGATCGACGAAGACCTCGCCTCGGTGCCGCCCACGCAGATCTACGCGGGGCTGGCCATCCCCGCCGACGGCCACTGGACGATGCCGTACATCCCGATTGCGAACGCGGAATTCGCGGCGCTTGTGGAGGCGGACCGCGCGGCGGGGCGCCATGTCGCGCCGACCCCCGATGGCGTCGGCCATGTGCTCATCGAGGGGAACACATTCGTCAACCCGCCGGGCTGGATCTTCTACGCGGAGAACGGCACGGACTACACCCTGCGCGACAACGTGGTGGAATGGCGCGACCCGCCCGCCGGCCGGCTTCCCTTCGCCGGGCAGGTGCGATTGCCGTAGGGTATTCCCTGCAAGGCGAAATATGACAGATAACACCGCAGTCACTTTTCCTACCGCTTCGCGCGAAACGAGGTTTTCCCCATGATCTGGTACGACTGGCTTATTCTGATTCTTCCCGTGTGCTTCGTGATGTACATGGGGTTGCGGACGCGGCGCTACGTGCGCGGCGTCTCGGACTTCCTCTCGGCGGGCCGCCTCTGCGGCCGCTACGTCATCTGCGTCGGCGACGTGGCCAACGCGCTCTCGATCATCGGGCTGGTCTCCTACATCGAGATGCACTACAAGACCGGGTTCTCCGTCGGGTTCTGGGGCAGCGTCCTCGCGCCTCTCGGCATCGTCCTCGGACTCACGGGCTTCGTCACCTACCGCTTCCGCGAAACGAAGGCGATGAGCCTCGGCCAGTTCCTCGAAATGCGCTACAGCCGCCGCTTCCGCATCTTCGCCGCATCGCTGCGGTCGCTCGCGGAGATGATCGCCAACATGATCATGCCGGCCATCGCGGCCCGCTTCTTCATCCAGATGCTCGACCTCCCCGACGTCTTCCACCTCTTCGGGGTGCCTATCTCGACGTATGTCGCGCTGATGGTCCTCTTCCTGACGCTCGCCATTTCGCTCATCTGCTTCGGCGGGACGCTCGCGCTGATCGTCACGGACAGCATCCAGGGGATGATTCTCTACCCGATTCTGACCTGCTTCATCGTCTTCCTCTTCTGGAAGTTCTCCGTCACCCAGGAGATCATGCCGACGATGGCCGACCGCGTCGCCGGCGAGAGTTTCATCAACCCGTACGACATCGGGAACCTCCGCGACTTCAACCTCTTCACGATGGTCATCGTCGCCGCCTACGGCACCATCATGAACCGCGCCAACTGGATCGGCGCGGGCTACACCACCGCCGCCAAGAACCCGCAGGAGCAGAAGATGGCCGGACTCCTCGGCACCTGGCGCGGCGCGGCCATCACCGTCTTCTACCTCCTCATCGCCGCGGCTCTGATCACCTTCCTCAACCACAGGAGTTTCGCCCCCGAGGCCAATGCCGCCCGCATCACCCTCGCCTCCCGCGTCGCGGACGACGTCTTCAAGAACGACCCGCGCACCCGCGACATCGTCAAGGACGCCGTGGCCGCCATTCCGCCCCAGGTCCACGAAATCGGCGTCGATCCGCCTCTATCGCAGACCGAGAACCTCGATGCCGCCTTCCTCGACGTCATCCACAAGGCGCTGAAGGACGACGCCCGAGCCCGCAAGACCGCCGAACTCCAGGGCACCGACATTTCCGACGACGAACGGGCCAAGGCGCTGATCGACGCCGAAGGCAGGGCCAACGACGACTTCCAGCAGTGCCGCACGCTCTTCAACCAGCTCAATCTCTCCGTCACCATGCGGCAGCTGCTGCCGCACGGACTCTTCGGCCTCTTCGCGCTGCTGCTCTTCCTGGCGATGCTCTCGACGGACGATACGCGCATCTACAGCGCCGCGCTCACCATCGCGCAGGACGTGGTGCTGCCCCTGCGCAAGAAGCCCTTCACGCCGAAGCAGCATCTCTGGATGATCCGCATCGTCGCCATCTGCATCGGCGTCTTCTTCCTCGCGGGCTCCTACTACATGAAGCAGCTCGACTACTACCAGATGTTCAACACGCTCGCCTGCGCCATGTGGGTGAGCGGCGCGGGCGCCGTGATGACCTTCGGCCTCTACAGCCGCTTCGGCACCACGGCCGGGGCGTGGACGTCTCTCATGACGGGCCTCGTGATGAGCATTCTCTACATCTTCACGCAACGCAACTGGGCCGACATCGTCTATCCGGCGATCGCCAAGGCCGGCCTCGTCGAGTCCTTCGACAAGGCGCTCCGCGCCCTATCCTCGCCCTTCAACCCCTACATCCACTGGGAAATGGACGCGGTGAAGTGCCCTGTGAACGCGATCGAGTTCAACTTCTTCCTCTCGATCCTGACGGTCATCCTCTACATCGTCGTCTCCAAGCTCACCTGCAAGGAGCCGTTCAATCTCGAGCGCATGCTGCACCGCGGCAAGTACGGCCTGGGCGAGCAGCGCAACCTCAAGATATCGTGGACGCCGGCGAACTTCTTCAAAAACCTCATCGGCATCACGCCGGAGTACTCGAAGGGCGACAAGGCGATCGCCTACGGCGTCTTCCTCTACAGCTTCGTCTACGGCTTCATCCTCTGCTTCCTCGGGACGGTGGTCTGGAACCACTTCCGCCCGTGGCCCATCGAGTGGTGGAGCAAGTATTTCGTCGTCCGGTACTTCGTCGTGCCGTGCGTCGTGGCCGCCATCAGCACCGTGTGGTTCGGCATCGGCGGCTTCGTCGGGCTGATCCAGCTCTTCCGCGACCTGAAGGCGCGCAAGGAAGTCAACATTCTGGACGACGGCCGCGTCGAGGGCTCCATGTCCCTCGCCGACAAGAAGGACCTGGAGGCCGTGGACAAAACGGCTAAAGAAGGATGCAAATGATTGACAAGAAAACGAGTTTCCTGACAGGCTACAGTGTTGCCGCCAAGGCCTCGCTTGCGGCGCTGACCCTGCTTGCGACGGTGTCGCAAACCGAGGCGGCCTACGTCAAGACGGATTGTATTTGGAAGTGCGACTTCACGCCGGAGGAAGCCGCCCGGTACAAGGTGTTTGACAAGCTTGAAAAGTCGCGGGGCGGCACGGCGGAAATCATTTCCGGCGGAGGCGAGACGGGAGACGGCGCAATCTGGTTCCGCGGCCCGGCGCGCGTATTCTTCCCGCCCGATGTTGAAATCAAGGGCCGCGTGCAGCTCGAGGTACGGGTCATGGGACTCAATGTCCAGCGTCTGCCCGACGCGAAGTCCTTCTGCGGCCCCACGGTCTGCATCCCCTACACGATCCGCGACAAGGAGGGCAAGCCGAAGAAGATTTGGACCGGAACGTCGCAGACATTCGGATCGTTCGCCTGGACAACCTGGCTCAAGGTGACGGACGTCCCCGCCGAGGCGGAGGACCTGTACTTCCAGCTCGGCCTGGAGGAGACGACGGGGGAGCTCTGGATCGATTCCGTGAGCGTCTGGCGCGTGGAGGAAGTACCCGACAAGGAGGTTGAGGCGCCCTTCAACGCGGAGGCGGCCGCGCTGCCCCGCGGACGCTTCGCGGACAGCCCGAACCCGGACGCGAGGCGCGGCGTCAGCTTCACGCTGTCGAAGAAACCGGGCAAGACCGGGGAGGCCATCGACGACAGCGGCGAATACGACATGGCGCGCCTTGAGTCATGGGGCGCGAACATGGTGCGCGTCTGGGTCCAGCCGAGGGGCTGGAAGACCGAGGAGGAGTATTTTGAGAAACTGGGCCCCTGCGCCGACTATGCGGGGCGGATGCTCGATGCGGCGGCGCGCCACGGCATCAAGGTCGCGGTGGCGCTCGGGACATGCCCCGGATGGACAAACACGCGGGAGCAATCCCTCGCGGCGACGAAGGACTTCCAGTCCGAGATGCTGGCGAAGGTCTGGTCAATCCTGGCGACCCGGTTCGTCGGGCATCCGGCGCTCTACGGCTACGACATCCTCAACGAGCCGGGAATGCGGCCAGCCGACTGGAACCGCGTCTTCGAGGACGCCGTGGCGGCGATTCGCAAGGTCGACGCGGCGACGCCGGTCATCACGGAGAGCCTAAGCCGCTACTGGCCGCAGGAGATGAATGTGATCTACTCCATCCATTTCTACCAGCCGCACGACCTCACGCACCAGGCCATCGGCGGGCGCAACACGATTGCCTGGAGCTACCCCGGGTACATCAACGGCGTCTACTGGGACAAGGAGCAGATGCGCCTGGCGCGCAAGCAGGCCATTGAATTCCAGCAGGCGCATCCCGATGCGCGGATTTTCGTCGGCGAGTTCAGTTGCATCCTCTGGGCCAAAGGCGCCGAGAAGTGGATCGCCGACTCCATCGACCTCTTCGAGGAGTACGGCTGGGACTGGTGCTACCACGCCTACTCCGAATGGCCGCCGTGGGACGTCGAGTACACCCATGACGACGCCTATACGCCGGGCAAGTTCATCAAGGCGACAGAGGACACCGATCGCAAGAAAGTTCTCTTGCGCGGATTCTCAGGAAGCCGGAAAAAGCAGTAGCAGCGCAACAGGGAGTCGATGAACGCGCACCGGCCGCATGCTCCATGAGAGTCTGTCCCTCTGTTTTCCCTCAATAATTTAGGAGTCTGTCCCCCCGTTTTTGAGTCTGTCCCTCCGCTCCTGATAATGTCGCCTGGCAGGCGACATTTTCGTTTCGGCGTTCTGCTACCGTGGTTGCCGACGCCCCCCACCAGGGGACAGACTCAACCAACCACTAGCACAAGGGACAGACTCATGAGAAAAGCACGAACCCTCGCCGAGCATACCGGCTACTACCACGTCATCCTCAAGGCCACCGGGCCGCAGTTCCTCTTCCGGGAGGACGCGGACAAGCGGGCCTTCCAGGACATCCTGGAGCGCTCCGCGCGCTTCTCGGGCGTCGGCGTCCTCGCCTTCGCCCTCCTCGACAACCACTTCCACCTGCTCGTCCGGGTACCCGAGCGGGAACCCGTCCCCGAGGGCGAGTTCCGGCGCCGCATCAAGGCGCTGTATGGGCATGACCGTGCAGCCAAGATGTTCAGCCGTTGGGAATTATGGACGGAAAACGGCCGCGAAGCCGAGGTTTCTCTGGAGAGGGACAGACTCCTCAAGCGGATGCACGACCTCGGGCAGTTCGTGAAGACGCTCAAGGAGTGGCATTCGCGCGTGTATCGCGAGGCGCACGGATGGGAGGGGACGCTCTG
>JAEEGL013142353.1_pt1 | contig 13373 bp, 11 predicted proteins | sample 9134231 | NCBI WGS metagenome assembly JAEEGL01 (sample SAMN16246548, study PRJNA631951) | gut metagenome | biome: gut microbiome; feature: rumen; material: fiber-attached | host: Bos | place: Iran: Karaj | collected 2018-10 | reverse complement strand
TTCACATAACCAGATAGGAAAAAAATCTTCAAAATATTTTGAAAAATTCCGTTTTGGCTATATCTTAAAGTAATTCCACGCCGTAGTGGCGGAATGGCAGACGCGCTAGACTCAAAATCTGGTGTCAGTGATGGCGTGAGGGTTCGAGTCCCTCCTCCGGTACTACTTGATTTCCAGGCACTTATGAACTAAAAAGAGGGTTCGTAAGTGCCTTACTTTTATTAGTGTATTTTGTCTCATTTTGGTAGCTTTTGCCTTGTTTCGTTGCAAAATGGCTACCAAAAGCTACCAAATTTTCCCGTACTCAAAACGATTTTCGACAGTCTGTCAGCAGTTCCACCCCCTCTACCATCGACACCTTCACGTGAAAAAATTCATCATGGACGATGTTTTTTTTCGTCCATCCCAGAAATCATGGCTACCAAAAGCTACCAAATTTTGATGGATACCCTCATCGAAGCACGTAGAGCCATCGGCGCGAGTATCCCCTCATCATCAAAAAAAGGGAACGCACCGCAATAGTGAAGCGTTCCCATGTCCCTCTGGACTATCCAATCAGCATCAAGTTTGATTCACCTTGACAGATATGGCATTTCGCACAACCTCGGCAGGAATTCGCACATGCCGCCCGATCCGCACAGCTGCCAAAGTCTGATTGCGAATCATTTTGTCTAGCGTAACAAGGCTTATCCCTAGCAAGTCAGCCGCCTCTTTACGGCTCAAAGGCTTTTCCATCGTGGATGTGTTCATGTGGGGCCTGGCTTCGGTGTCAAAGTTCCGAATGGCATTGACCAACGCTGTCGGTGTCAAATCTGGGACATGACGCTGTAGCAATGCGACGGCCCCCGCCAGAACATCCGGATTTAATGTTTTCTCAATTTGCATGGTGGTGTTTCTCCCCTTTTTACTATTTTTGCTTTAGAACAATTATCTATGTCTAAAAATATAGTGGTTTTTGCTCAGTTTTACGTCAAGAGTGCATTTCTTAATCATTTCTTAATATTTAACCCCTGTACACCCCTATGGGGAGGGCTTGAAGAGCGGCCACCGTGGAAGCAGCCTTGTCGGCAGGTCCCATGCCCCCCATGCCCGTTTGGCGCGGGAATGCCCTGACTTTTGGATATGGTCACTCGCTTGCGACGGCGAATTGCAGCCGCCTGTATCTCTCGACCTCATGCCTTTGGAAATGCCGTAGGAAGCTATGAACAGCAAAAGCGGCATCCATCCTGTCAGCCGCGAAATAGAAAGGAAGGCGGTATTTCTGCATTATTGAGAATACGCTCTGCATCGCGGCGTTCGGATCCATCTGACTACGATACCGCCCCATTCGAATGTCATTAAATGGTGCTTCAACGACAACCATAACGGAGCTATGTCCTCGCAAACGTTCCAGTTCGCGTTTGAATCTGTCGCGGTCAGTGGTCAAGCATCCAACAAGGTCATCAATGGATTTTCGTTCAACGGCGATTTCAGATGCAAATCCATAAAGGCTGTAATCGCCAGCTTGTAACGTTCCGATTGCGACTTCAACATCTGGGAAAACGGAGAAGTCCAATGGGCGTTGTTCTCTGGTATCGACCACAATTCTCAGTTTTTCAAGTTTTTCTGTCATATCCCAATCTCCTGTGTTTTTTGACTGTCCAGTCAGTTTCCCAGTTTTTATCCCCCCTAAAGGGGGGATATAAAAACAACAGAAAACTGAAAGCTGGACTTCAAGCAAACTGATTTTCCCAGTTTCCCAGACATCCGGAAAACTGGAAAACTGATTTCCGCGACTGGTCTAGAGTTTAATGCCTGACAGGTCGCTGTCTTCAAATTCTTCATGATGGCGATTGTTTCCTGCATTTGTCGGCAGTCGATAAATACGGGCGTTGCGACTCCCCCGCTTCGGTTCTTCTACAAGAAGCCCCGTTTCCAGCAGTTTTCTGATTTGATTGCCCGTTCCTGACTTTGGAACTCCGGCCTTTGTCAGTTGTTCATTTAATTCCGTCTGATTCAATGCGTTTTTCTCGGCAAACCAGCTTTTGACAGCCTGGGCTGTAATTGCCTCCGCCTGCTTTCTCTGCCCCGGCGTCTTCACCACGGGCGGCAGAGCATCGCGGACAAAACATCCGTCGGCGAATCGAAGCGTGCAGTCGTCCGGCGACTTGTAGTTTCGCGTAACTGTCTGCAATACAACATAATCACTGCCTTCCTCATGCGGAGCCAAAACAAACTGCGCGTCGCATGATCTACCGAACACGCCGCTTCCGGCGGATGCGTCTATTGCCTCGCGTCCCGTCACGCCATTTTTGCTTGTATGAAAAACACAAATCAAAGCCGCCCCTGTGCCGCTGGCTATCCGCGCCAGACGCTTGACAAAGGCTTTCGCCTCCTTCTGTTCGTTTTCATCGCCAAGCAGCAGATAGGCCGGATCGATGATGACGACCTCCGCTTTTGCCCGCCTGACCATTGACTTTATGGAAGTTTCCGACAGTGCGTTTTCCGTTGCCCCCCGCATGTTGAAGACAACAAGATTGCCTAGTGACTTTTTATCGACATTCATCGCCTTGCACATCGCCGCGAGCCGCTTTTGGAAATGCGACGGCTTGACTTCAAGCTGAAAATAACTAATACGCCTCGTCGTTGGAACACTGAATCCCAGAAAATCCGCGCCCGTCGCCACAGAGACAGCCATTTGCAAGCAGAAGAACGTTTTTCGGATTTTGGACGGCCCGACGACAAACGCGCAATCGCCGTTTTCCAGCCAACCGTCAATGATCCTCTTCGGCTCCGGCTCCGGCTTTTCAAGCCATTCGCCTGCATTGACCATCGGGATGTCTTGGCTTTCCGACATGTTGCTGAATGTCTGCGTCATGGCTTCGAGCTCCTTCGCCATGGCTTCCGTGTCGTCCGGCCTGCCGTCCATCAGCGCCTGCAAATTGCGAATCCGGGGAGCCATGGCACGACTCGCCGCGAGTTTTCGGAGTTTTTGGATTGAACGTGCGTCGATGGGCTGCTTGCCCGATTCTTCTACGCAATCGGTAAGATACATCAATTCGGCTGGCATCACCTTCGACAAGTCAACAAGACGATCTTCCGAATCCGCCAACTTCAGCAGTTTGCCGACGATGCAACGATTGTCATGCACTGTGCCGCTTTCGTCTGTGATTGCGGAAAATATGTCCGCGTTCAGCCCCGCCATGACGGCTGAATCGAAAAAATCCTGATTGTTCAACATTTCGCCGATGATTGCCTTTTCAAGCGATTCATCAGTGAAAGCAACTTTGATGATGTTTTCCATAAAAAAACCTCTACTGGTTTGAAACTCGTTGCAAAATAGTGCCAAGCCAGTATATTAAAAATGTGTTATGCCTTGCCGCCTCCTCAGGGCGGCTTTTTTGTTTTGCAGATTATTGGTTATTTTTCCAAGGTCGCTGAATCACTGCGCGTGATTCAACGAATCTCTTTATCGAGCCTTCTTGAATTCTTTCCCCTTTGTCATCCTGAATGAGTGTACCGTCGCGCACCAATTCTAGAATCCTGCCGCGTGAAAGCCCAAGCATCCGCATGGTCTGATTGATAGAAAATGTTCGTTCCATTTGTCCTCCTTATTTTTTGCGCTTGATTAGCGGGAGATTCTTGACGTAAATCATTAAGTCGGTTGCTTTAATTCTAGTGGCGTGACGTTTGCCTCCCGTGCGGTTCAGGGCATCGACTGAAGCCAAAACGCCATCGTGCAGCAGCCTGAAAACTGTACGCCGGGAAAGGGCCAGCCGCTCAGCGGCCTGCGGGATGGTAAGCAGTTTTTCACTCTCTTTTTTCATTTTTTCACCTTGCTGTTTTTGTGCCCAACGTTGCATGGATGTGCCATGTCTATACATAATATAGTGGGAAATGTGCATGTTGTTTAAAGTTGCATAGATAGCCTTTTTGATTGACATGATAGGTTAAAAAAGTTTCTAATATGCATATAAATATCTGTAATACACTCGTAATGAACATGATAATTTGTAGTACATTTGGGAAGATTGTGAAATGTACCACAATAAGAATTGCAAAATATCTGCTAATTTCAGCAGTTAATGAAAATTTAATGATATGGCAGTTATATTTATAATTAAATACTGTTTATAATTTATTATATTCACTATAAATATATTTTAATAATCTCACAATATCTGCTTTTCCCTTTTTGATTGGCATGCTATTTTGTTGGCTGGATTTTTTTTTTACATTTCCGGTGGTAATAAGAGAGATTTTCACACCAAATTTCGAGGAAATAATTATGCCAGATACACCCAGCAACACCACAGCCGATCTTGCGATTTTGGGATTTTCCGTCCAATCACAAAGCGCCGACGCGGCGTTGGTGCAAATAGAAGAAACACTGAGGCAAATCGACAACGCCGCCACTGGTGCCGATGCGCGTATTCAACAATTGGCTGAAACGGCCAGCAAAAATCTTGCAAACTTTCAGCTTCCAAAAATGGAAATGCCCGCGCCTTCCGCTCCGGCTGTAGGAGCTTGGTCTAAAGTCCAGAAATGGGCCAAAAGCATCTTCACGTCCGATCTGCCGAACATCGCGCCACCGAAACTGGACGCGATTGCTCCGCCTGTTTCCATGCCGAAATGGGCGGTAAAACAGGCGGTCGATTTCTCTGGCAGTGAATTGAAAGCCGCATCGGCCACCCGCGCCATGGCTGAAAGCATGGCATCTGCGGGAAAGGCGGCAACGTCACTTGGCAACGCATCAGCATCCACGACGGGCCGCGTCATCCGTCTGGCAGCTTCGACACTTCGCTTTGGCAAGGCAGGCGAGAAATTGGCCGCGACAGGTCTTGAGCCTTCACGGCAGGCGGCTGAGCAATTGATCCGGACGCTGACCGCTGGAGTGGCTTGGAGCAACCGCGCCAGCCTTGCGGAAAAATCGCTCGGTCTCGCCCGTTCGGAAGCCATCACCACGATAACAAGCGGCGCGAGTAGTATTGTCGGAGCCATCGGCAAAATCGCCGCATCGATTGGCCCGCTTGGCATAGCGATTGGAGCTTTAGGCTTGGGGAGCCTCCAGTATGCGAAGACAGGCAAAGGATTTCTACAGAAGCCGTTGGAGTCACTGTTTGATATCGAAGGCAAGCAGCTTCAATCCAATCGTCTTGATATTCTCACGGCGCGGATGAAGGCCGACAGGCAAGCCAGCGACGAATTGAGGCGGCAAGCCGTTCTTAATCTGGCTAGTCTCCGTGATGAGGTCAAAACCCAGTGGATGCGCGTTCAAGAAGCCATGAAGGCAGGAGCGGAGCAGGAAACATTAAACCGTGAACGCGAACGGCTTCTTGATCTTGAAGTCGAGTATTCGCGTACATCGTCACATCTTTCTGGTCTCTCAGCCATGGGCGACGTGCGGAAGGCCATGTTGCAGATGGTCGGCAGTGCAAACCAATTGCAGCGGATGCGCGAAGAGCGGGATTCCATATCCAGCCGTCTGGGAATCGGACTTGGACGCGGCTACTGGCAGCCACGAATCAACAACTTGGAGAGCGAACGCGCGGGATTGCGGCAGAGAATCGACGTGTCATTTGCAAAAGCCGTGAAGGGAGAAGCAGAGGTCAATTTCCAAACCATCAGAGACGCGATACAAGTCGCGAAGGACAGTTCAATGTCCAACCTCATGGATGCGGCAGAGAGGCTCCATTTGAGCGAGAAAGGCACGTCGCGGGCATGGCTTGAAGTCCAGAACATGCTGTCCAAAGGCCAGCCGTCATTAATCGACGTGAAGGACATCGACGCAGCAGAGGGCTTGATCCGTGAGAAAATCGGAAATCTCACGAATGCGGCCAGCTACGCGGACAAGGCCCTTGCCGATGCGGCGGAACGTCTGACAGACATGAAGCCGAAGAGCGACGAATACAAGAAGCTAAAAGCGGAAATCGAAGGCCTCCGTCAGAAATCCATCGCCGCTCATGCGGAGCTTGCCGATTTCTCGGCCGACGCGGAAAAAACAGTTTCAGATTTCTATCATAATATCGCGGGCATGGTGGACACCAATGTCAGAAACCTGACCGAAGACATCAGAAAGTCCTTGGAATCTGCCAGATACGACAAGGCGATGACAGGAGTAGACAAGAGTTTCACTGTCATGGGCGACAAGCTCGCCGATGTTCAATCCACCGTGGAAAAATGGAAGTCCGACTATGAAAGCGGCGCGGGCATCTTCGCGAGACTCGCGCCAGGCATGCGCGATGAAGTCTTCGACGGAGGCCTTCGCAAGTTTGAGGAAATCAGCAAGACGCTAATCATCAGCCGTGCCGACAAGCTGACAGCCATGGGCGATTCGATGAAGCGGTTCATGGAATCCGCATCCGATGACCTGAGACGTTCGGAGAAAAACTTTTTTGATTTTCGGATGGACAGTCCGTTCTTTGTCGGAATGCGCCCGCGCCTCATCCAAGACAGGATGAATTCAATCGACATTTCCCTGCATGGGCGTGACGGCCTCGGTGGAGTTGCCATGCAACGCGGCGCGGCACTTGAAAAGGCGCGTTACCTGTTCGCGGAGAAGGATTTCGGTGGAGCCATGAAGGCCATGGAGGAGGCGCGGAAGCTCCAGCAGAAGGCTGTCGGTTTTGAAGAGGAAAAGCTCGGCTTCATACGAATGCAGGCCGACAAGGAACGCGAAATCAACGATGGCCTGTATCAGCTTGCCGCCACGTTGCTCGGAAAATTCGAAGCCACGTCTCAAACGGCTGTGGATGCGGACAGCGCAGAGGCAATTCATTTGCAGTCCAGACGTATCGGCGAGAACGTCGCGCCGCCTGTTTCATTCGACGCGCAGGCCGCAGAACAGCGGATGTGGGAAGCCATGCGGAAGGAAAGCGAGAGTTTCGCTCGGATGCTCGCGGCGCAGATGCAAGAGGCGTATGCGGGCATTGGCGACATTTATCGGCAAGGCAGCGAATTCGACGCGCCAGCAAGCAAGATGGGATCGGCGGCTGACAAGATGAACGCGGCGGCTACGAAAATTCAAAACATGGCGGGCAAGCCGCTGCTGAATGTAAAACGAATTTGAAAATGGTTGTCAATATTGTCACTTCCTGTGGTACATTGGCAAATAGGCTGAAGGTACCACATAAACCATCAGACGACAAAAACATCTGAGTACCGTTATTGTTGGCTATTACCGGTCGTTATCAGCCGTTCTATCGGTAGTTCTTGACCACTCCTCCAGAGTATCGTCAAGCAATGCCTCCAGACGTGTCAGAAACTTCTCGCGCCTTTTTAAATCATTGGAAATCAAGCGAAATAAGTTTCGCTGACGTCTCATTAACTTGTCCATAACATGCTCTGGTGTCACGGTCTTGACACTCTCGGTCAAAGTCTCGTCTTTCAGAAAAATCTGCATTCTTTCCAATGTAAGGTGCGTGCATTGCGTAGTTTCCTCACGTTCCCATTTTCGGTAGGTTGACCAATGGACGCCAAGACAGTCAGCCACTTTGGCGTATGAAAATCCAAGCCTCAGCCGTTTTGCTTTCAATGCCTCTCTAATATCGTCCGTTATTGTAACTCGGCTATGCGAAACCATTAATTTATTTGATTGTACCATCTTTTAAACTTGCGATTGCGCTAACGATTACTTTTGTGTTGTTGTTCAATGCCCTGAACGATTCAAGAACAGCTTGGGAAAATAAACTAAAGAGCCAAGCAAAAAACAATTGAATAACAATAAAAATTGTGACGGGTATCCATAAGCGACAAAAAGCATTTGAACAATTATCATTTTCAAGCATAACACAGATGGCGATTATTGATATTGGAAGTGAACAAACAAACAGAATCTTTACGATTGTAGTCCACCATGTCCAAATTGTAATTGCATTATTAATTGTATTTAAATAAACCAAATCATTCTCCTTGATTTGATTTGGTTTTATACTTTTCTGCCAATTCACCAACCAATTCTCATCATGATTTTCAGATAAAAAATCTTTTATGTGGTTTCCAACTTCGTTCTTATTGTCATTTCCCAACTTCCCATCCATCCAGCTTTCAACTGGGCTTCCATTGGAATCGAGAATGCGTTTTTCTGCTTCACTTTTTGCGCTGTTTCCCATTATGTTTTCACCCTTATTCCCCTCGGATGTTTTAGCTTTTATACCTTGCTGAGGGGCATGTGTCGTAATTTGCATGTCATGGGGGCGTTGTCCTGAGGAAACATCCAGAACTGCCATGCAAATAGTGAATGAACGGTGGCAATTCTCACATTCAGCTTCTTGTCCTTCCCTGAACTCATCCAATTCATATCGCTGATTGCAAAATGGACATTTAATTAAAACTTTCATAGTATTTTGGGTTGTAAATATCTTACTAGAATTAGAAGATGTTAAAAAATATATTAACAAGACAAGAAGTTAAAGAATTAAAATATCTGTGTTATTTTGTTGTATTTTTTAATACCCCCTTAGATTTTAATTCTTCAACTCGCTTTTCGTTTTGTATGTTTTTTTCTTCTTCTTCTCTAATTTTATCTAATTTCATATCTGAAACATGATATGATAATCGTTCAAAATTCATTTCTTTAAAATATTTACCATCAGAAGTTAAACCAACACTATTGGTAGTATTATATGAAATTATTGCTCTATACTTTTTCCCAAAGAATCTTGCAGAAGAAAAATCCTTATGGTAAATATTATCAAGTTTTACATGATATTTAAGTTTTACTGCATCAATAATATCATCTTTATTTTTATCAAGCGAACGGAAGCCTATATCATAATTAATGAATTCAAAACCAGAAATAATGAAACTAGAAGGAGTAATTTCTACAACACAATATTTAAAATTCATAAAAGAACCTGGTTTATAGTTTTTTAGCCTATATAACTGTCTTTCATATGGCCAATTTTTAAAGAGAAATTGTTCATTTATATGAGGAACAATATCTTTTTTTATATTTATTACATCACCAATTGACAAACCTGTTGCATTTTGTACATCAGCAACAATGTCTAATTCTGCTTTCGTGCATTGCTTTTGAAAAAGGTAATAAATTAATAATGCAATAGTTAAAACAATAAAAATAAATAAATATATATACTTCTCCCTTTTCTTTTTTAATGTTTTAATGTCATGGTATTGTTTCTCATATTGTGCATTCAAATCTTTTTCATAATTTTCATTCTGTTGATTATCTTCTAGCGCACTGACAATAATATTATCTTCATTATTGTTACTAGATGAATTTATATTAATATGTTTTTCACCAATTACAAATGAGTGGTGACATACAGTACATTCTGCCTGCTGTCCTAATTGAAATTGAGATTCGTTGATAAAATAATCTTGTTTACAATATGGGCATGTAATTTTTATTTCAATATCCATATAAACGTCCTTTCAGCTAACAATAATTACAAAAAATGAGCGCCTCAAACCGTGATTCTACGAGGTTTAGGACGACCTGTACCGATGCACGAAAAGAGACGCTCAAGGTATGAGCGTGCCAACGTGTGCAACGGTACAATCAACAAAGGTCCTAATTTCGTAGAATCACCTGCACTAACTCCGACAGCTTATCGTCGGCTATGTTCAAAAAGAAAGAGGACGCTATTTTCTAGCGAGTGGTTACTCCTATTGATGAGGTTTCAATTGATTTTTTGAGGTGCGAAACAAAAATTTTCTTTACTATAATTCATTGGCAGCAAGGATTCAACCTCCCCTTTCGATTTTTCATCTCTGACCAACACCCTCAGAGAAGATTAATAAAATCTTAATACTTCGCCTTGGAATACGCCTAACTCACAAAATAAAGCGTACCTGAGGCGTTTTGAACAGCCTGACCATTTCGATATACAAGCGGAATGCTATTTTGCGTCAGAATGGCATTTCTGGCCGTTTCTTGCGATTGGCGGAAAATATGTCCTTATATGGGCTGTTTTCTGCTGGTGTTGAAGTGGTCGGCCAGACGATAGTCGCGTGAGGGTTCAAACTGTTGGAACATAAACATAGTGGCGCGGGCGCGTGTGCGTACGCGTACTCTAATACCCCTAACCCCAAAACACAAAAGCCGACAGCCAGACGGCCATTGGCTTCATTGTTCGGCGCGAGCAATGGTCATCCGCGCCGCCGCATCGCAAAGTTACACTCCTTTCATGGTCACAGTTTTAGTCCATGCCAGTCAAGAAAGTCAATTAGCTCATCAATGCCTTTGAACTTGCGGCGCGTCAGCTCTTCAGCCTTTTTCTTAGCCATATGTGCTGCAAACTGTCTGCCGTCGCTTGTGACATGCCTGCCGCACAATGGGCAGATTCGCTCCTCCGTGTTTTCATCCCCGCGCCATTCAAAATTCCATCCGTCGATTTCCTTTGGCTGTTCCTTCGCAGGTGTCCTGCGGTTGTCCAATTGGCGGCGAATGAAGAGTTCCTTACTGACAAGGCGATGAATCGCCGTTGAATCATTGGCAAGCGTAGCGGCTTCCAACTGCTCTGTGATTGTTTCAAGTAGCAGCACGAGATCGTCTTGTGTCATTCTTTCAAACATTGCTGTTCTCCTTTTTGGTGTAATTGTTCACAATCTCCTGAACTTTTTCAATTGGCAGGGCATCCGCCAGTTTCTTCATGACCTCCCGCAGCCTGTCGCCGTCTGGATCGTCGCTTATGACTTCGCCCTCGATGGTTTCCTGTTTCGGTGATGGCAATGTAAGACGGTTTGCATATTCCCTAGTGGCTTCATCGGAAATCTTTTCATAATGTGCTGTCATCGCCTTGCTCTTATGTCCCGCATTCGCTTGAATAACCGCCTGTGGAACTCCAGATTCAGCGTTAAGGCTGACATAACTGTAACGCAAACTGTGGAAGCCATACGCTACAACGGTTCTATCCTCTTCCGTCTCGGCATGAGTATTTATCCCCGCCGCTTGGAAGATGGCCGTGATTCGACGTGAAATCCTATCCTTGCATCCGGCCAGATACATATTCGCCATTTCTGGAAGCACATATTTCCCCGTCCGTGGAAGGTCTTCAAATACTCTTGCCAGATAGGGCGGAATCCCTAGCCTCACTTGCGGAACTGCCTTGTCTTTTATGTGGTGTTCCGTCTTTCTCGGAGTCCTCCTTATCAACCCTGCATCCAAATCAACCTCCCTCCAAAGTAAAGTGCAGCAATCACCTAGCCGAAGCCCCGTGAAATACCCAATGCAGAGAAGAGCTTTCATCTCACCGTCTGCATGTTCTATGATATTCGCAACTTGTTCAGCAGTAAGTTCCTGCTTACTGTAGTAAACTCCATCCTTCCGTTCGACTTTCGCAAAAGGATTTTCTCCAATGATTACTCCGTCTTCCTGAAGTGCCTTGTAGAAGGTCTTCAAGAATTGCAGATACTTGTTATACGTCCCCTCACTAAAATCTTTGCCGATGTGCTTCATGAAAGCCTCGGCCATTTCAGACGTGACATTGGCAAGAGCCATCACATCGGAATGATGAACCTGCATCCATTCCGTGAATGCTTCGTAATAGGCCTTGTAGTTTCCAACCGTTGTGTTCCGAAGTCTCAGCCGTCCACCATCAACACGTTCCTCCAGTTCATCGACGGTATATCGTTTGCATGACTTCGGTCTGCTCTTGCATGTCATGAACAACTTCCAGCCATCGGCAATCGTCGCGCCCATGTTCTTTCTGTCGCGTTCCATCGCCTCCGCCTGCTGTGCGGCTTTATCGACTACTTCCTCCGCCGTCTGTAGTTTGGAAATGATGTTTTCCAGCCGTTTCGCTTCCGTCCCTGCATTCAGAGGATTGATGATGGCATCCTTTGCCTTTATCGCCGTCCGTTCATCCGTCACAGGCTGACCGTTATCATCCTTCAGAGCGACGTTGTAGCTCACTCCCTTCAGTTTGTATCGAAGGTAGTACCGTCCTTCTTTGCCCCGTTTGTAAATCGTCCCTGTGATTTTCTTGGCACTCATTGGAAGCTCCTTTTTTTGCTTTCGTCTGGTTTATTTTGGCTTTGTCTGAATGTGTTTAATGTAATGCCAAAATGCAAAATAGCTACCAAAAGCTACCAAATTTTATTTTTTATACTCAAACAACAGACTCAAAATCTGGTGTCAGTGATGGCGTGAGGGTTCGAGTCCCTCCTCCGGTACCATAATCAAGCATCAAAAGCCCCAAAGTGCCGTACTTTGGGGCTTTTTTATTTCCAGATTCTATCAGCGACGGCGGGACGCCTCGTTATACTGTTGCCTCCTTCAGAATCACGATGAAAGCATTAAGATATATTTAACTAATTGAAAATTATACAGTTATATGTATTTCATTTTTCAGATGAAAAGAAAGCCGATCGGTGTTTTTGAGGTATTTTATTCGGTGTTTTTGAGGCACCATACAAAATCTCAACATAAAAAACTCAAGTGTCGTAGATGGCTTTCTTCCCATCACGATATTCATCCACGATGGCAACGTCCGTTGATACGGCGCGGGCAGTTGGCCTTCAACGCACCGCCTGTTCCCATACACCGATAGCAGATTTCATTTTCAAGCGGCCTGCCCGCGAAGTAATCGTCGAGATTGGAAAGCGTCGTCTGGGCGATGTTGGCAAGCGCCTCTTTCGTCAGAAATGCCTGATGCGACGTGACGATGACGTTCGGCAACGAAACGAGCAACGAAAGCGTCTTGTTTTGGAGCGTCACGTCAGAGCGGTCTTCGTAGAACCATTCGCTCTCCTCTTCATAGACATCGAGTCCGGCCGCGCCGACCGTCCCCTCACGCAGGGCGGCCAGAAGTGCCTCGCTGTCGACCATACCGCCGCGCGACGTGTTGATGAGCGTGACACCAGGCTTGACTTTGGCCAGCGTTTCGGCATTGATAAGATGGTGCGTATCCGGCAGCAACGGACAGTGCAGGGAGATGACATCCGCCTCCGCAAGCAACTGCTCCAACGGCACATAGTCAAGACCGCTCGCAGGATTCGGGAAGGCGTCGTAGGCGATGACCTTCATGCCGAATCCCTTGCAAATGTCACAGAAGATACGGCCGATCTTTCCCGTGCCGATGACACCCGCGGTCTTCCCATGCAAGTCAAAGCCAGTCAGACCGACCAGCGAGAAGTTGAAGTCGCGTGTGCGGGCGGCGGCCTTGTGGATGTGCCGTGTCAACGCCATCAGGAGGGCGACGGCATGTTCAGCCACCGCGTATGGTGAATAGGCGGGAACGCGCACGACGGTCAGCCCGTTTTCGTAGGCCGCCTTGAAATCGACGTTGTTGTAGCCCGCGCAACGCATCGCCAGCACTTTCACACCGTTGGCGACAAGGCCTTCGACCACAGTTCGGTCGATTTCCGCATTCACGAAGGCGCATGCGGCGTCGCATCCCTTCGCAAGCGGCAGCGCTGCCGCCTTAAGA
>JAEEGL012912513.1_pt1 | contig 13373 bp, 11 predicted proteins | sample 9134231 | NCBI WGS metagenome assembly JAEEGL01 (sample SAMN16246548, study PRJNA631951) | gut metagenome | biome: gut microbiome; feature: rumen; material: fiber-attached | host: Bos | place: Iran: Karaj | collected 2018-10 | reverse complement strand
GGGACAGCAGGATCCTCTCCTTGACCGGTACATCCGTGAATTCAAAGAAGAACAGAATCACGAAGGGGAAGAGGATCAGGCACAGGGTTGTTGTCAGGATGATCTTGGTCTGCAGCCTGAGCCTGTGGAAACGGAAACGATTCTGCAGCAGATCCTGCCAGGTAAGGAATCCGAGACCACCGCAGATGATCAATGCAATGATGATCAGATTTACAGGTATATTTGCAGCATAGGCAGTAAGCGAGGCGTAGGGGGCGTTGGTGCCCATCAGGTCAAAGCCGGCATTGCAGAAGGCGGACACGGAATGGAACAGCGCATAGCCGACTCCTGTCATCATTCCGTAGCGCGGGATGAAGACGAAGGAGAGCAGTACAGTGCCTATGGCTTCAATGAGCAGTGTAACCTTCAGTATGAAGCCGGTCAGGCGGACAATCCCGCCGATCTGGGGGGCAGAGATGGAATCACGCATCGTACTGCGCTGCAGGATGCTGATCCGCTGCCCGGTCAGGACAAAGACAGCGACCGCAATGGTCATAACGCCCAGTCCGCCGATCTGGATCAGGAACAGCAGTACGCACTTGCCGAATACGGACCAGGAAGCTGCCGTGTCGCAGACGACCAGCCCGGTTACGCAGACTGCCGATGTGGCGGTGAACAGGGCATCAGGAAACGGTGTACTGCGGCCGGATGCTGAGCAGACCGGCAGGCACAGCAGGAACGCACCGATAAAGATCAGGGATAGAAAACTGAGCAGAATGGTGCGGAATGATGTGAAATGATCCTGCAGAAATGTCCTGAAATCCTTCATAGAGAACTCCTGTTCTGAGCACATTATAGGATTCCGTGCATTAAGACGGCGTTAGGGTTGACTGCCTCTGCGTTAAAATTCCGTTAAAAAAGGATTCCCTGCGGAATCCGGATCAATGGTTTGCTGTATTCAGGGGCTCAGGCGTCGTCAACAGCGAGATTGGCCTTGACATCGCAGTACATGGCGATGATGGTTCCTTCCTGGAGCTCTTCGTTGGCATCGAGAGAGATGATGGCAGGCAGGATGCCCACGGGGGTATTCACCTGCAGGATGGTGCATCCGCACAGGAGATCGCCGAACTGCAGGTAATGGGTACGTCCGGAAACAACGGTACCGATGATGAAGGAGAAGGTTTCCGAGGACCCTTCCTTCGGCAGCAGACTGCCGGAAAGAGCGAGGAACGGTTCGGGTTCATCGGGGAAGTCTGTATGGAAAGCTTCTTCCGTAGAATAGAGCGTATAGTCGAACGGAAACAGGCAGACTGCGGTTCTCTGTACAGTGTCCTCAAGCTTTCCGGGAATCCGCTCCCGGCTGACGGTCTCTGCCTGGATGTGCTGGTCCCGGATGGCTGCTTCGTAGCATTCATTGCCTTCCTGCGGGAGATCCAGCCGGAAGACGTATTCCACGTCCAGTACAGGACTGTCCGCAATCACCAGGTCCAGATCCTTGATCTCCATGACACCGCTGTTCATCACCAGGTGGAAAACAGCCTGCAGGACAGTTTCTCCCTCGGTATCCTTGATATCGTATACGGACAGAATATGCTGGTTTTCACTGTTGGTATATGTATGGTCCGGTCTTTTCTGCAGCAGATGGAGCAGTTCGGAAATCAGGTCCGATTCATTGGCCGGATCGATAAAGCATTCTATATGTACAGGCATAGGCACCTCCAAAGGGATCATAACAGAATCCGTGGCATTCAGGGATAATTTTGCTACAATACTGAATAGACGTAAAGGAGAAAACAACATGACAGACAGAAACCAGAATCCGGAAAGCTGCAATGGTGCATGTGAAACCTGCGGCACAGACTGTCCTTCCCGGACAGGCGGAGCACCGGATTTCAGAATAGAGCCGCATCCGCGCTCTACCATCAGGAAAATGATCGGCATTGTATCCGGCAAGGGCGGTGTAGGCAAGTCGTTCGTAACATCTGCACTGGCTTCCGAAATGCAGCGCAGAGGATACCGTACAGGTGTACTGGATGCGGATATCACCGGTCCTTCCATGGGCAAGGTCTTCGGTGTCACGGAGAAAGCGATGGGAGACGGGGAACTGATGTACCCGGCTTTCACAAAGACCGGCATCCAGGTCGTTACATCGAATATGCTGCTGCAGAGCGATGACCAGCCGATCGTCTGGCGCGGCCCCATCGTTGCCGGCCTGATCAAGCAGTTCTATCAGGAAGTGTTCTGGGACAGAGTGGACTATATGTTCGTGGATATGCCTCCGGGAACCGGTGATGTGCCTCTGACCGCGTTCCAGTCCTTCCCGCTGGACGGGATTATTGTGGTCACCAGTCCGCAGGATCTGGTATCCATGGTTGTGGAGAAGGCCATCAACATGGCCCGGATGATGAATATCAAAGTACTGGGCCTGATCGAGAACATGAGCTGGGTGGAGTGCCCGGACTGCGGCAGGAAGATGTACGTATTCGGTGAATCGCACATTGAAGAAGTGGCCGCAAAGTTCGGTACAGAGGTCCTGGCAAGAATTCCGCTGGATGAAAAGAACGCCAGAGCGAGCGACGCAGGCGAAATTGAAGAGCTGGAAGTGGAGCCGCTGAAGAAAGCCGCGGATCTCATCGAAACATTGTAGAAAGTTCACCGGAAGTTCAGATTGGACAGCTATACTCACACTATGACCAGACTGTTGATTGTCGATGATGAAGCGAATATCCGGACAATGATCCGGAAATACGCAGTATATGAAGGCTTTGAAGCTGATGAAGCACCGGACGGGATGCAGGCGGTGGAGATGTGCCGCAGCTGTCATTATGATCTGGTGATCATGGATGTCATGATGCCGGAGCTGGATGGGTTTTCGGCTGTCAAGGATATCCGCCGGTTCAGTCCGCAGATCCCCGTAATCATGCTGACGGCGCTGGGCGAGGAATACGACCGGATCCACGGCTTCGATGTCGGTGCAGACGACTATGTTGTCAAGCCGTTCTCCGGCAAGGAACTCATGATGCGCGTAAAGGCGATCCTCAAGCGCACCAGCGGCGGAGAAGCCGCAGATGACCGTTTCATCATGGGCGGTCTGGAAGTGGATTATTCCGCACGTGTCGTAACGGTTGACGGGGAGCGTGTGGCTTTCTCGCCGAAGGAGTATGAACTGCTGGTGTATCTGATCCGCAACCGGGGCATTGCTGTAACAAGAGAGGCTGTTCTGGAGCATGTATGGGGGTACAACTATTTCGGGGATGACCGTACGCTGGATACACATATGAAGCTTCTGAGAAAGAATCTCGGTCCCTACGGTAAATGCATTGTTACGTTGAGAGGAGTCGGCTACCGCTTTGAAAAAGATGCCTGATCTGAAACACAAAACCGGCAGGCTGCTGGGAATCTACGCAGTGCTCATCATTGCGTTGATTTTCATTTTCCAGGCAGTACTGCTGCAGCCGATGTACACCCGCTCCAAGATCCGCAGTGTCAATACGGTCACTGAGCAGATCGCAGCGGCCCTGGATACCGATACGTATCTGGACAGCGTCTACCGGCTGAGCAGGGAAAACGATGCCTGCATCCGGATCGTTGCGGATACGTACGAAGTAACGGATCAGGCAGTAGGCTGTGTACTGAACCGGATGAGTCCATGGGAGACCCGGGAACAGATCGTACTGGCTGAAGAAAACGGAGGAAGCTGGCTGAGCATCCTGGAAGACAAGCATGGCGCGGAAGGACTGCAGAGCATCATCAGCACCCGTGTACAGGAGGACGGTACGGTAATCATGGTCAGCACCAATCTGACAGCGCTGAACGCAACGGTGCGCACGCTGCGGGTCCAGATGCTGTTCATCGCCGGGATCCTGGTCATCGCAACACTGCTGCTGGTACTGGTGCTGAACAGATGGATCGGTGATCCGCTGGTGAAGATTGCCCGGGAGGCGGAGAGCCTTCCGGAAGGCAGCTACCATATAGATGAATCCACCAATGTGTTCAAGGAAGCCGTGGAGCTGAACCGTACCCTGGAACAGGCAGCCGCGGATATCCGCAAAGCCGACCGGGCCAAGCGGGATCTGCTGGCGAATGTGTCGCATGATCTGCGTACGCCGCTGACCATGATCGGAGGATACGGTGAGATGATGCGGGACATTCCGGGAGAGAAGACAGATGAGAACCTGCAGGTCATCATTGATGAATCCAGGCGCCTGAACAGCCTGGTCAATGACCTGCTGGACCTGTCAAGGCTGCAGGATGAAAGAATCAGCCTGCAGTATACGGTGTTCAGCATGGATGAACTGGTGCGCCGCGAACTGCGCAAGTATGAAGTCTTCAAGGTACAGGACGGATATGAATTCATGTGTTCCGCTGAAGAGCATCTGTACGTCCGTGCGGATGAGCAGCGGATTGCCCAGGTCGTGAACAATTTCCTGAGCAATGCGGTGAACTACTCTGCGGAAGACCGCAGGATCGGTGTACGCTGTTACCGTCAGGAAGACCTGGTGATCACGGAAGTGGAAGATCACGGAGAAGGGATACCGGAAGAACAGCTGAAGGATGTCTGGGAACGGTACTACAAGGTCGACCGGACCCATGTACGCCCGGTGAGCGGGAGCGGGCTGGGTCTGGCAATCGTGAAGGAGATCCTGGAGCTGCACGGGGCGCAGTACGGTGTCCGCAGCAAGGAAGGAGAAGGCAGCACATTCTGGTTTGCGCTGCCGGCAGGAGATGAGAATGAAGATACTGGTCACAGGATTTGAACCTTTCGGGGGAGAGGCGATCAACCCCGCAGCTGAAATACTGAAGCAGCTGCCGGAAACCATCAACGGTGCCGAAATCGTTACGATGCTGGTGCCGGTGGTGCGCTACCGGTCCATCGATAGGATCCGGGAAGAGATCAAGCGTTCGGACCCGGACATCATACTGTCTCTGGGACAGGCAGGCGGCCGGGCGAAGCTGACGGTGGAACGGATCGGCATCAATGTGGATGACCAGCGTATCCCGGACAACGACGGGAAGCAGGTCATCGATGAGGCAATCTACGCAGACGGTCCGGATGCCTACTTCGCCAGCATTCCGGTGAAGAAGGTTGTACAGTATATCAATGACGCAGGTGTGCCTGCAGCGGTATCCAATACTGCCGGCACTTTCATCTGCAACCATGTGCTGTACGGCATCCGCTACTGGCTGGAACGGGAGTATCCCGGCAAGAAGAGCGGCTTCATCCATGTACCGTTCCTGCCTGCACAGAGTACGGACAAGGGCATGGATGTTCCGAGCATGAGCCTGGAGGATATGGTGAAGGGAATTACTGCGGCACTGTGTGCTTTGAGCGAGTGATTTCCTATATCCGCCTGTTCATGGTAGAATAGTTAGGATGTTTTTGAAGAAGATACAGAAACTGCTGGTCATACTGCTGGGTGCAGCAGTGCTCAATCCACTTCCTGTGCACGCGGAAAACACGCCGCTGCGCTTTCAGGATGATTTTTATCATGTTGTGGACTTTGCGGCAGGGGAAGAGATCGATGTCTTCTACAACTACACCTATGCGCACTACGCCATGCAGAACCGGCGGAACAACTATGAGAACATCGGCATTGTATTCCGCGACAAGGTGCTGGCAGCGGAGCATGCGGTCGTCTACATCGGTTCCGATGACTGTACGGTGGATGTCCGCTATACTTCCAGCATTGACGGGCAGAGCGGTACGCTGAACGGGTGCTACGGCAAGGACGCAGCGTATCTCAGTACAAATGATCACGCGTCGGAAGCGACGGTGCTGATTTCCGGACTGAAGGCGAGGATCTCCCTGGAGGATGCGGTTATTGTTCCCGTGGAAGAGGTTGCCGTGCGTCTGTCCGGGTATACGGTCAGTGAAGGAACCCTCTACCACGAGATCAAGGGCCAGATGAAGGATGACTATTACGCCAGCATCATAAACAACGGTCCGGCTCCCTCCTGGATGAAGGAAGGGGAGAACTACAGCAGCTATGACGGTCATTACTTCTACAGTGAGGATGACTTTGTACTGATGCTGGAGGACTACATCGCCGGCACAAGGGAACACAGCCTGAATCCGGAAGAGCCGTACTATGACTATTATCAGTTTGTATCCCATCGTTCCATCAGCTCTGCCGGACTGAATGAACTCCGGGATCTGTTCTACGGATCCATGGGAATCAAGGGACCGGTGGATACCTACCGGGATGATGACAAGGATTCCTTTGATGATACCCTGACGCGTTCCCAGTACTACGGTCTGGAAGAATCATTCCTGCAGTATGCCTACGAGTACGGGGCGAATGTACTGATGATGCTGGCGGTAAGCCAGGAAGAATCCGGCAGCGGCAGGAGTTCCCTGAGCTTCACACGGAACAACCTGTTCTCCCATGCGGCCTATGACAACGATGATGAGGCAGGCGCTATGCGCTACTATACACCGGCCAATTCGCTGTACGCACACGCAAAGTACTTTATTTCAGGTTCCTACTGTTCACCGCTGAAATCGCAGTTCCACGGCGGCTTTTTCGGCAACAAATCATCCGGCATGAACGTTTCCTATTCACCGGATCCCTATTGGGGAGAAAAGGCTGCTGAGAGATACCGCTTGCTGGATGAATCCTGCGGCGGTGCGGACAATGGGAAGGAAACCCTGGGAATCAAGACCGCTGCGAAGACCATTATGGTCTACCAGTATCCGGAAAACGGCTCCAGGGTGCTTTATCTGAGCGGAGAAAACCCTGATGAAGCATTCGTGATCATCTCCGAGGTGTACAACGATAATACCGACTGGTACAAGGTCCAGTGCGAAGCGACGATGAACGCAGATTCGGAAGTCGCACTGACCTATGAATACGATTTCTCCAACAACATCGGCTATATCAAAGCGGAGGATATTCAGCTCGTCCTGTCCGGAACGGGAGAAGAGAGCGGACTGGTCCGTGTCGGCTTTAGGGCAGACGGCGGCCGTTTCACTGACGGACAGGAAAGCGTTTCCTACGTAATGCCTGCCGGACGGGATGCTGTATGTACCGTGCCGGTCAGGGACGGCTACCTGTTTGCCGGATGGAACAAGGAAACGAGCGGTGTCTCTGCAGATACAGAGTTCACTGCGACGTGGCGGGCAGTGGACCGCATTGAAATGGAAACACTGCCGCGAACGGACTATGAAGTCTATGACCGGATCAGTGTCAAAGGCGGCAAAGTGCATGTCTTCTTTGCGGATGGTGAAGAGGAGAGTGTAGATCTGACAACAGCGATGATTTCCGGTTATACCATGGACAAAGCGGGAAACTACAGTGTCAAGGTCCGCTGGGCAGGCCGGGAATGCAGCTATGATATCGTCGTGAACGCAGAGGCAGACGCTGTACGTACACAGCTGAAGAACCGGATCGTTGATACAGTGCGTACCTATGAACACCGGGATTCTCTGGATGAAATCGACAAGGAATACCTGCTGTCGCTCAAGAGCGATCTGGATGCCCACGCAATCCCTTATCTGACACAGACCCAGCTGCGTTCCTTCGACCGCATCATGCGCATGGTCGTCGGTGACCGGATCAGCTACATTCTGGAAGACAATGCCTATGTGACCGGTGTATCCGGATTGTCGGTCTCTGTACCGCTGTCCGATTCTCTGGAGAAGCAGAGCCTGTTCCGTGATACCTACCGTGTACGTGTCAGGGACGGTGTGACGCCGGAAGCCCTGGAATCCATGAGCGGCGCTGCGGCATTCCTGAATACGGATGTACATGAATCATTTACGCTCAGCCTCCGCAGGAACTATTCGGAGTTCAGTCTGGACGGACCGTTCCTCTGCACCATACGCAAGCCGGACGGTGCGGATGAAGGGGAAGTGTTCACGGTATTCTATTATGACCCGGAAGACGGGGACGTAGAGAAGTGCTATACCCGGCAGACAGCGAACGCAATTACATTCATGGGCAACCATGACGGTGAATACCTGGTATCCGGCAGAAGGACCTCCAATCACTATACAGGAGAGGATCCGGTAGAGTCGCTGAGCATATCGAATTCTTCATTTGACTTTGAGCATATCTACATGTACATCACGATCGGTGCAGGTGTCCTGTTCCTGCTGGGCATGATCCTCTCACGCAGGCAGCGCAGGCGTCTGGAGCAGGAAGTGCTGCTCAGGCGGGAGGAGATCAACCTGGAAAAGGCGAGGGAACCGCTGCCTCCGGTAGATGTTACGCAGGCACTGACAATCTTTGAGACGGAAGTACTGAGGCTCGACGAGATACGCAAAGCGGCACAGGAGACGGAAGATGATCAATACGATGATCGATCTGAATGAGATCCGCTGGGAGTACAAAGAACCGGGAGATCTGCTGGATTCCATCGCTGAAAGAGGGATAGCCATACCGGTCCAGATAGCGAAGGATGAAGCAGGCTGGTACTGCACCGACGGACGCCGCAGGCTGTCTGCCTGTGCGCTTCTTGCGGAGAAGGACGATAAATACCGCCGCGTTCCGGTGATGATCACGGATGATTTCACCAAGGCAGGAAGCGCGTACTGGGGCAATACGAGGAACCGGCACTGATGGAAGAACGGCTGCAGAAGGTGATTGCGGCTGCCGGTATCGCTTCCCGCCGGAAAGCGGAGGAGCTGATCCTGGCTGGCAGGGTAAAAGTCAACGGGAAAACAGTATGCACCCTTGGGACAAAGGTCAGCGGCCGGGATGCGGTGGAAGTGGACGGAAAGCTGCTGCAGAAGGAAGAAAAGGTCTTCTGGCTGATGAACAAACCCCTGCATACCGTATGTACGCGGAAAGATGACCGGGGAAGGCAGACCGTTCTGGATCTGATGGATGTAAAGGAACGGGTCTATCCGGTGGGAAGGCTGGATTATGATACGGCGGGCGTACTGCTGCTGACGAACGATGGTGATTTTGCCAACCGGATGATGCACCCGAGGAATCATCTGCCGAAGACGTATGAAGCTGCCATTGAGGGGCTGATCCAGGATGAACAGGCGGAACAGCTGCGAAACGGCATTGAACTGGAAGATGGAATGACGCTCCCGGCAGAGGTGAAGATCATCCTTCGCAATCCGAACAAAAACAAAAGCGTCCTGCAGATTACCATCTTTGAAGGACGCAACAGGGAAGTACGGCGGATGATGGAACACTTCGGCTTCCGCATCACCCGGCTGGAAAGAATCCGCTACGGGAATCTGGATACTGGAAAGCTCAGACGGGGTGAATACCGGCGCCTGAAGAAACACGAGATCGATGCACTGCTTCAGCTCAGTGCAGACGGGGGAATCGTCCCTGGATCCGGATCGATGTAGATCGTCCGGTATGAGCCAAGCTGTACCATACCGGGCTTCGCACCCGGTATTTTCTTCAGTTCCTTCACCGGGCACCAGTTTACGGGTACAGAGGAAGAATTCCTGCCGCCGGAGTAGTATGCTGCAACGTTGGCTGCCATGCGCAGAACTGCCTCGGACGGGCTGCTGTCGTGAATGACGACATGAGCGCCGTGGTAGTCCTTGGCATGAAGCCAGATCTCGTTCTTACGGGCACTGTGGAAAGTAAGTGCTTCGTTCTGCAGGTTGTTCCGTCCGAAAGAGATCCGCACGCCTTCATATTCGAAAGTACGGAACGGTGTTTCCGTTTTCTTTTTCTTCTTTCTGCGGGCTTTGGCGTCTTCTTTCATATACCCGCCCTTGATCAGCTCTTCCCGGATACCGCCTGCTGTTTCGGAATCGGTATATCCCAGCTGTTCGATCAGACCTTCAAAGTAGGCGATCTCATCCCGGCAGATCCTGATCTGCTCCTGCAGGTATGTCTGTCCTTTTTTCAGTTTGCTGTAGCGGGTATAGCACTTCCGGGCATTGCCTTTTCCGTCCAGGCGGGGATCCAGAGGGATCCTGACCGGTGAATCATCCTCAAAACGGTTCAGGGTGATCTCCTTCATTCCTTTGGTATCGTTGATATTGTAGGCGTAGAGCAGCTCACCGTATGTCTTCCAGCGGTCGCAGTCCAGCGCTTCGTCATATTCCTTGAGCAGGCGGGGCAGCTTGATCTTCTGGTGCTTCAGTTCTCTTTTGACCACCTGGTGGATATTGCCGGTGATTTCCTTGATCCGCTCTTTTTCTTCCTTGTGATAGAATAGGATGTCAAAGCCTTCCATCAGAGGATAGCTGACACACTCACCGACGGAGTGGAGCGGTACACAGTGGAATACTGCTTCGTTCTTCCGGTTGGCAATGTACAGACAGGTGCTCCGGTCTACCTCGTCCATGAAGGACGCAAAGGACTGTCCTTCCCGCATCCGGGTTTCGGCTTCTTCCGTCAGGAAGGGGGAGAAGCCGGCAAACTGCTGGTACAGAGGGGTGTCTGCTTCAATGACCGGATCCCGGAAGGGATTCTTTTTGTTCTGCTCCGGTGTAGGCTTGAATACAGCACCGGGCTGGACGGTCCGGCGGTTGTTCTCAAAAGGAGGGATGCGCTTGAGTGCATCGATGATCTTTCCTTCCGGAGAGACCAGAATCAGATTGGCGTATTTGCCCATCAGTTCCACAACGAGATCCAGCTCTTCCTGATCCCCGATGCCGTTGTGCCTGCGGACGCGGAACGTACACCACCGGTCGAGGCCGGCCTGCTCCACAGAGACAAACATCGCTCCCTCCATGTACTTCCGCAGCAGCATAACAAAGTTTGACGGCTCGTCCGGTGTCGGATAGTTCCTCTTTGTCAGCAGGATCCGGTTGTACTGTGAATGGCAGGAGATCAGCATCTGCTGCTTCCCGGCCGGTGTATGCAGCAGGAAAAGGATCTCGTTGCCTGAGATCCGGTAGATTTTCTGAATGCGGCAGGGCAGGTTTTCCCTGATCTGCTGCACTGCTTTATGCAGAATAATGCCGTCCAGTGCCATTTCGACCGCCTTTTGCTCGATTATACCATGATTCCTGTTGTAGAATAGCAAGTATACAGGACAGGAGAACGAGATGAACAAAGGGCTGCTGATTGTCATGAGCGGACCGTCCGGTGTCGGCAAAGGTACGATCCTGGCTGAACTGATGGACGATGAGGAACTGAAGATTGCCTATTCCGTTTCCATGACCTCAAGGAAAATGAGGGAAGGGGAAACCAACGGCGTGAACTACTGGTATGTTACGAAGGAAGAATTCCAGGCAGCGGTGGAACGCGGTGAACTGCTGGAATGGGCGGAATTTGTAGGCAATTACTACGGCACGCCCGTAAAGGGCGTGGAGGAGCTCCGCGCCCAGGGAAAGAATGTTCTTCTGGAGATTGAGATCGAGGGGTGCAAGCAGGTAAAGAAGAAGTGTCCTGATGCACTGACGATCTATGTGATTCCACCGAATATGGAAGAACTGGAGAGAAGGATCCGTGGCAGGCAGACAGAGCCCGAGGATGTTATAGAAGGACGTCTGGCCAAGGCCAGGATCGAGATGGAGCAGATCAACGAATACAGCTATGTTGTCTGCAACGAGACGGTAGCCGAAGCAGCGGAGATCATCCGCAGTATCATTCTGAATCATATGAAGCAGGCTTGAAGCCTGCTTTTCTTCTGCAAAGGAAAAGACGCATTTCTGCGTCTTCTGTTCACTTAACGGTTGTAGTATTCAACGATCAGTGCTTCGTTGATTTCCTGGTTCAGTTCGGAACGCTCGGGAATGCGGACATAGGTGCCTTTCTTGTTTTCCTTGTCTACAGTAACGAACGCCGGAGCTGTGTAGTTGGATTCCAGGGAATCAACGATCGGCTTCATGTTCAGGCTCTTCTCTCTGATGGAGATGACCTGTCCAGGCTTGATCTCTGCGGAAGGGATGTCGACCTTTCTGCCGTCAACAGCGATGTGTCCGTGGTTGACGAGCTGGCGGGCTGCCTTGCGGGTAACCGCGAAGCCCATACGGTAGACCAGGTTGTCCAGTCTGCTCTCAAGCAGTACCAGGAAGTTGTAGCCTGCCATACCTTCCATACGGGAAGCCTTTACGAAGGTGTTGGAGAACTGACGCTCTGTAACACCGTACATGTTGCGGACTCTCTGCTTCTCACGCAGCTGGGTGCCGTAGCCGCTCAGCTTGATGCGCTTTGTCGGTCCGTGCTGACCCGGAGCATAGGTTCTTTTCTTGAGCTCTTCGCCGGTTTCGAGTACTGAGAAGCTCAGGCGTCTTGCCTTCTTCCATACCGGTCCTGTGTAACGTGCCATGTATTGTTTCCTCCTTCTTATGGCCGAGAAACAACAACAGGTGCGGATCATCGGTGCGGGGTGTTGCTGCGGACCGTTTCACTGAATGCAGCCAGGTACTCCGGTAACAGTTCTTCTGCCAGCAACGCCTTGCGCATGACTCCGCATGCTGCCATTATTCAACGCTTGAATAATATAACAAATTTATGTTTAATTCGTCAATCGTTTCCTATCATTGATAATGGTTTCTGTGATAAAATAAACTGCGTATACAGAAGGCGGTATCTTGCATGGATAAGGTGTTGAAGGTTTTGTCCGATATTCGGGTGTTGATTGCGATCGCAGTCCTGGCGCTGCTGATCATTGTTTTCATGATCGTAAAGAAGATCCGGTCGAACAATTATAAAAAAGAACTTCAGGAGCTGGAGGTGCGCTACAACAACCTCCGGAGCGTTCCGCTTTCCTTCAAGATGAACAAGGCTGTCGCAATCAGCCGCGTCGATCCGGAAACCATGCAGAAGATCGACAGCACCAAGGATGAATTCAACAAAGCAGGGGAGAACCTGAAGCAGATCGCCCAGGCTCTGGCCGATACGGAAGATGAAATCCTGATGGGCAGGCTGAAGAAAGTGCGTCCGGATCTGGATGATATTGCCGCAAGCATCTCCCTGGGCGAAACACAGATCGCTCAGCTGGACCAGTTCCTCGACGGCATCCTGCAGAAGGAGACCGATCAGCGGGCAGAGGTCACGGAGCTGAAGAACCAGTTCCGGGAGATCAAGGACGAAGCGACGGAAAACCAGACACAGCTTTCCTATGTCTGGACTGCGCTGCAGAATGTATTTGCAGACATTGAATCCAAGTTCTCTTCCTTCGAAGAATGGATGTACGCTTCCGATTTCAATAAGTCCGAGCAGGAACTGGCCGGTATCCGTGCTGACATCAATACGGCACGGGAACTGGTGCATGATCTTCCGACCATCCTGGAAGATGCCAGAGGTGTTGTGCCGCAGCTGCTGGAAGTGGTTCACCATGAGTATACAGCCGAGAAGGAGAGGGGCGTCTATCTGGATCACCTTGAGGTGGAGAAGAACCTGACTCTGATATCCGGCAACCTGAAGCAGGATCTGCGTTCCCTGAAGGAAGGCGATCCGAAGGATGTTACAGCAAATCTGGAGGACTACAAGACCCGTCTGAACCAGATCGATGAAGCAATC
>JAEEGL011922823.1_pt1 | contig 13373 bp, 9 predicted proteins | sample 9134231 | NCBI WGS metagenome assembly JAEEGL01 (sample SAMN16246548, study PRJNA631951) | gut metagenome | biome: gut microbiome; feature: rumen; material: fiber-attached | host: Bos | place: Iran: Karaj | collected 2018-10 | reverse complement strand
GACCGTCTGACGTTCGGGATACTCTCCGACCTCCCGGAGAGCCGGGACGCCGTGTCGCCGGACGACGAAAAAACGGTAAAATACGCTCTTGACAGAATAAGTTATCTAAAACACAAATACGGAGACCACTTCGCTTTGTTCATCCGCGGGAGGACATATGATCCGGGAGAGGGAGTTTTTTACGGGAAAGAGCGGAAGCGCGGAGCAATATATGATCTCGTTTGCCTGATAAAGCGTTATCCTAACGGCTTTTCGGTAATAGAAGCCGACAGATTATCTCTTCACAGGACGCGGTATCTCATAACCCTTGACTCAGATACCGATCTTTACCCGGGGGCTGCGCTCGACCTTATCGGATCCATGCTCTACCCGGCGAACAGGGCGGTCACGGACGGCGGACGCGTCGTTTCCGGATACGGGGTCATGCAGCCGAGAATGGACACCACTCTTGAATCCGCTTCTTCTACTCTGTTTTCCTCGATGCTCTGCGGCTCGGGAGGAACGCAGGTCTATTCCGGGGCGGCTTTTGACGTTTATCAGCACGTTTTCGGAGAGGGGGTCTTCTGCGGCAAGGGGATAATAGATATCGACGCGTACTTTTCTGTTCTGTACGGCTTCTTTCCCGAAGGAAAGGTGCTGAGCCATGATCTTCTCGAAGGGGAAAAACTCCGTTGCGCCGCGCTGACGGATCTTGTTTTATACGACAGTCTTCCGGGCAATCCCATATCATATTTCAAACGCGCTCACCGATGGGCGAGAGGCGACGTTCAGGCGCTTTCTTTTGCGGGAAAGAAATACCGCCAGGGAGAAAAAGTAACGCGCGCGACCGGCTTTTCTTTGCTGTCAAGATTTAAAATAGCCGATAATCTCAGGCGTCTTCTGGTGCCGGTCTTTTCCGTCGCAGCAATACTGTTTTCATCGGGGTACGCCGGGTCTGCCGCCGCGGCGTCGGTATTTGCAGCCCTGTCTTATATCGTACTGCGGCTGGTATTATCGCTGCCCTTATTTATCAGAAATCTGCCCGTCCGTTTTTTTTCGCACGTTCTGACCTCCGCCGGACACGTCGTTTCAAACTCCGCTTACGAAACGGCGTCGCTTTTTCATTCCGCGAAAGTGAATCTCGACGCTGTTTGCAGAAGCCTTTTCAGGATGTTTATATCTCACAGGAAAATGCTTGAATGGACGGTCCAGGAGGTCAGCGAAACGCTTTCCGCAGATTCGCTGCCGTTCTATTTTTTGAATATGTTTTCCGGGCTTGCGGCGGGAATTCTTTTGTTTATTTTCGCGCCCGGGGTACTGCACAAAACGGTCGGACTGTTTTGGACGGCCATGCCGTTCGCCTCCTTTCTTCTTTCAAAAGAGCACCGCCGCCCTCGGGGAATCTCCGAAAAGAAAAAGAAGACTCTTGCAGAATATGCGCGCGTTCAATTTGCTTTTCTCGACCGATACACTTCGTCCGACGACAACAGACTGCCTCCGGACAACGTTCAGTACGTCGGAAATGAAAAAATCGCGCACAGGACCTCTCCGACAAACATCGGACTGTATCTTGCGTCGGTCGTCGCGGCGAGGGACCTCGGCTTTATCGGTACCGACTATATGCGCGCGTCGCTCGACAGGACTCTGACGACGGTCGAGCTTTTGAAAAAATGGCGAGGCAATCTGTATAACTGGTACGACACACGGACCCTCGAAGAGATGGGCGGAGGCTTTGTTTCAAGCGTTGACAGCGGCAATTTTGCCGCGTGCCTGATCTGCGCAAAGGAAGGCGCGCTTGACTATTTGAGCGAGGAGCCGCTTCTGGCCGACACGGCGGCGAGGCTGGAAAGGCTGATTTCCGCAACGGATCTCGGCGCGTTTTACGATAAGGAAAGAGATCTTCTGTCGGTCGGTTTCGATCAAAGGAGCGGCTCGCTTGCCGCGAACTGTTACGACGTGTATATGACCGAGTGCAGGACCGCGAGCTACGTCGGGATCGGACTCGGGACGATCCCGCGCGATAACTGGGCGTCGCTTGCCAGGCTTTTCGTTTCCCGCGACGGGTATATGGGAATGCTCTCATGGAACGGCACCATGTTCGAATACTTCATGCCCGCGCTCTTCCTGCCTGTATACCGCAACTCTCTCGAATACGAATCGCTCAAATTTGCTGCGAGGATGCAGAGTAAAAGGAGATTTTCCGGAGTATGGGGAAAATCGGAGTGCGGCTATCCGGAGCTCGACAGCGACGGAAATTATAAATACAAGGCGGCCGGGGTGGGCTCAGTCGGAATGGCAAGGGGACTCGACGCTACTTCGCTCGTCGCACCTTACGCCTCATTTCTCGCGTTGGCTGTATCTCCCTCTCAGGCTGCGGTCAATCTCGGCCGTCTGAAAAAACTGGGGGCTTACGGAAAATACGGATTCTGCGAGTCGGTCGATCTTTCCGAGCCGGAACAACCCGTTATTACAAAGAGCTATATGTCGCATCACGTCGGGATGAGCATAGTCGCGGCACAGAACGCTCTGCTCGACGGGATAGCTCAGCGCAGGTTCATCCGCGATCCGAGGATGGGCGCGGTGTCCGATCTTTTGAAGGAAAAGATCCCTCTTGACCCGCGTATCGCAAAAACAAAGCGCATTTTTACCCCGAGCGCAAGGAGGACGGCGCGTTTTGAAGAAAGATACGGATCGGTTTAGAACTGTTTTTTCATAAATATAGTTGAAATATCCCGTTATTTGTTGTATAATAAATAATTAATTAGATATAACGGAAAGAATATTAATTTATGGATATCAAGCGCTTCGATGTTTCCCGGACGGCGTCTCTCTGCGTCGCCGATACCGGCAAATTCAAGATCAACGATCTGTGGTTATCTTTTACCTCGCCCCTCTCGCGCGAGAAGTCGGCGCTCAACGCGCTGCTTCCTCTCGTTCTTTCGAGGGGCACGGGAAAACTGCCTGATATGTCCTCCCTGTCAAGGCGGCTTGACGATCTTTACGCTTCTGTCGTTTCGCCCAGAAGTTCAAAACTGGCTGAGACTCAGTTTTTCGGCTTTTTTGCCTCTATGCTTGACAACTCTTTTGCGATAGACGGATGCGACGTTGCGGGAGGGACCCTGGAGGTGCTTCGTGACCTGGTCGCCGATCCGACGACGTACGGCGGAGTCTTCCGCCCGGAATACGTCGAGGGTGAAAAGACCACGTTAAAGAATATGATCGCCTCCGAGATAAACAACAAGCGCAGGTACGCGGCGACCCGCTGCATCGAGGAGATGTGCCGTGAGGAACCGTTCGGAATATCCGATTCTCAGATGCTTTGCGAGATAGATAAGATCACGCCCGAATCGCTGTGGGAGCATTACAGAAAGGTCCTTTCCGGCTGCAGGGTCGAGGCCTTCTACGTCGGGAGGTATTCGGACCGCGTCGCCGGACTTATGCCCGGGCTTTTTGAGGGTATCGGCTCCGACGGCGAGCAGGACTATACGCCGCAGATAATCCGCCGCGCGGACAAGGTCAGGCGGGTGGTTGAAGACCACCCTGTCCGTCAGGGAAAGCTGTGTATGGGATACAGGACCGGCACTGTCCTTTCAGATCCGGACTACTATAAGTTTTCGGTTTTCAACGCTGTTTTCGGAGCCTCCCCGATAAGCAAACTGTTTATGAACGTTCGCGAAAAGCTGAGCCTTGCGTATTACTGTTCCTCGGGAGTGGCGGACGGTCAGAAGGGTATTATGACCGTAAACGCCGGGATAGACCCCGCCTCTCTCGAAAAGACCGAGGATGAGATCGCCCGCCAGCTCGCCGCGACGGCGGCGGGAGATATAACCGATTCCGAGCTCGAGGCCGCCAAGGCCGCGCTCGTAAACTCCCTACGCGAGATCGAGGACCTGCCCTCCGCTGTCTGCAGGTGGTATACGATCCGTATGATGGCCGGGAGACGCGATTCTCCCGCTGATAATATTGAACGCATCCTTTCGGTTAAAAAAGACGACGTAGCCGAGGCGGCTTCCCGCGTCACGCTGGACACCGTTTACTTTATGAATCCCACTCTGAAGGAAGGGGAGGACGAAGACGATGAATGATATCATCGAAAAAAGCAACTCCCTTATCGGAGAAAAATACTATTACACAAAGCATAAAAGCGGGCTTGACATATATCTTATGCCCAAAAAGCTGACTACCTCTTACGCGATACTGGGCGTTAAGTACGGTTCGCTCTACGACAGGTTCGTTAAGGGGAACGGCGAGACTGTCGAAGTCCCCTCGGGCATCGCTCATTTTCTCGAGCACAAGATGTTCGAGAACGAGGACGGCGTCGATACCTTCGAGAGGTTCGCGGCGCTCGGCGCTCAGGCTAACGCCTATACCTCGTTCGACGTGACCGCCTATCTTTTCTCCTGCACCGATAATTTCTCGCAGTCGCTCGACGTTCTTCTCGATTTCGTAACACATCCGTACTTTACTGACGAGACGGTAAATAAGGAGCAGGGAATAATAGCGCAGGAGATAAGGATGGGCGAGGACAGCCCCGGACGCGCTCTTATCTTCGAGATGCTGAAGTCGCTTTATCACGTGAACAACGTAAAGAACGAGATCGCCGGGACGGTCGGCTCGATTGCCGAGATAACGGCGCCGCTTCTTTACGATTGCTATAACACCTTCTACAATCTCAACAATATGGCGCTCTGCGTCGCGGGCGACCGCACGATGGAGGAGGTGCTGGCATCGGCAGACAGGGTTCTTAAAGAGTCGCCTGCTTTCTCGATCGAGCCGTACCTTCCGTCCGAGCCCGAAGAAGTCGTAAGAGACAGGTATTCCCGCAGCATGCAGGTCGCGTCTCCGCTCTTCGCCGTCGGAGTCAAGAACTCGATGATCTCCGACGATCCGCGAGAGAGGATGAAACAGTCCGCCGCGATCTCCGTGATCTTCGATACTCTTTTCGGTAAATCAAGCGATTTTTACAACGGGCTGTACGGGGAAGGCAAGGTGAACGGAACCGTCGATATCTGGAGCGAGCACAACCGGGCTTTTTCGTTCGTTTGTCTGTCCGGAGAGGCTAAGGATCCGGAGGTCGTCTATTCCGAGTTCAAAAAAGTCGCGCGTAACGCCGCTGAGCACGGACTTGACCCCGACGATTTCAGACGTTGCAAGAGGGTCATGTACTCCGGGTTCGTCAGCTCCTTTGATTCGACGGAGGAGATGGCCGGAGAACTGCTCGACTATCTGACTGACGGCGGGGATATGCTCGACTATACCGATGTCTGCGCTTCTCTCGATATTGAATACACCAACGGGCTGGCAAGAGAGTTGTTCAGGGAGTCTCATTACACCTTGATGACCGTTCTGCCGCTTGAGGAGGAAAAAGAATGACTGTCAACAACATTTCGTTCCCGAATCTCGGGATAAAGCTTTCGGTCAAGGAAGCGGCCTTTACCGTTTTCGGAAGGAATATCTACTGGTACGCCATTATAATGACGTCGGCGATAATTCTCGGAATTATTTACGTGATGAAGCGCCGGAAGTTTGAGGGCGTATCCTCGGACGACGTGATCGACTACGCCATCTTCGGCGTGATACTCGGGCTTGTGGGCGCACGCCTGTATTACGTGCTCACCTCGCTTGAAAACTACACCGATTTCTGGTCTGTTTTCAAGGTTTGGGAGGGCGGACTCGGCTTCTACGGCTCGCTTATCGGCGGCGCGCTCGCGGTATTCCTCGTATCCCGGCGCAAAAAACAGAGCACGCTTAAAATGTTCGATATGATATCTCCCGCCATGATGCTCGGTCAGATCATCGGGCGGTGGGGCAATTTTGTCAACGGCGAGGCGTACGGCAGCAACACGATGTACGAGTTCTTCGGTATGAAGTTCTCCACCCCCCACGCGGGCGCTTTGCCCTGGGCTATGCACATAGACGAGATAAGAGACGGCGTTGCGAGGAGCTCGGTCGACTGCCAGCCGACCTTCCTTTACGAGTCCCTGTGGAACCTTATAGGGTTTATACTTATCAATATCTTTTACAAGAAAAAGAAATTCGACGGTCAGATTTTCTTCGCGTATATCGCGTGGTACGGTTTCGGCCGTATGCTGATCGAGGGCTTCAGAACCGACAGCCTTTACGTAGGACCTATCAAGATATCCCAGCTTATCGGTTTGCTTTGCTTCATAGGAGGCGGTATACTGTTCTTTACAGGGCGTAAGTTCCTGAAGCTCCACGGACCCTCCGATAAAAAGGCGACTGACGGCCCTTCCGCGCAGACGCCCGAAGAGTCCGCAGCCGAGACAGCCGAATTCTCCGGGGAGACCGCGGATGAGACCGAAGCTTCCGAGCCGGTGTCCGCCGTGACCGGGGATTATAAAACGGATGGTCCCGTACAGCCCGAAGCGGATACCGCCGATGAAACAGAAGAGATAAAGGAGCCGGAAGATGGCGGCGATAATTGACGGCAAGGCGATCTCCGCTCAGATACGCGCCGAGATCGCAAAAGAAATATCGGACAGGGGCCTTACTCCCGGCCTCGCCGTTATACTCGTGGGCGACGATCAGGCGTCGGCGGTATACGTACGCAACAAAAAGAAGGCCTGCGCCGAAGTGGGGATTTACTCGGAAAGCTATGAGCTTCCGGGAGAGACCACACAGGACGAGCTCCTTTCCCTTATCGGAGTTCTAAACAAAAAAGAGAGCATACACGGCATACTCGTTCAGCTCCCTCTTCCGAAGCATATAGACGAAAAGCAAGTCATTCTCGCCATCGACCCCTCAAAGGACGTGGACGCCTTCCATCCGTACAACGTCGGAAGGATAGTGACGGGGGATTATGATTTTCTCCCCTGTACGCCTGCGGGCGTTATGACGCTTCTCGAACGCAGCGGGATAGATCCCAAGGGCAAAAAATGCGTTGTAGTAGGCAGGAGCAATATCGTCGGCAAGCCGCAGGCTCTCCTGATGCTTCACGCCAACGCGACGGTGACGATCTGCCATTCGCGGACAGCCGATCTCGCCTCGGAATGCCGACAGGCGGATATCCTGGTCGTGGCTGTCGGGAAGGCCGATTTTATCACCGGGGATATGGTCAAGGACGGCGCGGTCATAATCGACGTCGGTATGAACAGGCGTCCGGACGGCAAGCTGACGGGCGACGTGGATTTTGCCTCCGTTGAGCCTAAAGCTTCTTACATCACCCCCGTCCCGGGCGGAGTAGGACCGATGACCATAACTACTCTTATGAAGAATACTCTGACCGCGGCCAAGCGCGCCGCGGGACTCAAATAATACGGAGCGACTTATTTGATATGTGCGGCTTTGTCGGATTTACAGGATATATAGAAAACAGAAAAGAGATCCTCAACCGTATGATGGACCGTATAATTCACCGCGGACCGGATATGGCGGGAGAATACATAGGGGAGGACGTCGCCCTCGGATTCCGGAGGCTGAGCATCCTCGACCTTTCCGAGGCGGGAAAACAGCCCATGACCTCTCCCGACGGCAGGTATACCGTCGTCTATAACGGCGAGATATACAATTTCCCGTCTATCAGAGAGGAGCTTGAGGGCAGGGGGCATTCCTTTGCTTCCCGCTGCGACTCGGAGGTTCTTCTTCACGGTTATATGGAGTACGGGGTCGACGTGATCTACAAACTCCGCGGTATGTTCGCCTTTGTTATTTGGGACGCCAGGGATAAAATGGCGTTCGGCGCGCGCGACTTTTTCGGCATCAAGCCGTTCTACTATACGACCGGCTCCGAGGGCGAATTCATATTCGGCTCGGAGATTAAGAGCTTCCTCGATCATCCTCATTTTATCAAGGAGGTCAATCCCGACGCGCTCCGTCCTTACCTTACGTTTCAGTATTCTTCTCAGGAGGAGACTTTTTTCAAGGGGGTGTACAAGCTTCCGCCCGCTCATTATTTCGTCTGGAAAGACGGAAAGCTTGAAAAGACCCGTTTCTGGGACATCGACTTCTCCCGCGTCGAAAAGCCGTTTGACGAATACGTAAAAGAGCTTGATGAAGTAATCAACGAGTCGGTGAACGCGCACAGGATAAGCGACGTCAAGGTCGCTTCCTTCCTATCCGGCGGTATTGATTCGAGCTATATCACCGCCTCGCTCATGCCTGACAAGACCTTCTCGGTCGGTTTCGACTTCGACCGCTTTAACGAGACCAATCACGCAAAGGAACTCTCCGATATTCTCGGTATCGAGAACGTCCGCAAGCTGATAACCGCTGACGAGTGCTTCGACCGTTTCCCGACAATACAGTATCATATGGACGAGCCTCAGTCAAACCCTTCGTCGGTGCCGCTGTATTTTCTCGCCGAGCTTGCAGCCCGGCACGTCACAGTCGTCCTTTCGGGAGAAGGAGCGGATGAGATATACGCGGGATACGAGGAATACGATATCACGCCCAACGAAAAGAAGTACAGAAAGCTCCCGCGTTTTATACGTCGCGGGATAGCCGGCGTAGTCAAACGCCTCCCGTATTTCAAAGGGCACGATTTTCTCATCCGCGGAGGGGAACGCCCCGAGGATTATTTCGTCGGCGAAGCGCATGTTTTTTCCGAGAAGGAAGCGAACGACATAGTAAAACCCGATTACCGTCACGCGCCGACGGTCAAAGAGATCTGCCGCAGGGTCTATGATAAAGTGTCTGACAAGGACGAGCTGACCAAAAAACAGTATCTCGATATCAATCTGTGGCTGCCCGGCGACATACTGCTGAAAGCCGACAAGATGAGTATGGCGCACTCCCTGGAGCTTCGCGTCCCGTTCCTTGACCGAGTTGTTATGAAACACGCTCAGGGCATTCCGCACGAATATAAGATCAACGGCAAGAACACCAAATACGTTCTGCGCGAGGCGTCCCGCCGCACTCTTCCGGACGAATGGGCTGACCGTATAAAAGTTGGATTCCCGGTCCCGATCCGATACTGGCTTCGCGAGGATAAGTATTACGGGATCGTGAAGGAATACTTCACCTCTGATTACGCGGGGATATTCTTTGACCGCGATAAGTTGATCGCCATGCTCGACGCGCATAAATCCGGATCCGCCAACAACCAGCGTAAGATATGGACGGTCTTTACCTTCCTCACCTGGTACAAGCGTTTCTTCATCGACGAAAAAGCGAACTGAAAGGATTTTACGATGGATAAATTCATTCCGGTGCTGCTCGGCGCCGACCTAAACTGCTATAACGTCGCAAGGGCGTTTCACGAGGAATACGGATGCGTTTCGTACGCGTTCGGCAGATACGCCATTGGCGCTACCATGAATTCAAAGATCGTCCGTTTCACCGCCGTTCCTGATTTTGACACGGACGAACGTATGGTGGAAACACTGAACGGCTTCGCTAAGGAGCACAAGGGGTTCAGACTGATCGTCCTCGGCTGTACCGACGATTACGTTTCGCTGATCGTACGCAACAGAGACAGGCTTGATCCCGCGTTCGTCGCCCCGTATACCACACGCGAGCTGATCGACGACATCACGCTAAAAGAGCATTTTTACGCTTACTGCGATAAATACGGGATCCCCCATCCAAAGACCTTCATTCACGAGAAGGGCATGCCGATAGACGACCTTCCGTTCGACTATCCCGTTATAATCAAACCGTCGAGCAGCGTTCTTTACTGGAAACACGAGTTTGAAGGGATGAAAAAGGTCTATCGGGCAAAAAACAAAGAGGAAGCGGAAAAAATACTCGCTACCATCTACGCCTCCGGGTATCCCGAAAAGGTCATAATCCAGGATACCATCCCCGGCGACGACTCCCGCATGTACGTGCTGACCTCATATTCCGATGCGGACGCCAACGTGCGTATGATGTGCCTCGGGCACGTCCTTCTTGAAGAACACACCCCCAAGGGGCTCGGGAATCACTGCGCGATAGTTACCGAATACAACCGCGAGCTTATGGAGCGGTTCAAGAGGTTCCTTGAAGAGATACGTTTTACCGGCTTTTCCAACTTCGATATAAAGTACGACGAGCGCGACGGCAGCTTCCGCGCGTTCGAGATCAACGTAAGGCAGGGAAGAAGCAACTATTACGTAACCTCAACCGGCATCAATATCGCCCGGATGGTAGTTGAGGACAGGATAGAGGGCAAACCGTTTGAGGGCACCGTATTCAACCAAAAAGAGATCTACTGGCGTTACATACCCGACGGAATCGTAAAGAGCCGCGTTTCGGAAGAGCTATGGAACAGGATAAAGGAGATAAAGAAGTCGGGGAACGCCTCTTCTTCGATGAGGTACAGATACGATCTGCGTTTCAACCCGAAACGGAGGGCTTTCGTCATTCTGCACGAGCACAATCACAAAAAGAAATTCGCAAAGTATTATCCCGCTTCAAAATGACAGTCAAACGGAGGTGATTTCCATGTCGGACAAAAAAAGCCGCGTACTCGGCGTGCTCGGAGGGCTTGGACCGATGTCGAGCGCGTACTTCTACGAGCTTATAATAGCGCACACCAAGGCCGCCGCCGATCAGGAGCATATCGATATGGTCATCAGCTCCCGCGCGACCATACCCGACCGTACCGAGTACATACTCGGACGGAGCAAAGACGATCCCTCACCCGCCATGATCGATGAGCTGAAAAAGCTTGAAAGCTACGGCGCGGGCGTTATAGCCATTCCGTGCAACACAGCTCATTATTTTTACGATAAACTTGTAGGAAGCGTCTCCTGCGAGGTGCTTAATATGGTGGAGGACACGGTAGTTCTCTGCAAAGACCGCGGCGTTTCGACTATAGGCCTTCTGGCGACGGAAGGCACCGTGGGGGCGGGTATATATGAATCCGTTTGCAAGAGGCACGGCGTAAAGTGCGTCCACCCGTCGCCCGTGGCGCAGAAAGCGGTAACAAGGATCATTTACGACCAGATCAAAGCGGGCGTTCCGGCGTCTTTATCCGACCTGGAGATCGCGTCTGACGATCTGAAAGAGAAGGGATGCGAGATAGCCGTTCTCGGCTGCACCGAGCTTTCGGTAGCAAAAAAACAGCTGAGGCTCGGACGCCTGTATCTCGACGCCCTCGAGGTACTCGCCAAGCGAGCTATTGAAGCCTGCGGAAAGCAGAGCGTCGGATTCGGAGAACTTGAGTTATGACTGACAAACTCAATTACACGTCGATAGCATACGACTCCCGGAAAGCTGCTCCCGGATGCGCTTTCTTCTGCCTGCGCGGAGCATCCGCCGACGGACACGATTACGCCTCTCACGCTTATGAGCGCGGCGCGCGAGTCTTCTTCTGTGAGCGTCCTCTCGACCTACCCGGAGACGCCTCGCAGATAGTAGTCGAGAGTACGCGCAGGGAGCTGGCCCTGCGCTCCAAAGAGTTTTTCGGCAGACCTGACGAAAAGCTCAAGATAATCGGCGTGACCGGTACCAAGGGGAAGACCACCGTCGCCAACGTCGTCTATCAGATGATGAACAAGGCCGGCGTCAAGACGGCGGTCATCGGCACCAACGGGATGAATATCGACGGGGTGCATTACGACACAAGAAACACCACTCCGGAAAGTTATGAGCTTTATTCCGCCTTCGCTGATATGGCGGCGACCGGCACCACCCATTGTATCATGGAGGTTTCGTCTCAGGCGTATAAGCTGTCGCGCGTCCACGGGATAACCTTTGACTGCGGGGTTTTCACAAACCTTTCGCCCGACCATATAGGAGCCGGTGAGCACGCCAGCTTTGACGAGTATATGATGTGCAAGGCCATGCTTTTTGAGAACTCCAAACGCAGCATCATCAACGCGGACGACGACTTTCACGAAATAATGATCGAGCATTCGCGCGGCGACGTCGTGACCTTCGGCATATCTAATCCCTCGGCGGACTTCCTCGGAAGCGATATCCGTCCCTGGAAGAACGAGTCGGCGCTTGGTGTGGATTTTACCTGCAGCGTCCACGGCTTTTCGCGCAGGTTCCGCGCCCGCACCCCCGGTGAATACAGCGTTTATAACGCCCTCGCGATAATCGCAATCTGTTCGCAATACGGCGTACCCACCGAGGTCATAGATCGCGAGCTTTCCGTCGTGCAGGTCAAAGGGAGATTCGAGATCGTCGATGCGCTCCCTTGGGCGACTTTCATTATAGATTACGCGCATAATGAAATGAGCCTGCGCAACGTCCTTTCGACTATCAGGGATTATTCTCCCAAACGGCTTGTCGTCCTCTTCGGCTCGGTCGGAGACAGGACGCAGATACGCCGGGTCGAAATGGGAAGAATCGCCGCCGAGTACGCGGATTTTTGCATACTGACAAGCGATAATCCCGGATTTGAGGATCCCATGCGGATCATAAGGGATATCGAGCGCGGGATAGACGGCAGGGTGCCGTACGTTACCATCCCGGACAGAGCGTCGGCGGTCGAATACGCTGTTAATAACGCTTCTCGCGGCGACGTGATACTTCTTGCAGGCAAGGGACACGAGGATTATCAGCTGATAAACGGACAGCGGATCCCGTTCAGCGAGCGGGAAGTCATCCGCCGCGTCTGCGAAAAGATCAAGATGAGCGTTTGACCGGGATTTTATATAATGTATAGTATTATGGAAAGATCCGGCGGCTTCGCCGGATTTTTTTGTATTTATTTTCATAAACCTCTTGACAAACGTGAAAAAATATTGTATTATCTCAATAGTACAATAATACAATTTCAAACAGGGAGGATTTCGATGGAATGGAAACTTGACAGATCGCGTCCCATCTGTCCGCAGATAGTCGAACAGATAAACGTCGGGATCGCATCAGGCGAGCTTGCGCCCGGCGAACGGCTTTTGTCCGTACGAGACGTTGCGGTAGCGGCAGGCGTCAACCCCAACACGGTACAGAAGTCGTTCGAGGAGCTTGAACGTTTGGGCGCCGTCTACTCGGTCAGGGGCAGCGGATGGTACGTTTCTGACGATACGACCGCCGCGAAAGAACACGTTGAGCTGACGGTACGTTCTAAAGTCGGCGACTTTTTCGACGGCATGAAACGGCTCGGCGTAACTGTTGACAGAGCAAAAAAATACGTGGAGGAATGGAATGATGAGCGATCTGTTGATATGTGACAACGTAAGTAAAAACTACGGCGGCGTTATGGCGCTGCGCAACGTAAGTATCCGCCTTGAATCGGGGAAAATATACGGACTGCTCGGTCCCAACGGCTCAGGCAAGACGACGCTGATCAAGCTGATCAACGGGCTGCTTACCCCGACTTCCGGCGTTATTAGCGTACTCGGTCAGACGCCTGGAGTCGAGAGCAAAAAGGCGATATCCTATCTGCCCGACAACAGCTATCTGAATTCATGGATGAGGGTAGATCAGATAATAGAACAGTTCTGCGATTTTTACCCCGATTTCAGGGCTGAAGCGGCCTACGGAATGCTCGACAAGCTCGG
>JAEEGL017346774.1_pt1 | contig 13374 bp, 15 predicted proteins | sample 9134231 | NCBI WGS metagenome assembly JAEEGL01 (sample SAMN16246548, study PRJNA631951) | gut metagenome | biome: gut microbiome; feature: rumen; material: fiber-attached | host: Bos | place: Iran: Karaj | collected 2018-10 | reverse complement strand
TGCTTGATGGACTGCTGCACGTCGGCAGGAACGTTCTTCGCCTTACAGCAGTCGACGATGTAGCGAACCACCTTCTCGGGCAGCGTTTTCTTCTTCCAGATGTCGTGGCGTTTCATCCATGTGCCTTTCGTGGTGGTCTTGTCAATCCAGACGATGGCATCCTTGATTTTCTCACGGCCCATCTCGGAATACCAGCCATCCTTGAACGTGTAGGTGCCGTACTCGTGAGGCATCACGACGACCTTTCCGTCTTTGGTCAAGGCAATCTCGGCACAAGCATACTCCCCGTTGGCTCCATAGAACTTGAACTGGGTGTAGCCACTTTCTTTGCCACAGACGGTTTTCTTCTCGCCTTCCCACTGCATTGACTCCATCACCCACGTGCCGACGAGCTCCTTGTCGGCCACCTTCACTTGTGCACTCACTTGCAAGGCACTCATGAGTGCCACTGCAATTACTAACATTGCTTTTTTCATACGATTTACGTTTTAATCGGGTTAGACATTTTGATTGTTTTGTCGGTGCAAAAGTACAGGCTTTTCGCCATCATTCCAAGCTTTTCGATTTGCATTTCCTTTGCATCTGCGTGGCAAACAATTTGTAAAAAACCTACCGTCTGGCAGTTCCGGATGCGTTACCTCGTCCTTAGTTCCACGGTGAAGCGCTCGCCAACAGCATTTACGTCTTTCTTGCGGGCAGTGCCCTCATAGTGGAGTTTCGACGAGGTGGTATCTTTCTTGAAGACAACTTCTTTCAGGCTGTCGGCAGGCAAGTCGGGCAGATTGTTCTTGTCGAAAGGCACACCGTCAAGCAGAAGCCGGGCATCCGTGGTCACGCCAATGCGGAAATAATCACTGGCCATTCCATTCAGGTAAATCAGGTCGCGGCGTTTGATGATGCGCGACGAGCCATTGGCATCAGTATAGGTAGCTCCCAGCGGAATACACATCGTATAACGGGGAAACCGGCGGGATGTATTCTTACCGTGGTCCTCTCGATAGACTATCAGCTTATCGCGCTTGTTGAAAGGCTGATGGGCAAGGGTAGGATCGAAAATGGAAATCGTAATATAAACATAGCCTTCGCGAGTGGTACGGGCCAGCATGCCTTTCAGCAGTGGCTTCGGGACGGAGTGAAGCAGGCGCATCACTTCTGCCTTCAAGAGGGGGTCGATGTTTTCATCCATCTTCACATTGGTAAAACTGCCGTCTGCTTTCACGTATGGTTGCACGGTGAAGTTTCCACCGATGCCCCGCCGACGCATCTCGTTGGTGTATTGCATGTGCTGTTCCAGCCAATATTCCACCATCTCATAGCAGAGGTCGGTGCCTTGGGGGATGGGTTTCTGTGCATTGTACTCCAACTTCTCGTTGCGCTCGAAAGTATAGACATAGCCAGTGCCATCGGAGGAGCGATTATTCTGGCCATCGTCGGTTACCTGTGCCGATGCCATGAGCGACAGGGCCGCCACAGGCAGCAGGCAGGCAGCCTTCAAGCTGGCCAAGGGGGAGGATTGTTTTCTTTTCATCATAAGAATTCGGTTTTTGAGTTTACTGCGACTGAGGCTGTTGGCAAGCGTCTGCAGCCGCATGCCGACGGCTTTGGTCACAAGAAGAATTTGATATTGCGTTGCATCGATGCCTTGACGGATGACGGCCTCATCGGCCTGGTATTCGTGGACGGCGCGCAAGTCGCGCTCCATAAGATAGACAAAGGGATTGAACCACTGCACCACTTTCAGGGTCTCCACCAACAGCAGGTCGTAGCTGTGACCTAGCCGGATGTGTTCCTGCTCGTGGATGAGGATGCTTGGGCGGTTGTTTTCGTAGTCCTTCACGCTGATCACGATGTAATGCCAAAAGCTGAACGGTGGACAATCGCCTCCTTTTATAATAAGCGTGTTGCCACGTTCATCCTTGATGCGATGACCTTTACGCAGCAGTAGAAAAAGGATTGCAGCACGATAGAGAAAGACACCAAGGGTGATGCCAAGGCCAAGTAGATAAATGGTTGTGAGACTGACAGGTAAGATGGATTCTTTCGTGTCCTCCACGTGTAAAGGAATAATGGTACAATCTTCCACGTACACGCCATCAGAGGCCGACGAGTCTTCTTCCTTCAATGCAGAGAAAGGCTGCGATTGGACTTTGTCGATTGTCTGCACGACCTGACCCACCATCGTCGACCGACTCGTCTGCAAATGAACAACTGGCAACACCAATGAAACACTGATGATGCAAAGTAGTACCATGCGATTGAATCGGTGCAACGTCTCACGGCTAAGCAGCAAGGTGAAAACACAGTAGAGCATGGCCAGCGTCAGGGCCGACTTCAATATGTAAGCAATCATTGGGCAATCAGTTCAAGTATTTCACAAAGTTCCTCATCGCTGATGTCCTCATTCTGAACGAAGAACGAGAGCATTTTCTTCACAGAACTGCCAAAAATGGTGTCCTTCACATCACGCAACACGCAAGTGACGTAGCGTTCGCGAGTGAGCAAAGGGGAAAAAACGAACGTGCGACCCGTGCCATCCACCCGGCGATGTTCCACATAGCCTTTTGCTTCGAGAATCTTCAGCAACGTGGCAATAGTAGTGCGGGCGGGTCGTGGCTCAGCATACAGTTCTACCAGTTGATTGATGGTTACGCCCTGCCCCGACCGGTCCCACAACCGGTTCATCAGTTCCGACTCAGCACGAGTAAGCGGTTTCATGGAATGGTTCTCTGTCATAGCGCTTTCATTTTGTTTCTTGTGCAAAGTTAGCCGAAAGCCATTACAACATCAAGTCATTCCCCGTTCTTTTTCTCTCTCCCTCCCTCCTTTTTAACATTTATGTTTAGTCAAGAGGCCTCCATTTTTTAGTTTTTAACAAGAAAAACCAGCGTTTGAAAGAAATGTAGCTTATGCTCCAATGGAAAGGATGAATTCGTCCCACTCCCTTGCGCCGCCCTTCCGGCCGAACACCTTTTTATATAATCGGCTGCGAACGGTGCTAATGGTACTGGCATCGCGGCTCAAAACGAGGGCTATTTCGGTGGGGGCCATCCTGAGTTTGACGAGCAGGCACACTTGATACTCCAGTTCGGACATGGAATAAAGGCTGCGCAACTGACTGCTGAAGCCCGGGTAAATCTTCTTGATTTGGTTCTCAATGCCAGCCCATTCCTCTTCCTTCAACCGCTGCCCGGTGGCAATTCGGCATTGCAGCATCTGGTAGTCGTCGGAGGCGAAATAAGCCGTTTCCACCGATGCCATTGCCTGGCGGACCGATTGCGGCCGCTCGTCGCGCATTTCCTGAATCTGTTGCAACTGCAGCTGCAGACGACGCTTGTCCTTTCGGTTGTCAATGGCTATCCAAGAAATAATGAGCGAGATGAGGATAAACGCCATGATGGACAAGAGCAGCACGTGAATGATGCTTGCCTGCTGGCGCTCTTTGGCTGAAAGCACGTAGCTGGAGGTGCCTTCCCTGTCTTCTCGCTGCAAGTCGGCAGCTATGATGCTGCAGATTTCTTCGCCCCACTCCTTGTAGATGCGGTCGGCCCGATGCCATGTGTAGAGCACGCCGTTTTGCTGAATGACGATTGTCGAATCGTCTTTCATCGTCAGCGGCCGCGGATCTTCGTCCTCGATATAGACGTTTTCGCCGCCACCCTTGTCGATGAGCGTCACGACACAACGGCCATCTGGCTGTATAACCATGGCCGACTGCGTGTTGATGAATCTGCACTGGAACATGGCGCTATCGCCCTGGTAGATGCGAAGGAATGTCCTGTCGCTGGAAAACGTCTCCTCGCTCCCCATCGGAGTCTTGTAATGCGAAAGCATCCATGCCCCATCCAAGAAGTGAGGGTTGCGCTTGTTGCCTGCTGAAGAGCATCCTAGCAACAGAGCCGCGAGAAAAAATAAGAGTATCTTTTTCATCTTTTCGTCGTCTTTTGCGCAAAATTAGTGATTTTTCGGCAAAACAAGGATGAAAAGTGTTTGCAATTCGTTTGCAATCGATTTGCATTTGTGCGATGATGAAGAAAAAAAGACAACCCCGACTCCTCGCCAGAAGAGTCGGGATTGGCTGGATGTTCTGACAAGACGGGGTGATTACTTCCCCTGATAGGCCTCGACGATGTCGTAGTAGGCATTCTTTGGCAACAGGCGACGGACGGGACGGCCCTCGCGGATGCGCTGGCGGACGTCGGTGCTGCTGACATTGTAGAGGGGCATCTGTACGAGGCGGACGCTCTCGGGAAGTGCATCGACGTCGATAGGCGAACCTTCGCGCGGATAGATGGCGATGGGGTAATGCGCTATGATGTCGGCTGTATGAGCCCAACGGTCGAAAACCAGCCAGTTGTCGGCTCCAATCACGAGCGTAAACGTGTGCTGGGGAAAGTCGCGCGAGAGTGCTTGCAGCGTGTCCCAGGTGTAGGATGGCCGCGGCAGATGGAACTCATAGTCGCAAGCCACCAGTCCATCCTCGCCTTCGAGGGCCTTCCGCACAAGGGCCAATCGGAGCTCGTCGGGCAACAAGTCGCCACGATCGGCCTTCAAAGGGTTAAGGGGCGACACCATGAACCACACCTCATCGAGATGTGCTTTGCGGCGTATCTGCCGTGCAAGGGCGATGTGGCCGCGGTGGATGGGGTTGAACGACCCCCCGTAGATGCCGATGTTCATACTCTGTTCAGTTGAGAGTTGAGAGTTGAGAGTTGATAGTTGAGAGTTGATAGTTATGATTTGTCCTGGCAGCTTGTATGCGTTGATGGAAACCTGCGGCGGACGTCCATTCCCTCTCTCTTACAATTGGTAATCATATTTATCATTTGTCAATTCTCAATTATCAATTGTTGACAAATGTCCCAACGATGTCCAAGGCTTCGGCTTCGGCCACTTCGAGAACGTCGTTGACGAGGATACGATCGAACTGCGGGGCGAAAGACATCTCGTATTCGGCCTTGGCAAGGCGCTCCTCGATGGCTTCGGGGCTGTCGGTGGCTCGGCTTACGAGGCGGCGGCGCAACTCTTCCACCGAAGGAGGCTGGATGAACAGCGACAGGGCTTCATCGCCGTAGTGCTTCTTGATGTTGATACCGCCCTTCACATCGACGTCGAACACCACGTTCTGGCCTGCCTCGCGCTGGCGTTCCACTTGCTCTTTGAGGGTGCCATAGAAGCGGTCGTGGTAGACTTCCTCATATTCCAGGAACTCGTCGCGCTCAATCTTAGCACGGAACTCCTCGGGAGACAGGAAGAAATACTCAACGCCATCCTGCTCCTGGCCACGTGGTGCACGGCTGGTGCACGAGATGGAGAAACTCAGCTTCAACTCAGGGTGCTCCTTCATCAACCACTGCACAATGGTTGACTTGCCCGAGCCTGAAGGTGCACTGACAATAATCAATTTGCCTCGTTTGCTATTTTTCTTTTTCATCTGCGTAGGTATTTTTATCGGAAAGAAATTGCTAGAAATTGCCAGAAATTTTGTTCAGAAATTTTATGATTTATTTTTCTACAGATTGGAAATGTAGTCTTTATAGTTCTTCTGCGTCAACAGGACGAAATCATCCTCGTCTGGCTGATAGAGATATCGCTCGGCCCGTAAGCTCTTTTCACCAAAATTGATAAGCAATCCACGACGAGTATGACTGATTCGCATATAGTTGAACAGCTGAGACCGATGCTCTGAGCAAAGACTGCTGGCCGATTTTGTCTCGACGATAATGCCGTTATAATAGAAATCAGCAACATAGAATTTCTCCATCTTTCGACCTTTATAATATAGGTTCAGCACCTTCTCTTTCTCGGCTAAAATGCCTTTGTCCTCCAGTTCCATCCTCATCGCTTCCTGATAGATGTACTCTGACAGTCCACGACCAATCTCATTATAAACATCCATGGCTGCTCCTACGATGAGATACATGTCATGGTATTCTTCCTTTGTCATCATAAATATAAATAAAAGGCAATTTCTGGATGAAATTTCTGGCAATTTCTAGCAATTTCTTTCCGATAAAAAGGAGCATCACGTTAGGTGAGGTCGTCAGAGCGCGTTGAGCACTTGTTCCTTGATTTGTTCGAGCTCGTCCTTCATCATGACAACAAGGTTCTGCATCTCGGCTTGGTTCGACTTGGAGCCAGTAGTGTTGATTTCGCGCCCCATCTCCTGAGCGATGAAGCCGAGCTTCTTGCCCACGCCATGACCTTCCTCGGCCATGGTCTCGCGGAAATACTTCAGATGGTTGGCCAGACGCTGCTTTTCCTCGCTGATGTCGAGCTTCTCGATGTAGTAGATCAGCTCCTGTTCGAGGCGGTTCTTGTCGTACTCCACCTCGGGAATATCCTTCAGCCCGTCGACAATGCGCTGGCGAATCTTCTCCACTCGAGCCTTCTCGTACGGCTCAATCTGCTGAAGCAGCGAGGCAATGTTGTCTATCTTCTCCGTAAACTTGCGCTGAAGGGCCTCGCCTTCCTGCCGACGGAAGGCAGTGAGCTGTGCGATGGCCTCCTCAATGGCCTGACGGGCCACCTTCCACTCTTCGGGATCAAGCACTTCGGTCTCTGTACGAGTAGTCACGTCTGGCAGGCGCATCAGGGTTTGCAGCCAGTCCTGCGGCTCGGGAATGCCCGTCGTCTCAATGAGCTGGCGCAACTGCCGGTAGTAGTTTTCAACGATAGCCATGTTCACGGGTGCTGCATCTGCACCGGCATCTTTCTCGATCCAGATGGCAAAGTCAACCTTACCACGTTCCACTCCCTGTGCCACCAGCTGGCGAATCTCCATTTCCTTCTCACGATAAAGGGGTGCGATGCGTGTCGACAGGTCGAGTTGCTTTGAATTCAGCGACTTGATTTCAACGTTGATTTTCTTCTCTCCAAAGGTAACGACAGCCTTGCCGAAACCTGTCATTGATAGTATCATAATGATTTATATGCGTTAAATTTTTGCAAAAGTACTAATTTCCGACGAAAAATCACTAATTTTGCACTTTATTTAAGAAGAAAAAGAAAAAATATGTCGACGATACTGCATATAGAAACCAGCACTGACGTGTGCTCGGTGGCCGTCAGTCAGGACGGAAAATGCATCTTCGAACGCGAGGAACGTGTGGACATAGGCTGCAAAGAGCATGCTGCAGCCGAACAAAAGCCACGCCGCGGCAGTGCTGTCATGGCGGGTGTCTTTGTCGATGAAGCCCTGACGTTCACCGACCAACACCTGATTGACCTCGACGCGGTAGCCGTCAGCAGCGGTCCTGGCAGCTACACGGGGCTCCGTGTGGGCACGTCGATGGCAAAAGGCGTGTGCTACGGACAAGGACTGCCCCTCATCAGCGTGCCTACTTTGGAACTGCTCTGCGTACCAGTGCTGCTGTCCGAAAAGGTAAAGGAGGAAAATGCGCTGCTCTGCCCAATGATTGACGCGCGCCGAATGGAGGTCTATGCTCAGTTGTTCGACCGCTCCCTGCATGAGGTCAGGGCTATTCAGGCCGACGTAGTGGATGCCGACACCTACCGGGAGTGGCTTGATGAGCGCCCTGTGTACTTCTTCGGCAATGGCGCGGCAAAGTGCATGGACACCATCAACCACCCCAATGCCCGACTCATAGAGGGCGTTGAACCACTGGCACGGTGGATGTTCCCACTGGCAGAGCGTAGGTTTTTCCAAGAGAAGTTCGAGGATGTGGCCTACTTCGTGCCCTTCTACCTGAAGGACTTTGTGGCCAAGCAACCGAAGAAACTGCTGTAAGGAGGGGAAAGTAGGGGCTGACTCCCGTGTCTGCCCGAAAAATTAAAAAGTAAAAGGAAAAAAGTAATAAAAGGGAAACCAGATGAATATAGAAGGATTAGACTACAACACCCAACGCGACCACTTGGCATTGCCCGAATATGGACGCGAAATTCAGCGAATGGTCGATCATGCGCTGACACTGCCCACCAAGGAAGAACGTCAGCGTTGTGCTGAGACTATCGTGAATATCATGGACCGCATGTTCCCGCAAAACAGGCAGAATGCCGACTATAAGCATAAGTTGTGGGACCATCTGGCACTGATGTCCAACTTCCAGCTCGACATCGACTGGCCTTTCGACGTGGCTCAGGCCCATCAAATGAACAGCAAGCCTCAGCCCCTTGCATACCCCATGCAGGACATTCCCGTGCGCCACTATGGCAACATGATTGCCGAGGTGTTTGAGAAACTCAAGACCATGCCTGCAGGACCCGAGCGCGATGAACTTGTGCGCATCACTGCAAACCAGATGAAGCGCAACCTCGTGCTGTGGAGTCACGGTTCGGCTGACGATGAAAAGGTGGCCAGCGACTTGGCCCGTTTCACCGATGGCATCATCCAACTCGACCTCGACCACTTCAAATTCGAGAAGGTGGACACCAAGAATATGGAGCCACGCGTTAACAGCAAGAAGAAAAAACGCTAAGATATGGAATCATTCATCATCGAAGGCGGACGGCCTCTCAAGGGAACCATCACCCCGCAAGGCGCCAAGAACGAGGCATTGCAGGTCATCAGTGCAACGTTGCTTACCAGCGATGAGGTGCGCATCAAGAATATTCCCGATATTCTGGATGTGAACAACCTCATCAAACTGCTGAAGGACATGGGCGTCAACGTCACAAGACATGCCGACCACGACTACTCTTTCCAGGCCGCTGACTTGAATCTTGACTACCTGCAGAGCGATGAGTTCGTGCGCAAATGCGCTTCGCTGCGCGGTTCGGTGCTCACCATCGGTCCGCTATTAGGGCGTTTTGGCAAGGCTGTCATTGCCGAACCTGGGGGCGACAAGATTGGTCGCCGGCGCCTGGACACCCACTTCCTGGGATTCAAGCACCTCGGCGCGAAGTTCGTGCACGAGGAAGAACGCAACGTATATGACATAGAAGCCAAGCGACTACACGGTTGCTATATGTTGCTCGATGAGGCTTCGGTCACAGGAACGGCAAACGTCATCATGGCTGCGGTCATGGCCGAAGGGACAACTACTATTTACAATGCGGCCTGCGAGCCTTACATCCAGCAGCTGTGCCATATGCTCAATGCAATGGGCGCCCAAATCAGCGGCATCGCTTCCAACCTGCTCACCATCGTTGGCGTGAAGTCGCTGCACGGCACCGAACACGTAGTCCTGCCCGACATGATTGAGGTGGGATCATTCATCGGCATGGCTGCCATGGTGGGCGACGGCATCACTATAAAGAACGTGTCGCTGCAGAACTTGGGCATCATCCCTGATGCTTTCCGACGTCTGGGCATCAAAATCAAGGAGGATGGCGACGACCTCTACGTACCTCGCCAGCCTCACTATGCCGTGGAGTCGTTCATCGACGGCACTATCATGACGCTTGCCGACGCACCTTGGCCGGGACTGACGCCCGACCTGCTCTCGGTACTCCTCGTCGTGGCCACACAGTCTCGTGGCACCGTGCTCATCCACCAGAAGATGTTCGAAAGCCGATTGTTCTTTGTCGACAAACTTATCGACATGGGTGCACAGATTATCCTTTGTGACCCGCACCGCGCAGTCGTGGTTGGTCACGATCGCAAGATACGCCTGCGCGCAGGCCGAATGACAAGTCCCGACATCCGTGCCGGTATTGCCCTGCTCATTGCAGCACTCTCAGCCAACGGAACAAGCCGCATTGCCAATATCGCACAGATTGACCGTGGCTATGAGAACATCGAGAATCGCCTGAACGCCCTTGGGGCAAACATTCGCCGTGTCAATGATTAAGCCTGAGGAAGTCTATCAAATTGGCCGCATCGGCAAGCCGCATGGCGTGAAGGGTGAGATGAATTTCATGTTCACCGACGACGTCTTTGACCGTACCGACAGCGATTATCTCATCATCGAAGTCGATGGGATACTTGTGCCATTCTTCATCGAAGAGTATCGCTTTCGCTCGGAAGAGACTGCTTTACTGAAGCTTTGCGACATCGACACACAGGAACAAGCACGACAGTTTACCAATTGCAACGTCTTCTTCGAACGTAGCCATACCCCTGAAGATGAAGAAGAACTGACGTGGTCACAAATCGTTGGATTCCATATCGTCGACGAAAACACCCAGAAAACCATAGGAACTATCACGGCAGTTGACGACTCAACGGAGAACGTACTCTTCGAACTCCTGACGGCCGACGGCCGCGAAGTGCTTCTGCCCGCCAGCGACGACCTGATAGCAGAGGTCGACAACGCGGCACAAACCATTACCATGACCATCCCTGAAGGTCTTTTAGAATTATGAATAAACAACAAATCTGCATCCTCGGTTCTACCGGTTCCATCGGTACTCAGGCGCTCGACGTCATCTCACAGCACCAGGACCGTTACGAGGTATATGCCCTGACTGCCAATAACCGTGTGGAACTGCTGGCACAACAAGCCCATCAGTTCAATCCTGCCGCCGTGGTCATTGCCAACGAGGCACGCTACGACGAACTGAAAGCATTGTTGAGTGACCGCCCTGACATCAAGGTTTATGCCGGTGCTCAGGCACTTTGCGACATCGTCGAGGCTGCCCCCATTGACATGGTGCTTACTGCCATGGTGGGATTCTCGGGATTAGAGCCTACCATCCATGCCATCCGTGCACGGAAAAAGATATGCCTGGCCAACAAGGAGACGCTTGTCGTGGCCGGCGAACTCATCTGCCAGTTGGCCGAGGAGTATCATACGCCCATCCTACCTGTTGACAGCGAACATTCGGCTATCTTCCAAAGCCTGGTGGGCGAGGGCGACAACGAGATTGAAAAGATATTGCTTACCTGTTCGGGAGGCCCTTTCCGCAAGTTCTCTGACGAACAGTTGCAGTCGGTAACGGCTGCCGATGCGCTGAAGCATCCAACCTGGGACATGGGTGCAAAGATTACCATCGACTCGGCAACACTCATGAACAAAGGTTTCGAAGTCATGGAGGCCAAATGGCTCTTCGGCGTACCTGCCGAGCGCATCCAGGTGCTTATCCACCCGCAAAGCATCGTTCACAGCGCCGTACAGTTCAGCGATGGATCGGTGAAAGCACAGCTTGGCGTGCCCGACATGCGTCTGCCTATCCAGTATGCCTTCTCATTTCCCGAGCGACTGCACCTCAACGGCCCGCGTCTCGACCTCTTCCAGAGCCACGACCTGGAGTTCCTGGAACCCGACGTCAAGAAGTTCCGCTGCCTGCAACTGGCTTTCGATGCCATCCAACGGGGTGGCAACATGCCTTGCATCGTCAATGCGGCCAACGAAATCGTGAACGAGGCATTCCGCCACGACCGCTGTTCGTTCCCGCAGATGGCCGATGTCATCGGCGAGACCATGCAGCGTGCCACCTTCAGTGCCACACCTACCCTCGAGACTTATCTGCAAACCGATGCCGAAGCCCGCCGCATCGCGTCGGAATTACTAAACAGTGGGAATTAAATCCCAATGGCTTGGAAAAGAATCGTCTCAGCAGTAAGTGAAAGAAACTTAAAAGTAAGTTTTTTCTTCCATTTTATTTGCTAGAATGTAATAAATATATTACTTTTGCATCGTGAATGAAAGAATAAGAGAAGCAACATATACCAAGGAATTTGAAGAATACTATCGTCAGTTGCCGGAAAAAATAAAGGAGAAATATGACTATGTATTTGAAATCATGTTCACAAAATATGTTGTCAGCACCAAATTCGTCAAACGTTTAGAAAAGACAGAATTCTATGAAATGCGTGTGTCTGTGGGAAACAACCAATACAGAACGGTACTCTTCGCTATCGATGCAGACAATTTCATGGAATGTAAGAGAATGGTGATGCTTAATTCTTTTATAGAAAAAACTTCAAAACAATATCAGGCTGAGATAAAAAAGGCAAAAAGCATATTAAGAAAATGGGAGGAAAGCTTATGAAAAAGATTAGTGACGAAAAATGGGATAAGTTGCCTAAGGTAGAAGACAATTTGTCGGAGAAATATGGTCCGGTGGGCTCTGCATCGCGCAAAGAGTTTCAGGCAAAGGCCGAGGCTTGGTACTATGCCGAGCTTCTCAAACAGGAGCGCAAACGTCAGAAAATCACCCAAAAAGAATTGGGGGAACGAATCGGCAAGAAACGTGAATATATATCTGCCCTGGAACAAGGTCAGACTGACATGCAGCTATCCACCTTCATGCTCATCAGCAACGCATTGGGGCTGAAGTTCTCATTGGTAGTAGGTTCTTTTATATTGTTTATCATGTATTTTTAGAATAGAAAAAACAAGACTATGGAAATATTCCTGATCAAACTTCTGCAATTCCTTCTGGCCATCTCGCTGCTCGTATTGCTGCACGAGGGCGGCCACTTCTTTTTCTCTAAACTATTCGGCGTACGCGTAGAGAAGTTCTACATGTTCTTCGACATCGGCATTGGCAAGTGGGATGGCTCCCTCTTCAAGTTCAAACCGAAGAAGAGCGACACGCAGTACGGCATGGGTTGGCTGCCGTTGGGAGGCTATTGCAAAATATCCGGTATGATCGACGAATCGTTCGACACAGAACAAATGAAGCAACCCGTACAGCCATGGGAGTTCCGTTCGAAGCCTGCCTGGCAGCGATTGCTCATCATGATTGGCGGCGTGCTGGTGAACTTCCTGCTGGCCCTGTTCATTTACTCAATGGTTCTCTACCATTGGGGCGATGAATACATCGCCGTGAAGGACATGTCTATGGGTATGAAGTTCAATCAGGAAGCAAAAAGCTATGGTTTCCGCGACGGCGACATCCTCATCGGTACCGAGAATGGCGATTTCAAGGACTTCTCTGCCGACCTTTTCCGCGACATCAGCGTGGCTCACGAGGCACGTATCATTCGCAATGGCAAGCCGATGACGCTGTCCCTGCCTGGCGACATCAACCTGCTGAGCATGTTGAAATCGGTGCCTAACTTCTGCCGCCCGTTCGTTCCTGCCGAAATTGACAGCATCCTGCCTGGCTCGCCTGCCGAAAAAGCCGGCATCAAAAAGGGAGATAAGATACTTGCCGTGAATGGTGTAGCCGTCGATTCGTGGAACGAATTCACCGAGCAGACAGGCCGACTGGCTGACCAAATGACCGAGGCAAAGACCACAGCCGACAGCCTTCGTCTGCGTACGGCTTCCATTGTCTTCGCCCATAAGGCTCCATCAGCCGCTGGCAACGACAGCCTTGCAACTGCCTTCGCTCCAGACACGGCAACCGTCGTCCTCACTGCCGACTTGCAACTCGGCGTAGGCATGTCAAGCATCCTGAACTACTACGAGCCCACAAAGGTGAGTTACGGCTTCCTGGAGAGTTTCCCGGCAGGCATCAAGTATGGTTGGAATGTGCTGGGTGGCTATGTGGGCGACCTGAAGTACCTCTTCTCGGCTGACGGAG
>JAEEGL017326770.1_pt1 | contig 13374 bp, 15 predicted proteins | sample 9134231 | NCBI WGS metagenome assembly JAEEGL01 (sample SAMN16246548, study PRJNA631951) | gut metagenome | biome: gut microbiome; feature: rumen; material: fiber-attached | host: Bos | place: Iran: Karaj | collected 2018-10 | reverse complement strand
GACCAAGCGGGTCCTGGAGACCTGCATCGACCTGCTGGGCTTCGAGGCCCCGGAAAAGATGTAACGGTATAAAAGACAAGAGGTTGTCTCAAAATGCTCTGTCATTGCCACGGCCAGTTCGCACTTTTGCTTGCAAAAGTAGTGGTCGTGGCAATCCGTTTTCTCCACATGGGGATTACGGATTCCCACACCAGTGACGTCGGTCACTGGTTCGGAATGACGGGTTCGTGCATTTTGAGACAGCCTCTTTTTTGTAAGGTCCCTATTTGCCTCTTGACAAATTTGCTTTACATTTGTAGAATATAATTGTTCTACAGTTGTAGAGAAAGGAGGGCCAACCTTATGACAGAAAAGCAGTTCCGACAGCTGCCCGACGCGGAGCTGGCGGTCATGCAGGTGCTCTGGGATCTGGACGCGCCGGCGCCGCGCTCCGCCGTGGAGGCGCGGGTGGCGGAAATCCGCCCCATGGCTCAGACCACCCTTCTGACGCTGCTGACCCGGCTCAGTGAGAAGGGCTTTGTAAAAATCGAAAAGCAGGGCCGCTCCAGCGTCTACACGCCTCTGGTGGCCAGGGAGGCCTACCAGGCCCGGCAGAGCAGGCACTTTTTGGACAAGGTCTTCGGCGGCTCCATGTCCGCCTTCGCCTCCGCGCTCACCGCCTCCGGTCTGTCCCGGGAGGATCTGGACGAGCTGCGCCGGCTGCTGGAGGAGGACAGGCTATGAGCACAGCAAGAATCACCTATGCCCTGATCCTGGGCGCTCTGGCTTTTATCTACCTCATATGGGTCACCAGATCGAAGAAACCGGACAGACCGTGGACCGAAGGCTTATTGCGCGTCTGGATCTTTTGGATTATCACGCTGCTCTTTGTGCAGATTCTGGGCGGTTTGAATCTTATCTCCGGCGTTCAATCGTTATTGCTTGCAATCCTTCCCGGATTGCTGCTCTATCAGCTTTTGCTCCTGCTCATCCTGCCAATCCTGCGCAAAGTGGTCAGGGCCGAAGGCTGCGCCAGCCTGTGGCTTCTTCCTTCTCTGCTTTACCCTACCTTCTTCTCACGTATGCTGTCGAAGTTCGAGCCTCTTTTTTTCATTCCTGTCCGGCGGACGATCGTCCCTGTCCTGGCGTGGGTTTGGATTGTTGGAGCTCTGGTCAGCCTCATTTGGCGGATTGTCAGTCATCTGCGCCTGCGCAGGCAAATCCTTCATGACGCCGTACCCGCGGACAGCGTTACGCTGTGCATTCTCGGAAAAGTATGCAAGGAGCTATGCGTTGAGCCAAGGGGAGCGCTTATGGTATCCCCCGCGGTCCGGGCGCCGGTGTCGATTGGCGTGATTGAAAAATCGATGATGATCGTCCTTCCCGCGGAGAAGTCCTATACTGAGCAAGAGCTGCGGCTGATCCTCCGTCACGAGACGGTCCATCTGGCGCATCGGGACAATCTGATCAAGCTGTTCATCGCGTTCATCACCTCCGTCGGCTGGTTCCTGCCCCTGCAGCGGCTGGGCATGGTCAGAGCGTCGGAGGACCTGGAGCTGAACTGCGACGAAGCCGTCGTCAGGGGGTTCAGCGAAGCGGAGAAGCGGCTTTACGCCGAACTGCTTATAAACAACGCTGGCTCCGCGAAGGGCTTTACCACCTGCCTGTCCGCCTCCGCGGCGGGACTGCGCTACCGGCTCAAGCGGCTTGTCCGCCCGGGGAAACGTCTCAGCGGCGCGCTGATTGGAATGCTTCTGATGGCCGCATTCACGCTCAGCATCGGAACGGTGGCCTTTGCCTACGACGGCCAGCCTTTGAACAGCATTTTTCAGGACTCTCTAAAAGGCGAAGATTCGCTTCGGATTCGACTTCCGTTGGACCGTCCAAAAGCAGAATGGAACTGGTCAGACAGCTACTATTATCGGTATTATCAGGACTACAGCTGTGAACGGGAAGAGGAGCTGACGGAATATCTCTCAGGAATCACAGTCTATTCCTGTGAGTCCCATCATTCGCCGGGTATCGTCTACACCGTGAGTGCGAACCTTCCGCAGCCGGAGGTTTGGAATCAAGATTGGATCACCATCGGCCGCATTATTTTTACCCCGCCCGAATACGGATTCAGCTTCATTGTCGCACCTTCCGGGACCTATGTAACCACAGACGCCATCGATCTGGACTATCTTCGCTCCTTTGCGGGGGACAGCCTTGAAATGACGGAATGAAGCAGCATATCCCAACGCCCAAACTCATATGGATACCCAAAACCCGCCCGCAGGCCTTATGTCTGCAGAGCGGGTTTTGCATAGGAACGGGTTTTCGCGGCTGACTTAACGGAATGTGCTTACCTGATCCGCAGGGGTGAGACGGTCATTTTTTGAACAGGGAGAAGCCCTTCTTTTCGTAGGGCTCGGTTTGCAGGCCCTTGAAGGTGTAGCCGGCGGCGGCGACGACAGCCTTCAGCTGTTCCTCGTCCAGCGGTTCCTCGGAAATGATCTCAGCCTTCTTCTCCTTGTGGGAAGAGGTCACTTTTTTGACCGGGAAGGCCTTGCGGACGGCCTCGTTCATGTGGGCCTCGCACATGGGACACATCATACCCTCGATCTGCACGGTGGTTTTCGTCATGGGGATCCCTCCTTTTTTCTGATGCGTATATTATACCCCGAGCCCGCCGAAAAAGCAACCGCCAGGTTAAAAAGTCTCTTCGACGCCTTTTTTTCCGCTTTTTCAAAATTGGGACTATGCAGAACGGATTTTTTTGTGTACAATAAAGAGTAATATGGAACAGGCCGCCCCGGAGCTGCATAGGATGGGCAAAGGAGGCGGCGGAATGCTTTGGAACTGTCTGTTTGCCGCGGCGCTCATCGCCGCGCTGGCAATGCTTGGCTGCCTGTGCAAGGCCCTGGTACTGCTGCCCATGCGGGCAAAGGACGCGGTGATCCTCCTGCCCGGCCGCGGAAACGGCGGGGATCTGGAGCAGAACGTCCGCGCCTGCCTGCTGCTGCGCCGCTGGGGCGTGCTGCGGCAGCAGATCGTGATCCTGGACCGGGGGCTGGACCCCGAGGGTCTGGCGCTGGCAAAGCGCCTGACAGCCCTGGACGAACACATCCGGCTGCGGTCCGGGACGCCGGAAACGGAAGAGGACTGACCGCCCGCCGGCAAGGCGGCAACAACGACTGCGGGAGGAAGCGCACGAATGCAGAACGAACTGGTCCGGCTCGAGGGCAGCGTGGCGGCTGTGGTTTTTCAGAATCAGGAAAACGGCTACACCGTGCTGCGGCTGCGGACCGACGGCGGCGAGCAGCACACCGTGGTGGGCACCGTGCCCGCCACCTCGGTGGGCGAACGGCTGCGGGTGGAGGGCTTCTGGACGGAACACAGCTCCTACGGCCGGCAGCTGGAGCTGCAGAACGTGGAGCGGCTGCTGCCGGAGTCCCGCATCGAGATCCTGGCCTACCTCTCCTCCCACGCCATCCGGGGCATCGGGCCCAAGATCGCGGCCCGCATCGTGGAGCGCTTCGGGGCGGACAGCCTCAGCGTCATTGAGCATGAGCCCGCCCGCCTGGCGGAGATCTCCGGGATTTCCGCGGCCAAGGCCGACGAGATCCACGAGAGCTTCCTGGCCCAGCAGGGACTTCGGCATCTGGCGGAGTTTTTTGCCGGCTACAACCTGCCCTCGGACCTGGCCGTCCGCGTGTACCGCGCCTACGGCGAGCTGTCCATGATGGCGGTCCAGGACAACCCCTACTGCCTCACCGAGGAGGGCTTCGGCGCGGATTTCTCCCGGGTGGACGCCTTTGCCCTGGAGCTGGGCTTCGACGGGGCCGACGAGCGCCGGGTGGACGCGGGGATCCTGTACGAGCTGAGCTTTAATTGCCAGGGCGGCCACAGCTTCGTGCCCATGGACAGCCTCGTGGCTGCCACGGCCGCCTTTTTGCGGCTGGACAGCGGCGTCATCCAGGAGGGCCTGCAGAGGCTTTCGGAGCAGGAGCGGCTGATCATCGACCCCATCGCCGGGCTGCAGGCCGTGTATCTGCCGGCCTACGGCGAGGCAGAACGCTATCTCACCCAGCGATTCCTCTCCATGGCGGCCCAGAGCGCCACGCTTCCGGCCAATCTGGCAAAAACCGTGGCCGGGATCGAGGCAAGGCAGGAGCTTCAGTACGCGGAGCTGCAAAAGCAGGCCATCTATGCCGCGGCCTCGGAAAAGCTCCTTTTGGTGACCGGCGGCCCCGGCACCGGCAAGACCACCACCCTGCGGGGCATCCTGGATCTGTTCGAGCAGCTGCGGCTGAAGACCCTGTTGGCCGCCCCCACGGGCCGGGCCGCCAAGCGCCTGAGCGAGCTCACCGGGCGGGACGCCTCCACGATCCACCGGCTTTTGGAGGTGGACGTCTCGGCCGAGGACGGACAGATGATCTTCGTCCACAACCGGCACAACCCGCTGACCTGCGACGCGGTCATCGTGGACGAGACCTCCATGGTGGACCTGCTTTTGATGTACGATCTGGTCCAGGCCCTGCCCGAACGGTGCAGACTCATCCTGGTGGGCGACCCGGACCAGCTGCCCTCCGTGGGCGCGGGCAACGTCTTTTCCGACCTGATCCGCAGCGAGCGGATCCCTGTGGTCCGACTGACGGAAATCTTCCGGCAGGCACGAGAGAGTCTTATCGTGATGAACGCCCACCGGGTCAACCGGGGGCAGACACCGGAGCTGGGAAGGAAGGACAAGGACTTCTTCTTCCTCCAGCGCGCCTCCGGCGAGGCGGTGTGCAGGACCGTGGCGGAGCTCTGCGCAAAGCGGCTGCCGGAAAACATGGGCATCAGCCCGGAGGAGATCCAGGTCCTCTCCCCCACCCGCAAGGGCGAAACCGGCACAAGATCGCTGAATCTGCTGCTGCAGCAGGCCCTCAATCCCGCCGCCCCGAGCAAGACAGAGAAAAAATACGGAGACTTCATCTTCCGCACCGGCGACCGGGTGATGCAGATCAAAAACAACTATGACATCCTCTGGAAAAAGGTCGGCGCCAACGGCCTGGGCACCGGGATCTTCAACGGCGACGTGGGCGTCATCGAGGCCATCGACCAGAAGGAGCAGAATCTCACCATCCGCTTTGACGACCGCGAGGCCGTCTACACCTACGATATGCTCCCCCAGCTGGAGCCTGCCTACGCCATGACCGTCCACAAGAGCCAGGGCAGCGAATACCGCGCCGTGGTCCTCTGCGCCTGGCGCGGCACGCCCCTGCTCCTCAGCCGGAGCATCCTCTATACCGCCATCACCAGAGCGCGGGAGCTGCTGATCGTGGTGGGCGACGGCGCCGTGGTGGAGTACATGGTCCGGAACGACAAAAAGCAAAAACGCTTCAGCGGCCTTAAATGGCGGCTGCGCAAGGCCTGAGCCCCAGGCCGGACAAAAGCCGGGATACACAAATCAACTGACGATTGGGTGATCGATATGTCTATTATTTCCAAAGACCTGGGCATCGACCTGGGAACGGCCAACGTGGTCATTTACGCCGAGGGCAAGGGCATCGTCCTGCGGGAGCCCTCGGTGGTGGCGGTGGACAAGAACACCGGCAAGGTCCTGAAGGTGGGCGCCGCCGCCCGGAACATGCTGGGCAGGACCCCCGGCAACGTGGTGGCCATGCGGCCCATGCGGGAGGGCGTGGTCTCCGACTATGAGATGACCGAGAAGATGCTGACGGAGTTCTTCCGCCGGATCTTCCGCTTCTCCTTCGTCAAGCCCCGGGTCATCATCTCCGTGCCCAGCGGCGTCACCAGCATCGAGGAGCGGGCCGTGGTGCAGATCGCCCAGGAGGCGGGGGCACGGCGGGTCTACCTCATCGAGGAGCCCCTGGCAGCGGCTCTGGGCGCCAACCTGAGCTTCAACGGCCCCGACGGCCACATGGTGGTGGACATCGGCGGCGGCACCACGGACATCGGCGTGCTCACCATGAACGGTCTGGCCAACTCCGCCTCCATCAAGGTGGCGGGCGACGCCTTTGACGACGCGATCATCCGCTACCTGCGCAAAAAATACGGCCTGCTGGTGGGTCAGACCATGGCCGAGGAGGCCAAGATCACCGTGGGCTCCGTCTATGACCGGAGCGAGCCCGTGCAGACCCAGATTAAGGGGCGGGACTTCAAGACCGGCCTGGCCAGAGAGTTCACCGTCACCTCCGAGGACATGCTGGAGGCCCTGCGCCGCCCTGCCAGGCAGATCACAGATGAGATCCTCTCCGTGCTGGAGCAGACCACGCCGGAGCTGGTGGCGGACATTGCCCGCAACGGCATCATCCTCACCGGCGGCGGCGCCCAGCTCTGGGGCATGGACAAGCTCATCACCGAGCGCACCGGCATGCACTGCACCGTGGCGGACGACGCGGATTCCTGCGTGGCCTACGGCTGCGGCAAGAGCCTGAGCTGGATCAACCGTATGCAGGAGGGCCCGCTGAACATCGCCAGAAGGCGGCTTTTGAAGGAGTAAGCCCCGGCGTGGTCAGGACTGAGAAAAAACAGGAGGAAGCTCTCGCGGCTTCCTCCTGTTTTTTCTTTGCGGATTACCCTTCGATGAGGATGGTCTTCTTCTCGGGCATCCTGGGGGCGGTCTTCTTGGGCAGATTCAGCGCCAGAACGCCATCCTCGAACTTGGCCTTGATGTCCTCCTCGGTCAGAGCCGTGCCCACGTAGAAGCTCCTGCGCATGGCGCCGGCGTAACGCTCCTGGCGGATCACCTTGCCCTTCTTGTCCTGCTCGTCCTTGTTCAGGCCCTTGGCCGCACTGACGGTCAGGTAGCCGTTCTCCAGACTCAGCTCGATCTCGTCCTTCTTGAAGCCGGGCAGATCGATGTCCACCACATAGTGGTCGTCGTGCTCGTGGATGTCGGTCTTCATGACCTGGGCGGCATGCTTGCCGTAGAGCTTGTGCTCCACATCGGGCAGGCCGCGCATGGGTCTGTGCATCCACTCGTCAAAGAAATCGTCATCGAAGAAATCGTCACCGAAAATTCTGGGCATTAACATAGGTCATTTCCTCCTTTTACTCATTTACATTTTTGATGGTCCTATGTATCTGAGCAAGGGGCCGGGAGCTTTTTGCTCCCTTCCTTTGTTCTGACCCTATTATACCACCGATTTTAGCACTGTCAAGTGGAGAGTGCTAAAACTTCGTAAAGCTTTTATGACCCTGACGTGAACAAATTATGAACTCATCCGAACAGGTCCGTCAGCCAGTCCAGCAGGCGGAATTTGATTTGGACCGTGGGGGTGTCGGCGGTCATGAGCTCCACCTGGTCCTCCTCCAGGCCGGCGGTCCGGGCGGTCTCGGCAAACTCCTCCTCCGCGGGCAGGCACAGGGCGGGAAAGGCCACGCACCACCAGTTATGGCCCTGCCCCGGTCCGATCACCACCCGCAGGGCGCGGTAGGTCCCGGCGGGCAGAGAGAAGGTGGGATAGTCCCGCCGGGGGAAGGTCTCCTCCCCCAGGCTCAGCCTGAGGGTGGCGGAGGGATCGTCCGCCAGGACGGTCTCGGCCGCGGCCCGGAGCTGCGGAAAGCCCTCCCGCAGACGCAGGGCGGCCTCCTCCGCCGTGGCGCAGTTCCCGGTGAGCGCTTCCGCCACCGGCAGGATCGCGTCGCGGACCTCGAGCTTTTGGGCCTGGTCCGCGGGATCGTCGGAGGCTGCCACCACGTGCAGACGGATCAGTTTTTTCGCCAGGCAGCGCTGCTCCTGCCGCAGCTTCCAGGCAAAGGCCCCAAGACTGAGGCAAAGCGCGGCCAAAAGAACGCATGCGCCGCGCAGGATCGGATGCTTCTTCATCATGTAAATCACCTGTCTCAATGGATTATGTTTCCAGTATGGACAGATTTTTGCGGTTTTAAACAAGATGGGGTACAGGAAAAGCCGGCCGCATTCGCGGCCGGCGGATGATCTTTTGTTCAGTTTTGCGGATACTGGGCCCGGGCGGAGGGCTGCGGGACGGTGGAGGGCGTGGGGTTCTGCTGCTCCATCAGCTGGCGCAGCTGACGGATCAGCTGCTGCTCCTCCCGCTGGGGCAGATCGGCAGAGTCGATGGCCAGGGCGCCGCCCTGGAACTTGACGCGCAGCAGGCGCTTTTTGCGGATATAAAAGACCAGCAGGAAGATCAGCGAAAGGGCCAGGCAGATCACCGCGTCCAGCTTGGGCGTCAGGGCCGTGGCCTCTCCGTAGCCGGTCAGCCGGTCCACGATCAGCAGCAGCGGCGCCAGGATCAGGAAGAAGAAGCACAGGCTGATGCACCAGAACGGCTTGCGGGAGACCAGCTTCACGGATTCGATCACCGGCAGGTCCAGCCGGTAATCCACCGTGCGCTTTTTTGTTTTCCCGTCGCGGCGGCTGACCAAACAGCGGCCCTTGCAGTACAGGGCATAGTCCGAGAGCACGGCAAAGCACTTGCCGAGCCTGTGGTTGCCCAGGTATTTTTTGATCTGCTTGGTGCCGGCGGCGCAGACGTAGCGCTCCACGCGGGGCTCTTCGAAGATATCGTTGCGGATCTGATCCGGCAGATTGGGCTGCGTCATGAAAGACCCTCCTCTGAAACGGTTGCTGAAAGCGTTAATTATACTATCACGTTTTTCCCGCCTTGTCAACCGAAACCGGGATGGGAACCGTGATCTCCATGTGACAGACGGTATTCTCGCCGTCCTTCCGAACAGCGGCAGCGCCCAGACGGGCAAAAAAGGCCAGCGCGTCCCGGCAGCGGGCGGGAACGCTGAGCTCCAGCTCCCGCACGCCCTGCCTGCGGAGCGAGAACATGGCCTCGCCGAAGAGCTGGTCGCCCATCCGGCGATGGCGGTGCTCCGGCTTCAGCCAGAGCGCGGAGATCCCGCTTCCCCGGCAGACGGCATAGCCTGCCGCCGTATCGCCCAGCATGGCGATGCGGACCCAGTCCCCCGGTTGGGGGCGGAAGTCCGGGTCGTACAGGCCCTCGTCCTCCGGGCCCGGGTCGCGGAACCAGAGCTGGAAGAGGCCGCCCTGCTTCTCCCGCCACCAGCGCTGGCGGGTCCGGGTGGAGAGCTCCGGGCTCAGGTGGCTGTTGTCATAAAGGTACTCCAGGCGGAAAACGCCGTTTTCATACCGCAGAAGGCTCACGCCGGTGTTGTCGCAGGCGGAGGAATTGTGCTCCAGCCCCAGAAGGCGGCAGAAGCCGCCGGAGATCACACAGCCGTGGGAGACCACGGTCACGCTCTGCCCCGGGTGGGCTTCGGCGATCTCGGTCAGGGCCGCGGCAAAGCGCGCGCAAAAGGCGGCAAAGCTCTCTGCGCCGGGAACGGACCAGGCCTCGGGATGACGCATGAACAGGCGAAGCTGCTCCGCGTCGGTGCGCTCCAGCTCGCCCACGCAGCGATCCTCCCAGACGCCCACGCCCACCTCCCGCAGCCGCGGATCGCGCCGAAGGGGCAGGCCCTTGGGCCCGCAGATCGCCTGGGCGGTCTGGCAGGCACGGCAGAGGTCGCTGGAATAGACCGCATCGATGGGGACGCCGGAGAAACGCTTTTCCAGAGCCTCCAGCTGGCGAAGGCCGTCGGCGGTCAGCCGGGAGTTGTACTGCCCGTGCAGGCGGCGGAAGATGTTCCCCTCGGCCTCGGCATGGCGGACGACATACAGAAGCGTCATATCAAAGCACCGTCACGTAGGTTTCCAGCTGCTTTTTCATCTTCTCCACGGCAGTCTGGGCGGCCTCGCGGTAATCGCCGGCCCCCTCCTGCTGCCAGGCCCCGATGACGGAGCGGGACGCGCAGACCGCAGCGCCGTGGCCCAGCCGGTCGAAGGCATAGCCGGCGTGCTTGGCCACGCCGCCCTGGGCGCCGTAGCCCGGCACCAGGAAGAAGAGGGTGTCGTAGCGGCGGCGAAGCTCCCGCACGGCGCTGGGCGCAAGGCCGCTCACCACCGCGCCCACCTCGCCGTAGCCGCAGCTGCCGAAGAGGTCCGTGCTCCAGCGCAGGGCCAGGTCGGCCATGGCCGTGTAGACCACCCGGGTGCCGGAGACCAGATCCTGCACCTCGGCGGAGGAGCGGTTGGAGGACTTGACCACCACGAAGACGTTTTTCCTGTCCTCGCCCTTGAGCCAGGGCAGATAGGGACGGATACCGTCGCTGCCCAGATAGCCCAGCAGCACCACGCCGTCGCAGGGATAGGGGGTGTAGCTCTCGTCGCCGAAGCGCAGCTCGCCGAAGGCGCTGCGGGCGGTGAGCTCCGCGATGTGGCCCACGTCGGAGCGCATGGTCTCCAGCAGCAGATAGTAGCCCAGCTTCTTCGCGCAGTCCAGAACGGTCTGCATGCTCTGCACTCCATGCCAGCCCAGAGCCTCAAAGCAGGCGGTCTGGACCTTCACCGCGGGGACGGTCTTCTTCAGCGCCTCAAGCAGTCCTGTGCAGAACCGGGTGTAGGCCTCCGCCATGGCCGCGGGGCCGGGACCCAGAGAAGCGAAGCACTCCTCCAGGATCGCCGCGGGGATCAGCTCCGGCGTGGGATCCAGTCCCACTACGATGGGCGTTTTCAGCTTGCGGATCTTTGCCTGCAGTACGTCGATGGACATCCGGAACACCTCGATTTCATTCGTTGTTTTACTGATCATATATTATAGCAGATTTTTCCGTCGGAAAAAAGACCCCTGACAAGTTTTTCTTTCATTTTTCCGGATTTTTCGGGGAAACTATTCCGGAAAGGAGGGCGAGAGCATGAAAATCAAAACCTTTGCGCTGACCCTGGGCCTGGGCATGGTGGGCGGCGCCGTGGCGGCGACGGTACTGCCCCGGCAGCCGAAGGTCCGTCAGGCCATCACCAACGCGGCCGACACCATCGAAAACGCGGTGGAAACGGCCAAGGACGCGGTCACCGGAGGCATGGGGTCGTCCGGCAGCATGGGAGCTTCCGGCGGCATGAACGGCTGACCACCCTGTTTTCATCCGGCCGCGGGACGGGATCGCCGTTCCGCGGCCGCTTTTTTCACAAAGCCGCGCAAACCCCGGCCCGGCCGCGATTGACAAGCGGAACGGGTCGGGGTATAATGGGATGGAACGGATTATCACCGGCTCCCGGCAGCGGCTGTGCCGCCCGGAGCGAAGGAGGTCGATCGCATGAAGCTGCTTTACGCCGAGGACGAGCGGAGCCTTTCCGAGGCTGTCGTGGACGTTCTGGAATACCACAAGTACAAGGTCGACGCGGTCTACGACGGCCAGGAGGCCCTGGATTGGGCCAAAAACGACCAGTATGACGGCATCATCCTCGATATCATGATGCCCAAGCGCTCCGGGCTGGAGGTCCTGCGGGAGCTGCGGAGCTCCGGCTGCCGGACGCCGGTGCTTCTGCTCACGGCAAAGGCCGAGGTGGAGGACCGGATCCAGGGTCTGGATCTGGGCGCGGACGACTATCTGCCCAAGCCCTTTGCCATGGGCGAGCTGCTGGCCCGGATCCGGGCCATGCTCCGCCGCCGCGAGGAGTTCACCCCCGACGTGCTGACCCTGGGCAACCTGAGGCTGGACCGGCAGAACTACGCCCTCTGCGTCGGCACGCAGCAGGCGATCCTGCCCAAGCTGGAATTCCAGATGATGGAGCTGTTCATGCTGAACAAGGGGATCTACCTCTCCACGGAGGACATCCTCGTGAAGGTCTGGGGCTACGACACCGAGTCGGAGCTGGGCATCGTCTGGGTCTACATCTCCTACCTGCGCAAGAAGCTGGCGGCCCTGGGGGCCGACGTGGTCATCAAAGCCAAGCGGAACATTGGCTATACGCTGGAGCTGCGGTCATGATCAAAACACTGAAGAAAAAAATCATCGTCACCGCCATGATCGCCGTCACGGTGCTGCTGGCGGTGCTGCTGGGGGCTCTGAACGTGGTGAACGCCTGGTCCTCCCGGCAGGACGCGGAGCGTCTTCTCAACTCGCTGGTGCAGATGGAGGCCGGCACCCGCCGGGACCAGCACCGTCCCGACCAGCCGGAAGGCCCCGGCGATTGGATCCCGGAGCCGCCGGAGGACGGCATGGAGCCCCCCGAGCTGCCCGACGGCGAAGGGCCCGGCAAGGGAGGCTTTCTCTCGGGGGATCTGACGGAGAACGACCGGCTCGCGGCGGTCTATGTGACCGTCCGGGTCAAGGACGGAGCCGTCGTCTCCGCGGACGTGAGCCGGATCTCCTCGGTCACCGAAGACGAGGCCGGGGCCATGGCCCGGGCCGTGCTGCAGGAGGGCAGGACCGAGGGCACCCTGGACGGCTTCCGCTACGCCTCCGCCCGGAACGAAGAGGGCCAGACGGTCTACGTCTTTTTGGACGACTCCAGCCGCAGCACTTCGGTGCTGCGGGTGGCGGTCCTGTCTGCCCTGGCGGGGCTGGGCGGGTGGCTGCTGATGCTGCTGCTGGTGATCCTGCTCTCCAAGAAGGCCGTGGCGCCCATCGCCGCCAACATGGATCGGCAGCGCCAGTTCGTCACCGACGCGGGCCATGAGCTCAAAACGCCCCTGGCCATCATCCAGGCCAACACCGAGGCCATGGAGCTGATCACCGGCGAGAACAAGTGGAGCCGCAACATCAAGTCCCAGGTGGTCCGCATGACGGATCTGACCCGCAATCTGCTGACCCTCGCCCGGGCCGAGGAGCCCCCCCCAGAGGGCAGCTTCGCGCCGGTGAACTTCTCCGAGCTTGCCGGGCAGACCGTAAAAATGTTCTCCGCCAACGCGGAGCTGCGGGGCCTGCGCCTGGAAACCGATCTGGAGCCGGGGCTGGTCCTGCGGGGCGAACGGACCCAGCTGACCAATCTGCTGTCCATCCTCTGCGACAACGCGGTCAAGTACGCCGCAGACGGCAGCGAGATCCGCATGCAGCTCAAGCGCGCCGACAAGGATATCTGCCTGCGGCTGGAAAACAAATGCGAGACCCTGCCCGATTGCCCGCCGGACCGGCTCTTTGATCGGTTCTATCGGGTGGACAGCGCCCGCACCCAGTCCTCCGGCGGCTTCGGCATCGGCCTGTCCGCCGCCCGGGTCATCGCGGTGCGGCACGGGGGAACGCTGGAGGCCTCCTATCCCGGCGACGACCGCATCGCCTTTAACGTCACCCTGCCCGCCGCAGCGGAGGAAGCTCCGTAACACCGAACCGCTTCCGCACCCCAGCGGCTGCGCTGCGCTTTCCGAAAGAAACGCCGCCCGGATCCGAGCAAATAGCTCGGATCCGGGCGGCATTCCGTTTTTATACTAATAATTGATTAAAATGTTAAAAACATTTTAATCCGGCATCCACTTTTGTGGATGCCGCCCTGGGCAAAGCCCAGGGAAATATGACGTACAATATCTATTTTTGCAAATCCATCTGGATTTGCAAACCGCGGCGTCGCCGCGGTTCATTAAGCAGGACTGTCCT
>JAEEGL017169717.1_pt1 | contig 13374 bp, 11 predicted proteins | sample 9134231 | NCBI WGS metagenome assembly JAEEGL01 (sample SAMN16246548, study PRJNA631951) | gut metagenome | biome: gut microbiome; feature: rumen; material: fiber-attached | host: Bos | place: Iran: Karaj | collected 2018-10 | reverse complement strand
CCACAGGATCCTCCAATGCGCTTTTACGTGATTTATTGATAGAGTCCTCGACTTGAGCTAAAGAATCATTCCACTGGGTTGCCCGACTTTTTTGAGTTTTCAGACTATCCAAATTAAGGGATTGAGAAATAGGCAATAGCGTGTCTGCCTTTACTGGTACAGAATCTGACTTTAAATTATTAAGATAATAATGTGGATTGTAATGTACCCCATCCCCATCAAAAGATGAGGATGTCACACGTTGTGTAACAATCGAAAGAAAGACTGTAATGAGCAGATATGTATATGAATGAATTTTCAAATTTATGACAACAATTATTTTGCAAAATTACTCATTATTGTTGGTATTGCAAAATACATATTCTTTAAAAAGTATTTTTTTATATTTTATAATATTTTTTGAGGAGAATAATCACTTCTCAGAATATTTGGAAATGCACATTTGACTTAACATTTCAGCATTACCATTGAACAAATCAAGATCTACGTAACCATCAATTCCATCGACATGTCCAGCATCAGTGTGTTGCCAGAAATTCCATTTACCTTCATATTCCAGCGAATCAACATAATAATGAGCAACCCAATATGGATAATCATTGAAAATGGGTGCGTTCAAATACTTAGTCTTAAAACGATAAGATGCATAAATTATAGGCTTAACTCTATAGTGGTTCTCGACAACAGTAAGCCAATTAATTAATTCAATTAAAGTTTTTTCCTCAAGACTTGACATCTCCATATCGACCTCAACATCAAGAACTGGCGGTAAGTCTCCATCTTCAAGATGAACATTGTTGCAGAAATGAACCGCTTGATCAAAACCAGAACTTTGAGTTGTAAAGAAATGGTATGCACCTCTGATAAAACCACATTCTTTAGCCTTATTAAAATTAAAATGAAAGGTCGGATCAATACCATCACTACCCTCAGTAGCCTTTATAAATACAAAGCTGATAGGAGAATTTTGTATTTTGTCTTTCTTTAATCTAATCCAATTAATATCATTTTGATAATGCGAAACATCCAAACCTCTTACGGTTCCCTTAGGGTATTTAACTTCACCATACAACGCCTTCCAACGATATGAATAAGGCTTGACAAAGTTTGAATAAAAAACATAGCAATAGCCAATAATGACTGCCCAAAGAATACCCCACAAAAGTCTTCTCGGAATTTTGTGGAAAGGACGTGAAACCCGGTTATCTTTGACTTGCATGTAATTTAAATCGTAAGGAGTAATGAAATATGGATTAAAGCGTATGGCACATTTAATTCAGTTCAATGCACCATACGCTTTTATTCACTATATAAAACCAATAATATATTATGCTTGTTCAAGCATCAATGTCATCGTCGGTTGATCGCAGACTTCTGATGGTCCAAAATATTGAATTGGTCCAGGGTAAACATATGAGGTGTTAATTGCCCAATCGTCACGATTAGCTGCAAAATATTTGAATGGAGCGCCATCGAGTTCGACAAGAGCCTTACGGATAACAGGCTTCATTTTTGCATTACGTCTTTCCATGTTCATCATCATGGTAATTGGCACACCGCCAGCAATCCATTCAGCAGCAGGAGCGGTAGTATTCTTAATAATAGACATATAACCAGTCTTACCATTAGCAATCAGACGAGACGCATTGTATCCGAGAGAATAGCAATAATCAGCATCATAGTTAGAAGGAGCAGCACAACGGCCTTCATATCCAAAAAAATGGTGTTGCGCAGAGAATTTACCATCATATTTACCTTCTGCCTTCCATTGAGCCAACTTCTCAGCTACCATTCGAGAAAGGAGCTTCTCTGTCTCAATAAGTGAAACCTGCACATTTCCATGAGGGTCACGATCAAGGGCCAACTGTGCAGATACATCATCTGGCAAAGAGTTAAATACGGCAAGATTATCCTCTGACAGATTTTCCTTAACAAATGCGATGGTCTCTTCGCGAGTCATACCAGTTTTTTCAGCCAGCATGTCGTTCAACTGAGCAATAAGTTTTTTAATAGCAGGAATAAATTCTATAATGCCCTCTGGAACAAGTACTGTTCCGTAGTTATTTCCTTCCTTAGCACGAGCTACAACAGCCTTAGCAATATATTCCACAACAGCATCTAATGACATCTCCTTTGCCTCTACTTCCTCACTGATAAGGCAAATGTTAGGTTGACATTGCAAAGCACACTCGAGTGCGATATGGCTTGCAGAACGTCCCATCAATTTTATGAAATGCCAATACTTGCGTGCAGAATTACAGTCACGCTGAATGTTTCCAATAAGCTCTGAATATGTTTTGCATGCAGTGTCGAATCCAAAAGATGTCTCAATTTGCTCATTTTTTAAGTCTCCATCAATAGTTTTCGGACATCCGATTACTTGAACTCCATATTTTTTAGCAGCATAGTATTCAGCAAGTACACATGCGTTTGTGTTAGAATCATCTCCACCAATAATTACAAGAGCTTTGATGTTTAATTCACGAAGAATCTTAATTCCCTTCTCAAACTGCTCTACTTCTTCCAACTTTGTTCTTCCCGATCCAATAATGTCAAAACCTCCAGTATTACGGTATTCATCAATGATATCAGCCGTAAGTTCCATATAGTTATGGTCAACCAAACCACCAGGACCCAAAATAAAACCATACAATTTAGAATCCTTATTCAGACTCTTAATTCCGTCAAACAGTCCTGAAATAACGTTGTGTCCTCCTGGTGCCTGACCCCCCGAAAGGATAACACCGACATTAATTGGTTCATAGCCTATTGCTTTACCCTCATCGAATTCAATTACAGGCATACCGTAAGTATTCGGAAACATAGCTTTAATCTCTTCTTGGTTACCAACTGACTGAGTTGCCTTACCTTCTTGCGCCTTTACCGGGCCCTGAAGAGCCTTAGGTAATTTCGGCTGATACTCTGCTCTTGCAATTTGTAATTTACTTTTCATTTTATAAATAATTTAGAACAAATTTTTAATTTGCAAATTTACTCATTTTTTTTAATGCTCACAAATAAAACAGCAAATAAGATTGAGTAGAAAAAATTTTTAAGGATGTATTAAGGATGTATGTACGCTTAAAAAACATCAAACAAGTCTTCATCCTCTTCATCTTCCTCTTCTTTTTTTGTGGCATTCTTATTCTGATTCTTCGCATCCTCCTCAGCCTCTTTCAACAAATTCTCCATCGTTATGCCATAAGTTGTTCGTAGTACCCGAAACTCAGTACGTCTATTCAGGGCATTGCATGTATCTTGTTGTTCTTCTGGCAATGCCTTAATAAAATCCTCTGTCAATGTGTCATTTTCATTGAGGAAAGATAATCGTTCATGTATTTTCTTAGTAACAATCTTGGGCATACTTTCTCCATAACCAACAGCGGTCAGACGATCCTCTGCAATTCCATGTTCTATCAAATAGTTGACAACAGACTCTGCACGTCTCTGTGACAAACGCTGATTGTATTCATCATTACCACGGTAATCGCAATGAGATGAAAGTTCTATAGTTACATGTGAATTCTCTGTCATCATTGCCACTAAACGGTCTAATGCTTCTGTTGATTCATCAGTAAGTGTAGCTTTGTCAAACTCATAGAAAATATTGTCAATAATCACAGGTATATTCATTGGAGGTAAAGGAAATTGAAGAGTATATTCCTTACTTTCACGTGCAGGAGGTATTTTCAGATGTTCTCGAATATTCAAAAAACCTTTACAAGTACCCAGAAAAACATAATCCACACCAGGCTTAAGCTCTTTTGTGAACGACCCATCGCCTTTTACGCTTACTTTTTCGTTAGTACCGTCATTGCCAACCATATAGACCAATGCCTCTGGTAATTCATATCCATCTTTTTCATACACCCATCCTGTAACTGTGTATATTATCTCAGGCTTTTCAAAGCTATAGATATGCTCCCATCCCTTGTTATCATTTCGACTTGAACTGAAAAAACCTCTATTATGTTTCCCTTCAAAAGTCATACCAAAATCATCCATAGGTGAATTGACAGGATATTTCAAGTTTTCTACTTTCCACCCTTCAATAGAATCAAATTCAGCACATAAAATATCCAAACCACCCATGCCAGGATGCCCATCTGAGGAAAAATACAGTTCACCATTGTAACGGAATGACGGGAACATCTCGTCTCCTGAAGTATTGATAGGGCGTCCCACGTTTTCAACTCCTCCAAATTTGCCTCCGTCCATTAGACGGACTCTCCATATGTCATATCCCCCGACACCTCCAGGCATATCACTTACAAAATATAGCCAACGCCCATCTGGGGACACAGCCGGATGTGCGAATGAGGACAATGTATCTTTAGAAATCTCGCATTTCGACGGTTTCGACCAAGAAGCATCGGACCTGGCCGACTGCCAAATTTCAGCATTTCTTGGATAATCCGGATCTGAGGTACATTTAGTAAAAAACATTGTTCTACCATCGTGTGAAACACAACAAGCCCCCTCATCATAATCCGTATTCACCTCCGAATCAACGACCTCTGGTTGTTTCCATTTCCCCTTTTCATCTTTTTTAGCAAGAAAAAGATCTGCATAGTTAGCACCAGTAACTCCATTATCTTCATCCCCCTTCGCCTCGCTACGTGTAGATGTCAAGATAAGATTATCTGCATCATCTCCTACAATAACTGGTGAAAAATCACTGCGACGAGAATTAAAAACTCCATCTTTTTTCACAGTGTACTCAGAACCCGCAGCCTTCCACTGTGGCGCAAGCTCACAAGAAAGAATTCCAATATATGCAAGTTCACTTTGAGGACATAATTCAAGATATTTTTTGAAATTTTCTTCAGCCATCTTATAATTTGAAGCCTTAAGATGCTGTTGACCCAAATAAAGATAAGCTGTACTATCCTCCACCCCATAACGGATTGCATTTTGAAAAGCAGATGTCGCTTTCTGAACCATGTTGATTCGTCTATAACAATTACCCATCTTGTAAGCCCTTACTGCCCGTTTCTCTTTATCTTTTTTGGGCGAGCAACGGGAATATGATAATTTGTATAAAGCGGCCGCACTGTAGTATTCACCAATAGCAAATGCTTGTTCCGCTTTCTTATAGGCTATTCCTTCATTTGAGCACGACAACAGAAACGAAATAAATGCAAGTAGAATAATAAAGAAATACTTTCTCATAATTAATTACTTTTCTAAATAACGATAAAAGTATCATTAAATTGTATCAATACTACCTTGTTCTTTCGAGTTGTTCAAGTTCTTTTCCCTTATTTAGTTTATAGTATGCTTCCCGTAGTCCAGTTTTCCATATTTCGGGTTTTTCAGGACATATTTTTCTTACACGTTCGTAATAATCCATGGCTTTTGTATACAAATCTGTTAAATGCCGTCTGTTTTTTGAAAAATCTGGAGCACCAAATTTCAAGTTTGCATTAATATAAAAATCGCGGGCTTTTCTTATATAAATGTTTCCCAACTTGGATAAAGTCTCAGCATCATTATCATCTATATTAATTACCTTGCAAAATGGTAATATGGCCGCATCAATTGAATCCAAATCATAAAATTCATTTCCTTTTAATTTCCAAAATCTGGCATCAAGACTATCAGTTTCTATACATTTATCCAATACTCTCATGGTGTTTTCAAAGTCATTATGATCATGATAGAGTTTAATGAGATTTGCACGAAAAAAATCATTTGTCGGATATAGCTCAAATCCTTCTTTAAGTAATTGAATAAATGTTATAGAATCGCGAAGTTGTAGGGCTGACTCGGCCCCCATTTCCATCATTTTATCTTTTCGAATTGTGTCAGATATAGCAACCGGCAAAAAACGCATGACTTCATTATATTTTTCGGCACCATATGCTGCATGTAAAGCCATTTTATAAATCCTAACACTATCGGTATCAACAGGAACTGAATTATCTTTTGTTTTATACACAAATGGTTTATCAATGCTGTTCAGATAAATAGTGAAAAATGGAAGGGCATCAGCATATTTTTGTTTCTTCAAATAATAAAGGCCACCACTCTTCAAATTGTTTCTTAAATAGGAAAGATGATTATTAACATCAGAATTATACCGATTGATGATTCTTCCTTTTTTATCTGGGAATTTACATACTGAATCACATTTCAGTCCATAAAAATATGTGTTATAAATAAAACTTAAAAGTCTAACAGTATCACCATTATTATTAAGATAAATTTTCCTATTCTCAGCAAGATACAGTTGAAATTGAGTGTTCATTTCATACCCAAGCAAATCCGGATCATTATTTGCTTCGGGATATTTGTTGAAAGCATTGAGAATAGTCTCATTTGTCTTGTTATAATTCTTAGCCTTATACAGAGATTTAACATCTTTTAAGATGTTTTTTTTCTTATAAACCCTCTCTTGTTGATTTTTTTCTTTATGATTGGATTTCGAGTCTGGTTTTATATCATTTTGTGCAATGACACGGCAAAATCCTAAAAACAACAACGCAAATAATAAATAATACCTCATAAAAATACTTATAAGATGAAAAAATTAATGCAAATTTAGTAAAAAAAAGAAAAATTTCAGTCAAAAAATTACATATTATGTGAATATTTTACATATATTTACATTTTTTGAAGATTCACATTTATAATATTTCTTATAATTGAATATTTTTTCGTAACTTTGCAAAGATTTATGCAAATAAAAAAGAATGGAGGTAGCGATTATTAAATACAATGCAGGAAACATTTTCAGTGTTGTAAATGCAGTAAGACGTATAGGCATTGAACCCAAAATAACAGCAGACCCACAAATACTCTCAAGAGCCTCTCATGTCATTTTCCCAGGACAAGGTGAAGCTGGTAACACAATGTCTTTTTTACGTAAATCAGGCCTGGATAGCACTATAAAATCATTGACTCAGCCCGTATTAGGTATTTGCATTGGCATGCAATTAATGTGTAGCCATTCTGAAGAAGATGACACAGATTGTCTGGGCATTTTCGACGTTGATGTCAAGCGTTTCGTTCCCAAAGAACATAATCAAAAAGTGCCTCAGATGGGGTGGAATGAAATATATAATTTGAAGTCTCCTCTTTTTAAAAATATAGAAGAATCAAGTTACACATATTTTATTCATAGTTATTATGTGCCAATATGCAAAGAAGCAATAGCTGAGACCAATTACATAATTCCCTATTCTTCCGCATTAAAAAAAGACAACTTTTACGCTGCTCAATTTCATCCAGAAAAAAGCGGGAAGATTGGAGAACAAATAATAAGAAATTTTCTTGATTTATGATAGAGATAATTCCTGCAATAGATATAATTGACGGTAAATGTGTAAGGCTAACACAAGGTGATTATACCCAAAAAACAAAATATTCAGACTCACCCTTAACAGTAGCAAAAACATTTGAAGACAATGGTATCAAGCGTTTGCATTTAGTTGATTTAGATGGAGCAAAATCTAATCATGTAGTAAATCTCAACGTATTAGAAGACATTGCAAACAAAACATCTTTGACGATTGATTTTGGTGGGGGCGTGAAAAGCGAAGATGATTTACGCCATAGTTTCGACGCCGGTGCCCACATGATAACGATAGGTTCTTTGGCCGTAAAATCTCCCAAATTAGTTACGGAATGGATGTTACAGTATGGATTTGAAAGATTTATTATAGGAGCCGATGTAAAAAAAGGAAAAATCAGCATAAATGGATGGAAAGAAGAAGGGAATGAAGATTTAAACACATTCATAGATAAATATGTCTCCATAGGTGTCAATAATATACTCTGTACAGACATATCTAAAGATGGCATGCTTGAAGGTCCGGCTAACGAACTTTACAGTATAATAATGCATCGTCATCCAAATTTGAATCTTATTGCAAGCGGTGGTGTAAGAGACATCAAAGATATACATGACTTAAATGAATTAGGTGTACGCTCCGTTGTTTTTGGAAAAGCTTATTACGAGGGACGCATACGTTTGGAAGAATTAAAAGATTATTTATAATATTCGAATCATCTAATAATATCATGTTGGCTAAAAGAATTATACCTTGTTTAGACATAAAAAACGGAATGACCGTTAAAGGCACAAACTTCGTGAATCTACGCGAGGCTGGTGATCCCATAGAACTTGGTAAATTCTATAGTGATCAAGGAGCCGATGAGCTGGTGTATTTAGACATAACTGCGAGTCATGAAGGCAGAAAGACATTTACAGATTTAGTTAGAAGAATAGCAAAGGAAATCAACATACCGTTCACTGTTGGAGGTGGAATTCATGAATTATCAGACGTAGAGCGGCTCTTAAATGCTGGTGCAGACAAAATAAGTATCAATTCTGCTGCATTAAAAAATCCTGACTTAATAGATGATATAGCAAATCATTTTGGTTCTCAGGTTTGTGTTGTAGCTATAGACGCAAAACAAAGTGAAGAAAACGGAAAGAAATGGTTTTGTTATTTAAATGGTGGTAGAGTGTCAACAAATCGGACACTATATGAATGGGCAAAAGAAGCCAACGATCGTGGTGCAGGTGAGATACTTTTCACAAGCATGAACCATGATGGAGTAAAGGAAGGATTCGCAAATGAAGCCCTAAGGGTTCTTTCTGACAGTCTGACTATACCTGTTATAGCATCAGGCGGTGCTGGAAAAAAGGAACACTTTCGCGATACATTTATCGATGGTCATAGTGATGCAGCTCTCGCAGCTTCCGTTTTCCATTTTGGAGAGATTCCTATTCCAGAACTTAAGCAATATCTTAAGAAAGAAGGAATTGCAGTAAGAATATCTTAAATTAAGTAAAAGAAAAAAGAAAATATATGACAATTGATTTCAACAAGCTTAATGGTTTAGTGCCTGCAATTATCCAGGATGCCAGGACCTTGAAAGTATTAATGTTAGGTTTCATGAATGAAGAAGCATTCAACAAAACCCAGGAAACAGGCAAGGTAACTTTCTACAGCCGTACTCGTAAGACCCTATGGACCAAAGGAGAAACCAGTGGTAATTACCTGAACGTTGTAGACATAAAGAACGATTGTGACAACGACACATTATTAATAAAGGTCAAACCAGACGGCCCCGTATGCCACACTGGTTCAGACACATGTTGGGACGAATTAAACGAGAATCCGATCATGTTTCTTTCCGAATTACAAAAATTCATTGAGAAACGACATGATGAAATGCCAGATGGTTCGTACACAACAAGCCTTTTCAAGGATGGTTGTCACAGAATGGCCCAAAAAGTAGGAGAAGAAGCCCTCGAGGCAGTTATAGAGGCTGTAGCAGGAAATAATGAGCGTTTAATATAGGAAGCCTTAGATATGCTTTATCATCTTATTGTACTGCTTACTTCCAAAGGTTTAAGTATAGAAGACTTAGCTAAAGAGCTACAAGTCCGTCACGCCCCCCAATGGCATAAACACTGACTTTTTTACAAAGTTCATTTAGCTCAAATCAATACGTTTTTTATTATTAAAAGAAAGTACCATGTTGATAGAATACAAGTCGGTCAATGTATATCAAGAGACATTAGAAGTTCTCCACGACGTCAACCTAAATGTTGATAAAGGTGAATTTATCTATATTATTGGTAAAGTAGGCTCTGGAAAAAGTTCACTTTTAAAGACCATGTATGGTGAACTCGCAATTAAAGAAGGTGAAGCCCAGGTGTTAGACTACAATATGAAAAAACTTCGCAAGAAACGTCTCCCAAAGCTCAGAAAGAGGTTAGGCATCATCTTTCAAGACTTCCAGCTATTGACAGATAGAACGGTTGAGGCAAATTTACGATTTGTTTTACAGGCTACAGGTTGGAAAAACAAACACGAAATCCGCAATCGTATAGAGAATGTATTAAACTTAGTCGGAATGAGTACAAAAGGCTATAAATATCCCAATGAGTTGTCAGGTGGAGAGCAGCAACGAATTGCAATAGCCCGTGCAATACTCAATGAGCCAGATATTATTTTAGCAGATGAACCGACAGGAAATTTAGATGTTGAGACTGGCAATAAATTATGTGAGTTACTACATAAAATCTGCCAAAAAGGTTCAACAGTCATCATGGTAACTCACAATGTGAAACTACTGGACTTATATCCGGGTCGAGTATTCCAGTGCGTAGATCATAAATTTGTTGAAATAACCCGTCAAGCCGACATCCACATAGCTATAGAGAAGATCAAGAAAGATGAAGAAATTGACAGTGAAGTGGACAAACAGAAAAGGATAAAAGAAGCCATTGCAGAAAATGCGGCCGAGATAAGCACAGAGGATCGTGGCAATGATGAAGAAGATGTACAATCTTAATCATTAATTATTCATTAAAAAATAACAAAATTACTATACAATTATCATGAAAGTATTGAAGTTTGGTGGAACATCTGTAGGCACTCCTCAACGGATGAAGGATGTTGTAAAACTGATTACAGATGGAGAGCAGAAAATTGTAGTTCTGTCAGCAATGTCTGGTACGACTAATTCCTTAGTCGAGATATCAGACTACCTATACAAGAAGAATCCAGAAGGTGCATATGAAACCATAAACGCCTTGGAAGAAAAGTATCGTCAGCATGTTGAAGAATTATATTCAACGGAAGAATATAAGAAATCCACATGGAAAACCTTAAAAGATGTATTTGACTTCCTTCGTACTTTTACAAAGGGAATATTCACCATGTATGAGGAAAAAATGATTGTCGGTCAGGGTGAAATTCTCTCTACCAACATGGTGACAAACTATCTACTTGAGAAAGGTTTTAATGCATGCTTACTTCCGGCACTTGAATTTATGCGCACAGACAAGAACGGCGAACCAGACTTAAGTTATATCAGCGAAAAGCTAAAAGCCCAATTGGAGGCAAACCCTGAAGCAGAAATATACATTACACAAGGTTTCATATGCCGTAACGCATATGGCGAGATGGACAATCTACAACGCGGAGGGTCTGATTACACAGCCTCATTGATTGGTGCCGCTATAAGTGCCAGCGAAATTCAAATATGGACAGACATTGATGGTATGCACAATAATGATCCACGTTTCGTAGACAAAACATCACCTGTAAGCAATCTCCATTTTGAAGAAGCAGCCGAACTTGCCTATTTTGGTGCAAAAATACTTCATCCAACCTGTGTTCAGCCGGCAAAATTTGCAGGTATACCAGTTAAATTACTGAACACGATGGCCCCAACAGCTCCAGGAACAGTAATCAGCAATGAGACTGAGCAGCATAAAATTAAAGCCGTAGCTGCCAAAGACAACATCACGGCTATCAATATTATTTCAAGTCGGATGCTCTTAGCACATGGATTCCTACGTAAAGTTTTTGAAATTTTCGAAACATACAAGACCAGTATCGATATGGTTTGCACATCAGAAGTTGGTGTGTCACTAACTGTAGATAATCAGACGCATTTGAAAAGTATAGTTAATGAATTAAAAAAGTTCGGAACAGTAAAAATCAATGAAGACATGTGCATTATTTGTGTCGTAGGTGATTTGAACTGGCACAATGTTGGTTTTGAGTCTGAAGCCACAGAAGCAATGCGAAACATACCAGTTAGAATGATATCATATGGTGGAAGCAGTCATAATATTTCTTTTTTAGTTTCGGCAAAAGACAAGAAACGTGCACTTCAAGCTCTATCAGACAAATTATTCAACTCATAAATAAATATGGATGTAAATAAATTAAAAAGTAAGCGAACACCCTATTATTTATACGATTTAGAATTGTTGGATGATACGCTAAAATGCATGAATGAAGAGAAATCCAAATACAAGAATTTCACCATTCATTATGCAATAAAGGCTAATGCAAATCCAATGATACTAAATATCATTAAAAATAATGGACTTGGAATCGATTGCGTTAGCGGAGGAGAATTAAAAGAATGTTTGAAGGCCGGCTTTAAGGGGAACTCTATTGTGTTCGCTGGAGTTGCCAAAAGTGATGAGGAGATTGAATTAGGAATAGATAATGACATATTCAGTTTTAATGTAGAAAGTATTCCCGAACTAAAAGTAATCAACGAAATTGCAGGCAATAAAAGCAAAAAAGCAAATATTTGTCTTCGAATAAATCCGGATGTTGACGCTCACACTCATGCCAACATTACTACAGGTCTTGCAGAAAATAAATTTGGCCTTTCTAAAGATAAGATAGAAGAATGGATTGCAATAGCCCAATCCATGGAAAATGTGATTTTCAAAGGTCTTCATTTTCATATAGGTAGTCAGATTCTCGACATGGAGCCGTTTAAAAATTTATGTTTGGAAATTAACGGGATTTTAGAAAAACTTGAAAAGGCTGGAATTAACATAAAAATTATTAATGTTGGAGGTGGACTTGGAATTGACTACAATAATCCAAACGAAAATCCAATTCCAAATTTCAAAGAATATTTTTCCACATTCGGAACTCACTTGAAACTTCATGATGACCAACAACTTCATTTTGAGTTAGGACGTGCATTGGTTGGCCAATGTGGTTCTCTAATTACCAAAACTTTATACGTCAAGGAAACATCACATAAAAAGTTTGTAATGGTAGATGCTGGTATGACAGAATTGATACGTCCTGCATTATATGATGCATTTCATAAGGTAGAGAACATATCAAAAAATGGAAACATAAGACTATGTGACAAACAAACACCGTCGGTCTCACTATCCACATACGACATTGTCGGTCCGATTTGTGAATCAAGCGATGTATTTGTGAAGAACTATGATATGTCTGAGACTAATCGTGGTGACATATTGGCCATAAGAAGTGCAGGTGCTTATGGTGAAGTAATGGCTTCTTGCTATAATTGTCGTCCACTGCCATTTAGTTATTCTTTAGATAATCTGTCATAGAATCCACACAATAAGACATATTGTCATAAGCCAGCCCTTTCCCATAGGGTTGGCATTATTTTTGTAATATAAAGAAAAAAAAAAGAACAATGAGCGAAGAAAAGAAAAGAGAAGAACAGGAACTGTCAGAAGAACAGTCCCACATTCAGTGTGAGGGTAGTAATAGAAGCGACTCCACTGAAGAAAATGCTAATGAAGATAATGTACAGGAGGCAACATCTCAAGAGAATTCAAAGGATGAAGAAATTGAAAAAGACATAGAATCCGAGCTTTCCAAATTAATTGAAGAACTAACTGAGGAAAAAGACAAATATTTAAGGTTAATGGCTGAGTTTGACAATTATCGTAAAAGAGTAATGAAAGAAAAGACGGAATTAATACTCAATGGAGGCGAAAGAGTTATTACGTCAATTCTCCCGATATTAGATGATTGTGAAAGAGCGGAGGCTAACATGGATTCTCAATCAGACGTAGCCTCGATTAAAGAAGGAATAGAACTGATTTTT
>JAEEGL016756822.1_pt1 | contig 13374 bp, 18 predicted proteins | sample 9134231 | NCBI WGS metagenome assembly JAEEGL01 (sample SAMN16246548, study PRJNA631951) | gut metagenome | biome: gut microbiome; feature: rumen; material: fiber-attached | host: Bos | place: Iran: Karaj | collected 2018-10 | reverse complement strand
TAATAGTCTTACTTATTTTTCTTAATCAGGAATCATATAATAAATTTTTTATGGTGTTTCATTAAAAGTAAATTCATTGATTTCAGAGTCATTATTCAAAAAAATCTTAGAACAGATTTTACCATTGCTACCGGTTTCAGTATCAATAACAGCAATCAATTCAACGTTAAGAATAAGAACCGTATTAGTTTCGGTACTATGCAATCTTAGAAAATTTTTCTTCATATTTATTAAATTTTACGTTCTTAATTATTATAGTATCTTTTTTAGTTTAATTCATTATTAATATACTTTTTTCTTCTAGAAAAACCTATATTCATTGAATATACCTGAAGTCCTGGTTCATATTTGATATGATACTTTTTACAGTCTTCCTTAGTTAATGTACGATTATTATTCGGACCTTCAAGTTGTTTAAGTACAAGTACATTTACAATTTGAGATTTAACACTCCAAATAATCTTTTTAACTTCAAATACCTTTACAATCCTTCTGGATCCATCACGGATTTTTCCTCGTAAAACCAATATATCACCAATCTTATATTTATTAGATACCGATTCTTTTGCTTTTACTTTAGCAACTTGTTTCAGAATAATATCATTATGATTATTGATTTTAACTTGAATATGAAAAGGTAAAGTTATTTCTTCATACAAAAATCCTATAGTAATCTTTTTATTAGATTTTGATTTAGATTTTATTTCATGTAAATACAGACTTTTATCTTGATCATATTCCTTTGAAGAAACTTCAATCATTTCTTTCTTAGGAATAGATTTAATAAATAGATCTATTTTTTCATCAAATAAATCGTAATTACTACAATATTCTTCTTGTGTCATTGAAATATCTTTAATAAGATTATTAATGGCAGCCCTTACATCAGGCATAATTAAACACGCTTAATAGCCTCTTCAAGCTGAATGCTCATATTGCGGATTTCCTTCTCAATAAGCTCTCTCTGGTGTTCACCATCAGCGTGAATCTTTTCAACTTCCTTGATAGTAGAGATAAGTTCAGAAGTGGTGGTCTTCAAGGTTTCAAGAGAAATTACAGATTCCTCATTAGCCTTAGCAACAGCAACAGAGTTAGTATGAAGGTTCTTAGCATTTTCAGCAAGAATCTTATTAGTTGTTTCGGTCAACATCTGCTGAGCCTTTACATTGTTTGTCTGGTTATGCATGATAACCGCGATAGAAAGCTGATTTTTCCAAAGAGGAATAACATTGGTTACAATATTATCACTCTTTTCAGCAATAGCCATATTGTTACCCTGGGTAGCACGAATCTGAAGAAGATTCTGTTGAAGAACGGCCTCGGTTACCTGCATATCTGCAACCCTCTTCTGAAGAGCATTCTTGCAATCCATAACCTCAGAAATCTGATAAGTCTCATATTTTTCAGGATGAGCCTTCATTTCGGCAATTTCCTTATCAAGATCCTCTTCCTTAATCTTACCAGCAAGAATAAGTTCACGGATTCTACCGATATATTCGACATTATTATCAAAAATTTCCTGAAGAGTACTGTTATCTGTAAGAGCAACAAGCTTTGCGCCTGCCATCTTTTCAGAAATAGCATTTACATTTTCTGCAATGTCATTATACTTAAGTTTGACATTTTCAATAGAAGTAACAAACTTACTTACAATAGGGAGTTTACGAAGGAAATTCTTCCACTTGGTATCGGAATTGATTTCATTGATATCAATCATATTCAATTCACGAAGAAGCTCTGTAGTAAGAGCGACAATTTCACCACCATTATCAGCACGAACACTGGAAAGGAGTTTTTCACCATTTTCGGCTACAACCGCGCTCAACTCAGATCCATACTCATGAATGGTGGTAATATCATGAGTGTTAATCTTCTCAGTAAGAGCACGATACTGTTCTTTTTCAACCGGCGTAAGCGTAGCGAGCTTAGTATTATAATCATAACCGGCAGTTGTTGCATTATAAGCAACGGCGACATCTTTACTAGTTTTTGCCATTATAAGATAATTTTTAATAAATGATTTATAACTTAGGTTTTATATACGTATTAAATTCTTCTTGAGTTATCATAATGTATGAATATTTTGAATTATTCAAATATATAACATACATATCTTCTTTTAATTGTGTATTATCCTTAGGATTTAAACTTGTTTTTAAAATAACATCAATATTATTTATATTAAGGACTATATCATCCCTAATCTGCAAAATATCTGATTTTTTATTTTTCTTTGTTATCATTTACAAAAATAATATAGTAATAAATAAAATAAATTCAAAAAAACTTTAATAATTAATACAATAAAATTATTTTTATTTGAATATATATTTTAATATAGGAATATGATTTTCGGAAATTTAAATAGTATATTAGAAAATGAACAATCTATTATGGAAGCTGTTGAATCAAATATTTTGACTCAGCAGATTCTTAATAATGGACAATATAAAAAGAAAAATTTTGTTTCAAAAATACTGTCATCATTATCTCATTATGGAATGAATTATGATGATCAGATATTAAAAAATATACATGCTGTTCCTGCTGATAAAGCATTGATATCAAAAGATGATTTTGATTCACAGTCTATTTATAGTGCTACTATGAATAACTGGAGAGTTAAAGGTGAAGAAGACAGAGATTTTAAAGAAAAAACATTAGAACAAAGAAGAGAAGTTCTTCGAAAAATGGCTGGTGCTCCTGAACTTGAAGATATCCTTGATATGATGGCAAATGAATGTATCGTATATGATGATGAAGAATCATATATAGCAGATCCATTTATTGATACAGGATTAACCCAACAGTTGACTGAAAAATCAGCTGAAGAAATTAGAAATTCAGTAAATACGTCATACTATAAAATGTATATGCTTTTAAATTGGAAAAGAACTGCATGGGATGTATTTAAGAAATTCTTAATTGATGGTGTTCTTGCATATGAAATTATTTATGATGATCTTGAAAATCCGCATTCAATAATTGGTATTATAGATATTGATCCTGCAACATTAACTAAAACAATTAAAGATGGAACAACATTTTGGGTACAGTTTAAGGGTATTCAAGGTAAAGAAAGGTATTTATTAGATGCACAGATTATATATATAAAATATGAAGATACCGGCGTATCAAATCGTCAATCATATCTTGAAAGACTTATCAGACCATTCAATATTTATAGAATCGTTGAACAAGCACAAGTTATTTGGACAGTAACACAATCTTCATTTAAAACAATGTTTACTATTCCTATTAATGGTATGAATAAAGCGAAAGGTATGCAAACCCTTTCACAGGCAATGAACCGTTATAAGGAACAAATTTCATTCAATGTAGAAACTGGTGAACTTCAAGTAAATGGTAAAGTAAATATGCCATTCAATAAAGAATATTGGATGCCTGAAAGTGAAGCCGGTACTCCCCAGATTGAAACAATAGTTGATAATGGACCTCAGTTAAATGATAGTGATCAGATTAAATATTTCTTATCAAATCTTTATAGAATGAGTAAAATTCCTCAAAGCAGATTTGATAAAGAAGCACAAGCAACATGGTTTGGTACAGATCCTACACAACAACTTCGTGATGAAATTAACTTTTCAAGATTTGTAACCAGACTTAGAAATACATTTGCTGAAATAATTCTTAAACCTCTTAGAATTCAATTAACTCTTAATATTCCGGATATTAAAAATGATAAAAGAATTCTTGATTCAATTTCACTTCACTTTAATTCATATAACCAGTTTACTGAATTAATGGAAATGGAGGTTATGACAAAGAGAGTTGAATTTATTGGTACAATGAAAGATAGTTTAGTAATAACAAATGATGAAGGTGAAGAAGAACCTTACTTCGATCCAGAATTTTTAATTATTAAATATCTTAAGATGAGTGATGCTGATCTTGAAATGAACAGGAAGATGAAAGAAGAAAAGAAACTTAAGAAAGCTGCTTCAGGTGGAGATAATGGAGAAGATGAAGGTGAAGAAGGCAGTGGTGAAGAAGAACTTGGCGGTGAAGAAGGAGCAGAAGGCGGAAAAGAAGGTGGTGAAAACGGAGGAGCAGAAAGTGAAGAAAGCGGTGGTGAAATAGATTCAGAAATGTTAGGTGATGTACAACCAGAATCACCAGAAACAGCACAGGCATAATAATATGAAAGAGATAAATAATTTTATTATAGAGAAATTAAAGTTAAGTAAAGATTCTAAAATAGAACCTTCGCAAGATCATAAATATATAAATTTAATACAAAGGGTATTTACTTATAAAACAAAAAATAAAGAGGAAATAATTAATTATATATTAGAAAATTTTGCCGAAAAATGTTCTTTATTATTCAGAAGATCTCCTCATAAACTTAATTCTACTAAAACATATGATATATTTGATCAAAAATTTCTTAATAGAATGATAATTTATAATCCAGATAATTGGGAAAAAATATATTCAGATATTCCAGATATATATGATATGTTTTCAAAATTATTTATGAATTATCATATATTTGAAGATGATGTTAAAAATATGTTTGGCCCAGGAGAATTTCCTATAGTAAGTATTTATGCCAATACAGTAGATGATGATGATACATTTACACACGTTTATTATACTATAAGCAGATAATATGGATTTAAAAGATTATAAGATATTACCAGGCGTTGTAATTGATGTAGAGGATCCAAAATATATCGGAAGAGTAAAAGCAGATGCCCCTGGATTATTTAATTCTGAAGTAATGAATAAAAAGGGTCTTCCTTGGATATATCCATTTAATATGAATGGATATCAAAGATTTTCTAAATTAATGAATGGGTCTAAAATTTGGATATTGACCAATATGGATTATACTGAATTCTGGTATTGGCCGATGTTTGAATTAAATGAAGATTCAAAAGATATAATATCAAAAGATGAATCTGATTATGAGCAATCAGAAGTTCTTCTTTCAAGAAATATGGGCGATAATAGTGTTTATATCTATTATTCTCCAAGTCAAGGTATTATGTTAAAGAATTCTGAAAATACTTATATTAATATTAAATCTAATAATGAAATTGAATTAAAAGCTGGTACTGGAAATGTACTTATTAAAGGAAATAAAGTATATATTGGTGAAGGTGATAAATTAGATTCTAGTAATTGCGTGCCAGCAGTTAAATCAGATAAATTAATAGATGTATTAAATACAATAAAAGATGCATTTTCACAATCAGCTGGTCCTGTAGCAACACCATATACATTAACACAAGTAGGTACTAATTTTGCTAAATGTGCTGCACAATTAAGTACGCAGATAAACTTAATAAAATCAGATAATGTATTTTTAAATTAATGACAGATATTAAATCATATATAAAAAAAGAAGATTTACCAGGTGATTTAATCGGTAATATAGATGCTATAACTATTAATGTAGGGTCTAAATTTTTAGCCGGTGAGGTATCTAATGTATTTGCTAGAGAAAAAAATATAGCAAGTGATGCGGTAACCGCTTTTAATACCGTTACAGATCCTAATTTAATAAAAAAATTATCAACACAATTAATAGAGCATGCTGTTACTGTTACAACAAAAGAATTAACATCATATGTAATTGATAAAACAGAAGATCTATTATCTATATCTAAAATAACTGACGGTATTACATATTGGACTACTTATTGGACAAAAGCACATATTAAATCACCCAAAGAAATTGCTGATTTAATTCAAACAAAAAGCGTTTCAGAAATAAATAAAGCAAATCAAAATTCTGCAAAACAAGAACAATTAGAAAATTTAAAAAATAATATTTCTGAAGGTATCGGTAAAATAAATGAATTTAGAGATAATACATTAAACTCATTAGAGGCGGGAATTGGTACTATAACTTCCTATATTACATTAGGGTCTAAATGGATTATAACACAAACTAATTCATATGTATCTTTAGCTATTAATAAAGCTGAATCTTTTATAGGTGAAAAAGCAGAAATGCTTGAAGCGGCAAGAGATAATACTTTATCAGGAATAGGAAATATAATAGGTACAATGGCTGCTGATATAGTAAATAGACAAGCTGAAAGAGTAGCAAAAAAAGCTAAAACAAAAGCAGAAGAATTAATTTCAAAAGTACAGACGAAAGCTTTAAATGCTATAACAAAGGCCATAATGATAGTAAGACAATTAACAGGTATAGCAATTCCACCTATATATCCGAAGTTACCGAAATTAACTTCATTATTAAAGTAAATAAATTAATTAATTATATATATGAGTAAGGTAAATATATTTGTATGTACAAAAGATAGAGCAGGATTAATTGATGTGATGGCAGATGCTCTACTTCATCAAACTTTTGATGACTATAAAATTTTAACATGTGATGATCATTCATCAGATATTTCGCAAGAAAAACTTTATAATTTACAAATGAAAACTAATGGTAAATTAGTTTCATGGGTTATGGAAAAAGAAGAAGGTTATGTAAATACACATAATTTTATTCTTTCAAAGATTGATGATGATTGTGAATATTTTTGTTTCGTAGATAGTGATGATATAGTAGATGAACATAAAATTGAAAAACAAGTAGAATATTTAGAATCACATCCAGATGTAGACGTTGTTTCTTCATGTGTTGCTTTTACAGATAAAAGGGTATTGGTAAATACATATGTTGAATTAAATAATGATCAAGTTACTGAAGGATTAAAGAAAGATATGCCTATTACAATTATCACCCATTTCCAAACTTGTATGTTTAGAAGAAGGGTCCTTGATAAATTTGTAAATGGTAAATATTTCTATGATGAATATGATACTGGTATGTGCGGTGAAGGTTTCTTATATACTCTTCACTTTTTAGGATATAAATTTGCAAATATTCCATCAACTATTTATTTATATAGAAGAGGCATTGCTAAAAACAGTATGTCTAATAATATTGTTCCAGAATTTGCTAATGCAATTAATTCACTTTCTTATGAAAATAAAAGAGAATATATTATGGAATTATTTAATAAATATAATGGTAAACCAATTAAGAAAACAACATCAAAAAAGAAAGTAGAAAAGAAAGAAGAGGATGAAAATACTAAAGTAGAAGTTCTTGATGAAGTTAAAGTTGAAGAACCAGTTGTTGAGGAAGCACCTAAAAAGAAAAGAGGTCGTCCTAAGAAAACACAAGAATAAAAAATAAGGGATATTGATTTTTCAATATCCCTTTACATTTACCAGGTCATCAACATCTTGTTTCCTTAATGGAATCATTTTTCTATATATTCCACGCATAGCGGCTTCTGGAATTTGTCCTTTACGTCTTTCAATACAAATTTCAAGAGGTGTTTCCATATTTATACCGACTACGGTAGCCCCATAATTTCTAAGATATTCTATAAGGTCTTTCCTATATTTGCCTGTATTAGTATCATCAATAACAAAACTTTGTCTTTTCTTACAAAGTTTTGCCATCATAAAATATTCTTCATCAGTTACTTGCTTCTCTTGACCAGAAGTAAGTACGGCTTTCTCATCTTCACTCTCAGTAAATCCCAATTTAGCACGAATCTTATCACGAGATACAACAGTAAGTTTAGGTAAATTTTCCTTAATCCAAGTAGATTTACCACTTCCTGGCATACCAACCATAAGATAAACAACTAATTTTGAGCCTCTTATTAAATAACTTTCTAAGGATTTCATATTTTTTCTTTATTGTTAATTATAAAATAATATAGAAATATTTATATAAATTTCAATATATGGCGAAAAAAGAATTCGAATGGGATTATAATCCGATTAAACAAATGATAAATGGACAGGCCGCGGAGAGAGTTATATGGAGTACAAAAGCATTCAATTTAGCAGTCGATGCCATTAAGAAAGGTTTACCTTTGAAAAGTAATCCATTTTGCGGAAAGAATATACAACTTTTAAAACCAGATTTGGTATACAGGAGAACCAAAGAAGAAGTAGATGATTATATAAGATGTAAAAATGATCCTGTTTATTTTGCTAGTAAATGTTTCTTAATGACCCCAGAAGGTCTTAAACCTTGTATTCTGAGAGATTATCAGATAGAATATTTAAGAATGTTACAGCAAAATAATTTTACGATATTATTAGCCGCTCGTCAATCTGGTAAATCTACTACTACCGCAATTTTCTGTCTTTGGGTAATATTGTTCAATAAAGATATGGCTGGTCTTCTTCTTTCAAAATCAGGGCCAGCAGGTATTGATCTTTTATCTAAAATAAAAGATATGTATCTTAACCTTCCATATTACCTTAAAGCGGGTACAATGAAATGGAACCAACATGAAATTGCTTTTGATAATAATTCAAGTATTTCAACAGAAGCTTTCTCACCAACCGCCGGTCTTGGTAAAACTATCAACTTCCTTATTCTTGATGAGTTTGCATGGTGTCCTAAGAATGATGTAGAATTATTCTATCAAAATATTTTACCTACTGTATCTACACAGACTAATGCACATGTTGCAATTATGAGCACACAAAATGGGTTTAACTTATTTTATAAATTATATAAAGGCTCTTGTGAAAAACAAAATTCATATGCACATTATAAGATAGATTGGTACCAGGTCCCTCAATATAATCCTAAAACAAAGAAATGGGAAAAGAGAACTGAGAAATGGAAACAAGAGATGATTGGTAAGCTTGGGTCAGAAGAAGCTTTTTATTATCAATTCGGTACTGAATTTGCTGCATCTGACTTATGTATTGTTTCTCGTGAATGTATATCAAGATTAAGAGACCAATCAATATTATTTGAACCCTGTGTTGACTTTGATATAATATTACAGAAAAAAGATAATTTATTCTGGCATCCAAATTATGATCTTAATAGATTAAAAAATGGATTCTTTATTATACTTGCTGATCTAGCAGAAGGCGGTGGAGGGGATTCTGACAGTACAGTATTTCATATTCTTGAAGTAGTAAAAAAAGATACATTTGAACAAGTGGGATATTGGAAATGTAATAATCTTGATCTTGAACATGCCGCATTGGAATTCTGGTTATTGGCTGGACAAATATTTAATAATGACAGATGTATATTCTCTATTGAATGGAATACTTATGGCGCTTTATTTTATCAATATCTTCTTGATTTAAATGAATCTGATTATATGAAAGATACTCTTTGGAGATTTAATATTTCAAGAGATGGATTTGATATGACAAGACTTATACAATATAAGAAAGGGCAAGAAGAAGATAATGTTCCTGGTGTACATAATAAAAACAAGAAAACAATACCTGGTATCAGATTCAATTCAAATAATAAGAAAACTGCATGCGCACTTCTTAAGATGGAATTAGAAAAATTTAATATTAATATTTATGATTTAGTAACAATCGGTGAAATTGAAAATTTTGAAGATAAAAACGGAACAGGTACCTATAAGGCATCTTATGGTCATGATGATATTGTAATGACACTTTGCCAAGTTCCTATGCTTAAGAATACCGCTAAGTATAAAGATTTCATGGAAGAGTTTGAAATATATATAAATACCTTGACTATGCTTCCAAATGCACAGTTAAATACATTTATAGATGATCAAACAGGATATTCTGAAATGATTTCTATTTCGGATCCATTTTCTAATATTATGCAGGAAAATAATAATTATTTAGATATGAACAGTATATTTGGAAATAATATCGGAAATACCAATATTTATAACTTCTAAATTATTTTTAATATATAGAATAGCTTATTATGAAAAAAGATAAAGAAATTAAAGAAGAAACAAAACAAACGCAAACAGGAGATTCATTTATGATGAAACTTATCAAAAACAATACAGGGGTAAGTTCTAAGAATTTTCTTCTTGTATGTACTACCTTGGTCGGTATTGTTTTACTAGGAGTATTAATATCAGGTATGATTGTAGATATTGTTTTCCATCATACCATAAGTATCGATATGACTGATGCCGCGGCATTTATTTGTGCTGTTGCTAGTTTATTCGGTGCAGCCGGCCTTACTAAAGCCGGATCTGAATGGAGTGAAAATAAATTTATTTATAACACTTCATATAAAGCAAAGCATGCTAAACCTCATTCTCAAACATGTGAAGACGATGATGAAGATATTCCAATTCCAGATGAAGAAGAAGTTACAGATGAGGATGAAGAAGTTAAAGAAGAAGCTGATGAAACGGATGAATAAAAAAGTTCCAGAATATTCTGGAACTTCTTTTATTATATATAATTTATATTACTGTTTATCTAATTTATTATTTATACCAAGACTACCATTAATAAGTCTCAATCCGACACCCAAGAAGAAACTCTGCCAAAAAGTAATCTCAGTAAAACCGCAAACCTGTGGCATAATATTATTCCAAATCAACATGAAAAGGAAAGGAGTAAGAAAAAGACCGAAAAGAATTCTAAGAATAAGAATCAAAACATCATTACCATCCATAATTTATTTATTTTATAAGTGAAACAATATATTTTTTATACCTTTCTTTTATATGTATATCCTCTATATGTATTATAATAATATGTTAAATCATTAGATAATGTAGAAGGTAAACTATTTATACATTCTCTCATATCTTTCATTAGATTTTTATATGTACTTTCATCTAATTTAGATTTAAATCTTGATTTATAATACTTTATACCATCTTTTAAATAATCAACTGTATGCCTTACGCATTCAAACCATACACTATCACCTAAATTTTTTACTTTATCAATACTAAAAAATTTATCTAATTCAAAATCCCAACCATTTACATGTCCATTATCATCATATAATTTACAAGAATCATATCGTATTCTATATAAAGTATATTCTACAGCTATTTTTTCTTTATTATTCATAAGTATTAATCTTGATAAGTCCAACTTAATGTCCAATTATTATCATATCTATTATTTTGAACATATTCAAAATTATGTCTTAGTTGTTATATTTCTTGTTGAAAATATGAAGGGCAAGCTCCATAATTTCCTCATCTTTCTTATCGGTATTATTTTTAACCCACTCGATAATACCAGGCATCTTAGAAGCACGGAATTCAGAAGCCTTCTTCTTACGTTCCTCTTCTTCAGGATCATAAGCAGTAGTCATAACATCACCAATCATGTGTTTCATAGCCCATACATTTGACATGAACTTATCGAAGGAATAATCGATGTCAAGCATATAGGTACCAAGAATAGACTTTCCATTCTGCTTCACATCATTGATGGTAGCATCCTTAATCATCTTCTCAGCCCAAGTTTTGTACTCAGTCATGATTTTTTCCTCATCCATGAACTGAACATAGTTGAAGTTGGCTCGGTTAATCATATTGGTAATCGGGTCCCAAATAACAGCAGTATAGGTGGTAGAGATACCAAAATCTCTATTATGAGTGCGAAACACCGGAGTGGCAAACCGATAAGAAGAACTGGTTACATCAACCAAATAACCTTCACCTTTCCACTTGCGGCCGCCTTCAACCTTCACACGAAGATTATATTCCTTAGCAGTCTCTCTGTTAAAAGAGACATGCTCAAGAGTACTAAGATTGCGGTTTTTAAGATTTTCAAGATAAGCTTCCTTATCAATCATACCAGTCTCCCAACCAGCGCTGAAAGCAATCGGCATCTCATAAAGGCCATAAGAAGGAGCGGCAAAACGGGTACTCCACTCATCACCGAAGAACTCATGCTTCTCTTCATCCCAATAGCTGAAGTAGCAATCATCATCCTCATAGCGGCCATGATATTCACGTCCCACAAAGAAGATCTTATCAACACCGGCTTCACGTACACGATGAAGAACGCCAGGAAGACCGGCATAGCCATATGTCTTCCCAGGATTCTCTTTCTCATATCTATCTACAGATTCAAACAGCTGCTCAAGCTCAGAAGTAACGCGCTTAATATAAGCGGCAGTATTATTAACAGATTCCAGATTGCTGTCTTTGCGGGCGGGGGTGGCATAGATAGGTTCCATAATACTTGTTTTTTTGTTTCTCAATTACACTAATAATATAGAAACAAAAATGAGAAATTCAAAGAATCTCTCACTTTTTTCCAGCAACTTTTTTAGTTTTATCAGGGTAAAAATTCCATAAAATATATAGTACCCTTATCATTAAACTGATATTCTTTAATCACATCATCAATATTAAATTCTATTTCAGTATTTGTTTGTAAATCAGTACAAAATGCTCCTTTACCAACATCTACTATTTCACCAAAACCACCTTCTTCATTCAAAACGCCATGAGTAAATTTAACAACAAGAGGACTATCAAAAATAACAGATCGTTGAATATTTACACACCAATACGGAAAAGTCGAATCTAATAAATAATATTTTCCTATTTCAAGTTTAATATTTTTCATAATTACCAGATATGATTAAACAAATATAATGCCGGCTCTCCTTTCTTATATTTCTTAAAGATTTCATCAAACTCAGGATGTTCATCAATATATTTATTGAATTTTGCAATTGCTTTATCTTGTAATTCCTTATCGTCAAGAATTACTACTTGATCATCTTCAGTTGGATCAAAATATGCCATAATTGCGCCCACATAAACATATTGTCCCCGCATACTATCTTCAACTATTATTTCTTGTGCATCATCATAATAGTTTTCATCCCATTCCTGAAGTTTCTTTAAAAAATTAGTAACATTATTCTGTTTACGGTTATTTACAACCTTATTTTCAATTTTCCAGCCATAAAGGGCTACTACTCGATAATCTAACATAATATTATTATTTTATTTTTGCTTCTTTAAAAAATTGTTTTTGTGTTTTTTTCCAATCATTTTCTAACTTATTAGAAATTTCTTTCTGTTTATTAACTATAGCTATCATTTTATTAAATAATTCTTCAGAAATTTCTCTAATAAGATAAAAATTAGTTTCTACAAGAATAATATCAGCACCAAAATAAGTATCTTTTACTTTATAAGTACCATAATCTTCATGATAAATATCATTATAATTAAATATGCTATCACACCCGATAGTAATAAAATCAATACCTGTTTTAGTTTTAACAAACTTAAAACCTTCAATACGTTCAGGCATATCGGTATCTATAAAACACCTTTCATTAAGTTTATCAGCAAGTTCTTCATTAATGATGATTTCTTGTTCCATAAAATCATCTTCATAATCACATTTATACATCTTGATTAAACACTAAATTGTAAAACTTATCTTTTGCTCCTTCTTGTATAAGATCAAATGCACTTACAGGAGTAAATTTATTTCTTGTATAATTGATAGTTTCTCCATTAGGAAGAGTAGTAGTAAGTTCCTTCTCTACCTTATAAACAAATCTACCATATTTATATTTATCTTCAAACATATTCCAATCAACAATAT
>JAEEGL014805269.1_pt1 | contig 13374 bp, 13 predicted proteins | sample 9134231 | NCBI WGS metagenome assembly JAEEGL01 (sample SAMN16246548, study PRJNA631951) | gut metagenome | biome: gut microbiome; feature: rumen; material: fiber-attached | host: Bos | place: Iran: Karaj | collected 2018-10 | reverse complement strand
GCATCATGGCAGTAAACACAATTTAGACTCCCAAATTATAAAGCACGTTAATCCGAAAGTGGCTTATATATCAACCGAAAAGCAAGGGACATATCTTAGTCTTTGTACTGTATTTGCGTTGAAAAAGAACAATACAAAGGTATATTCCACGAGCCAGAATAGAAGCTCTGTTAGACATGGTGCTATCAAAACAAGAGTTGGCTGGAGCAAGATGGATCCAATGTAATACACAGACGTTGTTATGACACAGGACGAAAGATGGATGGCGCGGTACAATGAGGTGAAGACCTTCATTGAGACAAATCAACGTAATCCATCCAAATACTATCCTGAGGAGAAGTTGATGGTACATTTCCTAAAGAGAGGCAGGAAGCTGATGAATGCAGGGGAAATGCCAGAGGATAGGGTTGAGAAGTTTAAGGAACTTTTAGAGTTGTGCGAGAAAAACAAACATAAAAATCAATACGAATAAAATAACAATACAATATGTTTAATCTTGACAAATTCATTAGCGATTCGGTGACATTTAGACCGGAGAGTATGTTTAAAGCCGATATTGAGGCTAACCGTGAGACGCTGACACGCGAAATTAAAGGAAAGAAAGTGTGCGTGATTGGTGGGGCTGGCAGCATTGGTTCCAGCTTCATCAAAGCGGTATTACGCTTTGAGCCAGCTTCGGTAGTGGTGGTTGACTTGAACGAGAACGGGTTGGCAGAACTGGTACGTGATGTGCGCTCGACTAACGGCCTGTATGTGCCAGACGAGTTCCGCTGCTACACACTGAACTTTGCTGACCCCATCTTTGAGCGCATCTTCCGCGAAGAGAAGGGCTTTGATATTGTGGCGAACTTCTCTGCCCACAAGCATGTGCGTTCAGAGAAGGATCGGTATTCTGTGCAGGCCCTGATTGAAAATAATGACATCAAAGCCAAGAAGCTGATGGACCTGCTGACGGTGTATCCTCCGAAACACTTCTTCTGTGTCTCTACGGACAAAGCTGCTAACCCTGTGAACATCATGGGTGCCAGCAAGCGCATCATGGAAGACCTTGTGATGGCTTATAATAAGTATTTCAAGGTGACTACTGCCCGTTTTGCTAATGTGGCCTTCAGCAATGGTTCATTGCCTGACGGTTGGATTCATCGTCTTCAGAAGAAACAGCCGTTGGCAGCACCTTCAGATGTGAAGCGTTATTTTGTTTCGCCTGAGGAGTCTGGTCAGATTTGTATGCTGGCTTGTATACTTGGTAATGGTGGTGAAGTGTTCTTCCCGAAACTTGGAGAGGACCAGATGCTAACGTTCTCTGCCATCTGCGACCAGTTCGTCCGTGCCAACGGCTTAGAAAAGAAAGAATGTTCTTCAGATGCTGAGGCAAAAGTCAAAGCTGCGGAACTTAAAGTCTCACCTAGAGGGGGAGATTTAGAGGGGGCTTACCCCGTTGTCTATTTCACATCGGATACCACCGGTGAGAAGGCATACGAGGAGTTCTATGTTCCTGGAGAAAAGATAGATATGCAACGGTTCAAGGCTCTGGGTGTTGTTTGCCAGACCACTCGTCACGAGATGGATGAGGTGAATGGCTTCTTTGAGAAGCTGGAAGGTATCTTCGCAAAAGAGGACTTCACCAAGGCACAGGTGGTGGAGGCTCTGAGAGAATTTTTGCCTAATTTCCAACATGAGGAAACAGGCAAAAATTTGGATCAGAAGATGTAAATGAGGTTTCTTGCTAGCCTTTGAGCTTAAGTAATTTAAGATATACCAAGGCCGTCGCAAACGCGATGGCCTTTTTTTTGTTTATGACCTGATAAAAATAAAATGTTGTTTTGCGCCCGGATTTGAATAAAATTTGTATTTTTGTAGAGGGTACGGAGAAAAAGTCACTTAGTACGATATGACGATAGATAATATATCATTTGAAGATATCCAGAAGCTTGTTGAAAAGGATGAACACCGCTATTTGGAGTTGAAGAAAACGACAGGGGAGTTGCAGGATGGTATGCACTCTGCCTGTGCTTTTCTGAATACAGATGGGGGATGGCTGATATTTGGCGTGGCACCAAAGTCCCTGAAGATGCTTGGGCAGCAGGTGACAGATGATACGCAAAGGGAGATTGCTCAGGCATTGAGCAAATTCAACCCCGTGGTGAATGTGAAGCCGGTGTATATTGATGTGCCAGAGAGACCGGGTGACCAACTAATAGCAATTCACTTTGAAGGCTGGAAATGGGGCCAGATGCCATATACATACCATGGGTGTCCATACTATAAGGTTGAAAGTACGACACAGGTGATGCCTCAGGAGATGTATGAGGAACGGCTACGTGCCGCAAAACCAGAGGTGTTTGCCTGGGAACGGCAAGTGACTGAGGGTATCACAATGGCTGACTTGGACGAGAAAAGGATTTACGATGCAGTGCGTTTGGGCGTAGAGCGTGGACGTATGCCTGCAACGGCACAATCGGAAAGTGCAGAGTCGCTGCTTGGAAAGTGGAGTTTGATGAGGGACGGAAAGGTGCTGAATGGTGCTATGGCGTTGTTCGGTAAACACGTTGGTGGCTTTACGCAGATGGGGTTGAGATTAGCTCGTTTTCGTGGAACGGACAAGAATGAGTTTGTGGATAGCGGACGGGCTGAAGGTAACTTTTTCGACCTGTTAGATGCGGGTATGGCATTTTTGTTCAAACATCTGTCGCAAAGCGGAAAAATTGTGGGCTTTAAGAAGGAAGAACAATTGGAAATTCCTGCTGAGGCGTTAAGAGAAGCTTTGACGAATGCCCTGTGCCATAGACAACTGGAGAAATATAACTTGACTCCGAGTATTGCCATATATGATGATCGGGTAGAGATAGAGAATCCAGGCAGGTTGCCATTGGCACTAACGCCAGAGACTATCAAGAGTGCACACGCCTCATATCCATATAATCCTCTAATTGCGGAGGTGCTCTTCAAATCGTCATATTTGGAGAGCTGGGGTTCTGGGGTGAGTAGGATGGTTGACGCTTGCAAGGCACAGGGGGTAGCGGAGCCGGAGTATGAGGAAAATGGCGGTTTTGTTAAGATCGTTTTCCGTAAGGCTGTTACTAAGCAGGGACTAAGTAGTGACCAAGTTGTTACTAAGTCGGGACTAAGTTGGGAGGAAGTTGGGAGTAAGCTGGGGGTAAGCTGGGAGGAAGTAGAAAAATTGATAGTCGCCCTACAACATCCTATGCTGTTGAGTGATTTGAAGGAGCTATATGGGTGGAAGAATGCCTCAAAGTTCAAGGAGAAATACATTAACCCTCTGATAGCAGAGGGACTTGCAGATATGACGGTGCCAGACAAACCAACCAGTCCAAACCAGAAGTATTATCTAACGGAGAAAGGAAAAGGGTTGTTGGCTAATGAAATTGACCCTAGACAAGCAGAATGGGTTTCGGAAGAAAGGGTTAATAGGCTAATTACAGAGTTTGCGGAAGCTTTGTCACGATTCCCGATTGGACTGCCAAAGATGGAGGAGCAGTATAAGGCAACTCTACCTGTAGAGGATGTGCGTTGTTTCTATGTGCCTTATCTGATGAAGAAGGAAATGTTCAAGAATGATGGCGCATGGGTTTATAACACTCCGGAGCTGTACTTGACAGAAATACAGGCGAACATCTGGCAGCGTTATAATGTGCAGTTCCTATTGCATCAGACGGACGCGAGCTATAAGATTCGTTTCTCGGAGATTAAGAAAGCGTTTGAGGTCCTTGGGGTAGATGGTAGGTATGCAGTGATTACCAGTTTCTATTTGGGGACATTTGATGACCTGTATGGAGGTGATATTGCATTGAAGGAAACGGATTACGGCTATCAATATGGAGATGTCTCTATATATAAAGTGCCATCGCATGAAGCCCATTTGATAGTGATGAGAAAAGAATTGCTGCCCAGATACGAAGCTAAGGTGTTTGAGGGGGATAAGAGGTTTAAGCTAATCAATGAGCAGCATCTGTTGTATTCGAACATTTTTAATATGGAGGAAAAGGCAGAGGGGCTCGGACTGATTATGATGCGAGATTTGAAGTTCTATTACCCCAGCGATAATGATTTCCACTACGTGAAACTCGTGGTGGATAGGATGGAACGTGTTGAGAGCGAATTGGATAAAATCAAACGCCTGTAAGAGGGCAGAAAAGAAAGAGTGGGCGCACGCCCTGGCGGGCGGCCTCTATGTGCGGGGAGCGGAGGGTTGACTTCGTCGACTTCGGTCGCGACTCGGCATAGCTCATGCGAGCATGGCTCTGCTCTCGCTGCTCCCTCGGTTCTGTTGGCGACAGCCAACTGTACCTGAAGCGGAGGAAATGAGATTATCACAAGAATTCTAAAACTAATAACTAAACAATGCAAGAAGAGAGTAAAAATCACTCAATAAGCCTTCATAAGGTGATGGGCCGTTTGACTTATGAGGGAGCGGAACCGCATCCGGCTATCCGTATCACAGAGTCAGAGGCATTCTACTATAAGAAAGAAGATACCGACGGTTGTATGAAAAAATACGTGCAACCGCCAATGTCTCAATTAGAGACTTGTGAAGGTTGGACACCCTTGCAGGATGCTCAAGTGGTGCTGATTTCAGCTCCTGGCGCTACAGGAAAAACAGCCATGTCGCAATACCTTTCGTATTCACTGAATATTCCCATCTTTGATCTTGGTAATTATGCGGCTGTTGGTGCCAACACCATTGTGGGGTTGTTGATGAAAGAGGTAGTGCCGGACGACGTGTTCAAATACCAAAGCGGCTTGACGTCCGGGCAATACTCTCTGATTATTGATGGTCTGGATGAGGCTTCCATAAAGGTTACCCAAGAAGGCTTTGAGGCTTTCTTAAAGGATGTGGTATTCTTTGCAAAGGCTTCTACGGGCCTGTCGTTTGTGATTCTTGGTAGGCCTGGCGTTATGGAAGACGCATCTATGATCCTAGAGAACAGTGGTATTAAAACAGTACTTCTGGAAATAGAACCTTTTACCATTACAAAGGCTGTTGAGTTTATTGACCATCAGATGAATCCCAACTATGTGCAAAAGTATGACAAGCAGTATAAAGAGGTGAGGGATTATATCATTGAGCAGATTGGCGGTTTCTTCAAGAGTGAGTCAGAACTGAACAAAAAGATGTTTGAGCGATTCATAGGTTATGCTCCTGTTTTACAGTCTATATCCAACCTGCTGAATGAGAAGCAGGATTTTCATAGTTTGTTGAATGAACTGAGAGAAAACAAGAAGCAGAACATCGAACTGTTGATAGATATTGTAAAGCGAATCCTACAACGCGAACGAGGAAAGATTTACGATGAGGTGCTTGAGCAAGTATTTGAGAATGGGAGGTCGGAAGCTTTTAAACAGGCTATTAGAAAGAAGGTAGGTAGTGAAGAGGAACAGTGCCGTAGGATTCTTGGTAGATTCCTGAAGAAGGAGGTTGTTTACAATGTGTCGGGCGAACGTCAGTTTGATGAAAAGTACAATGAAAAGATGACGGAATGGATAAAACACCATCCATTCTTCAAAGGCAATGAAAAGAAGATGCAGAACATTGTTTTTGAAAGCTATCTGATAGCAATGCTGATTGACAACCCCGATTGCAAGGATGACGTATTGGAATATCTACGTAAGGCTGGTAGCTGCTCTTATCTCTTGCTGGATATTTATTCTGCCGTAAAGAAAGATGGGAAAGGAGAAATAGATTATCGTTTCTTCCCGTATTTATATTGTTCGTTCAAGACGCTGGACCGCCCGCAGGATGTAGGGACAACTGAAATCGTAACAGATGATGACGATGTCAGACCCGTGAAATGCTTCCTTTCGTTTGCCAGAGAGGGTCGAGATGACGAGTATGAATTCTGCTTCACAATGAACGATGGAGATGTGCTGACAGTTCCGACTCCCGTCTCTGCATTAAATATCGATGCCCCGATACATGTGGCTTTGAAAGATCGTAAGACTGATATGCAGGCCCCGGTAGCGATAAACTGTCGGAAACTGGATGTGGAGTCGAATGATTTATTGTTGACTACGCCTACCGAGAATATGGGTAATATCGTATGGTCGTGTGATGAGTTCACCGCTGTGTGTCCCGACTATAATGTTCCCAATCTGATTCAACGCACACCACAGGCCAACAACAAGTTATTGATTATTTCGGACGCTCAAGTTTATTTCCCCTTCAAAGACTGCTCAAAAAACCATGTGCCTGTCGATGCTTCTGAAGAGCGTCTTTACGAAGCCTTTGGCAAGCTGCGTCGCATGATATTGATGTTCCGTTCTCATAGTAAGGGTGTGTTGGCCAGGTATTGTGAGAAGATTGACAACCGCATTGGCAAGACACCTTTGGGCAAGACCCTAATTGGCGGTATGATGCAGAAAGGTGTGATATATACCGACAATACAATGTATTACATCGATATCGCCAAATTCGGTGAGGTGCTGGGAGCTAAATACGACGACATCCGATCATCAGAGATGAACGATAGAATAAAAACTTTCTTAAAGTCCCTGATATAAGAAAGAGTCTATTCAGGCTTTTCGCAGGTTAGGTACGGGATTGCTCCGTACATCCCCTGTATATAGTTTTTCTGATAGTTTGAGTCATTCCTGGGTGCATGACTTAAGCTATCAGATTTTTTATGTGCCTTAATCAACGGGTACAAAGTAGTGCTCTCGGTAGGGTCTTTCTCCGTGAACCATATCTGGTCACGACGGAATAGTTCGCTTGAGAGCAAATTGGTATCATGTGTGGTGAAAATCAATTGAGCACAATTGGGATTATCATCCGATTTGTTGAACATTTCCACCAACATCCAAGAGATAAGCGGATGCATCTTGGAATCTAACTCATCGATAAACAGCGTTCGCCCATTATTCAATGCCTCAAGCAGAGGGCCGGAAAGAGAAAAGATCTTGTTCGTGCCGGCTGATTCCTGGTCATCAAGGTCGAAAGACTCGGTTCGAGCAACAACCCCATTCTCATCATAAACACTGTGCACAGATGAAATCTGAATGAACGGGTCGTTCTTTAACTTGGAAATGAACTCTTTGGGTAATCCAGGAGGATACCCAAGGCTCTCGAAATCAATTTTCTGTGGAATGAAACTATTGAACCCCAGCTGCATCCTACTCAAAAACTGCTGTACGCTCTCCTTCGCTTCAGGGTTGTTGTAAACCAACTTGCGCGTATATTTCGAGTATGTGTCCTCAATGCCAGAAATGACACGGATACCATCCTGAAACCAATTGATTACTCCATTGGAGATTTCACCTCCCGCCTGTCCTGCCAATGAAAGGAATAGGCGGTTTTTGTTTAATGGTAACGTGTCGCGAGCGCGGACACCTTCTGCATACGCCTTTTCATCGAGTGTGATGCCTTCAGGGGAGCGGTTGATGAGTGTCTTTTCCGAACGTCCCGGCCACTTGACCCGCAGCCATTCATTCATAATGGCCTCATCATTATAGGCAAAACCATAGACATACGTTCCTCGCGATTGAGATTCGTAGTAGGTGATTTCGAAACGGGTGGGTCGCTGTTCACGCGTGGATAGCAGGAAAGGCTCGTAGGGTAGTGTGTCGTGCTCGTTAAGCTTGACTGAATTAAGCACCATAAAGCGCATAGCCCCTACAGCGCGAAGGAGGTTGCTCTTGCCGCTGGAATTGGCTCCGTAGATAGAAATGGCGTTCAGCACTTTGCCGGCTCCTACGCCTTGCCCTATAGGGGAGGTGCCTTTTTCAGGATTGTCTTTGATTCCATTAGAGGCTTTCAGGTCCAATTGGGCCTCTTTCCCGAAAGACCGGAAATTCTCGACGGTAAATTCAAGCAGCATACAATGTTATTTTGGGGCGCTGGGCCTGTTTGAGGCTGCAAAGGTACACATTTTTTATTGTATTCGCAACGTTTTTGCGGGTTTTGCTCAAAAATTGACAAAGTGACAGATTTGCTCAATGCGACTGACAAGAAGGTTTGAAATATGACGAATAATATGACAAAATGAGCGAAATGCTCAAATAGCATAGAAGTTGCTATTGATAATATAAAGTTTTTTCAGTATTTTTGCGGCAATTAAACAAAAACCAGGATATAATACAATAGAATGAAGAGTTTTAAATTTGTAATAGATGAGCGTGGATATTTGCGGAAGCGTGAGAGTTCGGACTTGGAGTACAAGGAGAACTTCCACAGAGGCGACGATACATTGAAGTATATCAAGACACTGGTGGGTATGGCAAATAACAAGGGCGGTCGGATAATTTTTGGCGTACAGAACTCGCCGCATATTCCAGTGGGTATGACTAACACAAAATTTTCGGAATTGGACCCATGCGAGTTGGAAACGCAAATCAGACAGTTTTTTGCTCCGGCAATTGACTGGCAGATGGATACTGTGGTATTTGAGGGTAAGACTTTTGGTGTACTGACCGTGAAGGAAGCAGACAGCAAGCCTGTGGTATGCAGCCGTACTAAGAACGGCATTCTGCGCGAAGGCGCAATATATTATAGGTATCGCGGAGAGACCAAGGAGATTGGCTATCCTGAGTTGCGGAAACTGCTTGATGCAGAAAAGGAGAAGGAAAGGATACTTTGGATTTCGCACATCCAGAAGATTGCCACCATCGGACCGGCCAACGTGGAGATGCTGGACTTGTACAAGGGTGAAATGACGGTGAACGAACGTAAGATTGTGATTGACAAGAATCTGATTAGTAAGGTTAAATTTATAAGGGAGGGCCACTTCGTGGAGAAGAACGAAGAGGGCTCTCCAGCTTTGAAGTTGGTGGGAGATGTGGAAGGCGTTGATTTGAAGGAGATGACGGCTACATTTAATCCCAATGACGTTTATGTGCTGCTGACATCCGACATTCAGCGGGAGCTTGGCCTGAACCAGTTTGAGATGCGGGCCATTATCTATGCCAACCAGATAAAGGGAAAGGCTAAGTGGCATTTGGCTATCAAGAATGGCAAAGTGACGGTTCATAAATATACAAGGGAGCTTCTAAATGTGCTAAAGCGTTCGCTTGCTGCACCGGATTACCTACCAGGCTGTATCGAGATATATAGGAAACACCAGAAGGAAACAATAAATAATTCACCACATGGAGCAAAAAATCGAAAAAGTGGGATAAGATACAGGTAGAACACCGATGCAGCGAGAATGAAAGACAATGAAGTCTGAATTTCTCGCTGCTTTCGTTGAGATAAAAAATTGAAAAAAATTGCAGCTTATGACGAAAAATTGGAAAAAGCAGGATAAGATACAGATGAAGGGCCTCGGAAACGTGGCATGGCTGACGCGGAGACCCGAAAGCGATAATAAACAATATATATTAACAAAACTCTTTTCATTATGAAAATAGTACAACTTACTATGGAGGAGTGGCAACGCTTAGCGGCCATCACTCCGAAGGAAAGGGAAAGAGCCTTGAAGAAACTCAGGCGATGGGTGCATCACGAGATCATCCATCGCGGATTCAGTCTTGAGAACGGGCCTTTCTCTCGTGCAGCAATGGGCGGCGATGCCGTCGATGTTATCAGTGACGATTGCCTGGAGGCGCTGCTCTGCGGCGAATGGCACTGGAAACCCAACCGCGAGCTCAGCTCGATGCTCATCAACATTGCCAAGAGCAAGATGGGACACATCATCGAGGACTACTACGAACGTGGGCAGCCTGAGTTCTCCCTGCTCAGCGACTACGACGAAGACCGTGAGTCGATGGAAATGGGTATCGCTGCCCAGTGGAAATGGGAGGCTGAGATGCGCGACAACGGCTACGAAATTGCGCGCAAGGCTGTGGCCAAACACCCTGAACTGCTGGCATACTTGGATGCTATGTTCAAAGACGACACCTATGTTGGCATTGCCATCGCGCTGGGAACGGACGTGGAAGAGGTGTTGAAAATGGAGAAGAAGCTCCTGAAACTGGTAGCAAAGGAAATTACAAAGTAAAAAGAAAGAAGGGCCCGCAAGGGCTGATAACCAAGCGGACCCTCTATTATAAATATATAAATTGTAGTTGGCAGATAGGAGCCAACGTAAAACAAGAACAATTATGGCAAAAGTAAATAACCTCATTGATAGGATTGATACTATCCGGGCCAACTCAGTTTCGGACAAGGAGTTCGAGCAGACCTGGGGTGAGAGCCTAGATAGAAAGGTGAAAAAATCGATGGATAAGTGGGACGAGTTGCTCGCTCTGTCGAAGAAGGCCATCGAAGTGTCTAACAAGTAAGGCGTGACCTGCCGCGGACAAGAAATAGTAAAGAGATTCCGAAAAACAGGTCAAAGAAAAATTATTCATTAACAAATTTAAAAATTAAAGAAATATGGGAAAATGTCAGAATCAAACGGCCAATAATGGCTCGGCAAAGAAAAAAGCGCCGGAGGCTGCTGGGCGCAGCTGGCGCAGAAAACGACATCGAATTGAAGTATAAACCATTATAATAACATCATTTTAGGAGGCTCGCACGGCAGTTGACCGTGTGGGCCTTCTTCATAATCAGGTGTAGGTAAAAAGAATGAAAAGTCACTTTAAACGTAATGAAATGGCCCCGTGCTTCAGGGAGAATGGGACACGGTGCAGGGAGTGCCCGTTGAAGCAGCCGGCGGAGAAATTGCCTGCGTGCTGCGAGGAGAGCCTGGACGCTCTGATGACCGAGGTACTGGAACCTGCCCGCCGGAGGCTGGGGAAACCGATTGTAATAAACTCGGGATACAGATGCAGTGTGCATAATGCAACTGTGGGCGGTGTTGTCAACAGCCAGCACATGAAGGGCGAGGCGGCGGATATTGCTCCCGCTGGTTTCGGGTTTCAGGATTCAGGGTTCAAGGAGGAACTGAAACGGCTGGGAAGGATTATAGTGGAGGGTGCTAACTTTGACCAGTTGATAATCTACCCGACTTTTCTGCATGTAAGCTATAAAAGGCATGGCAATAATCGAAAACAGATAATCATTAAAAAATAGGAGGAAATCAAAATGGATTGGACAAGTATTGTGCTGGGTGTGCTCACCCTTTTGGGCGGATGCGGGTGGGTTGTTGACCACAGGAAGCACAGGCAGGAGGTGGAAAGTCTGCGTGTGGATGTGCGCCAGAAGGAACTGGATTTGGGGACGGACTTTGTGAACAAGTTCCGCGAACTGATAGCCGGACCTTTGGAGGACGAGGTAGGCAAACTAAGAACGGAGGTAAAGGAGTTGAGAGATGCGATACAAGGTGTTTATGATTGTGCTTACAGGGATGATTGCCCTGTTAGTGAGCGCATGCGCGACAAGTCGCGCCGTGCACACGGATAAGAGTGTAGAGTTTAGGGTTGAGAGTGTAGAAACGGTGGATAGTAGCAGGGTGGAGAGTCTTGTGGTGATGGACACGCTGCGCGAGGTGACAACGGTTACGGTTGACCGCAACGAGGTGGGGGACACACTGCGCGTTACTACAGTGACAGACAGGACCAGGGCGAGGGAGAAGTCGGATGTAAGGAGCAGGACGGTAGATGTAAGAACTCGGGTGGATACGGTGTACGTCGCTGTTCGCGACTCAGTTTCAAGTTTCGCGTATCAGGATCCAGTTTCTCTAAACACTAAACTCTCAACTCTCAACTCTCTGAAGTGGATTTTCTGGATAATAGTGGCATTAATGGTATTAATAATCATTTTAAAATTTAGGAGGATTTAATTATGGCAAAGATTAGTGGTATTAACACGAATTTGAGGGGACAGATTGGCGAATATCTGTTCCGCAAGACGAAGTATGGCACCATCGTGAGCGAGGCGCCGAGCAAGCGCGGGACGCCGGTGAGGACGGAGGGCCAGATGTACATCCGCACGCAGTGGGTGAACCTGGGGGCTATCTACCGTCAGTTTAACAAGACGCTGAAGAAGGCGTACGAGGGGCTGGGCAACACGATGAGTGTGTACAACGCGTTTGTGCAGGCGAACATCAACGTGGTGAAGGTGTTCATCACCAAGAGGGTGAAGGCGAACGGCGGCAGTGTGCTGGCTCCGTACCAGATAACGCGTGGCACGCTGCCTTCGATCGGGTATGTAAAGGATGCGAACGACGTGCTGGTGACGGACCTGAGCCTGGGCAGCTTGCAGATTGATGCGCAGACGGAGGTTGGTGCACTGGCCGAGGCAATTGTGGCAAACAACGCGGAGTGGGAGGCTGGTGACCAGCTGACGTTCTTCTATGGTCGTCAGACAGTGGACAGTGTGACGGGTACGCCCCGTGCGATGATTGTGGGCACGAAGGTGGTGCTGGACGTGACCGACTCGACTCCTCTGTGGAATATCACGGGAAGCCTGGGGTTCAGTTCGGTTTCAGTGGGGCAGGATTCAGTTTTCATGCTGGGGATGAACCGTTCGATTGTGGATGGTGCTGCGGCATGGGTACACAGTCGTGAGAGCCAGGGTAGTGACGACATGCGTGTGGGTACGCAGAGCCTGTTTGTCGATAGCAGCGTGCTGGCGCAGTGGCAGGGCGACGCAGCATTCGACGCATCGGCTGAAAGCTATGGCGGTATCAACAGCGAGTCGGTGTTCCTGGATCCTAAGGCCATCCGCAAGCGTGGCGTGAGCCGTCAGACGGCGAGTCCGGTGGAGTGGGGCACTGCCAATGGCGGCGGTTCGAATGGTTCGAGTGGTTCAAGCGGCGGTTCGCAGACGGACTCGGGTAGTGTGACTCCGACTGTAGGGACTCCTACTATTAGCGGTCAGACTTCGTTCAACATCAGCACTGAGGTGAGCATGAGTGCCGAGAGCGGTGCTGAGATTCACTACACCACCGACGGCTCTACTCCGACAGCCGATAGCACGTTGTACTCGGCTCCGTTCACACTGAACTCGACAACTACGGTGAAGGCAATTGCCATCAAGGACGGTGTAAGCAGCGCGGTTGCCAGCAAGAGTTTCACCAAGAGTTCCGGCAGCAATGATGACTGATTAAGTTAAAGAATTAAAAAGTTAAAATGTTAAAAGGTTGACTTCGTCGACCCTCTTAATACTCCCGAAGCTCTTGGCGAGCGTTAAGAGTTTAAGAGTTCAAGAGTTTAAGATATGCCAAGGCCGTCGCAAATGCGATGGCCTTTTTTTTGTTTATGGAAGGGAACAGGGGGACGGATCTCTGATCCTCAGAATTGAAAATCTTGGGAGTTTTGAGTTGAAAATCTTGGGAATTTTGAGGAGGAAATCTTCAAGGTCGGCATGTGTCTGCCTGCAGGTCCGTATGTGACGGACGATGATGTGAGGTATATTGTGGAGAGACGTTGACTATTAGGTCACACAGATAGCACGGATAACACAGATATTTGGATTCCGTAAACATCGAAAGAAACAAAAAACATCGAAAACCCCATATCAGTATTAAAGTGCTATGC